>OBWT01000308.1_pt1 | contig 20595 bp, 12 predicted proteins | sample 1476541 | NCBI WGS metagenome assembly OBWT01 (sample SAMEA2580134, study PRJEB22360) | human gut metagenome | biome: human gut; feature: human-associated habitat; material: faeces | place: Denmark | collected 2008/2010 | reverse complement strand
CGTCAAAGCCAAGGAATGGCTGCATGACTATCTCCAAGAAAATGTCCGCAGCCCCCAACCTCTCCGCGCCTGAGGGGTCTTTCTATGCCTTTGACCGATACGTACTATCCAAGGGCGGCATGCTGTAACACTGACCTAGCGTTGCTCCTATGTCACAGGCAGCAGCCAGAACAGCAAGCCACCATCAGTCCGCCACCATCAGTCCGTAAGATAGGCCTGCGTATCCAGCGCTGCACGGCAGCCCATGCCCGCTGCGCTGATCGCTTGACGATAAGTACGATCCACGCAATCGCCTGCAGCAAAGATGCCTGGCGCACTGGTCACCGTGCTGGCACCCTGCACCACGACATATCCATCATCGTCACGGTCCACAACACCGGCCGCAAAATCAGTGGCTGGCGTATGACCGATAGCCACGAATACGGCGTTGGTGTCCAGCGTGCTTTCTTCTCCGGTCACCATATTACGTACGGCGATGCTGCTGACACTGGCCGGTGCTACAGCCGGTCGTTTGAGCGTCAAGCCAGGAATGGCAATAGGTGCACCGGTGTTCTGTGTGGGGGAGGAGGTGCCGGTAATGGAGGTCACCACTGTGTTGGTCATCAGAGTGATGGTCGGATTGGCTTTGGCTCGGTCCACCATGATCTGCGAGGCGCGGAAGCTATCGCGTCGGTGAATCAAGGTGACCGAAGAACCGAACCGGGTCAGGAATAATGCCTCTTCAAAAGCCGAATCGCCACCGCCTACGACCACGATAGGCTTGTTCCTGAAGAAGAAGCCATCGCAGGTGGCGCAGTACGAGACGCCATGTCCGGACAGCTCCTGTTCGCCGGGCACCCCAAGCTTACGGAATGACGACCCTGTGGCGATGATAAGCGACGATGCCTCCAATTGGGAGTCATCGGAGAGTGTTACACGATAGGTCGGCTTGACCGAATCACTCTCACACGCCTCGATGGAAGAGACATCGTCTGCGATATAGGTTGTACCGAAGCGCTTGGCCTGTTCCTTCATGCGATCCATAAGATCCGGGCCAAGAATACCTTCCGGGAATCCGGGGAAGTTCTCCACCTCAGTGGTGTTGACCAACTGTCCACCTGGCGACAACGCACCAGTGACCATAACAGGATTGAGACCTGCGCGGCCAAGATAGATGGCGGCCGTGTAGCCAGCGGGACCAGAACCGATAATGATGACGTTATGTTTCACGTGAAACATTGTCACACCCCCATACGATATTCCGTGTCATTCAGCCAGATGCGAAGAAGGGGCGGTACCGTCGAATGTATGCGAACGGTACCGCCCCTTCTTGGGTCAGTTATCGGCATAGATGCCGATTAGAAGACCTCCACCTTTTCGATGTACAGCTGGTTCTGCGGCAGGCTATCCGATGGCACCCACAGCAGCAGATCCTGCGTCTTGACGGCTTTGGTGAACTTCACCTCAGTAGTGCCACCTTCAGCAAAGGTGAATTCGGCCACCTGCTTGCCTTGAGTGGGGTCCCCAGTGGTATTTGCGCGAATATAGCCCTTACCACCGGATGTGCGGATGGTGATAACCATGCGGTACGCATCCTGCGGCTGGTCAAGGTGCATGTAGTATGCGTACCCGGATTGGCCGCCAGGATTCGACAGGAAGTTGGCGCTGGAAATCGTAAACGCCGTGTTGTTCTCATGGCTCGGTTGCGGAACAGCGCTGGAATCCTTATCGCCGGACTTCTTGGCCTTGGTCTTCTTGGACGACGAATCAGCAGTCTCGGACTTCTTGGACTTGTCTGATGCCGAGTCCTTGGATTCGCTCTGAGTGGCATCACTCGATTTTGAAGAATCGTCAGTGGTGCCACCGTTCGTCGTGTTCTCGCTGCCACCAAATGGCACAGCGTCAGCATTGATATCAGGCCAGTCACCTTCACTGGAGTTGCTGGAAGCATCGGCAGGATTGTCTCCGGAGGATCGGAACGCATGCACTGCCCAAACAGCCGCTGCCACTACCAATATCAGAGCCACAATGATGGCAACGACCTTGGTCGACAGTTTGCCGAACAGATGTTCATCGGGCAGCTTGCTGTCAACCTCGTCATCCGGCACATCCTTCGGTGTGAAGCTCGGAGGAATGGCGCTTACTTCGGCAATGCGGGCCTGCTCCTCTTCCAAGGCACGCAGCGATTCCTCACCAGGAGCCACAGCACGGCCGCTGGCGTCGAACACGGGAATACGACTGGTTGTCTCTCCCACGGTGGCATCGGGAATACCGCCGGTAACAATAGGCACTGTCAACCGAGTATTATCACCCGGACCGCCGATGGGGGCCGGATTCATTTCGCTGTACCAGTCACCGGTGCCTTCACCGGAAAGATTTTCGTGCTCCCAGGCGTCAGAAAGGTTGAAGTCAAACAGACGGCGGGCATCAGACTGAGACTGGTTACCGTCAGCAGTACTGGACCCATCAGGCAGAGGAACCGGTGACATCGCGTGCGGAGCGGGGACGGCGGCCGTCTGAACCGGCAGGGAAGGGGTAATAGACAATTCCGGAAGACTGCTGCTGTTAATCAACGTGCTGGGAATAGGCACGATATCAGTCTCGTTGGCAGGCTTCAGTATCGCCTTGGTAATCGAGCAATCGCTTTCCACGCTCGGCAAAGCAATATCAGCATCGCTCAGTTCAGAGAGCGGCTTCCAATTACCCAACAAGGCGTCGAGTTCTACAAGGGCAGCCATTGGCAACGTATGATCGTCGGGCTCGCTCAAGGCCAATCCACGCTTGCAAATCACGCGGAATTCGCCAGGGGTGTCTTGCGGCAAGGCACGCAGATTGAATGTGGGTGTCGCTTGGCTTGGCGTGCGTGTCAGCAGGGTATAGAGTAATGCCGCAAGCTGGCGAATCGCATACCGTTCAGGACCGTCCGTACGCAGATCGGTAGCGGACGTATCGGCCAGCATCGTGGCACATGGTGCATCGGCAATTTGCACACCGGAGGTAGTCACTCGAACGGTGTCGGTTGTGATGACGATGCCGCTGGGAGTATCCGCAATGACCTCGCGCAGCACGTCGGCGCATTCTCCGATAATCGACCGGATGGCGCTGTAGCTGAGCGGCTTGGCGGTATCTACCATGTAGTCAGTCAGGCATTGGCCGCTATCCACCGGCATGACAATGAGAAGTACGTCGGATTCCATACGGTATTTCAGTATGGGAATCACACGATCAGGGCGAGTGGCGGCGATGCGACCAGCGAGCTTATCGATTGCGGCGAAAGCGCTGCGATCGGTAATGATGAACAGCTGGCAATCCTTTGCCAGCACACGGTCGTTGGCTTTCCATGCCTGAATGCCAGGCTCCTCACGCAACGATGATACCAAGGTGTATCGGTTGAGAATCGTGTCTCCGAGTTGCGGTTTCATAGTGCGTTCGGCTCCGTGTGATTGGTGTTCGAGATTGGTCTTAGATATTCTACGTGCGGGGCTATCCTTGACGGGCTCCGTCTCAGGATTGATTTACGTAGCGTCGACTTTTTTCCGGCTGGGCTGTCACAGCAACGTCCTCACTGGCCGGAGTCTTGTGTAGACGGGCCAGTATCGAGTGATAGGCGCTGATGAGTTCCGGGGTGTGTACCACCCACAACACAGCCACATATACTACGGCCAGCACAATGGTGAGCACCACGCAGATGGCCAGCGCAGACCACCAGCTCATGTGCCCGCCTACTGGTCGAATATCCGCGCCGAGCAGTGCGACTACCGGTCGTTTGATCAGCCAGACCACAACTCCGGAAGCCAGTGCCGCCACAATGGCCTTGGCATATGTCCTCGTGATCTCCCGACCGCCAAGATTGCCTTCGAACTTGCGGCGCAACATCATCAACGTCAGCGGCAACGCCAGTAATCCACCGAGGGTCACCGAGCAGGCGATGCCGAGTACCCAATGCTCAGGAGGAAGTACCATCATGCCGATGATCATGAATATTGAGGTGAATCCATACTGCATCACCGCGGACAGGAAGGGGTGAAGGCCGTCCTCAAAGGCGTAGAACGTGCGCTGGATCAGCAGGAACGCCGACCCCAATGGAATGCCCATAGACAAGGCGATAAGCGCATAGGAGATCAACATAGTCTCGTCCATCGAGACGGACGGAAGCAATGCGCGGATGATCGGTTCGGGGAACACGACCATGGCGGCGGCGAAGAACATGATGAGCAGGCCCACATTATTCAGTGCGCTGACCAGGTCGTGCCGTGCCTCATCCAGATTCGCAGCTGCGATGGAACGGGAGATTTTGGGGAACATAGCCGTGGATACCGATACGGCGATGAGCGAATAGGGCAGGATGAACAGTGTGTACGCATTCTGATAGGTCGCGTTGCCTGCCACGCTGAACAGGCTGGCACCCGTCAGTTCGTGGGCGCGCTGCGGTGCGGATGTGGCGATACGGGTAAGGATAATGCCGCAGATCTCACTGGTGATCACCACGCCCAAAGAGCCTAACGCCACGGGACCCATAGACCTGAGTCCAAAGCCGCCAAGCCCGAAGCTGGGTTTGTACTTGAACCCGATACGGGCCAGCGGCAGGAACAGTATCAGCGCTTGGAAGGCCACGCCCAAAGTCCAGGTGCCTGCGGTAAGCGCGATTTTGTCGGCGGTCCAGAATTCGAGGGGCTGTTCATTGGCCTTGCTGAACAGCAGAATAAAGCCAGTAAAACCGGCGCAACTAATAATGTTGGCACCGGTTGAGCTCCACGCATACGTGAGGAAATGGTCTTTGGCGGCCAGGATCTGACCCAATACCGTATACAGGCCGTAGAAGAACACCTGAGGCATGCACCACAGGGTGAACGAGGTGGTCAGGGCTATCATCTGGTGATCGTCGCTACCCACGTACAGGCGGGCAAGCAGAGGGCTGGCCGCCGCCATCACCACGGTCATGGCCAATAGGATGCCGATGGCCAACGTAATCAGGCGATTCAGTCGTTCTTGGGCGTCTTTTTCTTTCAACGTGCGCACGATCTGGGGCACCAGCACGGCGTTGAAGATGCCGCCGGACACCAGCGTGAACACGGATTGGGGAATCATGGAACCGGCCTGATAGGCGTTGGCCGCCAATCCGGTGGTGCCGATGGCCGCAGCGAGAAGAATCGTGCGGAGCTGACCGGTCACACGGGAAGCAGCGGTTCCCGTGGCCATGATCAGGGAATTACGACCTACGCTTGAACTCATTCGTCGGGGTCCTTCTTCCGATGGAACTGCCGCCACAGGCCGATAATGCCCAGTAGCACGGCGAAGCCGATGATAATGAAGCCGCTGGCATCACTGATGCGCATAACACTGGTGATCGCGGTGTCCTGCGTGTTGCCGAAGCTGTTGCCTTCCCGGTCGGTCAACGACACATGGGCCGTCGATGAGCCGGAAGTGGAAACGCGGATGGTGAAGGTCACCTGAGCGTCGCTATGCGCGGGAATATCGATGTCAGCGGTTCGCGAGGTGACGATCTGCATGGAGTCAGTCAGTGAGTTGACCTGCACGCTGACGGCGTAGGGAAGGTCATTGCTGACGGTGATTGGCATTTTCGCGGATTCGCTGAACACGGATACCGATTCCGATGGGTTGATGCGTACGCCGTTCAGAAGATCGCTGGCCAGTGTTTTCGCGGCTTTGACCATGGCTTTTCGCGTGGCTGTCGGCTGGGGGGAGCCAGACATGGACCGCAGCGCCATATCGTCATGCAGCACCAGTAAAGAGCCAATCCATTGCGTCGGATCGTTGCTATGCGAGGCGGTGTCATTGGCGTCCTGCCGGGCCAGGGCCTGCGGGTCCAACGACGAGACCTCGTCGGAATCAATCTCGTTCCTCAATATGGAGGTGGCCATGCGCATGATGTCATGCCGGCTGTCGGCCAACTGTCTCAATGCCGACCGGGTATTGGCGGTGTTGGCATCATCGGCCTTGTCGGGATTGACCGAATCGCTGACATTGTACGGATCGGCCTTGGCCATGGTCTTCAGGTCCGTCAGATTCAACCAAGACGCCTGCTCGAAGGCGCTCATCACCTGATCGATCCAGCTGGCCTCCGTGGTGCGGGAGAACGTCATAAGCAGGTATCGGGATGTATAGGGCTGTTCCATCTGGTAGAACGCGCTCTGAGCGATCAGTCGGGCCAACCGACCGGCATCGCTGGACTCGGCCTGCGCGTCCGTGCTGGTGGCTTGGCCCTTGGCCAGCGTGCCCAAGGTCGATTGCTCCTTCAGCACGGTGACATCGCCGGCAGGCGTATGCACCACGTAGGTGCCTGTGTGTACGGCTTCAGTCTGGTCGGCATCGAAAGAGGCATCGGCAATCACCGTGTCATAGCCCTGCTCGCGTGCTGCGGTCAGCGCATCCAACGTCCAACAGTTGTTGCCCTGCCATGCGTACGCGGAGGGTGTTTCGGAGCCGCCTCCGTCGGCATACCATGCGGCCGCCTGCTTGGCGTTCCACTGCTCAGTGGTGATGCCGGCCTTTTCGTAGGCCGCGGTATCGTCCAGTGCGGTATAGGCGGTGATGTCGAAGTCGGCGGGCTGCATGATGCCGGCAATGGACGGTTGCACTGCGGACTGACGCCAATACAGAGGATCCGCGATCACTTGCAGCGAGCGGTGCTTGGCGAATGTCTGCCCAAGGGATCGCGCGGTATCGGCATCCTGTTCGGATAAGGATATGGCTTGCGTATCAGTGGCTTTGGCCGCGTTGCTGGCGTCGGCGTTATCGGACTTGTCGGCCTTGTCCGTGCTGTTGGACTTGGACGATGTTGATGTCGAGGAAGTGGTGGTTTCGGCAATGCGATTGCTGATGGCCTTATTATCGACCTGCCAGCCGCTGGCGGTGTAGGGCATGGCCACGGTCAGGTTCATGGCCGGTGTTGTCGCGGTGTTGAGCCCATCCGAAGATCGGGTCAGAAAACTCGGCAAATCGGCGAGTATCTGATTGCCAACGATATACGACAGCATCAGCGGTTTCGGTCCCCAACTCCCTATGGAGGCAAGGGTCTGCTGATTGGCGTTCACCTCGATGGTGACGGTGGCAGTGCCGCCGGCGGGAATCGATGGCACGTCAACGGAACCCAACTCGTTGGGGGTTGGGATGGGGGCGTTGTTCTCGGCCCAATTCTGAATATCGGTGCGCGAGACAAAGGTGAACAACGCATTGGTGGTCAGGTGCAGTGTGCCGCTTGACGTGGCCGTGCTGTCCGTATTGCTGATGACCGCGGTGACACGATAGCCCGATTTGGAGGTGACGATGGGGGTGCTTTGCGTGATGGCAATGCTCTGCTTGGGCTGATTCTCGGTCTGATTGCCCGTTGCGTCCGTCGTATCGGATGAATCAGTCGTGTCCGTCGTATCGTTCGCGTAGACGGTCAATGGAGCGGCCAGCATCGCCACAACGGCGACGCCAGCCGCCAGTGCGTGTGCCAGACGTGTGCAATGTCGTAAGACTCCGGGTAGGTTCACTCGTTTGCCTGCCTGTTCTTCTTCCTGGCGTAGAGCCACGCGATTTTGCGTTCGTTGGGATAGCTCAACACGTCATCCAAATCTTCAAAACGCACCCAGATGGCGTCTTCCGCCTCATGATCCGGGTCTCCTTCCACCGTCAGTTCACCGCCGGTCTGTTTGAGCGCGAAGTGATGGACCAGCTTGTGCACGCGCTGCGTGGTACCGGTGAACCAGTAGTCGATGGTGGCGATGGAATCGATCACCTCGCCCAGGATGCCGGTCTCTTCATGCACTTCGCGCACAGCGGTCTGCTGCGGGGTCTCGCCTTTTTCGATATGCCCCTTCGGCAAGCACCATTCGAGATGGCCGGAGCGGGAATGACGGGCGATAATGGCCACGCGGTTCTGGTCATCGAAAATCAGACCGCCTGCCGAATATTCGCGTACGACCGGCAGTTCCTGGGCATCCAGTGAAGCGAATGTGGTCGGACCGTCCGACGTACGGCGTTGCGGCATCATGGCCGGAGTCGGGCCGGATGGCGTCACCGGTTCTACCGGCACTGCCGGTTCCGGCGAGGCAACATCTCCGGACGGGTGCCGGCCGAAGACCGTGGCCGGCGTGGGATACGCTGACGTTGCGGGCCTCACTGGTGCTGCAGACGGCGCTGAGACCGGCATGGTGACCGGCGTTGCGGCCGGTGCGGTACGTGCCGCAGGCGGCATCAGCACGTCGCGCGGAGTCGGTATCGCTGTGGTGTGCGCGGCGGCGGCCTTGGCGACCGCAACGGCAGCATCTACGGCCGCGTGAGCGGTCGCCGCGGGATCGTTCGTGACGATGGTTACGGACGTTTGTGCCGTGGCGATAATCGGCTCGACCTCGGCAATCGTCTCGGCACCGGCCTCGCCGGCGATACCATCAGCCTGCCCCTCGATAGTGCCGCTGGTAGTGGCGATGGTGACGGTGGCATGCATGCCGAAGACGGTGGCCGGTGTGGGCATCATCGGCTTCGGTGCGGGCATGTCGCTGGCGGCGTCCGATATTTCGGATTCGGATGGTTCGGGTGTGGCGGGCGTTGCGGGTGTGCCAGGCACACCGGAATGTTGCGCAGTCGGTACTGCGTCTACTTCGTCTTGATGAACGGCCTGATTGGTGGAGTGGCTCGCGGTGCCGCCGACATCGGAAGAATCGCCCGAATCGGCGGAATGATGCGGAGTTTCGGACGTATACAGCAGGTGGTCTTGGGTATGGCTATCCGCCGAATCTGGTGTTTGCCCCAGCATGCGGGCAAGGTCGGCGGGCGTAATCATATTCTCCACCTTACTCAACCCCGTGTGCAGGTGGGGTAACGGTATGCTGGTAGGGCAGAAAAACGTCGCACGCGGGAAGGTGCCCATTGGATTTCGAAGTATGGCCTGAAGCCATCGAACTTGGTCGACTGTTCGCCGAACAGGGTTACGAGCTGGCATTGGTCGGCGGCCCGGTCAGGGATTTGCTGCTCCATAGAAAGAGCCACGATTTGGACTTCTGCTCATCCGCACGGCCTGAGCAGTTCGAGCCGATACTGCGCCGGTGGGGGCATGACGGCTTCTGGGACATGGGGCGCAAGTTCGGCACGCTGGGTGCCATGCGCCGCCGCCCGGACGGCACCGAGGTCAAGGTGGAGGTCACCACCTATCGCTCTGACACGTACGATCCGGACTCGCGTAAGCCCGAGGTCAATTATGGCGACACGCTTGAGGGCGACCTGTCCCGCCGCGACTTCACCGTCAACGCGATGGCTCTGCGCGTGCCCGACCTGCAATTCGTGGACCCGTTCGGTGGTGCCAGTGATCTGTCCAAGGGCGTGTTGCGCACGCCGGTGGATCCGCGGCAGTCCTTTGACGACGATCCGTTGCGTATGATGCGCGCCGTGCGATTCGTGGCCCAGCTGGGCTTCCGTATCGCGCCGGACGCGGCCGAGGCGATTACCTCGATGCGCGACCGCATCGACATCGTATCCGCCGAGCGTGTGCGCGACGAACTGACCAAGCTGCTGCTCTCCGACCGTCCGCGCGCCGGCCTTGAGGCGTTGGTCGAATCCGGTCTTGCGGACATCGTCTTCCCGGAAATTCCGGCCCTGCAATTGCAGATCGACGAACACCACCGCCACAAGGACGTCTTCGAGCACACGATGATTGTGCTCGAACGTGCTATCGCCCTGGAAACCGGCCCGGACGGCCCGGTGCCCGCCCCCGACCTGACGCTGCGCTTGGCCGCCGTGATGCACGATATCGGCAAGCCGAAGACCCGCCGGTTCGAGCCGGGCGGCAAGGTGAGCTTCCACCACCATGACGCGGTGGGTGCCAAAATGACCCGCAAGCGTTTGAAGGCGCTGCGTTTTGACCACCATCTGGTCGAGGATGTCTCGGAACTGGTGAATATGCACCTGCGCTTCCACGGCTATGTGGACGAGCCGTGGACCGATTCGGCCGTACGCCGGTATGTCAAGGATGCCGGGCACCTCTATGAGCGGCTGAACAGGCTCACGCGTGCGGATGCCACCACACAAAACAAACGCAAGGCGATGATCTTCTCCCAGGCCATGGATGAGATGGAGGAGCGCGTCCGCGAACTCAAGAAGAAAGAGGACTTCGACGCGATCCGCCCGGATCTGGACGGCAACGAAATTATGGAGTTGCTGGGCCTGGAGCCCGGCCCGATGATCGGCCGCGCCTACAAGCACATGCTGGAATACCGCTTGGATAACGGTCCGGTGGACCACGATGTGGCCGTCGAAGAACTCAAGCGCTGGTACGCCGAGATTCAGTAGTCCGATACTAGTCCGATACCAAAAAACCGTACGCTGAATACGTGTCAGCGTACGGTTTTTCGCGAAGATGAAGCTGTATGCGCCTTACTGCGCCGTGTATGCGTCGTGTTTGGTGTCGGCGGGCAGCTTGGTCATGCTATCGGCGGCCTTGCAACCCTCGATATTGGTGATGGTCTTACCGGATTGCGGGGAGGAGTTGGTGTCCTGCAGATCGTTGAACGTGGCGCCGATGACCACATCGATGAGCTGATCCTCGCGAGCCGTCATGATCATGGTGGCGTCGGTGAAATTGCCGATCAGCGTATACGCCTGATTAATGGCGTTCTTGCCGAAGTAGATGGTGGTGCGTTCAACGTCGGTGCTGGAATAGTTATCGATTTTCTGCACGCTGAATCCACGATTGGCCAAAGCTTCACCCACGGCCTTGGCGAATTGGCCGTGAGAGGTGCCGTTCATCACGCGAATGCCGACCGAAGCGTTGGACACGTATTGCGCTTTGCCGCTGCTGTCCTTGACCGCGCACGGCGCCGCGTTGCCGTAATTCGGCTGGCTGGCCGGAGTCTCCACTTCGCCGAGGCCGAAAACGTGGAAATTGAACAGTAGGGCTATGACCAGCACTACTGCCAATACCGCGCCGCTGATGGAAAAGACGATGGTCTGGCGGCGGCGCACGTACGCCTTGCGGGCTTCACGTTCATCAACCTGATACGTCATCGGTGGACTTCTTTCATGGGTCGGGTGGCTGGTTGCTACCTTAGCGTCACTGTCTGACGCTGATATTGGGGTGTTCGGGAGATTTGGCTCGAATAATACGATCGACCACAGCTGTATCGCGCCACACCTCGATAATGCGTTGTGCCGCTGCCTCGTCGGCGGCGAAAGCGACCACTGAGGGGCCGGATCCGGAGACGAATGCATGGCTGGCACCCGCCTGCGTGGCGGCGTCGATGGCCTGCCCGCTGCGGGGATGCAGGCTGATTGCCGCAGCCTGCAGATGATTGCGGTCGCCTTCTGCGGCTCCCACGATGTCAAAGGTGTGGTAGACCTCAGGAGTGCTGAGTTGCGACTGGTATGCGCCGACCAATACTTCGCCGCTGAATCCCTGTTCTATCAGCGCCAGCTCATCGCGGCTGCCGGGGGCGATATCCGTGATGCGTTCGCCGAAACCGGTGCCGTATGCAAGGCCACCGGTCAGGCAGAACGGCATGTCCGCGCCCAACGTGGCGGCAATGGTGCGCAGGCGCTCTATGGGCCAGTTCAGCTCCCAGAGACGATTGACCGCCAGCATGGTCGCCGCGGCGTCGGCTGAACCGCCGCCTAGTCCGGCACCCACGGGAATGCGCTTGGTGATGGTCAACGCCACATCCGGCTCGCGCTCGGCCGCCTGGGCCATGGCGAAGAGGGCCAGTACCGCATGGTTGCGGCGCATGTCGCTGCGTGAGGAGGCCAAGTCGCCCAAATAAGCGCCTTCGAGCTCCAGAGAGAATCCTGCTCCGGGTTGCTTGGCGGTTGCGGTGACGGTGTCGTATACGCCGATTGCGCAGTAGATGGTGCCCAGTTCGTGGCGTCCGCCCCATTCGTCGTGAGCAGGTCCCACTTCCAAGGTGAGATTGGTTTTCGCCGGGCAATCCACCGTAATGGTGATGGGGGAGAGCTCATCGGACTGATGTCGGGCAGCGGCTGAGCGTGGATGTGAGATTACCGGACTCATTGTGCCTCATCTCCATCTCCACACGATTCGATGGCCTTGGCCAGAGCGGTGAATTCGGCGATGGTGAGCGTCTCTCCTCGACGGGTCGGATCGATGCCGGCGATGGAGAATGCCTCGGAGGGCGCAATGGTCTTCAATGCCGCGTGCAGGGTCTTGCGACGCTGACCGAATGCCGCATCGATCAGACGAAATACGAGTTCCCGTTGTGTGCCGTCGTCTGTGCTGTTCGCAGTTCCCGGGGCAGCCGGGTCATCGGCCTGATACCGGGTGAATTTGACGAGCGCGGAATCCACATTGGGAGCCGGCCAGAACACATTGCGGCCGATGGTGCCCACCCGTTCGGCGGTGCCATACCAGGCGAGCTTCACGCTCGGCGTGCCGTAGATCTTGGAACCGGGCTTGGCGGCGAGTCTGTCGGCCACCTCTTTTTGCACCATCACCAAGAACGAGCCGAGGTTGTCGAAACGCTCCAACAGCGTGAGCAGAATCGGCGTGGCCACGTTGTACGGCAGATTGGCGACCAGCGTAAACGATGCGTCATCGCTGAAATCAGGCACGTTCTCCGGGGTGACGGTTAAGGCATCCCGATTGACGACGGTGAGTCGTGACGTGGCTTCGGGCATGAATTCGGCGACTGTGCCCGGCAGTCGTTCGGCCAGCGGCGGATCGATTTCGACTGCGGTCATGGTGGCGCCGGTTTCCAAAATCGCCAGCGTCAACGATCCCAGGCCGGGGCCGACTTCCATGACATGATTGGCAGCGGTCACTCCCGCCTCGCGTACGATACGACGGACCGTGCCGGGGTCGATGACGAAGTTCTGCCCGAATTTCTTGGTGGGGCTGATGCCGGCATCGGCCGCGATACGACGGATATCGGCGGCACCTAACAGGTGACCGGTGGCGGGAATGGTGTCGTTCATAAGCGTGTGTTCCTTGTGGGCTTCGTAACCGATCAGTACCAACCGACTTGTTCGGAATGTTGCCATGCCTTGGACGGGCTGCCGTAGGCTTGTGCGATGTACCACAGACCCCAATCGATCTGTACGGCGGCATCGTCACGGTAATTGGCACCGAACGCAGCCATTTTGTCTGCTGGTAGCGACTGAGGAATGCCGTAGGCACCGGAGCTCGCGTTTTCGGCATACCACAGCCAACTGGACTCGCGGGTCCATAGTTTGACCAGACAATCCCAGTCGTTGCCTGTCCACCCGCGCTGCGCGGCGGCACCGGCGGCATAGGCCTGAGCCTGGGCTACGGTGGCGTGCCACAGGCGGCCGGAGGGCGTGGTGGTTGTGTCTGAATCGGAGCCAGAAGAGCCGGAATTGTTGTTCGTACCGCCGCCGGTGTTACCGGTGTTGCCGGTGTTGCCGGAGTTGCCGGTGTTACCGGAGTTGCCGGTGTTGCCGGAGTTGCCGGTGTTGCCAGTGTTACCGGTGTTGCCAGTGTTGCCGGAATTGCCGGTGTTGCCGGAGTTGTTGCCGCCGGTGTTGCCGGCATTGTTGTTGGACGACTCGTGCTGATTGTTGGAACCGGAATCGGCCTTGCCGTTATCGGCGGAGTCGGATTTCTTATCGGAACCTTTATCGGTATCAGACTTGGCGGCGCCTACGGCGATGATCTGGTCGATGGCCATCGAGGTGACGGTCTCCGATTTCAGCGTCTCCGATTCGGCCACGCCATCCACATAGGTGACGTCGTACACCTGCGTCTTCTCGCCGTTGACGCCCTGCTGGCGCACATCGGCTTGCCCTTCAGCCAGATTCGGGTCGATGATGGTCTGGGTGGAGAACGGAATCACGGACGTGCGCGTCTCCTCGCCGTGGGTCACGCGGCGTACGCGCAGAATGGTCTCGTCGCTGTCTTTCTCAACGCTGACGCGATCCTCCTTGTTGAGCACGATGCCCTTGGAATCGAGGATGGAGGCGGCCGGCAGCTTGCCATTGGGGGCCACCGAGCTTTTGCCGTCGGCGATGACGGTGACCGGCCCGGACTGGTTGATCACCAGGCCGCCGGTGAGCTGGTTGTACACGTTCTTGATGTCGACGGTGATCTTCGCGGCGTTGTTCTGGTTTTCCTCGAAAAATCCCAGTAGCTGGTCGGCACTGGTGGCCACGGTCCAGAAGGGAACGGACGTGCCGTCGATGTTGATAGTGGTCTGGTAGGCGGACTGTACGGTGACCACGGCATGATTGGCGAGCTGGTCGCCGGACGAGGTAGTGACGATATCGTGGGTCTTGATATCCACCCCTTGTTCCTCCAGAAGACGGGTGGCCGTCATCGCATATGTGGTGACTTGGGTGGTTTGCCCGTTGATGTTCAGGGCCACGGATTTACGCGCGGTGAACGCGAATGATCCAGCCAGCGCGATACTGGTCGCCGCGATACAGGCGATTACGCGGATGCGACGCAGTGTAACAAACCGCTGCGGGGTCCAACGCCGTGCCATTGCCATACTCTTCCTGCTGGGTGAACGATTACGCCACCCATCGTAACGGTTGTTCCGGCCCGTACTGCGGTTTCACCGGCCACCGTCACCATTCCTGCTCGTCAGATTGTTCTGAGCTCAAAAAAAGAAAAGAAAAGGGGGGCGGGAGAGAAGGGGATGTTCCCGCCCCCCTTGAAGGCGCGGAGCTGGTTGGGGGACGCTCCGCCCTCATTCCAGGAAGCCCATAATTGGGGGAAGGCTCCTGGAGTACTTACCCAAGGTAAGAATTATATGCGTAGAAAAGTCTACGTATCACATAATACGCCATTTTTTCTGCGCGACGAGCCTCTTGTCGGGATCGAACCGACGACCTGCCGCTTACAAGGCGGCCGCTCTGGCCATCTGAGCTAAAGAGGCGATTGTTCTTAACGCGTAAATCGTTGCGAACAAATGACTAGTATACCGGTACTTCCCGAGTGGTCAATTTAAGCCGAGCCGCAGGCGGTATTGCATATGTCGCGGTGTCAACTTATTCGGCCACGCGGCATCAGGAGGCGACCGAAATCGGCTTTCCGCTGGCACCGATGGATGGCATTTTGCCTTCCGCGCCTACCTGGTCAGCATCCAGCCCAATGGACTTGAGGAAGCCGTCCACCATATTCGTGTCCGCCAGCGTGAGCTGCTTCAGATCCCAGTATTCGCCGTTGATGGTGAGTGTGGGGGAGGAGAAGGCGCCGGAGCTGTTGAACAGTTCGGGGCGCAGGATCGTGTAGTTGTTGGAGGCGGTGAGCCAGTCGAGGTATTCGTTCTTGCCGCTGAACGCCGCGGCGGCCACATCCTCGCTCACGCCGGCCTTGACGGCCTGCTTCTCCAGCTTGGCGTTGTTTACCGGCTCGTAATTGGACAATTCGCCCGGCTGGAAATCCTCAGCGTAGATGTTGGAGAGGTAGCTCATGAGGTGGTCGGGATCGTCATCATGCTCGGCAATGTAGATGGCACCGTTGAACACGCGGTTGGAGTAGTTGTCGGAGCTCTTGTTGTTCTGGAAATTGAGGAAGTGCAAATCGATGTTGAGCTGGCCTGCGTTCATCAGCTTGACGAGCGTCGGGTCGAGTTGGCGGTTCACCGAGGCGCAGCCGGGGCACAGCGGTTCCATGTAGATGGATACGGTGGGAGCCCCCTCGGCTTTCTGGCCATACCCTTTGTTGGAGATTACGAAGCCGGCCTTGTCGTCGGCGTTAGCCGGCTGGGTACTGACTTTCTTGAGCTTGCTATAGGCCTCGTCCACGGTCATGTTGCTTTGCTGGCTACTGCTGCTGGTGTTGGACGGCCGCATAGCCTTGTATACGGCGAATCCAGCGATGGCCACCAGCACCACAATAATGGCCACCACAATGCAGCCGATGATGGTCTGCTGCTTACGCTCCTTGGCTGCCTGCTCGGCCCGTGCCTGCTGGGCGGCCTCCTCGGCCGCTCGGCGCTCAGCGCGAGTAGCACGCTTGGCTTGGTGCTTCTGATCTGACATGGATATCCCCTTGAGATCGCTTCGGTGTTTGGCCCCATCATAATGACCGGGCCTGAGGAGGACTGCGCCCAGAGCTGATCTGAGGTGAATTCCCTGTAAAAGTGTGACGGAACGAACGTATCGGATACACAACGGCCATGTGTGCGGATGGCTGATGTGTGAGATTCCGCCCCGCTCTAGGCGAACGGCATCCAGTTGATCGGCATGCCCAGAATCGGCATCGCGCACAAGGCCACGGTGATGATGGCCCATATGGTGAACAGCACGGTGCCGCGCCCGCCGCCCTTGGGCGCCGGCGCCACTGGAGCAGGTGGAGCCCCACCCACTTCGGTGGATGGGGCGCCCGCCGGGCGACTGTGTTTGAGCCCGCGCAGTACGCCGCCCCCCAGCCGAATCATCATCGACTGTGGGGCGAACACAGTGACCAGCCAGCCGATGGCCATGAAACCGCCCAGCGCCAGCCCGGAAGCGGAGAACGGCACATCATTGAGCAACGGCACCGGAATACCCCAATCCGCGGTGAAATACCAGGAGATGGTGTGAACGGGCAGTGCCAGAGCCGCGGTGGCCACGGCGGTTCCCGCCATATAGATGATGACTAGCAGCAGTATGCGGGGAATGGCCAGCAGCAGGGCTTTGACCAGATGCCAGGGAAAAGTCGCCACGCGAATCCACGAATCGGAGTTTTTGCGCTCGCCGCCGCGTTTGCCCTCGCGCTCAAGCTGGGGTTCGGTGTTATAGGCCAGGGTGAGCAGTAGCCACAACAACGCAGTGGCCGCGATGATGGCCACGAGCGGAGCATTTGCCGCCAGTGCCGCCAGCGGCGCCGCCAGCAGGATCAATGGCAGGGTGCCGCGCTGCAGATATTCCCCTCGCTTCACGTCCACCGGATTGGGCATGGGAGGATTTTGGACCATGGTTTCGGTGGGGGCCGCTTGGGCGGTTTGGTCGATGATGCGCTGCAATGCCGGGCGAATGGCGGGGTCCACCGCTGTGGGCTGGTTGCTTGCGGGATCCCAGCTGCTCTGGGCGGTGCCGGACGGGGGGAATGATGACGGCTGCGGCGTGGGGAGTACGGTGGTGCGCTCGGCCATTGGCGTGGTTTGGTCCGGCATCGGTGTGGTCGCGCCGGTGAGTACCTGTGTGCCGGCGTCGTCGGTGAAATCGGCAGCAGCGTCGGGCAACAGTTGCGTGGCCTGCTCCGCACCGGCCGGCGGACGTGGCGGCATATCGGCTAAGGGCAGCGTGGCGGTAGCGGCGCCAGCCGGCGAGAATACGGCGGTTTCGCCATCGCCGTTATCGCCCTTATTGCCGGAGAACACGGCCATGGTGGGAGCCTCAGCGGCTTCCTCGGCCGCGCGCCAGATGGTTCGGGGATTATTGCGGTCAACGCCGCCGGCCGCGCCAAAAGGGGGCATCGCCTCCGCGGCTTCGGCAACGATCGCAGCCGGTTGTCCAGCCACGGCTCCCGCGGCGAACGGTCCCGCCTGCTCGCCCTGCCAAGCGTTGGGATTCAACGCATCCAAGGCGATGGCATTCAGCAATTGATCCGGCGTGCAACGATCCCTGCGATCCGGGTCCAGTGCAGAACGGAAGGCAGCCAATGTGCCGGCCGGTAGTCCGGAAAGATTCGCGTTGCCCGAGGCCTCGCGCTCAAGTACCGCCATCATCGGCTTGGTGCCGAACACAGGCGCGCCGGTTGCGGCAAAAGCGAGCACGGACGCCACCGACCACCAATCGGTGGCGTCGTCGGATTCGGCACCGTCAATAATCTCGGGTGCGATGAATCCGGGTGTACCCATCACTAGGCCGGTGCGGGTCACGTGACTTTCGCCCTCGCCCATCGCGATACCGAAATCGACCAATACCGGTCCGGCGGCCGACACCATCACATTGGTGGGTTTGATGTCGCGATGGACGATGCCGGCCGCATGTACGGCTTTGGTGGCTTCGATGAGCTTGCGGGCCAAGCGTTCCAGATCGTCGCCCACATACCGGCCATTGGCGGCCACATCATCCTTAAGATTCTTGCCCTCGATGAGTTCAGTGACGATGAACGCCAACGTATCGTCGAGTTCCATATCCACGATGCCGCACACACCCGGATGATTGATCTTCTTCAAGGCCATGGCCTCGCGCCGCAGGCGCTCGCGCGGCGTGACATCGGGCTTGAGGTCGGGGTCGTGCAGGGCCGTGGACGCAGAGCCGGAGCCTGCCACTGACTCGTCGGTCAGGGAGTCGCGCAGAATCTTCATGGCATAGGTGGTGCCGCCGTCGTCGCGCACCCGCCACACCGACCCCATAGCTCCTGAGCCGAGCCGGGAGATCAGCGTATACCCACCAACCACTTCGCCGGGCTCAAGATTCAACGCGTTCAAATCGCTCATGCCCTCCATCCTAATGCCTTGCTGGTGCATTATTCTGGCTCTCTCCTGGGAGGCCGAGCTTGATATTTCTTGGCTCCCCTCTCTGAGAGGGGAGCCAAGAATAAGTGCCGTTTACGTATTGAGAAGTGCCGTTTACGCCATTAAGGTCGATTGCCCTGACCGGATGTGGTAGCAAATTATGCGCTCGAAATGACAGGATAGGTGCGTGGGCAGGTGCGCCAGTCGTGAATTTGCGACTCTATAACCATCGGCATCAAGGATGTGTCGGCGGTGACCCAAAGGTGAGCCAGCCGGGCACATTCAACAGTGGCACAGCGATGCAAGGGCAGTATCGTGAGCCGCTGATCGAATCGATAACGATATCAGATTCGAATGCCGCGACTTCGCCGGTCGTACCTTCGAATACTTCTCCGAAGACGGCTACCTGTTCGGCGTGATGGCTTCCCAGCAGGTCGCTGGCGCTCAGGCCAAGGGCGTGTACGCCTTCATGAAGCACTTCGCGCTGAACGACCAGGAGACCAACCGACTGAGCGAGCTCGCCACCTGGGCCAACGAGCAGTCGATTCGCGAGATCTACCTGAAGCCCTTCGAGATGAGCGTCAAGCAGGGCGGCGCGGGTGCCGTGATGAGCGCCTTCAACTACATCGGTATGGAGTGGGGCGGTTCCCACTCCGGACTGCTCAACACTGTCCTGCGTGGCGAGTGGGGCTTCCGCGGCATGGTCCTGACCATCATGAAGTACCTCAAGCGCCGCAAACTGGCCGCGGCGGCATCGGCTCCCGCTGACGCTCCGGTCAAGGCCTGAGGTGTGTCTCCGATAACTGAATAGCTAAATAGAATGGACGGCCTGCTGAGCGCTACTCAACAGGCCGTCCATTGTGTATCTGAATGCGAAAAGTCATTATATGGAACGGAATATATCGATACTGTGCATTGTGCCGATTACTGATTCCGACGCAAGTATTCGCGCAGGAAGGGCACGGCAAAATCGACTTCGCCTCGTTCTGTTTCGCGGATAACGAAGGCGTCAAGGAGGCGTTTGCGGTAGGTGGCGGCATAGTTAGGCGTTTTGCCCATGCGCTGTGCAACATTCACGGTGGGAGAGGGACCATCTGACGCTGCCATGGCTTCGAGATACTTACGGTCGTTTTTGGATAAGCCTTGCAACTCCGGGATGCACACGGCGTTATCAAGGTCAATACGTGCTTCCTCGATACCTGCCGTAACATCAGCGTCGATGATGGTATCCGAGTCCCGCATGTCTGCGGCATCCCAGATATGGTAGCCAACCAGTTGAATCATATAGGGGTATCCGGCTGTCACATTGGCTGCAGTGCTTAATTGAGCGTCGGTGATGGACATGCCGGAGGCGCGGAATGTTGTGGCGAAAGCATCGCGCACTTCATCAAGAGGAATATCTGTGAGTATGTTCGTTTTCGCGCGACGTAGGAACGTGATGACTTCGTCATTGAACAAATCAGAAATCATCTGTGGGAGACCGGCGAACACGATGGCGATATTGCGTCGTTCCCTGATTTGATGCTGTATGGCAGTGGCGATGGCAATCATGTCGGATCGCTCAGCCGCTTGAGTCTCATCAATGGTGATAAGCAACCCAGCATGGCGCTTCTCAAGCGCATCCAACCGTCCGGCAATGGCACTTCTCAACGTTTCGGGCATACGCTTCGGGGATAGTTCGGCTTCTCCGAGGCCGATGCCCGCTCCAGCAAAAGTCAACGATGGTCGGATAGTGAGGTGGTCAAGGGCCCTTCGCCCGGTTCGTAAGGCATCAACAAGGCGTTCGCATAGTCCGGCAGAGGCCGTTTCTTCGATGACATCCCATCTGCGCGCTTTGGCCCGGTCTCCGAACACAGTGAGCATCACGGTTTTTCCGGTTCCACGAGCGCCGGTGACGAGCATAATGCGCCCTGGGGCACCGACTCCGTTATCGAGACCTTTCTCGAAATCGCGGATAACTTTGCCTCGGCCGATGAGCAGGGGCGGTTCCCCCCCTGCCGTTGGCTTGAATGGGTTTTCCTTTGCCTTCATGTGGACCGCCTCCTCGCTGAATCAACCTAAAATAAAAATTATCAAAAATATCAAAAAAATAAAAATTATCAAAAGTTGGGTTGAGCCGACTGAAGAAAACAGCCGTGGCGACAATGATTCTGCCGCAATCCGCGGTGACAACAACTGACGCGGACCTTCTTGGCAGAATCGTTGTTTGTCCCGCTTCGCCAATCAACGTCGCTCAAGTTCGGTGCGCAGACCGGCTACC
>OBWT01000302.1_pt1 | contig 20982 bp, 18 predicted proteins | sample 1476541 | NCBI WGS metagenome assembly OBWT01 (sample SAMEA2580134, study PRJEB22360) | human gut metagenome | biome: human gut; feature: human-associated habitat; material: faeces | place: Denmark | collected 2008/2010 | reverse complement strand
TGATGTGGCATACCCTGGCGTCGGCGCGACGACAACCAGCCGGTATGGCTGGATGAATACCAGAGTAAAAACGGCTACGCCGGGGCGCGTAAGGCGCTTTCCGGTATGGCGCCGGATGAAATCGTCACTGCGGTAAAAGACGCCGGCCTGAAAGGGCGCGGCGGCGCGGGCTTTTCCACCGGTCTGAAGTGGAGCCTGATGCCGAAAGACGAGTCCATGAACATCCGTTACCTGCTGTGTAACGCTGATGAAATGGAGCCGGGCACCTATAAAGACCGCCTGCTGATGGAACAGCTGCCGCACCTGCTGGTGGAAGGCATGCTGATCTCCGCGTTCGCGCTGAAAGCCTGGCGCGGCTATATCTTCCTGCGCGGCGAATATATCGAAGCGGCGCAGCATCTGCGCCGGGCCATTGCCGAAGCGACCGAAGCGGGCCTGTTGGGTAAAAATATCCTTGGCACCGGTTTTGACTTCGAACTGTTTGTGCACACCGGGGCAGGGCGCTATATCTGCGGTGAAGAAACCGCGTTGATTAACTCCCTCGAAGGCCGCCGCGCCAACCCACGTTCGAAGCCGCCTTTCCCGGCCAGCTCCGGGGTCTGGGGCAAACCGACCTGCGTAAACAACGTTGAAACCCTGTGCAACGTTCCGGCGATTCTGGCCAACGGCGTCGAGTGGTATCAGAACATTTCGACCAGTAAAGACGCCGGCACCAAGCTGATGGGTTTCTCCGGCCGCGTGAAGAATCCGGGCGTCTGGGAGCTGCCGTTCGGCACCACCGCGCGCGAGATCCTCGAAGATTACGCGGGCGGCATGCGCGATGGCCTGAAGTTCAAAGCCTGGCAGCCGGGCGGCGCGGGCACCGACTTCCTGACCGAAGCGCATCTCGACCTGCCGATGGAGTTCGAAAGCATTGGTAAAGCGGGCAGCCGTCTGGGCACCGCGCTGGCGATGGCGGTTGACCATGAGATTGGCATGGTGCCGCTGGTACGCAACCTGGAAGAGTTCTTTGCCCGTGAGTCCTGCGGCTGGTGTACGCCTTGCCGTGACGGTCTGCCGTGGAGCGTGAAAATTCTGCGCGCTCTCGAGCGCGGCGAAGGCCAGCCGGGGGATATCGAGACGCTTGAGCAACTGTGTCGATTCCTCGGTCCGGGTAAAACCTTCTGCGCGCACGCGCCGGGTGCGGTTGAGCCCCTACAGAGCGCGATTAAATATTTCCGCGAAGAATTCGAAGCTGGCATTAAACAGCAGTTCAGCAATACCCATGCAATCAACGGGATTCAGCCGAACCTGCTTAAGACGCGCTGGTAATCTAAAGGTTTTTTTATTTTGGAAGCACGCTAATGGCTACGATTCATGTAGACGGCAAAGAGTACGAGGTCAATGGAGCGGACAACCTGCTAGAAGCTTGTCTCTCTTTGGGCCTTGATATTCCCTATTTTTGCTGGCATCCGGCGCTGGGAAGCGTTGGTGCTTGCCGCCAGTGTGCGGTGAAGCAATATCAGAACGCGGAAGACACGCGTGGCCGCCTGGTGATGTCCTGTATGACACCGGCATCCGACGGCACTTTTATTTCCATCGACGACGCAGAAGCGAAGCAGTTCCGCGAAAGCGTAGTTGAGTGGCTGATGACCAACCACCCGCACGACTGTCCGGTGTGCGAAGAGGGCGGCAACTGCCACTTACAGGATATGACCGTAATGACCGGTCATAGCTTCCGTCGCTACCGCTTTACCAAGCGTACTCACCGCAACCAGGATCTGGGGCCGTTCATCTCTCACGAAATGAACCGCTGCATCGCCTGCTACCGCTGCGTTCGCTACTACAAAGACTATGCCGACGGTACCGACCTGGGCGTCTACGGCGCTCACGACAACGTCTACTTTGGCCGCCCGGAAGACGGTACGCTGGAAAGCGAGTTCTCCGGTAACCTGGTGGAAGTCTGTCCGACCGGCGTCTTTACCGATAAAACGCACTCCGAGCGCTATAACCGTAAGTGGGACATGCAGTTTGCGCCAAGCATCTGCCAGCAGTGTTCCATCGGCTGTAACATCAGCCCCGGCGAGCGCTACGGCGAACTGCGTCGTATAGAAAACCGTTATAACGGTACCGTTAACCGTTACTTCCTCTGCGACCGCGGTCGTTTCGGCTATGGCTATGTCAATCTGAAAGATCGTCCGCGTCAGCCGGTTCAGCGCCGCGGCGACGATCTGATCACCCTCAACGCCGAACAGGCGATGCAGGGGGCGGCAGATATTCTGCGCCAGTCGAAGAAGGTGATTGGTATCGGCTCCCCGCGCGCCAGCATTGAAAGCAACTTTGCGCTGCGCGAGCTGGTCGGTGCCGAAAACTTCTATACCGGCATCGCGAAGGGCGAACAAGTGCGCCTGCAGATGATGCTGAAAGTGCTGCGCGAAGGCGGTATTCATACCCCGGCGCTGCGCGAGATCGAATCCTACGATGCGGTGCTGATCCTCGGTGAGGACATTACCCAGACCGGCGCGCGTATCGCGCTGGCGGTGCGTCAGGCGGTGAAAGGCAAAGCGCGTGAAATGGCGGCGGCGCAGAAAGTCGCCGATTGGCAGATCGCCGCGATCCTTAATATCGGCCAGCGCGCGAAGCATCCGCTGTTCGTGACCAATATCGACGACACGCGTCTTGATGATATCGCCGCATGGACCTACCGCGCGCCGGTGGAAGATCAGGCGCGTCTTGGTTTCGCCATCGCCCACGCGCTGGACGATAGCGCGCCGGCGGTTGAAGGACTGAGCAGCGAGCTGAAAGGCAAAATCGACGTGATCGTTCAGGCGTTAGCCGGAGCGAAAAAACCGCTGATTGTTTCCGGAACCAACGCCGGCAGCATCGAGGTGATTCAGGCCGCCGCCAACGTGGCGAAAGCCCTGAAAGGCCGCGGTGCTGACGTTGGCGTGACCATGGTCGCCCGGGCAGTGAACAGCGTAGGCCTTGGGATGATCGGCGGCGGCTCGCTTGAAGAGGCGCTGAGCGAACTGGAGACCGGTAACGCCGATGCGGTTATCGTGCTGGAAAACGACCTGCACCGCCACGCTTCAGCCGCCCGCGTTGACGCGGCGCTGGCGAAAGCGCCGCTGGTAATGGTGGTTGACCATCAGCGTACGGCAATTATGGAAAAAGCGCATCTGGTGCTCTCCGCGGCAAGCTTCGCGGAAAGCGACGGTACCGTGGTCAACAACGAAGGTCGCGCCCAGCGCTTCTTCCAGGTTTACGACCCGGCCTACTACGACGCGAAAACCGTGATGCTGGAAAGCTGGCGCTGGCTGCACTCATTGCACAGCACCGTTAACAACCGCCAGGTTGACTGGACGCAGCTGGACCACGTGATTGACGCCGCCATTGCCGCGCTACCGCAGCTGGCCGGTATCAAAGACGCCGCGCCGGATGCGACCTTCCGCATTCGCGGTCAGAAGCTGGCCCGTGAACCGCACCGCTATAGCGGTCGTACGGCGATGCGTGCCAACATCAGCGTGCATGAACCCCGTCAGCCGCAGGATAAAGACACCATGTTTGCCTTCTCCATGGAAGGGAACAACCAGCCGTCCGCGCCGCGCTCGCAAATTCCCTTTGCCTGGGCTCCGGGCTGGAACTCCCCGCAGGCGTGGAACAAGTTCCAGGATGAAGTGGGCGGTAAACTGCGCCATGGCGATCCGGGCGTGCGTCTGATTGAAGCCTCCGCCAGCGGTCTTGAGTACTTTACCGCGGTACCGGCAAGCTTCCAGGCTGAAGAAGGGAAATGGCGTATCGCGCCTTACTACCATCTGTTCGGCAGCGACGAGCTGTCGCAGCGTGCGCCGGTATTCCAGAGCCGCATGCCGCAGCCGTACGTTAAGCTGAACCCGGCAGATGCCGCGAAGCTTGGCGTGAACGAAGGGGCGATGGTTTCCTTCAGCGTTGATGGCCAGGCGCTTAGCCTGCCGCTGGTAATCTCGGCGGGGCTGACGGCAGGGCAGGTTGGCTTACCGATGGGCATGCCAGGGATTGCGCCGGTGCTGACCGGAGCGCGTATTGATACTCTGCAGGAGGCGAAAGCATGAGTTGGTTAACTCCCGATCTCATCGACATTCTGTTAGGCATCCTTAAAGCGGTGGTGATTCTGCTGGTGGTGGTGACCTGCGGCGCGTTTATGAGCTTTGGCGAACGTCGTCTGCTGGGGCTGTTCCAGAATCGTTACGGGCCTAACCGCGTGGGCTGGGGCGGTTCGCTGCAGCTCGTCGCCGACATGATCAAAATGTTCTTTAAAGAGGACTGGGTTCCGCGCTTCTCGGATCGCGTGATCTTTACTCTGGCGCCGGTTATTGCCTTTACTTCGCTGCTGCTGGCCTTCGCCATTGTGCCGGTCAGCCCGACGTGGGTGGTGGCCGATCTGAACATCGGGATCCTGTTCTTCCTGATGATGGCAGGTCTGGCGGTCTATGCGGTGCTGTTCGCCGGCTGGTCGAGCAACAACAAATACTCGCTGCTTGGCGCGATGCGTGCTTCTGCCCAGACCCTGAGCTACGAAGTGTTCCTCGGGCTTTCCCTGATGGGCGTGGTGGCGCAGGCCGGTTCATTCAACATGACCGATATCGTCAACAACCAGGCGCATCTGTGGAACGTCATCCCTCAGTTCTTTGGTTTCGTAACCTTTGCGATTGCGGGCGTAGCGGTATGTCACCGTCACCCGTTTGACCAACCGGAAGCGGAACAGGAGCTGGCTGACGGTTATCACATCGAATACTCCGGCATGAAGTTCGGTCTGTTCTTCGTCGGTGAATATATTGGGATTGTTACCGTATCGGCGCTGATTGTGACGCTGTTCTTCGGCGGCTGGAATGGCCCATGGTTACCTCCTTTCATCTGGTTCGCGCTGAAAACCGCGTTCTTTATGATGATGTTCATTTTGATCCGCGCATCATTACCGCGTCCGCGCTATGACCAGGTAATGTCCTTTGGCTGGAAGGTATGCCTGCCGTTAACGCTGATCAACTTGTTGGTAACGGCGGCTGTCATTCTCTGGCAGGCGCAATAAGGGGTGAATTGACCATGACCTTAAAAGAATTATTGGTAGGGTTTGGCACCCAGGTCCGCAGTATCTGCATGATCGGGATGCACGCCTTTGCCAAACGTGAAACTCGGATGTACCCGGAAGAGCCGGTATATCTGCCGCCGCGCTACCGTGGCCGCATCGTGCTGACGCGCGATCCGGACGGCGAAGAGCGCTGCGTTGCCTGTAACCTGTGTGCGGTAGCCTGTCCGGTAGGCTGTATCTCTCTGCAAAAAGCGGAGACCAAAGACGGCCGCTGGTACCCGGAGTTTTTCCGCATCAACTTCTCGCGCTGCATTTTCTGCGGCCTGTGCGAAGAAGCGTGCCCGACCACGGCGATTCAGTTGACCCCGGACTTTGAGCTGGGTGAATACAAACGTCAGGATCTGGTGTACGAAAAAGAGGATCTGCTGATTTCCGGTCCGGGTAAATACCCGGAATATAACTTCTACCGGATGGCGGGTATGGCAATCGACGGCAAAGATAAGGGCGAAGCAGAGAACGAAGCTAAGCCTATCGACGTCAAGAGCCTGTTACCGTAAGGAGAGGGCAATGGAATTCGCTTTTTATATCTGTGGCCTGATAGCCATCCTCGCAACCCTGCGGGTGATCACCCATACCAATCCGGTGCATGCGCTGCTGTACCTGATCATTTCGCTGTTGGCGATCGCCGGGGTGTTCTTCTCACTAGGTGCTTACTTTGCCGGTGCGCTGGAAATTATCGTCTACGCCGGGGCCATTATGGTGCTGTTCGTGTTCGTGGTGATGATGCTCAACCTGGGCGGCAGCGAAATCGAGCAGGAGCGTCAGTGGCTGAAACCTGGGATCTGGATCGGTCCGGCCGTTCTCGCAGCGGTACTGCTGGTGGTTATCGTTTACGCCATCCTTGGTATTAACGATCAGGGTATCGACGGCGCGGCGATTAACGCCAAAGAGGTCGGTATTGCGCTGTTTGGTCCGTACGTTCTGGCGGTGGAGCTGGCCTCCATGCTGCTGCTCGCGGGCCTGGTTGTTGCCTTCCATATCGGCCGTGAAGAGCGCGTCGGGGAAGTGCTGAGCAACCGTCCGAACGACAGCGATAAAAGAAAAACGGAGGAACACGCATGATCCCCTTAACACATGGACTGATCCTCGCCTCTGTCCTGTTTGTCCTCGGCCTGACGGGGCTGGTTATCCGCCGCAATCTGCTGTTTATGCTGATTAGCCTGGAGATCATGATCAATGCCGCGGCGCTGGCTTTCGTGGTTGCAGGGAGCTACTGGGGCCAGACCGATGGCCAGATAATGTATATCCTCGCCATCACCCTCGCCGCCGCGGAAGCGAGTATCGGCCTGGCGCTGCTGCTGCAGCTCCATCGTCGTCGCCAGAACCTGAACATCGATTCAGTAAGTGAGTTGCGCGGATGAACATGCTTGCCTTAACCATTCTTTTGCCATTGATTGGCTTTGTTTTGCTGGCCTTCTCCCGTGGCCGCTGGTCGGAAAACTTATCCGCCACCGTGGGGGTAGGCTCGGTAGGCCTGGCGGCACTGGTCACGGCCTTTGTCGGCGTTGACTTCTTCGCCAACGGCAAACAGGCGGTCAGCGTGCCGCTGTGGACCTGGATGTCGGTGGGCGACTTCAACGTCGGCTTCAACCTGGTGCTGGACGGTCTCTCTCTGACCATGCTGTCCGTGGTGACCGGCGTCGGCTTCCTGATCCACATGTTCGCCTCCTGGTACATGCGCGGCGAAGAGGGCTACTCCCGCTTCTTCGCCTATACCAACCTGTTTATCGCCAGCATGGTGGTTTTGGTGCTTGCTGATAACCTGCTGCTGATGTATCTCGGCTGGGAAGGCGTGGGCCTGTGCTCCTATCTGCTGATCGGCTTCTACTACACCGATCCGAAGAACGGCGCGGCTGCGATGAAAGCCTTTGTGGTGACCCGCGTCGGCGACGTGTTCCTGGCGTTCGCGCTGTTCATTCTCTACAACGAGCTGGGCACCCTGAACTTCCGCGAAATGGTCGAACTGGCGCCTGCACATTTCGAAGCCGGTAATAACATGCTGTGGTGGGCAACTCTGATGCTGCTGGGCGGCGCGGTGGGTAAATCTGCGCAGCTGCCGTTGCAGACCTGGCTTGCGGACGCGATGGCCGGTCCAACCCCGGTCTCCGCGCTGATCCACGCCGCCACCATGGTGACCGCCGGCGTCTACTTGATTGCGCGTACCCATGGCCTGTTCCTGATGACCCCGGAAATTCTGCATCTGGTGGGTATCGTCGGAGCGGTAACGCTGGTGCTGGCAGGCTTCGCCGCGCTGGTGCAGACCGATATCAAACGCGTGCTCGCGTATTCCACTATGAGCCAGATTGGCTACATGTTCCTCGCGCTCGGCGTGCAGGCGTGGGATGCGGCGATTTTCCATCTGATGACCCATGCGTTCTTTAAAGCGCTGCTGTTCCTGTCGTCCGGTTCGGTGATTCTGGCCTGCCACCACGAACAGAATATCTTCAAGATGGGCGGTCTGCGTAAGTCTATTCCGCTGGTATACGTCTGCTTCCTGGTGGGGGGAGCGGCGCTGTCCGCGCTGCCGCTGGTGACGGCAGGCTTCTTCAGTAAGGATGAGATTCTGGCGGGCGCGATGGCGAACGGTCATCTGAATCTGATGGTTGCCGGCCTGGTCGGGGCGTTTATGACCTCCCTGTACACCTTCCGTATGATTTTCATCGTGTTCCACGGCAAAGAACAAATTCACGCTCACGCAGGGAAGGGGATTACCCATCATCTGCCGCTGATTGTGCTGCTGGTGCTCTCGACCTTCGTTGGCGCGCTGATTGTGCCGCCGCTGGAAGGCGTACTGCCGCAGACCACCGAGCTTGAACACGGACGCGTCATGACGCTGGAAATTGCCTCCGGGGTGATTGCTATCGCCGGTATTCTGATTGCCGCCTGGCTGTGGCTGGGTAAACGCACGCTGGTGACGTCGATTGCCAACAGCGCGCCGGGTCGTCTGCTCGGTACCTGGTGGTACAACGCCTGGGGCTTTGACTGGCTGTATGACAAAGTGTTCGTTAAGCCGTTCCTCGGCGTGGCGTGGCTGTTGAAGAGCGACCCGCTGAATGCCCTGATGAACATTCCGGCGATCCTTTCCCGTTTCGCAGGCAAAGGCCTGGTGGTGAGCGAGAATGGCTATCTGCGCTGGTACGTGGCTTCAATGGGCATCGGCGCTGTCGTGGTGCTGGCGCTGCTGATGGTATTGCGTTGAGTTTGAGGATTGTGGGCGTTGTCGGTTAACCCGACTTACAAGCAGTAGGCCCGGCAAGCATAGCGCTGCCGGGCAATAACACCCGCAATCCGAAGTGAATTTTCTGTGAGAATTCGTTGAAAATCGGTCCTGAACGGGACTTTAACAAGGAATAAAGATCGCCATGTTATTACCCTGGCTAATATTAATTCCCTTCATCGGCGGCTTCCTGTGCTGGCAGACTGAACGCTTTGGCGTGAAGATGCCGCGCTGGATCGCGCTGATCACTATGGGATTGACGTTTCTGCTTGGCCTGCAGTTGTGGATGCAGGGCGGCTATTCTCTCACGCAATCTACCGGTATTCCGCAGTGGCAGTCGGAATTCGTGATGCCGTGGATCCCGCGATTCGGGATTAGCATTCATCTGGCTATCGACGGTCTGTCGCTGCTGATGGTGGTGCTGACCGGGCTGCTCGGCGTGCTGGCGGTGCTCTGTTCATGGCGCGAAATCGAGAAATATCAGGGGTTTTTCCATCTTAACCTGATGTGGATCCTGGGCGGCGTGATCGGCGTATTCCTGGCTATCGACCTGTTCCTGTTCTTCTTCTTCTGGGAAATGATGCTGGTGCCGATGTACTTCCTGATCGCGCTGTGGGGCCATAAGGCTTCCGACGGTAAAACGCGTATCACGGCGGCAACCAAGTTCTTCATTTATACCCAGGCGAGCGGTCTGGTGATGCTGATATCCATCCTGGCGCTGGCGTTTGTTCACTTCAACGCTACCGGCGTATGGACCTTCAACTATGAAGAGCTGCTGAAGACGCCGATGTCCCACGGCGTGGAATACCTGCTGATGCTGGGCTTCTTTATCGCTTTCGCGGTAAAAATGCCGGTGGTTCCGCTGCACGGCTGGCTGCCGGATGCGCACTCTCAGGCGCCGACCGCGGGTTCCGTTGACCTCGCGGGGATCCTGTTGAAAACCGCGGCCTACGGCCTGCTGCGCTTTGCGCTGCCGCTGTTCCCGAACGCTTCCGCCGAATTTGCCCCCATCGCAATGTGGCTGGGCGTCATCGGTATCTTCTACGGCGCGTGGATGGCCTTCAGCCAGTACGATATCAAGCGTCTGATTGCTTACACCTCCGTTTCCCACATGGGCTTCGTGCTGATTGCTATCTACACCGGCAGCCAGCTGGCTTATCAGGGCGCGGTGATTCAGATGATTGCTCACGGTCTGTCCGCTGCCGGCCTGTTTATTCTTTGCGGTCAGCTTTACGAGCGTCTGCATACGCGCGATATGCGTCAGATGGGCGGTCTGTGGAGCAAGATCAAGTGGCTGCCTGCGCTGTCGATGTTCTTTGCGGTCGCGACCCTCGGGATGCCGGGTACCGGTAACTTCGTCGGCGAATTTATGATTCTGTTCGGCAGCTATAAAACCGTGCCGGTGATTACCGTTATTTCGACCTTTGGTCTGGTGTTCGCTTCCGTGTACTCGCTGTCGATGCTGCATCGCGCGTACTTTGGTAAAGCAAAAAGCGAAATCGCCGCGAAAGCGCTGCCGGGAATGTCCCTGCGTGAACTGTCGATCATCCTGCTGCTGGTCGTTCTGCTGGTGCTGCTGGGCTTCTTCCCGCAGCCGATTCTGGACACCTCGCACTCTGCGATGAGCAACATTCAGCAGTGGTTTGTTAATTCTGTTTCTACTACAAGGCCGTAATTCGCCATGACAATAACTCCACAACAACTGATCGCACTGCTACCGCTGCTGATCGTCGGCTTGACGGTGGTGGTTGTGATGCTCTCCATTGCGTGGCGACGCAATCATTTCCTCAATGCCACGCTGTCGGTTCTCGGCCTGAACGCCGCGCTGATATCACTCTGGTTCGTGGGTCAGAACGGAGCGATGGACGTCACGCCGCTGATTCGCGTTGACGGTTACGCGATGCTCTATACCGGGCTGGTGCTGCTGGCGAGCCTCGCCACCTGTACTTTCGCCTACCCGTGGCTTGAGGGTTACAAGGACAACAAAGAAGAGTTCTATCTTCTGGTGCTGATCGCCGCGCTGGGCGGTATTCTGCTGGCGGGCGCTAACCATCTGGCAGCGCTGTTCCTCGGCATTGAGCTGATTTCGCTGCCGCTGTTCGGCCTGGTGGGCTACGCCTTCCGCCAGAAACGTTCGCTGGAAGCCAGTATCAAATACACGATTCTGTCCGCCGTTGCCTCTTCGTTTCTGCTGTTCGGTATGGCGCTGGTGTATGCCAACTCCGGTAACCTCTCCTTCCTGGCGCTCGGTAAGAGCCTGACGGATGGCATGCTGCATGAGCCGCTGCTGCTGGCTGGTCTCGGTCTGATGATTGTCGGTCTCGGCTTTAAGCTGTCGCTGGTGCCGTTCCATCTGTGGACGCCGGACGTATACCAGGGCGCGCCTGCTCCGGTTTCCACCTTCCTGGCGACCGCCAGTAAAATCGCCATCTTTGGCGTGGTCATGCGCCTGTTCCTCTATATGCCGGTGGGCGACAGCGAGGCGGTACGCGTGGTGCTGGGCCTGATCGCCTTTGCTTCGATTATCTTCGGGAACCTGATGGCCCTGAGCCAGACCAATATTAAACGTCTGCTGGGCTACTCTTCCATTTCTCATCTTGGCTATCTGCTGGTGGCGCTGATTGCTCTGCAGAGCGGTGAGATGTCGATGGAAGCGGTGGGCGTTTACCTGGCAGGGTATCTGTTCAGCAGCCTCGGCGCGTTCGGCGTGGTGAGCCTGATGTCCAGCCCGTACCGCGGCCCGGATGCCGATTCGCTCTACTCCTACCGCGGCCTGTTCTGGCATCGTCCGATTCTGTCGGCGGTAATGACGGTGATGATGCTGTCTCTTGCCGGTATTCCGATGACGCTGGGCTTTATTGGTAAGTTCTACGTGCTGGCGGTGGGTGTGCATGCGCACCTGTGGTGGCTGGTCGGCGCGGTAGTGGTGGGTTCAGCGATTGGCCTCTACTACTACCTGCGCGTGGCGGTGAGCCTCTATCTGAGCGCGCCGGAGAAACTGAATCGCGATGCGCCGTCTAACTGGCAGTACAGCGCCGGAGGCATCGTGGTGCTCATCTCCGCGCTGCTGGTGCTGGTGCTGGGCGTTTGGCCGCAGCCGCTCATCAGCATCGTACAATTGGCTACGCCGCTGATGTAATGCTATCTGTCGGTAGAGAAAAGGATCGCTTCGGCGGTCCTTTTTTTATCTTCACGAAAGCGATGAGCACTTTCTTTGCTCTTTTTCGTATTATTCATGCTTTTTATCATATTAATCTCACTTTACGTTTCCACTCATCCTCTTATTTTCCGTACTATTATTACTGCGCACACTATTGTGTTTTATAGATGGAGAAAGTGAATGAAAACAAGACGTAAGCATTTGACTGTCGGGGAGGTTCAGCGTTTGGTTGAAGCGGCCAGGTGGGGAGCAAACCCGGAGCGCGATGTCTGTTTACTGTGGATGTGTTTTAATCATGGTTGTCGAGTGAGCGAAATTCGTCATTGGAAGCTCTCTGATATCGATATTCAAAGTGGGGTCATTTATATTCGTCGACTGAAGAACGGCTTTTCAACCACTCATCCTATTTATAAACAAGAGGTAAAGGTACTCAAAGAATGGTTGCGCGTGCGTAATAATTATCCCGGAAATAATTCTGGCTGGCTCTTTCTGTCACGAAATGGTCAGCCTTTATCCCGGCAGAGAATATACCAGATGATGAAGAATCTGAGCCTCGTCGCCCAACTGGAAATCAACGCGCATCCGCATATGCTGCGCCACGCATGCGGTTTCGCGCTGGCTAATAAGGGGGTGGATACGCGATTAATTCAGGACTTTCTTGGACATCGGAATATTCAGCATACGGTTATCTATACAGCCAGTAATGATGCGAGGTTTAGAGAGGTTTGGTAAACGGAATAGTCATTTTGTATCAAACTGACTCCTATGCTATCCACAGGTAGTAACAATGTCAATTCATGATTAACAATATTTTTTACTATTATTTTCATATAGTTATATTAAGTATAGGTGTCATTTATTTTTTAATTGTTTTAATTGGCTTTATGTATGGTTTGTTCCACCTCTCATTCTTTAGCTTTTTATCGTGTTGATTGGGATTTTTCCTGAAAAATATGAAATAAAAAACGCCTTCCCTGGCAATTTATATTCTAATTAATTGAGGTGGTCATATTGATACATAATGACCACTTCGAAATATTATATCCATTTTATGGGTCAATGTTTTGTTGCGTTATTAATATCAAACGTAAATAAAAGGATGCGCAGGGTATTGCGCTTATAAGTTAATGCATTGACTGCATTGGAAAGGATAAATCATGAAAAAAACATTACTTGCTGCTGTTGTCGCTGGTTGCGCGGCGTTCTCTGGTGCTGCGCTGGCGGATGACGGTCAGGTGAAGTTTATCGGCGATATTATTGATGCGGGCTGCGACGTGGTGAACGACCTGTCCAACCCGCTGGAAGTTCAGATGGGGCAGATTGCCAAGACCTCGTTTAGCGGTACGGGGTCTACTGCGGCTGAACAGAATTTCGCGATCAAACTGGAAAACTGCCCGACTACCGTCACCAAAGCATCGGTACTGTTCTCCGGCGCTAACGTCAACGGCGATAATGAAAAACTGCAGCTGACCGGAGCGGGTACCGATCCTGACGTTGCCGAAGGCGTGGCCCTGCAGCTGGTTGATGCCAGCAAAAATGCGACGCTGCCGCTCTATACGCGTTCTACCAGCCTGACCATCCCCGCTACCGGCAATATCGATCTGCCGTTCCGCGTCCGTTATATCCAGACTGAGACCGCCATCGTTGCCGGTAAGGCTAACGGTACAGCCAACTTTACAATCAGCTATAACTAATTTTCCTTCTATATGACAGTGTTAGCGAGCCCTATGTGGCTCGCTTTTCCAGGGAGCTGGAGATGCAAAAATACCTGAAAGTGCTAATAGCTGGATGGCTGTTGGTTGGTGCTGCGGCACATGCGGGCGTAGTGACCGGCGGCACTCGTCTGATTTATCCCGGCGGTAAAAAAGAGTCCTCATTGAGCGTAACCAATAATGATGCTACGCCTTATCTCATTCAAAGCTGGGTTGAAAGTAATAAGGGCGCAGCCCCTTTTCTGTTAACGCCGCCTTTATTTCGCCTTGAGGGCGAACAGCAGACCCGACTTCGGGTAATTTACAGCGGTGGCTTACCGGAAAATAAAGAAAGTATGTTCTGGATGAACATCAAAGCGATTCCCTCTTCTCAGGCTAAAGCCGGCGCAAATACCTTACAGATCGCTATCAAAACGCGCATCAAATTAATTTATCGACCTAAATCCGTTCAGGGAACGCCGGAGATGGTGACGGAGCAGCTTCGCTGGACGCGCAGCGGCAATACGCTACAGGTCATGAATCCCACCGCCTTTTATATGAATTTTGCCGAGGTCAAAGTGGGGGGCGCCGAAGTTAAAGAGGCCAATTGGGTGGGGCCGGGGGAAACGGCGCGCTTTCAACTGCCGGGCGTCAGTGCGGGCGCTTTGCAGTGGAAACTGATTAACGATTATGGCGGTACCGGCGCACTGCACCACGCGAATTTGTAAAGGCTTTCAGGCCAGGGAGTTCCAGAGAAAATGAAAAATAATCATAATAAATGGCGGCTGAACCGGATAGCCAGCGCTCTGGCCGTTGCGCTGCTACCGCTGTGCGATGAGGTCCTGGCGCGGGATGTTTTTAACCCTGCCCTGCTGGAAATGGACGGCCCTCATACGGGCGTCAGGGATTTATCCGCTTACGAGCAGGCTGGCGGTCAGTTGCCCGGCACCTATCGGGTTGATATTTATCTTAATAACGAATTTATGGATACTCGCGATGTGGCTTTTCAGCAGAGCAAAGTCCTGGGAACGGCGGAACTTCAGCCTTGCCTGACGGTAGACGATCTGGCCGAATGGGGCGTACGCGTCTCCCAATTTCCAGAGCTGGGCCGCAGGTTACCCGGATGCGCGGATATCAGCGTGATACCGCAGGCAAAATCCGATTTTCGCTTCAGCCAGCAGCGCCTGCTATTGAGCTTCCCGCAGGCGGCGGTAACCAGCGCCGCACGCGGTTGGGTGGATCCGAAACAGTGGGATGACGGAGTGCCGGCACTCCTGCTGAATTACTCCTTTAGCGGGGCAAATAACTGGTCACGTCAGAACGATACGCCGGACAGCGATAACCAATACGTTAACCTGCGCCCCGGTATCAACGTCGGGCCGTGGCGTTTACGTAACTATACCACCTGGGCGCGCAGCAGCAGCGGGGGAGAGTCCAGTAATAGTTGGGACACGGTTTATACCTATGCGCAGCGCAACATCAAATCGCTACAGGGAGTGATGACGCTGGGCGATAGCAGCACGGACGCCGATGTTTTTGAGGGTGTTCCCTTCCGCGGGGCGATGCTGGCTTCCGATGACGATATGCTGCCGGAAAGCCTGCGCGGCTATGCGCCCGTCGTTCGCGGGATTGCGCGCACTAATGCTCAGGTTATTATTCGCCAGAACGGCTATGAGATTTACCAGACCTACGTTGCGCCTGGCGCTTTTGAAATCACCGATATGTACCCGACCGGCGGCTCGGGTGATTTAGCCGTCACTATCAAAGAGGCGGACGGCAGCGAGCAGAACCTGATCGTGCCTTATGCGTCGCTCCCTGTTCTGCAGCGTGAAGGGCGTCTGAAATATAGCGTGACCTCCGGCGTGTATCGCGCCTACGACAACAGCATTGACGAAACGCCCATCACTCAGGCGACGGCAATCTACGGCTTGCCCTGGGGGTTAACCCTGTACGGCGGCGGTCAGTTTAGCAGTAAGTACCAGTCGGTGGCGCTGGGGATGGGGAAAAACCTCGGTGAATTGGGCGCCGTATCAACCGATATTATCCAGGCCTGGTCGACCCGACAGGATAAAGATAAAGAGAGCGGACAGTCGGTACGTCTCCGTTACAGCAAAGACCTCCCGGGGCTGGGAACTAACGTAAGCCTGGCGGGATATCGCTATGCGACCAGCGGTTACTGGGATATGCAGGAAGTGCTGGATACCTATCGGGATGACAACTACACGCCTTCTATTGAACGGCGGCGTAATCGGGGAGAAGTGACCATCAGCCAGAGCCTTGGCGAAGAAATGGGGTCGCTGTCGCTGAGCTATATTCGCGAGGATTACTGGAATACCGGCCGCACCATGGAGTCAGTGGGCGTCGGATACAACAACAGCTGGCGCGGCATCAGCTATAGCATGAACTACAGCTATAACCGCAATACTACCGACCAGAACACCGGTAAGCGTAATGACGAAGACCACCTCTTTGCCCTGAGCATCAGCGTGCCTTTGGGGGAATGGCTACCGAAGCCGGTTTATGCCAACTACTCCCTGAACAGCAGCAAAAATGGCTCCACCAGCAACAATCTGGGCCTCTCCGGCACCTTGCTGGAGCGTAATAACCTGAGCTGGAGCGTGCAGGAAGGCTACACCAGCCAGGGAAGAGGGGAGAGCGGCAGCGTCAATGCGGACTGGCGCGCAACCTATGCTGAACTTACCGGCGGCTACAGTCATGATAAATATAGCCATCGGCTGAACTACGCCCTGCGCGGCGGAGCGTTGGTACATGAAAATGGCCTGACGCTGGGGCAGCCTTTCGGCGAAACCGTCGCTTTAATCAAGGCGCCCGGTGCCGCAGGCGTCGGCGTGAATAGCCAGACAGGGGTCAGAACCGACTGGCGAGGCTATACCGTTGTGCCTTACGCCTCGCCGTATCGTAAGAATATCCTGACGCTTGATACTACGACGATGCCGGACAATGTCGACCTCGAGTTGGCGGCGCAGACGGTCGTGCCTACCCGCGGGGCGGTGGTTCGCGCAAATTATGCCACCAGCGTGGGTAACCGGGTACTGATGACGGTACGCCAGGAGAACGGGCAACCCCTGCCTTTCGGAGCCATGGTCAGCGTCCCCGGGGCGGCATCCTCTGAGCAGGCGTTTATCGTTGGTGATGGCGGACAGGTCTACCTGACCGGACTGGAATCTAACGGCGTACTCAACGTTAAGTGGGGCTCCGGGGCGCAAGAACGCTGCCAGATTCACTATGCGCTGCCGTCAGCAAAAGAACTTACCGGCATTATTGTGGCCCAGGCGCAATGCCGATAATTGAAAGGATGCAGAAACGATGAAACGATTTTCATGGGGAATATTAGCGGGCCTGACGGCGCTGGCGATCGCGCCGCAGGCGATGGCGGCAACCGGATGGTGTCAGAATACCGGTAATGGCGGGGCGCCTTTTCAGGACAGCTTTTCATTTATTGAAAGCTTTACTAATCCCTCACAAAATCAGGCCGGAATGGAGTTTCCCCGTTTGTACCACTGGAGTACCGGGGGAACTTACAAGGCAAAATGTGACTGTGATAGCGCCAGCGGGGTGACGTATTTTAAAGCCACGGTGCCAGGCCTTACCGCGACGCAAAGCCGCAACGGATTAAATTATTACCAGTTAAATAAATATCTGGAAATTGCCACCGAGTTATTTATTGCCGGTGGGGTGAATAAATATATACCTACGCCGATCGAGGATAAAAGTAATCAGAATAACCAGAGCTTTGCCTGTAACCCCGGCGGCGCGATTTTTGATACAGGGTCGCTGGGATACATTTCGCTTTATTTTACCCGGCCTTTTGTTGGCCAGGTGACGATCCCTCCGACGGTTATTCTGAGTGTCTACGGGACGCGAAAAACGGGTAGCTACAGCGGTATTCCCCTGACGCAAATTTCAATGAGCGGGTCGGTAACGGTTCCGCAGTCCTGCGAGATTAATACCGGCAAACCGATTAATATTGATTTTGAGGATATTGCCGCCAACCATTTTAAAACTGCGGGCCAGATGCCGAAGGACTTCTCTCCACATGTTGTTAATATGACGGTGGCTTGTACCAATATATCCGCCGGGGTAAAAATCGCGCTGTCGTTCCAGGGAATGGCGGATACTAACGATAGCACTGCGCTGGCAACCACCAATCGTGATATTGCGGTGCGCATTGAAAATATTACCGGCGTCAAAATACCTGTTATTTCAGGTTTACTGCCGGTTAATTTTAATTACCCGAATCAGACCGGGGATACGACTATGAAAATTTATCCGATTAATACCACCGGGAATTTACCCAGCGGCGGTGGCTTTACCGCCACGGCAACCATTCAGGCAGAAATTGAATAGCAGGAGTCGATAATGAAAAAGGCGCTATGGTTGGTATTGCTGCTGCCTGTTTTTTCATCCTGGGGCGGCATCCCTCTGAACGTGAAGGGTAATATTTATTATCTCCCCTGTGACGTCAGTACCGATACGAAGTATCAAGAGGTTAATTTTGGCCCGCTCCTGAATATTGACTTTCAAACGGCCGGTAACGCTTCAGAGTGGAAATCTTTTTATCTGAATGTCGAAAACTGCCCGGCGGGGACAACAAAAGCCACGGTAAAATTTGACGGCGTTATCGACGGTGATGATGCCAGACATTTTGCCAATATGGCCGCCAGCGACGCGGCGCAGAATATTGCACTGGAAATCACCAGTAGCGATCATTCTACTATCTATAAAAATCAGGACCAGATGAGTATTGCTATCGACGGCAGTACCGGGAAAGGCGTATTCCCGCTTGCTGCCCGCTTATATTCGACCCGGGGTGGAGCAACGGTGGGTAAATTTGAGTCTATTGTACAGCTGACTTTTACCTATCAATAATTTTATAAGCTAAATGGATGAAAAGGAATAACGTATGCAGGAAGATACGGAATATCTGAGCGTCAAGGACGTTGAGCGTCTGGTGCTTGCCGCACATTATTGCGCGCACCCCGAGAGAAATAGCTGCATGATCCAGATGTGTTTTTTGCACGGTTGTCGGATTAACGAAATTACCGCCTTGACCTTGCGGGATGTCGACCTTCCGGGGAAACGAATTTATATTCGCCGGGCGCGTCACGGTATCTCTGGGTATCATCCCTTACAACCTAAAGAGATTATCTCATTACAGCGCTGGCTGCTGGCCAGAGAGTGTTACCCGGCCCATAACGATTTGCTGTTTATCTCTTCCCGGGGTAATCAGATAACTCGCCAGCGTTTTTATCAAATTATTCGTGAGTGCTGCGAGCTGGCGAAGCTGAAGCAAAATATTCATCCCCGGATGCTGCGCCATGCGTGCGGCTATGAGCTGGGAAAAAAAGGAATTGATGACGACTCGATCCTGGATTACCTGGGCTATCGCAATTTAAAATCTATTCTGCGTTATAACAGCTATGCTGAAGAGTAATGGCTGGCGTATTCGCGACGTCTCTCTGCCGCGGTACGCCGCTTTTTTATTCTACGGTATATGTCATGAAATCTTCCGCCAGCACGGTAGACGGAAATACCTCTCTGCACTCTGCCAGCAGACGCTGGCAGCCTTCAGCGTCATAGCGAGAGCTAAAGTGGGTGGCGATAAGCGTGCCGACGCCCGCATCGCGCGCCAGCGCCGCCGTTTGCTGACTGGTTGAATGCCCGCGGCTGTTTGCTTTTTCCGCCATCGCCTGTTCGAGCGTCACCTCGTGAACCATGATATCCACGCCCTGGGCCAGTTCCCGCGCCGCCTCGCAGGGGGCGGTATCGCCGAAAATAGCCAGCTTCTTACCCGGCGTTGCCGGGCCGAGGTAGCGGCTGCCAGCGCTGCCGTCAATCCGCCGTCCATCTTCCAGCTCAACCGTTAATCCCTGTTTTAAGCGCTGAAATAACGGACCGGGAGGCACGCCTTCGGCGATAAGCTGCACGGCGTCAAGGGTGCCCGGCTTATCATGCTGTTCGATACGATAGCCATAGCATTCGACCGGATGGTTGAGCGGCCAGGCGGTGACCCGGAAGCCGGCTTCATCGAGCACCAGCCCCGGCCCGACTTCGATAATCGTCAGCGGGTAATCGGTCCAGGAGCCGCTGAGGCGCAGCGCGGTTTCCACGAACGCTTTAAGTCCTTTCGGTCCATACAGCGTCAGCGGCAGAGAATTACCCTGCATCGAGCGGCTGCACAGCAGGCCGGGGAGACCGAAGAGATGATCGCCATGTAAATGCGTAATAAAAATCTTATTCAGCTTGCCGGGATGATAAGGGGTGCGCAAAAACTGATGCTGCGTTCCTTCCCCGCAGTCGAACAGCCACATCTCAGCCATTGTTGGCTGTTGCAAATTCAGCACTATCGACGTCATATTACGCGTACGGGTAGGCACGCCAGCGGATGTCCCCAAAAAGAGTAATTCCATCGTCCAGTGTCCTTAGGGCGTGAGTCAAAAAACAAAGTATACCCGTCATACTTCAAGTTGCATGTGTGTTGGCTGCACTCGTTCACCCCAGTCACTTACTCATGTAAGCTCCTGGGGATTCACTCGCTGGCCGCCTTCATGCCACTTGAATTATTTAGGGTTAAAATTAATTAAGGAAGCGCAGATGATTACATGGCAGGATCTTCACCACGGTGAACTGACCGTCCCACAGCTCTACGCCGTGCTGAAATTACGCTGTGCGGTGTTCGTTGTCGAACAAACCTGCGCCTATCAGGACGTCGACGGCGACGATTTGGTGGGGGAAAATCGCCATCTTCTCGGCTGGCGCGGCGATGAGCTGGTAGCCTACGCGCGCATTCTCAAGAGCGATGATGAGTTTGAACCGGTGGTGATTGGCCGGGTGATTGTCAGCCAGGCGGTGCGCGGTGAGAAGCTGGGCTATCAGCTGATGGAACAGGCGCTGGCCAGTTGCCGGCAACACTGGCCGCAAAAGGCTATTTATCTTGGCGCCCAGGCGCACCTGCAAAAATTCTACGCCAGCTTCGGTTTTGTGCCGGTGACCGAGGTTTACGACGAGGACGGCATTGACCATATCGGCATGGCGTTCGAAATCGCCACCCACTAACCGCCGCGCTAATTAAAAGCCGCTCCCTCATCGTGGGTACTGCTATTCCTCAGTAGTACCCCGTATAATGTGGGGTTTTTACTCCGTGGAGGTTTGCGTGCTGTCTGTATCCACCGCGCTGGAAAGCCTGTATCGCTGCCTGGATGAAGCATTCCCGCCATCGCCCGGCACGCGAATTTTCGATGTCCCCTTCGCGCTAAATGACGCATTTGATCCGCTTTTGTGGTGCACGCATCAGCCGCAGTGGCCGCAGTTCTACTGGCAGCAGCGCAGCGGCGATGAAGAACTGGCCGCGCTGGGGGCGGTGCAAATCTTTGCTTCCCTTGAGCGGGCGCACGCTTTTTTGCGCCAGCAGGGGCGTGACGATCTGCGAATTTGTGGCCTTAATGCTTTTCATCCTCAACAGGGCCTGTTGATCTTGCCGAGGCTGGAGTGGCGTCGGCTGGGCGGCAGCGCCACGCTACGCCTGGTATTATATAGCGAGACCTCGCTACGCGATGATGCCCGTGCGGCACGTGAATTTCTCGATTCGCTGGTGGCGAAACAGGCGCAGGCTACCGAGATGCCCTCTCTGCTGAGCGAACAGCATTTCCCGGCTTATCCGCAGTGGCGAGAGCTGATTGCGCAGGCGACGCAGGCGATAGCGGCGGGGGAGATGGAAAAAGTGGTGCTGGCTCGCGCCACCGATTTGCACTTCGCCGCCCCGTTAAACTCCGGAGCGATTATGGCGGCC
>OBWT01000283.1_pt1 | contig 22295 bp, 28 predicted proteins | sample 1476541 | NCBI WGS metagenome assembly OBWT01 (sample SAMEA2580134, study PRJEB22360) | human gut metagenome | biome: human gut; feature: human-associated habitat; material: faeces | place: Denmark | collected 2008/2010 | reverse complement strand
CGAGCCTCTTACACCGCTGACGCGGGAAAGGGGCTCCGTTTATCCGAAATGTGCATAACTTTTTGTAGTTCTTCAGGTAAATCATAATTGATAGTGATGTGTTTGATTCTGCTTATGATGGCAAAGAATCCTTTGATACATCCTGGAGCTGTTCCTAAATGATCAAAACGGAGATATATATTCATTGCTTTTGCAAGGCGAACTGGATCAGTCTCATCATATTTCTTAACAGTCTCACGGACCTGATTAGCAATATATTCAATCTTCAAGGTTGATTCACTCCCCTTGTGTAATAGTCTAGATTAATTCAACTCTATGCTACCAAATCTAAGTGGCGAAAAAACTCCCTCGATTAATCTTTTTTACGGCCATATTTATCTTTGGCAATCTGCTTACATTCAAGATAAGCATCCATAAGAGCGCGGAAGTAAGCATCTTTAGCTTCTTCGCTTACAGTACCACCGGCAAACATCTCTTTATTTGCCTTTAGCATTTCTTCTAAATTCTGAGAAGTTTTAGTGCCAGTAGTAGCACGCATTTCTTCAACATAATCCATACGATCTAATCCATAGCTTGGATCTTCAATTTCATCATTTTTTAAGTATTCAGTAGAAACGCCAAGTGCTTTAGCTAATTTATAGAGCTGTGCAGCATATGGTAAACGTGCTCCTGATTCATAGTTACCGATAGTGCGGACACCAATTCCGGCTTTATCAGCCAATTGTTGCTGTGAAAGTCCTAGGGCTGCCCGGTGTTCAATTACTTTGTCTCGAAAGGTCTTCATAACCATTCCTCCAATCAAATTTTGTAAAGAGTTGCCGATAGTTGCGACAATTTATTGACACACTTGCCAACAGTTGCTATAATTCAAATCAGCAAATATAAGCAAGTGTTAGAAACTATAAGCAAATTATAGCGAGAGTTGCTGAATAAGTCAACAGAAACTTGCCGAAAGTTGCATATAAGAATGTATAATGAAGCATCTTGTTTGGGCAGAGGAGGAAACTGCTTATAGGACAGATGAGAATGTGCTTTATTTATAGAGCATTTTACAGGTTTCTTTCCCTTTACCTGAAAGCGTAATGGATGAAATAATTAGAACTTTTACGAAGGGAGTATGTTATATATGAGCAGAAAGAATACAGGGGCATGGAAAGCAATTCATTCCATGTGTGAAATGCAGGACATCAATGAAGAGGCATTATATCAGAAGGCAAAGATGCTTTTAAGTATCTATCGCCGTGTTTGTTGGTCCACTGTTGGTCGTGCGGAAGCAGTATCAGAGGACATATGCTGTTATTGTGGATCGGATGTAGATGGAGCACTTATTTATTTAGAGACCTTTGCACCAGATGAGCAGAAAGCCCGTTTTGAGGTCAGAATCCAGTCTTTATTTGAATCAAGATGGATGATGGAGATGATGGAAGGAGCCATGAGCAGGGTGTATGAGTTCCCTGATGGCGGGAATCTGTTTTATGACATTCTTAATAAGGCCTATCTATGGAAAAACAAATGTACAGAAAGTGAGATGTTGGAGATGCTGAATCTTGAACGAAGTCGCTATTACGACAAAAAGAAAGAAGCCATTATGGTGTTTGGCCTTGCTCTTTGGGGAGCAGAATTGCCTAAGGTGAAGGAATTTCTACAGGAGGAACCTGATGAAAGCCTGGCGGTGATGAGTACGACTTAAGTCCGACAAACTTCCGACGGATTTACGATAAGGGTACGACGGGTATCCTACTGAAAGTCCGACCTTGTATCAGTTATGATTGGTATGCTGGGAGAGCAGCATACTAAAAATGAATAAAGAATAGTTTTAGCCTTGTGCCCTTAATTGGGTGCAGGGCTATTTTTATGCCCTTTTTGACTTTGCGGTGTGCTGACTCTTCCGGACAAAAAACGGAAGTGAGGAAAACACACATGAATTACAAGTATGAAATGGCATGCAAAGAAGCAGGAATGAGAGAGGAGGATATCCAGGCATTACGCAGAGAGTTTGACGCTGATTACAAACGTCTTAGCAGAGAAAATAAGAGAAAAGATAAGCTAGGCTTTTCTTCAGTATCTTTATCTATTATAACAAGTGATGGCGATGGTTTTGACTGTGAGATTGCAGATCCAAGAGCAAATATTGAAGAAGATTTCATCCATAATTGGGAGCTTCAGCGTTTAGGAGAACTGATGGCAGAGCTTGATCCAGTGGACAAAGAGTTCTTATATAATTGTTTCTCTGGAGAAAAGGATTTGGAGAAACGTATCTGTGAGAAGTATGGTCTTCAACGTAATCAGATGCAGTACAAGAGAAAGAAACTTTTAGAGCAACTTCGTCAGGGATTTGAGGAGTAATAAGAAATTATAAAAAGATTTAAAAAGTTATTCAGCAAATGGCAGAAAGCTGTCCACATCTAAATAGTGGGAGGGGAATTCTCTCAGATGATTGCCAGACCATATGCAATGTGTGGGATTGTGTATGGTCTGGATAAGTTAACAACATAAAGATGGAGGATAGCACAGTATGGAAAATATTTATGAAATTCCAATTTGGAAGAAATATACATTATCAGTTGAGGAAGCTGCAGTGTATTTCCGTATTGGAGAAAATAAACTGAGAAGTTTAATTAACGAAAATAAATCAGCGGACTATCTGCTATGGAATGGTAGCAGAGCTTTGATTAAAAGAGAAAAATTCGAGCGATTTGTTGATGAATTGGAAACCATCTAGGGAAAATTTTAGTACAACTTAGGGTCTGGTCGTGATATACTAACAGTATGAACGAGTCATGGCTCTTGGAAAGGAGCAATATGAGCGAAAAGAGACGTGACAATAAAAAGAGACTTCTTTGGGAAGGAGAAGTTCAGGAACAAAACGGAAGATACAAATATCGTTACACAGATTCCAATGGAAAGAGAAAATCTGTTTATAGTTGGAGATTAACCAGTACAGATCCATTTCCTGCAGGTAAAAAACCAGATTTATCATTGCGAGAAAAAGAACAGATTATTCAGAAGGAAGTATTGAATGGTGTGTGCAGTAATGATATGACAGTAATGGAATTGGTAGATCGATATCTTAGCTTAAAGAGAGGCGTGCGCCATAACACTGCAGCAAATTATAAATTTGTTCGAAATGTTTTGGCGAAAGAAGAATTCAGTGCAAAACGAATTGACAAGGTAAAACTATCAGATGCTAAATTGTTTTTGATTAAACTTCAGGAAAAGGATGGCAGGGGATATAGTTCTATCCATTCAATCAGAGGCGTTCTTAGACCGGCTTTTCAGACGGCTGTGGATGATGATTTGCTTCTTAGAAATCCTTTTGAGTTTCAGTTAGCTACGGTTGTTGTGAATGACTCTGTTACAAAGGAAGCTGTTACACAGGAACAGGAAAGGAAATTTCTAAAGTTTATTAAAGAAGATAGTCATTATAACAAGTATTATGATGGAATGTTTCTTTTGTTTAAAACTGGACTTCGAGTAAGTGAGTTTTGTGGTTTGACAATCCACGATATTGATTTTGAAAATAACATGCTTCATATCACTCATCAGTTACAGAGAAAACGCGATATGCAATATAGTATTGAGGAGACAAAGACAACTTCTGGTACAAGAGATATTCCGATGACAGAAGAGGTTAGAGAGTGTCTTGAGAGAATAGTTGCGAATCGTAAGCATCCTAAGGTAGAGCCAATCATTGATGGTTATACAGGTTTTTTATTCTACGATAAAAACAACAGACCTATGGTGGCGTTGCATTGGGAGAAGTATTTTCACTATGCAATTGGAAGATATAACAGAACCTATAGATTGCAGTTACCAAAGATTACACCTCATATCTGCAGACATACCTATTGCAGTAATATGGCAAGGGCTGGAATGAATCCAAAGACTTTACAGTATTTAATGGGGCATAGTGATATTGGTGTAACGATGAACACTTACACACATCTTGGAGCTACAGATGCAAGAGCCGAATTAGAGAGATTACATTTAGCTGGTACATCAGACAGACATAAATCTCGCAAGATTGTAGGCTTGAACTGATAAAAAAGTGCTGGTCTACGAATTTTAAAAATAGACCAATTGGTAGACCAATAGACCAAAGAAATATAAGAAAATATAAGAATTTATAAGAAATTAGGAAAAGAACAGAAATCCCCAAAAGCCTGTAAATAAAGGGTTTTAAGAAGATTTAAGGAGATATAAGAAGATGATAAAAGTATTATTTGTTTGCCACGGCACTCTTTGAAGAACTCCTTAAAAAGTCAGTAAAATCAATACTTGGAAGGTATTTGTGTGGAAGAAATAACCCGAAAATAACCCATAGATTTTTGTGTGAGTGTTACAAGATAAATAATTATAATTTAGAGATGTGACATGATGAGAATGAAAGCTGTAAGAATTCTAATAGTGGAATCTTACAGCTTTTTTTATAAATAAATTTGAAAGTAAAATCTTTACAATTTGGTATAGCGTGTTTTAAATGTAAAAAAGCAGATAGTTCTTTACATATAGATGTAACAAAAGAGGCGTTTTTGTGAAGGTTGTTTATGAGGTGAGGTAAGAGTCTTTAGTGGGGGTAAAATCTTTACATGTAATATCCTGTGTTCAAAAGGTAGGATTTAAGCGAAAAAAGCATCGTGACCATGAGGAAATATAAAAGTAAAAAGTATTCTATGATAAAGTATAAAGACTTAGAGGAGAATGTCTCTTCTAAGTTTTTATAATAAGAAAGCAGTTTGGGCGTTTGCTTTTGAAGTTATAATAAGTGTAGTAAAACTTACACCGGATGGAACAGGATACCGTACTAAGATGATATTTGTTAAAGAGAAACTATTGATGGATAGAATGTCGGATATTCAGTTACGATTTTTCAATATAGGGTTAGAAAGTTTTTTTGATGAAGTGTAATAATATGTGGTTATATGCTTTGTAGAAAAATCCGTAGGAATTAAAATTTTTTGTTTTGTGGAAAGATTATAATTATGATATACTGAAAGAAAATGATAAATTAGAATTTTTGAGGAGATAGATATAAAATGACCTTCCAATTAGTTTGTATAGAACCAAAAGAATTAACGCAATACAAGGCGGATATGCAGGAAGCATTTCAGAAAGGTTTTGAAGATGCTTTTGGGAAAACAGATGCTGTTATTCTGCCTGAAAAGGACATTGACCAGTCGCTGAATGCGGAGGGTTCTGCTGTCTATAAAGCCGTTGTCGATGGAGAAATGGTGGGCGGTGCTGTTGTTATTATCAATGAGAGTACACAGCATAACCATCTTGACCTGCTTTTTGTAAAGAACGGAGTTCAGAGCAATGGTATCGGTAAGAAGATATGGTTTGAATTGGAACGAATATATCCGAACACGAAAGTATGGGAAACCTGTACGCCGTACTTTGATAAGCGCAACATTCATTTTTATGTGAATGTCTGCGGCTTTCATATTACAGAATTTTTTAATGAAAAACATCCTATGCCGGATACACCGGACGATTTTGTCGGTGATGGCAATGAGGGAATGTTTGCGTTTAAGAAGCAAATGCGTTTATGAAATTCCAGTTTGGAGAATTGAAAAAAACGGAATTTACCTATTAGGATATATAAACTGTTGACAATAAAGCTCCTATATAGTATGTTTTTGGTAAACTACTATATAGGAGCTTTTGTATGGAAATGAATGGAGGATTTCTTGTCACCAAAATAAAACAGCTTGGAGACCGGATTTTCGAGAAGATTCTCAGTGAAAAGAATATTGATGCGTTTAATGGAGCACAGGGGCGTATTCTTTATGTGCTGTGGCAGGAGGATGGTATCTCAATCAGGTCACTCTCGACTAAATGCGGATTAGCGATAACATCTCTTACTACGATGCTGGAAAGAATGGAAAATCAAGGGCTGATAAGCCGTGTTCAGTCTGAAACGGACAAAAGGAAAACACTCCTGTTTCTGACTGAGAAAGCACATGCCTTAAAGGGTGAGTACGATTCTGTATCTGATGAGATGGGCAGTATTTACTACAAAGATTTTTCAGAGGAAGAAATTACCTGGTTTGAGGAATGCCTCGACCGCATCAGAAAGAATCTTGAGGAGTGGCAGAAGTCATGAGTATTTGTATCAAAGATCAGATTCAGAACATGAATATCGTCATTGGCTGCACAGTGGGGTGTGCATATTGCTATGCCCGCAACAACGTGAAACGCTGGCATATGATTGATGACTTCGCTGACCCTGAATTCTTTCCGGGTAAGCTTAAGATGATGGAAAAGAAACGTCCGCAGAACTTTCTTCTTACCGGCATGAGCGATCTCTCCGGATGGAAGCCGGAATGGAGAGAAGAGGTATTTGTAAAGATCCGTGAAAATCCGCAGCATCAGTTCCTGTTCCTTACCAAGCGACCTGATTCGCTGGATTTTGATACCGATCTGGAAAACGCATGGTTTGGCGTTACGGTGACGAGGAAAGCAGAACTGTGGCGTATCGACGCCCTTCGGAAAAACGTCAGAGCAAAACATTACCATGTTACCTTTGAGCCGTTATTTGATGATCCCGGCACAGTTGACCTTTCCGGAATCAATTGGATCGTTGTCGGCACCATGACCGGAGCTCAGAGCAGGAAGATTCATACGGAGCCGGAATGGGCATGGTCTCTGACGGATCAGGCACATAAGCTCGGCATTCCGGTGTTTATGAAGGAAGACCTTGTCCCTATCATAGGGGATGAAAATATGATTCAGGAAATGCCGGAAGAATTTAATAAAGTGTTAGAGGTACAGAAATCATGGAAGAAGTAATGAAAGGAATCCTCGTTCGTGAGGTGGAAACAAAGAACATCATGACTAAGTCTAGTCTGCCGGTAGGCGGTTACTCGGTCAATCCCTATGTGGGCTGTACACATGCCTGCAAGTATTGCTATGCTTCTTTTATGAAGCGCTTTACCGGGCACAAGGAGGAATGGGGCACTTTCCTTGATGTGAAGCATTGGCCGGAAATTAAAAATCCGAAGAAATATGCCGGACAGCGGGTGGTCATCGGTTCTGTGACAGATGGCTACAATCCACAGGAGGAGCAATTCGGGAATACCAGAAAACTTCTGGAGCAGCTGATCGGCAGTGACGCAGATATTCTGATCTGCACAAAGTCGGATCTTGTGGTACGGGATATTGATCTGTTGAAGAAGCTTGGACGTGTAACCGTTTCATGGTCGATCAACACACTAGATGAAAATTTCAAGAACGATATGGATTCTGCTTCGAGCATTGAGCACCGTATCGCTGCTATGAAGCAGGTATATGAGGCAGGTATCCGTACAGTCTGTTTCGTATCCCCGGTATTCCCTGGTATCACGGATTTTGAAGCAATCTTTGAGCGGGTAAAGGATCAGTGCGATCTGTTCTGGCTCGAAAATCTCAATCTTCGAGGCGATTTCAAAAAGACAATTATGGATTATATCGCCGGAAAATATCCTGATCTTGTACCACTTTACGACGAGATCTATAATAAGCATAACCGCAGCTACTTTGAAGCACTTGAAGTAAAAGCTGAGAAAATGGCTAAGAAGTATGATTGTGCCTTTGTGGATAATGAAATGCCTTATGGCAGAGTCCCGCAGGGGCATCCGGTGATCGTAGATTATTTCTATCATGAGGAAATCCGTGGGACAGAGAATACCGGAAAAAGAAATCGCTAAATTCAAGTTTGTTAAATTGGAAAACTAGAATTTATCAAGCTGTTAATTTTGAAAATTTCTTTGAAAAACTATTGACTCCTACGCAACGTAATAGTTTACGATATGTTTATCGAGAGGAGGAAATGACAATGATGACAGTGAATGAGGTAAGTAAATTAACAGGAGTGAGTATACGCACTCTGCAGTATTATGATACCATTGGTCTCTTAAAACCTATTGAATATACAGAGTCAGGTTATAGGTTGTATGACGATACATCCTTGGAAAGGCTGCAACAAATTTTACTGTTTAAAGAATTGGAATTTCCGCTTAAGGAGATTAAAAAGATAATTGATGCCCCTAACTTTGACAGGAACAAAGCATTAGAGCAGCAGATTGAATTGCTAACTATGAAAAAAGAGCATCTTGAAAATCTTATTAGTTTCGCTCGAGGAATAAAAGGAATAGGAGTGAAATATATGGATTTTAAAGTATTTGATACAACAAAGATTGATGAGTATTCTAAACGAGCAAAAGAACAATGGGGACAAACCTCTGAGTATAAGGAGTTTGAAGAGAAAACAAAGAACTGGACGAAAGACGATGAAGCTACTGTTGCAAATGAGTTTATGCAATTATTTGTTGAATTCGGACAAATGAAAGAAATGGACCCAGAAGATGAACAGGTGCAGTTGCAGGTAAGGAAACTTCAGGATTACATTACAGATCATTTTTATACATGTTCTGATAAGATTTTATGCGGTCTTGGAAGAATGTATGCCGGTGGAGGAGAACTTACGGAAAATATTGATGATGTTGGAGGAGTTGGCACAGCAGAGTTTGCAAGTAAAGCTATTGATATATTTTATATGAGCAGAAGGTAAATTCCAGCTTGTCGAACTGAAAAACACTGTAATAACATGTGTAAAACAAAATGTAAAACACCCCACTGAGTAGGTAGGACTAAATACTCCTATGATTTCGATTTTGAAGTCATAGGGGTATTTTTTGTGCAGAAAAATAAAAAAATTCATTTTCCACCCTGTATTTTCCCCTCTGAGCCTTTCGTTATATGAGAGCAAAAAAATAAAATTCCTTTTTTATTTGTAAAAAGCCCTCTCTACGTTCTGATATATGAGGAACAAATTACATTTGCCTTAAAAGAATCGGGCCTGATTCAAGAACAAACAAAAACGAAAAGAGAAAGGAGAAACTACATGAACAAAACAATCTTAATGGGAAGGCTGACAAAAGATCCGGAGGTGAAATATCTCCAGGATGAAAACAGTACTGCAATGGCAAGATACACGCTGGCAGTAGACAGGCGATATCGAAAGGATGGAAAGGCAGAAACAGATTTTATTTCTTGTGTTACCTTTGGGAAGAATGCTGAGTTTGCAGAAAAATATCTGCAAAAAGGTTTGAAGATTTTAGTAAGCGGACGGATCCAAACAGGAAGCTATGTGAATCAGGAGGGGAATAAAGTTTATACCATCAATGTGATCGTAGAAGAACATTATTTCGCAGAAGGGAAGAATCCAGAGGAAAAGGACAGTCTGCCATTGCCAGTGCTGCTTACCGAGCCGGTACAAAACTGGAATGTACGTATTATGGAGAAGTAAGTGATTATACGAGAAAAGGCGGTGTGGTATTAGCGGAGATCCATCTTCCCAAACAGGCTCTGGAGAGATTCAAAGACAGGGAGACCCTTTGGAATGAGGTGGAATGGATCGAAGGGAATAAGAAAGCACAGCTGGCACACAGCTTTGATATTGCCTTGATGAATGAGTTTCCCATGGAAGAAAATATTGAGCTTGCAAGAAGATTTGTAGAAGAACAGTTAGTCGCAAGAGGGATGATCGCAGATCTGGCGATCCATGATCCGAAGAAGGCAAAGGATAAAATACCCAATCCACATATGCACATCATGGTTCCCATCCGCCCTTTACAGGAAGATGGTACCTGGGGACAAAAACAAAAAAAGATTCCAGTACTGACACCGGATGGACAGCCGGTTTTGAATCAGAAAGGACAACCGGTATTTCGGGCGGTACATACAACGGATTGGAGTAGGAAAGAAACCTTGGAAGAATTGAGAAGTGCCTGGGCGAAGATGTGTAACGAACTGTATGAAGAAAAAGGACTTACAGAAAGAGTCGATGCCAGGTCTTATGAGGAACGGGGGATTGATAAGATCCCGATGGTGCATGAAGGACCGAATGTACAGGCAATGGAAGCAAGAGGGATTTCCACTGCACTGGCAAGTTTAAACCGGCTCATCCGTGCCTTGAATGATATGAAGGAACGGGCAAAGAATCTTCTTCAATGGTCGTTGCTTCGACAAAGCCAGTTGATGGAACGGATGCTGTCCTTACATCAGCCAACCTTAGCGGATTATCTAAGAAACTATTACGACAAGAGAAATGCAGTTGCAGAATCCTACGCTTATGGAACACAAAAGGCGAAGAATACAAATCTGAAACAATTTGCAGAGACGATTCGCTTTCTGGAAGAGCAGGATGTGAGAACCCCAGAACAGCTGACAGAGAAAATCCAGGAATTAGATACTCAGCTAAAAGAGGTAAGTCAGCGGTTGAATCAACAACTGCCTGCTCTGAGAAGTGTCAACACCAACCTTTATGCAATGAAAGAGTATTTTGAAACAAGACCTGTTTATCTAGAATTAAAGAACAAATATTTTGGCAGGGAAAAATTCAAAGAGGAACATAAGAAGGAACTTAGCGGATATTATCGTTCGGAAAGAATCTTAAAAGAAAATCTAGACCCAAGTGGGAAGATTCCGGGAAGGACAATGGAAACGAGAAGCCGCTCGTTTATCAGAAGAGATAGCTGCTTTACGAAAAGAAGATAAACGGATCCATGCCATGTTACGAAAGTATGAGGGAATCAAAAATAATGTGGAAGCTTTGATGGCAGAGGAAGGAGAAGGTGTCTCTCTTCCAGAAACAAACAAACGGGAGCAATCCACAGAAACAAAAGAAGCAGTGAGAACCATGAAACCAAAGAAGAAACATCATGGAATGGAGTTATAGGAGGAATTTTAGAAGATGGAAGAATATACAAGAGAACAGATTCAAAGAGCAGATGATACTGATTTATATGTTTTTCTTTCTGGGAGAGGAGAACAGTTCAAACGATGTGGGAAGGAATACCGATGGTTGCGACATGACAGTGTGATGATCAACAAGAACGAATGGTATCGTTTTAGTCAGAATAAAGGTGGTCATGCCATTGATTTTATGAAAGAATTCTACGGTCTTTCTTTTGCAGAGGCAGTTAAAGAATTATTAGGAGAAGAGGGAGTTGGAGACACCAACAGAAGAACGGCGAAGGAAGATGCAGGCAGACAGAAGGTCTGCCCCATCCCCTTGCCTGGATTGGAACTGCCAGAAAGAAATGAAAGCTGTGAGATTGCAAGGAAGTATCTCATTGAACAGAGAAAACTATCGGAATATTTGGTGGATCAGATGATCGAAAAGGGAGATATTTATGAAAGCAAAGCATATCACAATGTGGTGTTTGTTGGAAGAGACAAAGAACAGAATCCCAGATATGCAGCTATGTGGGGAACTGATGAGAACCGATATCGTGGGGAGGCAAGAGGTTCAGAAAAAGCCTATGGATTTGGCCATATAGGAACGGATGAAAAACTATTTGTGTTTGAATCCCCCATTGATCTCTTGTCTTATATCACTGCAGTTCCGGAAGAATGGGAAAAGCATAGTTATATTTCCCTGGGAGGATTGAGTGAAAAGGCAATGAAACGGATGTATACAGAATATCCTCATATCCATTCCATCTACTTGTGTCTGGATAATGATGAGCCTGGAAATGAGAGATGCAGGCAGTTTGTTTCCATGATTCCAGAGGAATTTTGTGTATTTCGTTTAGAGTCAGCCAAAAAAGATTGGAATGAATGTCTGGTGGAAGGCCTACCTGTAAAAGAAATAGCAAAACAAATCTGCTTGCGAGACAACAGGGAAAATCTGATTCCAGTCACTAAGATGTCGGAGGTTGAGGAAACGGTGGTTCAGTGGTTATGGTATCCCTTCATTCCTTTTGGAAAGGTTACTTTGATCCAGGGGAATCCGGGAAAAGGAAAAACATGGCTTGCAATGGCAATTGCCGCATACTGTACGAATGGAAAAGAACTTCCCAATGCACTTCCCATAGAACCTTTTAATGTGTTGTATCAAACAGCAGAGGATGGGATTGCAGATACCATTAAGCCTAGATTAGCAAAATGTGGTGCAGATATGACAAGGGTGCGATTCATCAATGAAGATGAAAAACAGCTTTCTATGACGGACGATCGGATTGAAAAAGCAATCCGCCAGAATAATGTACGACTCATGATCATGGATCCCATACAGGCTTATCTGGGAGCCAATGTGGATATGAACCGGGCAAATGAGATCCGGCCCTTATTTCGACATCTCAGTACGATTGCAGAGAGAACTGGATGTGCCATTGTTCTCATTGGACATTTGAATAAGTCATCGGGAAGTCAGAGCGATTACCGTTCCCTGGGATCCATTGATATCGCAGCGGCAGTACGAAGCATCTTATTTGTAGAAAAGGTGGAAAAAGAGAAGGAACAGGATATCCGAGTGGTATATCAGCAAAAGGATTCTCTTGCTAAAAAAGAAAATCCGGTAGCGTTTTCTTTAGGAGAAGAAGGCTTAAAATGGTTAGGAGAATACGATATATCCATTGAAGATTTGCTAATGGGGAAAGCAGGAACGAAAAAGGAAACGAAACTGGAAAAGGCACAGAAATTGATCCTGGAGTTATTAACCAAACGGAAAGTAATGTGTTTAGAAGAATTAGAGGCAGAACTACTAGCCTATGGGATTTCTTCTAGAACAGGAAGAGATGCAAGAAAGCAGCTGGAAAACAGATTGAGCTACGACTGGTGTCAGGGAAGAAAAACAGTTGCGTTAATCACAGAATAAAAGATGACATTGTCAAAAAAATACTTTGGCATTGGCAGTCTTTATAGATACCTTTGCCAGCCGCCAATGTCAAAAACAAAGATAATAGAAGGAGGCATACAAATGACAAGTTATGATATACCTTATTGGAAGAAGTATACATTATCCATTGAAGAGGCAGCATCCTATTTTCGTATTGGAGAAGGAAAGCTTCGTAAGTTAGTCAGTGACAATCCAAATGCAGAGTATTTGCTTTGGAATGGGAATCGTGTACAGATAAAACGAACAAGATTTGAAAATTTTATTGATACACTCAGTGCGATATAAAATGAAATTTAAAAGAAGGAGGTGTTCGAATTAGGGGTTACATGATATACTAACAATATCATGTTGCGTCCCCTTGGAGGTAGGATATGATTTCAAAGAGACGTGATGATAAAGGCAGAGTTCTCCAGCAAGGAGAATGGCAGGAACCAAGTGGACGTTACCGCTATAAATATACAGATTCACTTGGTAAGCGTAAAATATTATATAGTTGGAGATTGACAGAAGCAGATAAGATGCCGGAAGGTAAACGGGCAGATCTTTCTCTCAGGGAAAAAGAAAGAAAAGTTCAGTCCTTACAGATGCAAGGGATTACAGGAAGTAACATTACAGTGCTTGAACTTGTGGAACGATATCTTTCCCTGAAAACAGGAGTAAAGCATAATACTTTAGCGAATTACAAATTTGTGGTGAATGTATTGAAAAAGGAAGAATTCGCTTATAAGAAAGTGGATGATGTGAAACTTTCTGACGCAAAGATTTTTCTGATAAAACTACAAAGAGATGGTAGAGGATATAGTTCCATTCATTCCATCAGAGGTGTTTTAAGACCTGCTTTTCAAATGGCTGTGGATGATGACTTGATTCTAAAAAATCCATTTGGATTTGAATTAGGTACAGTACTTGTTAATGACAGTCAGAAAAGACAAGCTGTTTCTCCGGAAGATGAAACTAAATTTCTTGATTTTGTAAAGAATGATCCGCATTATAATCAGTATTATGATGCATTTTATATCTTATTCAAGACAGGTCTTAGAATATCTGAATTTTGTGGACTTACTGTAAAAGACTTGGACTTTAAAGAAGATATTATCAATGTGAATCATCAGTTGCAAAGAACTCGAGAAATGAAGTATATCATCGTATCTACAAAGACAACAAGTGGTACGCGGTTACTTCCAATGGAAGTGGATGTAAAAGAAGCATTTCTTCGAATCTTGAAGAATAGAAGGAAACCAAAACGTGAGCCGATGGTGGATGGATATGGAGGATTTCTGTTTCTGGACAAGAATGGAAGGCCAATGGTTGCACTTCATTGGGCAAAGTACATGCAGCATGCAAGAGAAAAATATAATCGTGAGAATTTGTTGCAATTGCCGCCAGTTACTCCACATATATGCAGGCATACTTATTGTACAAATATGGCCAATTCAGGGATGAACCTAAAGACACTGCAATATCTGATGGGGCATTCAGATGTATCTGTAACACTTAATATTTATACGCATACCGGCTATGATGATGCAAAGAAAGAACTTGCCAGATTAAAAGAAGCAAGGGATGAACTGGAAAAGAAAAAGTTTATAACCCAAAAACATGCACAAACAACTCATGTAAGCCTTATCTCATAAGGAATTTGGGACTTTAAAAATAACCCATTTGTACCACAAATGCCCGAAAAAACATGAGAAAATACAAGAATTTATAAGAAAAAGAACCTTTCAAGTAAAAAATGCACAAAGGCTGAAAAGCCAGTATTTATAAGGCTTTGAGAGGATATGAGGAGATAAAATGGAGAAAATAAAGGTACTATTTATCTGCCACGGCAACCTTTGTCGTAAGTGGAAAAAAAGTAGTATTTCTAAGGATAAGGGAAGAATGTAAATGTAAATTTGCAACAAGTTTGCAACAAATGAAGAATTCTGATAAGAGTAAAAGGCTTACTATTCATGAGATATTGAATAGTAAAGCCTTTTTTTATTTGTTTTCTTTAGTAGGTTCCATATTTTCTAATGCATACTCACATGCTTGTATTACAAAACGAGAAAAGCTCACATTTTTATTTTGAATGGCATTTTCTATCTCCTGAATTAATGACAAAGGAAAACGTATTGTCTTATTTTCTGTTTCTTTTTTGTCGGGTTTTATTTGAAACATTTTAGCACCACCTTTCAACAAAATTGTATTGCACTTAGCATAAATAATATGCATTGCATATAGTAATGCATATTAGCAATACAAATGCATTGCGAAATGGGTATAGAAATGATAGTATATAACAAGAAAGGTAATATGTTTTCAAGGGTGGGACAAAAAAGGACTATGGGTTTGTGTTATAAGTAATATAAGATACATGACAGGGTGTGAAACAGAACGCACCTTAACAAATATTTTTCAGTAAGAGGAGAATCATATGGAAAACAAAACAAAGATTTTAAATGCAAACTTTTATCCTTTTGTTGTTTCAGAGAAAGATAGTAATGGGTGCATACAACTTTCGGAATATCAGCTAAAAGTACATGGTTTTGGAATTTTAACAGATGGAAAAATAACCTCAAAATTGTTTAAACATGAAAATGAGGGTGGTGTTAAGCAAGGAACAAAAGTGTATGAAATTCGTGTAAAAAATTCTGTGGGTGAATGGCAAGACTGGCAGGCGATTGTAGGAGAAATACAGATAATTCCTTTCTGTAATTTTCAACTTGATAGAAATATTAAAAAAATATTTAAAACATTTAGAAGAGATTTTCAAGACAACTTTGAAATTCGATTTAGCGGATTGCTTTGGCGTTCTCACTTTGGAGAAGTGACAATTTTGGATGAAGAATCTCATCTAATTAAAAGAATTAATCCATTCACTCTCAAGGTAGAATATAACGTTGATTTAGATAATCCATGTTATCCTCTTGAGGAACAACTAGAAGACCAAAGGAATTTTAAGGAAAAATATTATCGGTATGATGAAGAGGGGAATAGGCTGTAAGACAAATTAATATTTCGAACCAAGGGGTCTGTGCTAGATCTCTTGGTGTGAAATATACAGCAAGCATTTCTCTTTTGATGGGGAAAATATAAAATGTCAGATACTATACTCAAAAAGAAAAAGTTACTTTTGTTCATATTGGAAATTTTAAAACGATATAGTGATGAAGAGAATCCATTAACGATTGCAACCATTGAAAAACTATTATTGAAAAAATATGAGCTACAAGTGGGAAGAAAAGCGATTAAGAGAAATTTGGAACATCTATTGGAACTTGGCTATAATATAGAATATTCTGTGCAAAACCGAAAAGGAATAAACGGAGAAAATGAAGAGATAAAAACAGATTGGTATTTGATAAGAGATTTTACCGATTCTGAATTAAGGCTTATTATCGAAAACTTATTATTTTCCAAGTATATTCCTGATGTACAGAAGAAAACTTTAATACAGAAGATAGAGAACCTTTCTAATGAAAAATTTAAATCAAGAACAAAACATATAAAAGTAGCGACAGCCAACTCGTTAGATAGTCAAGAATTATTCCATACTATTGAAATATTAGATGAAGCAATTGAACAAAATAGGCAAATAGTGTTTCATTACAATTTCTATGCGTCTGATAAGAAGAAACATAATTATACTGATTCTATAGGTTTGCCAAGAAAGTATATTGTAAGTCCCTACTATATTGTTTCTTCAAATAATCGATATTACTTAATATGTAATCATCAAAATAAAGATGAATTATTTAATTATCGAATTGACCGTATTACAAATATCTCTATCTTAAAAGAAAAAATGAGACGACCGATAATTGATATTAAAGGATTAAAAGCAGGATTTGATTTGTCTAAATATATGTCAGAACATTTATATATGTTTTCGGGTGAAATTGCTCCAGTAACATTTTGTGTTGAAAAGATATATGTAGATGATGTTATAGATTGGTTTGGTAAAGATATACAGTTATTTAATGAAAATAAAAGTGAAGTTACGGTTAGGGTAAGAACAAATTTATATGCAATGAAAATATGGGCGATACAGTACGGAACACACGTTCGAGTTCTTAAACCTCAAAAGTTGGTCGATTGGATAAAATCAGATTTGCAAAAAACCTTAAAAGGCTATGAGCGATAGAATGGAGAAAGAAGATGAGATACCAATATGATTATGATATAAAAGATGACTTGATAAACTTGATACAGATTAAGAACGATTTTACTGGTGCAAATGAGCTGAAATATTATTTGGATAAGTATACAAAAGAGAAAGATATTCTAAAACGTAATCTGATGAAATTTTGTATTTATAAGTTGTCCGCTGAATTATCTGATAGAGAAATACATAATTTTGATTGTGATGTAAGTAAGGATATAATTATTTCTTTTCAAATTATATATATCTTTTTAACTATCTTTTTATATATTCTTAAATGTCCGCAAAGCCTTATTTTATCGGCTCTACGGGCATTTTGCTTTTGTGGTAAACCTCACATATCTAGGTCTATCTTCTTATATTTTCGCTATCAAGCGTGGTTAAAATCGTGGTAAATACTTCTATGCGATTAAACGCTGAACCTCTGATTTTGCAGTATCTATGGACGCATGAGCATACCAGTTCATTGTGATACTGATATTTGAATGCCCCATGATATACTGTAAATCTTTTGGGTTCATATTCTTACTTGCCAGCCTTGTGCAGAACGTATGGCGTAGCGTATGCGGTGTGATATGTGGCAAGGGATTGTCCTTATGGTGCCTGTTGTATTTCTTTACCATACGGACAAATAAAGTGCTGTAATCAATGGCAACTTTGGGCTTGCCTTTATGATTGACAAATAGGAAATTGCTCCGTCCGTCTATCACAAATGGTTCTGCCTTTGGGCGTTTCTTCATCACTCGTTGAAATGCTTTGATTGTTTCCTCACTCAACGGTACTTGCCTTATTCCGCTTTTTGTTTTAGGCGTTTCAATATAATAGCCTTGTTCCTTGCTCTTTAATAACTGGTGATCGATTATCACAACTTCATTCTTGAAATCAATGTCGGCTACTGTCAGTCCGCACAGTTCCGAGATACGAAGTCCAGTTTTCAACAGTATCAGCACATCATCATAATACTTGTGATACACATTGTCCGTCTTGATAAATGACAGTAGGGCTTGTTCTTGCTCCTCTGTCAATGCAACTTTCTCTTTGGTATCATTTTCTAGGACTTCACTTAACTTAAAATCAAAAGGGTTCTTCCTTACACAATCGTCTTGTATGGCAATATAGAATGACGCTTTTAACGAGCGTTTATGGTTGTTAATGGTATTGTAGGAAAAGCCTTTGTCTTTCATGCGTAACGCCCATTCTTTAGCGTCAGAGGGTTTTATCGTATCAATGCTCCTAGCACCTAACTTGTCCTCTTTCAATAACCGCATGAGTTGTTCCCGTTGTTTCTGTGTGCTTTTCTTCACGTTTGCCCTCTGTGCGTTCTGTTTGGCGTAGAGTTGGCAAAATGTCATTTTCTTGCCTGTGCTGTCGATACCGTCCTCAATATCCCGTCTTATCTGCTGTTCCAGTTCACGAAGTGAGGGTTTTTCCCGTTTTCCCTTTGGTGTCGGGTCTGTGGGTGTCAATCTCCAAGCATACACATATTTTGTGTTTCCAAATGCGTCCACATATTTATATAAGTATTTTCCGTCTGTTCGTTGGCTCTCTCCAGTATGCAGGATACGTCCTTTGCTATCCCGTCTTTTTTCTTTCATGGTGTCTGCTCCTTTCCTTGTTGGAAAGAGCCTTGATATGACTTGTGTTCATCATAACACATACAAGGCTCATTTGCATTAGATTGCGTCCAATTTATCAATGACCTTTTCAAACTGTCGGCGTTTAATCTGTATGCGGTTGCCATTCATAATGAGCCAGCCAGCGTCCTTGTTTTCCTCTGCCAATCGTCTTAGCTTGTTTTCTCCGATACGGAAATACTTAGACGCTTCTTCAATGGTAAGGGTGTATTTTTCCCATACGGGAATATCGTTGTTATTCATCAGATACCCCCTTTCCCATGTTTCGTGTCATACTGGATATAGGGGATAAGGTCGGTGCGGTCTATCCTCTGTAAGTGGGCGGTTAGTTTACTGGAAAGGGAATTGCTGTATCTTGCCTTATCAAGCATAGTTCCCACTTTTTCCAGTCCACCTAATGCGTCATGTTCTTCCAAGAAATAAAAACTTTTGACAGCGGAAATCACGCCACCCTCTGTGAGCCATTGCTGTGTTTCCTCAAGAGAATTATGTAGTTTCGGTACTTGCAGTTTTAAGACTTCCACAGCCCCTAAAAAGCGTTCCCAAAACCTACACGTTTTCCATCTGCTCTTATTACTTTCATTTCTGTTTGGCACGACAAAGCGTAGGTTGTTTGCCAATAGACCGAAAGCCAGTTCCCCAAGTTCCAGCGGTCTGTCTTTGAATGTCATGGCAAAAGCATGAGCCTTATCATCACGCAGTTGCATTTCTGTCCGTTTCCAACTACCGACTTCATCAAGTGTCTTATTATGCTTTGAACAGACTTCCTTATCTTTATCATAAAAACGGTAGGACAATCCCGATTTACCAGCACCGATATAAACAGTCTTTGCGGTGTCGAAATCATCAAACTTGCTTTCGTCAAAGTGGTAGCCCTCACTATTGGAGATAAATTCCTCTTTTTCGCATTTCTTCTTTATCTGCTCTATGGTAAAGAATGGTTTTTCGTTTTTATCATCAATGGCAATATCAAGTCTTGTGAAATGGAAGTTATCCAGTCCGTATCTTCGCTCACAGCGTCGGAACATATCCCCAAAGGTATAATTCCTACTGTCAAGAATGCGGAAAATATCATCACAACCTCTGCCAGTCATAACGAGATAACAGCCTAGCCCTTGTGGGTTGTCCTCTGTCTTTCTTGCGTCCCCCGATACATAAATATCTCCAATCTGCCAGCGTGCTTGATACGTCTTGAATTTAACGCTTGCCGGATAGACATTAAAAATATCAGTTGGTAAACCTAAAATGTGCATGATTACATCTTCAGCGGTTACAGTATCAAATACAATGCTGATGTAATCAATCTTAACGGATAAATTTTTGTGTGTAGTTATAGTGCATTTCTCCTTTCGTATGCCCCGTTTTTTGCGGGGTAAAAATCGTGTTTTTTCCTTTATTTATCACAGTTTCTAGGTACTATGACATGTATGCGCAGGGCGGTGTTACATATACGCCCTTTACGAACGCCTAAAGGCGTTCCCTTTCCAAAAGGAACTGTCTGTCCGAAACACGTCTGGGGGACGTGCCCCGTCCAGCCAGCCCCTTTTGGAAACCACTATTTTCTGTCTGATAGTCCATGCTTATTCATGCTATCAAAGTGAAAACATCTAATCTATATGCTTACTCAAGCGTGTGATTGACCCTAGCGTGCTTAATCACTCTGTTTTATATGATAATAACGCCATTAGAATTACTTGTCAAGAAATTTTTGTTGACTTTCGGTTATAGATTAAGTATGATATGCTTATAAACACCGAGAAAAGAAACGAAAGGAGCGGTTATACTAAGTTATGGAGCATTATGAAAAGAAAATCAGTTTCTTAGGAGAAAACATACAAACTATAAGAAAACACAGAGGAATGAAACAACAAGAACTTGCGGACAAAATCGGTATCAATATGCAGAGCCTTTCCAAGATTGAACGTGGTGTAAATTATCCTACCTTTGATACGCTGGAAAAGATAATGGACGTACTGGGAGTAACACCCAATGAATTATTATCGGGAGAATGGAAGTATGTTAATCAAGCCGAAAAGGAAGTCTGCCAGTTTTTAAGAATTGAAGAACGATTAAATGCAGAACTAAAACATGGACATTATGACAACTTCTTTGACAGCGAGGAAGAATGGCTGGAATATGAGTTGGAAAAGTTACGGGAATATATTACCGACTATATCAACGGGAAAAGCATTGAAGCGTCTGACCTTTACCCAATCAAAGAATTTATCCAGCATTTGAAATTTCAAAAACTGTTAAACCGCTATGATGATTTATACAGCATGGATATGTTTGGGGAAAGCATAGAGGGGCATAAATATAGGACACCTTATCAAGTGGTAAAAATGATAAACCCAAATTCAAAAGAAGATATGGAATTATTACGGGAAGTATTGAAAAATAACCATTTTGATGATGAGGACGAATAACTTTTTTCCTCTTTGTAGAAGATACAGCAAACAAAAAGCCCAGTAAAGAGTGCAAAGCACCACCAATGGTGGCAAGGCTCTTGACAGGGCTTTTTCTTTTCTGTTGTGGGTAATCAAGAGGAAGAAAGGGATAAAAGTGATTTGTGTTAAATCAGACAAAAGCGTGTATCTCTGCAAGGGGCACACACCTATCCGATAGAAAATTATAAATGCGATATATTTATATCATTTTCTATTGACACTCTTTCATCAAAGTGATATATTTGTCTTGTAAAGATACAAAAACATCACATTGGAAAGAGGTATGATTATGTCAAAGAAACAAATTAAAACTTTTATCATTACTAGTATTATATGGCTAGTTTGCCTTATTGCAGGCATCACACATTCACTTCTATATAATGAAGGACGCTGGGTAGTAGAAATGGATTTGGAAAATTTATATTTTTCTGTAAAGGACATTCCTATGCTGACAGTTGGTGTATTGACTATTCTTTGGGGGATTTATGTCGTTATGGTAGCATTTAAAATCATTTTCAATGTTCTTTTTCCACAGGATAGTTCCAATCCGAGTTATACAAAAAAAATACCGTCTTTTATGGGAATATTTGGAATATGCGGTTTTCTGGGATTTTTAGGTTTTTGGACATATAGTGAATATGGTGTTGTGTCTCCGTTCCTATTTTTCGCTCTCTTTGGGCTATTTGGATTGTTTTTTGAGGGTAAACTCTCACACACTTTGAAAGATGAATTGTTTCAACAGAACAAAGTACGAGCAGATTTAAAAGCCTATAAAACGGGATTTATCCTTTTAGTGTTTGTTGTTCTGTTTAGTCGGTGGCATGTACTTGCCCTCAATGCAGAATGGTGTGCAATCTTTCTGCTTATATCCGTTTCTCTTATTGTGGCAATTATATTGTTTCAAAAAAGCTATTTATTGTATCACTATGAAAAAGAGGAATAAGTATGGGAGTAAATTTCAAATGTAATCTAAAAGTATATCGTGTGGCACAGGGATTAACACAAGAACAACTCGCAAAAAAGGTCGGTGTTCGCCGGGAAACGATTATGCGTTTAGAAAAGGCACAGTATAATCCCTCCCTAAAATTAGCGATTGATATTTCAAGAGTTGTGAATGCTCCGATAGAGAAGATTTTTGTTTTTTAATATAGGAGTGAAAATATGATAAGACTAAAAACGAGATGGTAAAAAGCATTGAAGTTTTAAATCAAATGAAGTAATTAGTAGTATAAATGAAGATAAGGGAGATACACAGTTATTTGTGCTATCTCCCGTAGTAATTTTACAGTCATATCAAGGCTCATTCAATCGTGGTAAATTCGTGGTAAAATGAGTGTTTTTCTATACCTCAAAGTGCTTGAAAGTATAGTGTTTATGCGGATAATTGAAAATTAGATATAAAATTT
>OBWT01000249.1_pt1 | contig 24790 bp, 28 predicted proteins | sample 1476541 | NCBI WGS metagenome assembly OBWT01 (sample SAMEA2580134, study PRJEB22360) | human gut metagenome | biome: human gut; feature: human-associated habitat; material: faeces | place: Denmark | collected 2008/2010 | reverse complement strand
CCTTGCCACATATCACACCGCATACGCTACGCCATACGTTCTGCACAAGGCTGGCTAGCAAGAACATGAACCCAAAAGATTTACAATATATCATGGGGCATTCAAACATCAGTATCACAATGAACTGGTACGCTCATGCGTCCATAGATACCGCAAAATCAGAGGTTCAGCGTCTAATCGCATAGAAGTATTTACCACGATTTTAACCACGATTGATAGAGAAAATATAAGAAGATAGACCTAGATATGTGAGGTTTACCACAAAAGTAAAATGCCCGTAGAGCCTATAAAACAAGGCTTTGCGGACATTTGAGAAGATATAAAAAGATAGTCAAAAAGACATATATAATTTATATTTAAATTTTTTATCGTACTATATGATTGTCTCATAGTTCCAATATAGTGTCGAAATTCTATACTACTCATTTTATTATGCCTTGCATCATAAGTTCCAGAGATATGATTATATACAGACTGCTTTGAAAAGATAACAAACGAACCATTCAAAAATCTGTCAACTTGTCTGTACCCTTTTGGGAACTCTGTTCCATCATTATATCTTCCATAATTCGCCAGATCACTTACTATATAATGTCCCGGAAAATCTTCTACTAATGACTCACGACACTCCTCATATATCGCATCAGAAATAGGTTCTATTGGTTCTAATTGTAATCTGAAATAACTCCATCTATAATCATTTTTTCCATAATTTTCTAGCTCTAACTTATGCGGTTTAAATATATAGTTACAGCCTCCGGCTACCAAACAGATACAACTTTCTTCGTTTGCACATTTTGCCGTTTCAATATCCTGTCCTCCTCCAGTTGGCAAAAACATATGATTTAGTCCCGGCATACTTCCTATATCATTTAATATTTTTATAATGGAATCTATATCTCTCCACTCAGTATGTGATGGTACAGTTTTAGGAAACAACCTATTCTGTAAATATTTCCACTCACTATAATTGCTTTTTTGAAAATTGCTTACTATCTCTAACCATTTTTCAAGTGTTGTCACAAAAATTCCCATACTAGGTCTCAATGACGGATCGTACTCTGTTGCCTGTTTTAATAATACTTCTAATTCTACTAAATGTTCTTTTTTATACCGCTTATCATTACGCAGTCCAATTATCGCATCATCTTCCTCATATCTACCTTCAAATCCATGCGCCACTCCAGTCAATACAATCCATAGTGTTTTTGCAAGAGAATACACATCTGCCTTTTTACCATCAGCATTTTTTGCATTATATCTCATTTCAGGAGCCATTGTAGCCTTTGGACCAACTGCTTCTTGAAACGACGTCAAATCTCTCTTTTCAGGATAGTCAACTAGGCCAAAATCTCCAAGGCAATACTTACCATTGTAAAAGTATATATTTTTCGGCTTTATATCTCGATGAACAATATCTTTTTTATGTAACGCTTCTAAAGTTCTTGCCAATTCCAAAACACAATTCACTTTATCTTCAAGACTTTTTACTTCCTTTAATCTATCTTCAAGAGGTATAGCAATTGGCATTGCGTACCAATATTTTTTTGTTCTTTTATCAGGTAAACCGTAAGAAAAAATAGGAATTACCCCTTCAATTTCGTCCTGAATTCCAACTACCATTTCCGTTTCAATCTTAAAACGTATTCTCTTTTTTCTATTCCTTTTTTCCGTCCTTTTTCCATTACCACTCTCTTCTCGAAGAATTTTGATAGCTACCGCTTCACCTCTCACATTCTCCGCAACAAAAACATTGGCATTTCCACCACCGTCCATCTTTCTTATTATTTTATATTCACCCATATACTCTGCCATATCTAAACCACTCTCTCCTATCTGCTACTCTGTTTCAATATTTACCTTCAATTCTTCTTTATACCTTTAGAAACACCAAAGCTGAACAAATAGGTTCTTTCTTCCTACCTGTTCAGCCCTTTATTTACCTGTAAATCAATTCTTTCAACACAATCTCTTCTGCAGCATTCCGGACATTATTTACCGCTCTAACCCATTCCATCTGGTCACAAGCTTTCATTTCTTCCGTAATGCCTTCCTTTTCCATCATCTGACGCACTAGAATGTCCATTCTCTCCTGTGCTTCATCGTCCACAGCATTCAGATGTTCTGTCAATCTGTCTTCCAACATATACAGTGAATACATTACCGGACGATACTCTTTCAGATATGTTTTCCGCATCATTCCATATTTCCCATAATGCGGTTCTTCATCTGTACTGACAAGATTCGGATAGTAAATTCCGTCTGCGCCAAGTGTGTAGGTTCCACCCATTTTTTCAAATGTGCTTTTCATGTGTTATTCCTCCTTGAAATCAGCGATGTCCTTAGATCATCGCAAAATATTTCAGGGCAGCCTTGATAGCATCTTCTTTCTCTTTCGGGCATTGCGGAACTCTTGCATTTTCTGATTTTGGAAGATTATAGTTTTCTCCCACTTCAATTCCACATTTGCGTTTTACCTGAGAAATATATAAATTTGAAACCTTCAAGCCAAATTCTTTCAGCACATAATCTTTGATTTCCTGATAGGTTGCTTTCAACTCGGCACTGGTGGCATCCAGCTCGTCCAGGTCTAAGTCTATCTCTATCGTGTCATCTGGTTTTTGTTGGGACAAAAGAACAACCGTCTCCACATGCACGGTCTGACAAAATTGATCCACCGCCGTGCACTTCTCCACCCGATATCCTCTTGCCTGTATCATCTCCAGATCCCTCGCAAGACTTGTCACTTTGCAGGAAATATACACAATCTTATCCACCCCATAGTCCAATATCTTCGGCAGTGCTTTTGGGTGTATCCCATCTCTCGGAGGGTCCAGCACGATCACATCCGGTTTTTCTTCAATTTCATCCAGCACCTTGAACACATCACCTGCAATAAATCTACAGTTGGAAAGTCCGTTGTGCTCTGCGTTTTCTTTCGCAGCCTCCACAGCCTCCTCGACAATCTCCACGCCGATTACCTGTTTTGCAACCGGAGCTAAAACTTGTGCGATCGTTCCTGTTCCACTGAACAAATCAAAGACCGTCATGTTGTGGATATCCCCGATATAATCCCTCACGGTTTTATAGAGAATCTCCGCACCCTTTGTATTTGGCTGGAAGAATGAAAACGGTGTGATTTTGAAGTCCATATCAAGCAATTTCTCGTAGAAAAAGTCCTGTCCGTATAAAATTCGAGTTTCATCACTCTGTACTACATCAGATAAGGAATCATTTAAAATATGAAGAATTCCAACGATTTTTCCTTCCAGCTGCAATGCCAAAAGTGCGTCCACAAGCAAAGATAAATCGTGTTCTTCCTGTGTTGTTGTCACAAGGTTTACGAGAATTTCTCCGGTCTGATCACCACGGCGTAAAAGCAGGTGGCGAAGATAACCCACATGTTGCATTTTTTTATAATATGCCACATTTTTCTCTTTAAAATATTCCAATACACACAAGAGAATCTTTGTCATATCTTCGTGCACTAATTTACAATCAGCTGCTGTCAGCACATCATATGTGCTTCCCTTTTTGTGCAGCCCAAGTGACAGCGGACCGTCTTTGTATTCATCTCCAAAGGAAAATTCCATCTTATTACGGTAAGCGAACTCTTTTGGGCTTGCTTTTACCCCCTCAAATTCATAATCTTCCAAAATGGCGGCATCCAATATTTCTTTTACCTGATCACCTTTCATTTTCATCTGTTCCTCGTAAGACATCGTCTGGTACATACAGCCTCCACAGGCAGGGAAAATGCTGCACACAGGTTCTCTTGTCTCCAAAGGTGATTTTTCAAGAACTTCCAAAAGCCTTCCTTCCGCTTTCCCTTTTCGTATTTTGTTTACACAGAATTTTACCTTCTGACCTGGAATACCATTTTTTACAATCACTGATTTTTCCTCGCCCTCGACAGTCACCAGTCCTTTGTTCGGAAATGCTACTTTTTGAATAATGCCTTCATATACTTCTCTCTTTTTCATCTATATAAAATCCTCTCTATACTTTTCATTTATTGTTTTATTCTATCAGTTTCCAACTTTTTTGCCAACCAAAAGTGAACAATCTTTCCAAAATGTATTGAGTTCTTGCCTTTTTCCATCTATAATTTTAGTAATACAGATTGAGGAGGGATTTCATGAATTGGAAAGAACAATGGATTGCCGCTTTAGACAAAGAACATCTATTCGAGAACTCAAGCCACCGGACACGTTTCAAAGAGCTTTTAGACTGTTTCGCCGATTATCCATTTTTCACCAAAGGGCTCTGTAAATGTATGTATCTGTCCGCCTGGGATGAAGAGCATTTCTGCATTATGCTCTCGATGCTGACTGAGATGAGTCTTGAGCATGAAAAAAATACAGATGAGATGCGTACTCAGGGGGATGTTCTGATTGCAGAACAACCTGAAGAAGAGGCATATATTTACCGGCTTTCAAATGCGTTTTTAGACGATATGCCATTTCAGCTTGACGATCCGCAAAAAGTGCAGCCTGATATTCTGCATATTATCCAAAAGGCATTGCACGCATCTGACATCATTGATCGGCTCTAATAAGCACTGCAGATCACATGAAAAAAAGAGTTCGATTTGCTTTCGCATACCGAACTCTTTTTTACATGAAATTATGCTTCGCTCAATATTTTTTTGTACACCGGAATATACAGTATAAATGACATCAAAAGCAGAAAACCGCTCAATACAATCAACATATTCGCAATTTGCTCCTGAATATTCGGCGCCAGAATCAAAATAAACATCACAACATAAAGCACTGCTGTCGATACTTTTCCGAACCACTTCGCACCGTTTAACATTTTCCCTTTTTTCAGAAGAATCACGCCCATAATTCCCATAAACCCTTCTTTGATGACAAACAGCACCACAACCGGAATCAGCCATTGGAAACGGAACGACAAAGAAAATACAATCGCTGCCTGTGTTAATTTATCTGCAACCGGGTCAACAATCTTTCCTAGGTTAGTAATCATATTGAATTTTCTTGCAATAAATCCATCTAAAAAATCGGTAATTCCTGAAATTCCAATAATAACTGCCGCCATATGGAACTCTGCAATCGAATCTGCTGTCACATATCTCCATACGATCAGCGGAAGTAACAATATCCGAAAATATCCAAGTATATTCGGGATAGAAAAAATCTGCTTTCTAAGCGGCATATCACTTGTTATCATATGTATCCTCCCCCTTATTGAATTGAGGACGGCAGTAATTGTCACATTACCACCGCCCTCAACTAATTAAACTTCATCATCATCACTGAAAAAATCGTCGTCGAAATCGTCTTCAAAGTCCTCTTCGAAGTCTTCCAAATAGTCTGGTGTAAAGAACTTATATACTGCGTAAGCGATTCCTGCAATTGCTGCCACTGCACCTACAATCGCCAAAACCCAAAGCAATGTGTTTTTCGCTTTTTCATCATCTTTTTTGTGCAGTAACTCATTTAATTTTGATGCTGCAATCATATCTTCTAATTTATTCATATGTCCACGTCCTTTCCGACTTTCCTCAGAAGTCACTGTTCTCTTTTTCACATTATAACACTTACATACTGATATTACCATATGTAGATTCTATCATTTTATGCAAATCCTTATACTTTTTGTAATTTTGCAAATGTAGCAAACATCTTTTTCACACCGGCTGTATCAAACTGTACCGTGACTTCATAGTCACGTCCGCCTTCTGTAATTCCAGTCACCAGTCCTTCTCCGAACTTCATATGTCTGACCCTGTCCCCCACATCATAAGACAGACCTTCCCCTTGCGTAACTGTAAACTGCTGCTTCGGTTTCTGCATAGCAAATGCCTGTGTGCGGAATGCTTGTTTTGCCTGCATATATGCATTCTGCTTTGGAACTTCTTTCTCATCTTTTTCGATGAGATTGCCTGTGCTTAAAAGATTCACCGGAATCTCCTTTAAAAATCGAGACATCTTATTGTACTGCGTCTCTCCGCGCACCATTCTTCTTCTCGCACAAGTCAGCGTCAGATTTTCTCTTGCTCTTGTAATTCCAACATAACAGAGTCTTCGCTCTTCCTCCACCTCAGTCGGATCATCGGATGTGATTGTCATATAGCTTGGGAAAAGACCATCTTCCATTCCTGCAAGATACACTTCCGGAAATTCAAGACCTTTTGCACTGTGCAGTGTCATCAGGACCACATAATCACTGTCCTCATCCAAACTGTCGATATCTGCGACAAGTGCAACTTCCTCTAAAAATCCGCTCAATGTCGGCATTTCATCTTCACAGGATTCCTCATAAGCTGCGATTTTATTCATCAATTCATCGATATTTTCGATTCTTGTCTCCGCTTCAATATCGCCCTCCGATTTCAGATCTTCGATATATCCTGTCATATCCAGAATTTCCTGCATAAGATCGCAGATAGACATGTTTTTTGCCTCACTTTTAAAATGTTCAATCAACGCCACAAATGACTCTAATTTACTCACACTTCTCCCAATATTTGGAATCAGATCCGCTGCTCGGAGTGTCTCGTAAAAACTTACTCCGCGCTCCAGTGCATTTTCCTGCACTCGGTTGATTGTCGTAAGCCCAATGCCACGTTTTGGCACATTGATAATTCTTCGGACCGCCAAATCATCTTTCCCATTGTCGATTGTTTTCAAATATGCAAGTAAATCTTTGATCTCTTTTCTTGCATAGAAATTAATGCCGCCCACAATTTTATACGGAATGTTGGCTGTTACAAATTTTTCTTCAAACATACGTGACTGCGCATTGGTGCGATACAAAACAGCATGATCATTGTATGTTCGTATTCCGTTATTCACATGCTCTTTGATATCTCCCACAATGTATTCTGCCTCATCATATCCACTGTCGAACTGACTAAATGCAATCTTATCCCCCTCACCATTTTCTGTCCAGAGTGATTTCTCCTTACGTCCAAAATTATTCTTGATCACCGCATTCGCCGCATTCAAAATATTACCTGTAGAACGATAATTCTGCTCCAGTTTGATCACTTTTGCATCTTCAAACACATGCTCAAAATTCAAAATATTTTTGATATTTGCCCCGCGGAATTTGTAAATAGACTGGTCATCATCTCCTACCACGCAGAGATTTCTATATTTCTTTGCCAAAATCCGAATCAGCTCAAACTGCACCGTATTCGTATCCTGATACTCATCTACCATAATATAGCGGAACCGCTCCTGATAATAATCGAGTACCTCCGGCTGTGTCTGAAACAGTTGTACTGTCTTCACGAGAAGATCATCAAAATCCAGTGCATTGTTTGCCCGCAGTTGTTTTTCATATTCTTTATATACCTTTGCGATCTTCTGCTTTCCGAAGTCCCCCGCCGCATTCAGTTCATATTCTTCCGGCGTGATCAGCTCATCCTTCGCCGAAGAAATCGCCGCCAAAAGGTTCCGCTCCTTATAGACTTTTGTATCAATCTGTAAATATTTGCAGACATCTTTCATAAGCGTCTTTTGATCATCCGCATCATAAATCGTAAAGCTAGTATCATATCCAAGTAAGTCAATATGTCTTCTCAATATCCGCACGCAGGTCGAATGAAACGTGCTCACCCAGATGCTCTCCGAGCCGAATCCGACAATCTGATCTACACGCTCACGCATCTCCCCTGCCGCTTTGTTCGTAAATGTAATCGCCAAAATGTTCCATGGATTGACTCCCTTTTCATCAATCAAATATGCGATGCGGTGTGTCAGCACTCTTGTCTTTCCCGAACCTGCTCCCGCGAGAATGAGAAGCGGCCCCTCTGTATGATAGACCGCTTCACGTTGTTCTTTATTCAATGTATCGTAAATGCTCATAAACTCTCCTTCTTTATGTTCTGAATTCCCATTCTTTTTTCCACTTCTCTTAAAAATTCATCTCTTTTTACCGGCGAAATCAACATGATTTCATGCCGTCCGTTTACCGTGTAATCAATCTGAATCCTGCGAAGTGACATTGCTGCCGAAGACAATGGATTCCACGTCTTCTTTATATTGGTAATGCTCTCATATGGAATCCGTTCCGTTCCAAAAATATAGCACTGCACAAGTATGTAATCATTATAGAGGGTATACCGCATAAAAACAAGAGGAATAAATATAAGCAATATCAATGGCAAAACAATTGATGCAAATGCAATTCCCACCGTCACATATTGAATCTTTTGAAATATTTTCATTTTTTCGCTCATACGTTCTTCCCTCCTGCCAAAAATGGAATGTACTCTCGTACATTCCATTTTAAACATTATTCAAATTACATTATGAAAGATGCTAACTGGAATAACCAGTTTGCTGCGATACCTGCCACAATACCACCGATTGTATGGCTGATGATTGCTTTTCCTGTAAGTTTGCTGCACTTCAAACTTGACATCATCGCAACATGAGTACTTAAGTATCCGCTCCAGCACATACACATTGCTGTAAATACTGCAACGTCATTCGCATGTGCTACACCGTCTGCTACCATCTTAGGTATCAATCCAACAGCTGCTCCGGCCGCTCCTAATGCTGTGATTGGAACAGAGATTGCTGATGGTGAAGAGAAACCAAATAATGGAGATAAGATAAACTGCAATTTTTCTCCAATCCATGGCAACAATGCAACTCCCTCATAAGCAGCACCTGTGTAAACACCGTCTGCGGAAGGTCCATTTGTAAGCATCATTACAACTGTACAAATCGCAAGTACACCAGGAATAATTGCAAGACCTACATCCACACCATTCTTACCGCCGTCCAACAGTGCTTCCAATGCTCTCGCTCCAATTCCGCCATCTCTTATTTCTCTCTGCTCAAAGACATCTTTTTCACTTCCTTCTTCAAGCGGAATACAATATTCTGTCGTACCATATTCTTTCTTCGTAAACCAAATCATCATTCTTACACTGACAACACTACCGATAATTGCACCGATATTACCGATCAGAGCTGCAAATCCAAGATTCTCACCTGTTGGAGATGTAATACCGATCATTGATGTTGTAACAATAAGACCCATACCGAATGCTGTACCTAAATTTGTCAGTGCCGGTAATTGATATTTTTTGAAATATTTTTTAAAGTTTGTGTCCTCTGCAAGTCCTAAAATTGCCGGGTTATCTGACAAGTACGTAGTCAAGACTCCCATTGAAGCTGCTCCAGGTAAATCATACACTGGTTTCATTAGGGGAGAAATTATTTTATTGATTAATGCAATCAAACCAAATTCTGAAAATAACCCAGATACGGCTCCTGCTATAACCGCAATCGCCATGATATAAAATACTGTTTCAAGAAGTAACTGATAGGCTGTGTTCATCATCGTCTGCATCATGTTTACACCGCCCATTTTCGCCCCTATCAATCCAAAGAATGCAATAATCACTGCAAGAAAGATAAAGACTTCAAGGCTTACTGCCTTTTTCGTTTTTGTCGCTTTACTCATATTTTATCCTCTCTTATTATATTATTTTTTCTATAGTTTTCTCCCTTACTATAGATGTAACCCTATAATAACATAGAGGTTATCTATAGTCAACAGGAACAATACGTTTTGTCAAAAAAATATCAATCCTTCCTTTTTTCTCCTTTTTTGCCAAAAGTTTTTTCAAAATACTTGTCATATAGTTTCTATTACTATATAATGCAATTATCGAGGTGATAAAATGACAATTGATACGAATGATTTATTAAACAGTATTTTGGAAAGTATTTCCAGAATTGATTATGTAAAATCTATTGATATTCCTAATATCGATTTATATATGGATCAGGTTACCACTTTTATGGATAAGCAGATGGCTTCTTCCAAGCGCTATGAGGATGACAAGGTTCTTACTAAGACAATGATCAACAATTATGCCAAGAACAATCTGCTTCCTTCTCCGGAAAAGAAAAAGTATACAAAAGAACATCTTCTCGTTCTTACTTTTATCTATTATTTTAAAAGTTTCTTATCTATCAAAGATATCGAGATGCTTTTGAGACCGGTTACCGATCGGTACTTCCATACCGACAGCAAGCTGAACCTGACGCATATTTACGATGAGGTCTGTTCATTTGAAAAAGATCGCATTGATACTTTAAAAGAAGAGCTCAAGGCAATGTATGCTTCCTCTTCTGAGACATTTTCAGAAGAGAACGAACAGGATCGTGAATTTTTACAATTGTTTTCTTTCATTTGCACACTCAGTTTCGATGTGTATGTCAAGAAACAAATTATTGAAAAACTCATTGATTCTCTTCCTGAAAAATTTCCTAACTATTATGAGAAAAAAAAGTAGAAGCTTCACACTTCTACTTTTTTTACTGCATAATTCTTTGATATCCAAGCATCAGATCTACTACTTTCCCATAGCTTTTTACGCCGTCAATTTGTCTGTTTGCCTTTAAGTAAATGTCATTTACTCTGTCAGCCACTTCTGCTGTTATGCCATCGTACTTATCCCAAAATGAATTATTCGCCTGTAAATCTTTCAGCGCATTTATATTCAGGCGTTCACACAGTTCCTCATATTTTTCTGTATTTTCCCCGTAAAGGGCGTTTATCACATACAGCCATCCTGACAAAAATCCACTATATCTGAACTCTTCTGACTCCGATTTGATACAACTTAAATATGCAATAAAGTTCGCCTCATCCTCTGACATAAACCCTCTCAGATGAGACAATTCATGACACATCGTAAACGGGATATTATAGTCTGTCATATCCGCATTATAATTTGCCTCAATTGTAAATGGTGAATACACTCCTGTCAGATGCTGATATGACAAAATTTCCGATATCCAGACAGGTTTGGGATTTGGATAATATCCTTCCAACACCGAATAGGTCTCTGCAAGATGTTCCATCGACCTTACCGCTTCTTTTTTCGTGTTCCCTTTCAACACAAAGATTCCCTCTTTCGTCCGCGGAACCGTATCTGCCAATTCATTGACTTCTTCCGTAAGATACTCAGCCAACTGAACCAATTCTTCCTGTGAGTATTCCGCATCCGTTATGCCCGCCTCCTCAGCAAAAGATGTTCTGTGATAATTGATCCCACAGGTCATTGTGTAGATAAAAAACAATCCTCCTACTAACAAGCATACCCACGAACTCCCTTTCAAAGCAATCGTGGATGCCTTTTCTGTTTTTCTGCAGATTCTGTAGATTCCCCTCATCACCCCAGCCGCCAGAACTACGAGCAGCACATAAAGCAAAATCTCAACAATCGAAAACGGAAACACAGAGCAGACTCTGCTGATAATTGTTACAAGTATTCTGTATATTGAAGTCGCATACCACTGCGCAAATCCATTCACATTTCTTGCCAAAAACTGAAAGAATACTGCAAGTATAAGCAATAACAGCCCTGCTTTTAACCTTTCCACTGTGGAAAAAAGTGCATCACTTGACCTGATGCACTTTTTCTTACTTCTCTTATTCTTCATCTTCATCCAGACTGATTCGTTCAAATACCATATCATATCCGTCATTTCCATAGTTTAAAGAACGATTCACACGGCTGATTGTGGCTGTCGATGCCCCTGTCTTTTCTGCAATCTCCAAATATGTCTTCTGTTCTCTGAGCATTTTGGCAACCTCAAACCGCTGTGACAACGACAACAGCTCATTGATGGTACATATATCTTCAAAAAAAGTATAACATTCTTCCTTATCTTTTAAGCTCAAAATTGCTTCAAACAGATAATCGACTGCTTCTGTTCTAATTTTTTTACTCATTTTAAGTCTCCTTTATAGTGTTGTACTATTTTTATATTTTAGCACAGTAAACTCTTAAAGTCTAGTTTTTTTTGTATCGATTCACATATGGTTTCAATTTTTCTAATGATGTTGTGACGATCAATTCTTCCGGAAAATGACATTCCGTCAAAATTTGTTCTGCTAAATTCAGTTTTCCCGCATCCAGATCCAAATGCGAATCACTTCCTGTTGTGATTGGAACCTCATATTTTTTACAATACTCCAACATAACTCGGATATTCTCATCCGCATTTTCTCTTTTATTATCTTCCCGCAGCGAGGAATTATTGACCTCTAGAAGTGTCCCTGTCTCCTTTGCAGTCTTGACAAGCACTTCATAGTCAATCGGAAAACGAGAATCATCCGGATGACCGATAATATTGATATACGGATTTTTCATCACATTTACATAGGCTCTCGTCACCGCTTCTTTTGTTCTTTCTCCACAAAAGCATGGCGTATGAATACTCGCAATGACAATATCAAGATGTTTTAAAAGCCCATCGCGCATATCTACTGTTCCCTCGCTGTCCATAATATTGAGCTCTGTTCCAAAAAGCATTTTGATCCCGTAACGCTCTCTTGGCACAATTTTCAAATTTTCAAAATAAAATATTCCGCAAGTTCCCGGCATCTTTGGCGCATGCTCCGTAAATGCAATCGCTTCCATCCCATGTTCTCTCGCCATCTTCGCCATCTCTTGTATTGTGCTATATGCATGTCCACTTACAAGTGTATGGGAATGTGTATCTACTTTTATATTCATCTCAATCTTCCTTCTTTCTGCATAGAATCTTTGTATTTACATATCCTAAGCTTATATCTTACCACATTTTTTATAAAAAGGAGACTTATTATGGCTGATAATAAAAAAAATCAAAAAATCATTGATTCTTACGACTATCTGGCAAACGCCGCTTCTACACAGGACTGTACCGGTCTTATTCCCGCAGCTCCGACAAGTAAAGCTGAGTTGGAATCCTATGAGGATATCTATCACTACGAACCGCCAAAGGTAAAAGTAAAGACACCGGATTCCGAACAGCCACCAAAATAGTCATTGTTCTCTGCTAATGGTACACATTCTGATTTTTCTCATATATTTATAGAAGAATCAGATTTGATCATCAGGAGGATATTATGAAAAAGCGTTTTCTTACTCTCGCATTAGTGACAGCAATATCTGTCACTTCTCTGCTTGCATGCTCTTCAAAAGAAGAAAGCAAACCTGCCAAACCACAAAAAGAAAAATCAACAGAAATTCTTCCGGACTCTACTAAAGTTGTTCTCAACGAAGTAGCTCACTCCATCTTTTATGCACCAATGTATGTAGCCATCGAAGAAGGATACTTTGAAGACGAGGGCATTAATCTCGAACTCGTCACTGGATTTGGAGCCGACAAAACAATGACCGCCGTGCTCTCCGGCGAGGCAGATATCGGATTCATGGGGTCAGAAGCATCTATTTATACCTATAATGAAGGTGCAAACGACTATGTTGTAAATTTTGCCCAGCTTACACAACGTGCCGGTAATTTTCTTGTAGCTCGAGAAGAAATGCCTGATTTTTCATGGACGGATCTAAAAGGGAAAACAGTGCTCGGCGGACGAAAAGGCGGCATGCCTGAAATGGTATTTGAGTATATCTTAAAACAAAAGGGAATCGACATCGAAAAAGATCTGACAATCAACCAAAATATTGACTTTGGCTCTACTGCCGCCGCTTTCTCAGAAGGTCAGGCGGATTTTACAGTACTATAATAATATTTACTGTACCTTTTTTTAAGTATCTTATTTCATAAAATTCAAAAATCCCCATATAAATATAAGCTCAGAACCACAAACTTCACGTTGGATTCTGAGCTGTATTCTCTTATTCAAATTCTACTACTTGCTGCATCAAATATAGTCATCTCTTCATCACTTGGCACTTTTGGATGTGCATCAAATCTCCCTTCAGCATTTAATATCCCCATCATATACACAAAATCTTCTTGTTGAATATCCCCCACAAAAGGAACAAACCATTGCCACTGCCTTTTAATCAATGTATCTTCTCCTTTTTTCTGTTTTCTTTTCTTCTTCTCTTTGTATCTGCTTTTCCTCCTGATTCATTTTTTCACTTCTCCCTTTAATTCTTTTTAGAATATTTTTTTCTTTCATCAGTCTCTTAAATTGTTTCGTAATCTCAGCAAGCTCCTCTTCATATTTCTCTATTTTTTCTTCCCCTGCTGTTTCCATTTTTCCAATAAGTTCATTTCGTTCCGTACCTAAATCACTCAATTTGTAATTCAGATAATTTAATTTTTCGTCGATTTCACCCACATCACTTACGCCTGTCTCACTCAAATAATGATATTCCTCTTCAACTGCTTTTAGTTCATTTAAAGACTTTCTATATTTTAAAAACTGTGGATACTGCTTGAGTCTTTCCCCATTCCAGTTTCGAATCAAATATACATTTTTCGCATACAATTTCCGTAATGTCGGTGTCGTATGAAAATAAATTCTTTTATATTTTTGTACATCCGGGTACTCAGTTATAAAAAATTTGTCTACCGCTCTTAACTCTCTTTTGTTCTCTATTTGATATTTGATGTCCTCATATTCATACCCTTTCCCCAGCGTATAACTTCTTACTCCTCTTCTCCCTTCTGGTGTAAATGTAATATAAGTTCCATACTTTTTTGATTTCCCTTCTCTGATTTTATAATTCTTTTCTTTCATGCCCCTATAAAATTCCTCTATTGTATCTGCCACTTCAATTGCTGAACGGACATCTGATTTCACTTGACTGTAAAAATTTTTCCGTTCTGCTCTCCACTTCATATCTTTCTTTTTTGTTTTTCCTACACTCTTCTGAAATTCTTTTGTCACATTTTTTTCTTTCTCCTTTTCTCCATCTTTCTTTAAAGAAATTTCTGTCAGACCATATTTTTTACAAATCGAATTCACAAGGGGTTGGATTTTTTCTGCCCAGTCTCCATCCGCATAGTGATATTTATTTCCATTCATATCCAACGAATTGAATATAATATGTGAGTGGAGATGTTCCTTATCATTATGTAAAACAAATGTATGCTGATACTCATTTTTAAAAAAAGCATCACAAAATTCCTGCGTTACTCGATGAGCCAGTTCTTCATTCAATTCACCTTTCGCAAAAGTCAAAATATAATGATAGCCCTGTCTTCCCTCTTCTTTTCCACAAATTTTTTTCCAACGAATCATATTTTCATAAATTTCTTTTGCGTTCTGTCCACAATTTCCCCCCATCCATTTTTCTGAAACCCGGTTCGTATCTTTTGGATTGTAAATATATTCCAAAGCATTTTTTAAATGCCTGGCTTTATTTCTCCCTTTACACGCTTTCATGTGCAGCATTTTTAATGTCCCCATTACAACTCTCCTACTTTCTCTGTCAATTGTTCCATCAGCGTTTTTATTCCTTGAAGTTCCTGCATCAACTTCTTTTTATCCTGAAAAAAATAAAGACCACTGTTATTATTTTTTGTGATCTGATTGATATTCGTTCCTATTTTGTTGACTTCCATTCTGATTTTTTCTAATTCAGTTTGCACCCCTCGTCTCTCGCCTTCCGGAAGTTTTTCTTCTAAAAGCATCCTAAAAAATTCACTTCTGCTTTTGTATTTTTTCTCTTCTTTTAGAACAGTTTGGTATTCATGTTCACTGATTCTAAAACAAACTCGTATATCTTTCTTCATATTTTATTCCTCATTTCTGTTGTTTATGGAAAACTTATTGATTTGACTCTATATTCTTTAAGATATAGAAGTTTTTCGTTATATATATCACATATATATAACTCTATAACAGTGCTTTTAGCACTGGCAAGTTACGCATTTTGTCAGACAAAACGCCAAATATATATAGCGTATATACGGGATTTTCCCCGATATATACGCTATATATATTAGACTTGCTGCCTGTTTTCCCTTTTTCCCCTGCTTTTAAAGCAGAAAAAATAAAAATCAACAGGCAGAATTTTCAAAATTACCATACCCCATAATTTTGAAAAGTTAGGGAGTTCCTCCCTAAGACCCCGAATTATTTTTCTAAAGAGATGTATTGATACGAATCTTTTCTATTTCATTTTTGATGGATTTCATTTCTTCTTTCAGGAAATCCATTGTTTCTTTTTTCTCCTTCTCTCTTTCAAATTGTTCTTCATAATAAGTAATTGCCCTGATTAAATATTCCTTCACATTTCCCTGTTTCTTCAAAATTTCACTTGTTTTTTTCTCCTGTTCTCTTTCATTTTTCAGCAAGAGTAAATATTTATAATCTTTTTTCTCTTCCAATTTTCTTATCTCCTTCCCAACATTTTCATGATGAACTCTACAACAAACTTCTCCGAAAATCAAAAACGAATTGCCTATTATGGCAATTCGCATAAGAATTTTTTCTTATCTGAACCTGCTTTTTTTTACTTGCCTCTTTGCAGCTTCAATTTTTTCTTCCCTGCATACTTCCCTTAGAAATTTTTTATCATAATTTGTAAGAAGTCTTTCAGAAATTTTTTCTGCGTCTGAGCACGCCCTAAACAATTCGTTGTAGTCATCCCTTAATACTTTTATCCAGCTTTTCAAATAGTCCGAGTGGTCTTCGTAATGTTCTTCTTCCAAATGAATTCCTAAATCCCAGGATGTAAAAAGCGCCCCTAGTTCTGCACGCAGTTCTTCTTTTGCATAATCCACACTCCCAAATTCCCCCATTAAATTTCTGTTCAGCCTACTTTTATGTCCTGTGCTGTGCCCCATTTCATGGATGAGTGTCTGCAAGAAACTCTTCTCATTTTTAAATTTCTGTCGCAATGGAAGAAAAATTTTATCTTCTGAAGGAACATAACATGCCAGCTCTTGTCCTAATTCCAAAACCGGGCATTCACTTGTTTCTATTAAACTATCTGTCATCATCCCTATATCCGATTCTACATTTCTCTCAGATACATATTTGGGGAAATTTTGAATTTGTTCTGCATTGAATACCTTGAAATAAGAAACAATCGGTTTATCTAGCCTCTCTTCTATCTTTTCTTTTTGCCCTTTACTGTTTTGGACAATTTTCTCTTTCGTAAAAATCCACTTCTCACACAGTCTTCCTTTCTCGCCTTTCTTCGGGAAATATCCATTCTCCTTATACTGCCTCAATGTTGCCCATCTTGGGTCTTTATATCCTTGTTCCATGACTTCGTATGTTAGCCTCAATCGGTTACTCCCTTTATAGACTGCACCCGACAATGGATTGTATGGGCGCAACGCTTCCCTGTTCCACTCCGAAACATTTAAAAAAAGCCCTCCTGCTCCATCATCCTTATAATTTTTTCTACTATTTCTCGTCTGCTTTCCATGACGATATCAAATGCTCCTGACAATTTAATCCCTCCTCATCTTCTAAATCTTTTTCATCTACCATACCCTCTTCATTCACAATGCCATATTTTTCATCAAATAATTCTTTTGTTGTCTTGCCCATAATCTCTATCTCACTTTCTCTCTTTTAATGCCATAATTCTCAACTTTTTTCCACTAAAAAAGTGAACTGCACATACAGTCCACTTTTTCTATCTTCCTTTTCTTTTTATATAGTTCTTCTCATCCATTATTCTTCTGTTTTCCAGCTTCTCCTGTAAATCTTGTATCCGGTCTAACGATTCAAGCTCTGCTTTCGCCAAAAGATGTACCATGAGGGAATAATCTTTGTTTCTGTCATAAATGCGGAATGCCTGCCTGTATTTCCCGGTAGGATTGATTGCCAATGGCAACAGACCATGATTGATCAACTGCTGGTTCAGGATCATCCTTCCTGTTCTTCCATTTCCATCCTGAAAAGGATGGATTCTTTCAAAAAGAATATGTTGTCTTGCTGTCTCATCCAAAATTCTATCTATATCTTCTCCAACAAAATTTACGTTTTGCAGATACACTTCCATTTCAGTTTTCACATTCTCTGCTCTTGGAGGATAATATACTGCCTCTGTCAAATTTCCCACATAAACCTCTTTACGTCTGTATTCTCCCGACGTTCTGCGAATATAACCATTCACTTCCTGAATCCACGCTTCTGTGATTTTCTTTGGTGAAATAGGAAGGAACATTTTCTGAATCGCATAATAAAGGTTTTTAGCTTCCTCATATTCCGTAAAGGTATGTCCTCCTCTTACTTCGTCATATTCTAATAGTGAAATCGTCTCCTCTAAAGAAAGGGTATTTCCTTCCAACGCATTACTGCTCCAACAAAAACGGTATGTGAAATCACGCAAAAAAGGATCTAGCACCATTTTTTCTACCTGCTCTTTGTTAAAATTTCCCATCCTGTATTTCAGTTCTTGCAGTATTTTTTCATTATCAACAATCATATGCTCCGCTCCTTCCATTTGTCCAAGTATAACATATTTGAAAACTTCTTTTCAATCGTTCCCTTATATTTCTTCTTTTATCATCTTCAACATAAATTCCATCTGTCTTTTACTTTTATTTGGATGTGCAAACCGTTTAATCTGCTCCACAGGTATCTCATCCGCAAGAGCCTGAAGTATCACTTCCATCTGATCATCAGAGAATCCCATTTGCAACAAGTCATTCAGTTCCTGGCTTTCCTTTCTTTCTGTTTCCTGATGTCTGTGCTCTTCTATCTGCCGATCCATCTCTTCCAAATTGATTTCTTTCAAAAATTCTACTCCTTTTCTCTGTAATTCCTGAATTTCCTTTTGGATCTGCTCTTCTTCTATCAGATCTATCATAAGCAGATCTAAGGGATGTATCTGTTTGATCTGAATATCTTCTTTCTCACGCAATTCTTCTTCCGTATACACCTTATATGGACTTTTATACCTCACCGTACAATACTCTCCATTTTCTTCTCTTACAACGATTTTGCTTTGGTATGGAACTGCTGACTTTACATAATCATATTCAGGCATCTGAAACCAATAACACTTTTTATCCCTCAGTGGATAAAAGCCCCTGACTCTCACAATACACTCATCATTTGGCAGCATCCCTACTTCATCCTCCATCATCAATTCTCTTCCTAATAAGTCATTATTTACCGACACAGAGCCTTGTTTTCCAAGTGTCTGATTATTGGTTCTCTTATCAATGGTCCACTTTCCTAAAACCTCAGAAAGATATTTAAAAGAAGATTTTTCATTTCCACCAAGGTACAAAAAAGTATCGCAGTTTCCCAGAATTCCTTCATGTGCATCATTCGGATATAACGTTTTTAACTGTGCCAGTGACTGCAAAAAAATGACGATATAAATGTTTCGGCTTCTGCAGGTCGAGAGGATCTTTTCAAAGTTTTCTGGCATCTTGATATTTGCAAATTCATCACACCAAAATCCTACCGGCAGTGGCAGAAAATTACGATGCTTTCTTGCGGTACGGTACGACGTCTGAAACATCTGCGTATACAGCATCCCGATAATAAAATTGTAAGTCGTATCATCATCTGGAATCAGAAAGAAGATAGCTTGCTTCTTTACTCCTATTGTTTCTAGCTCCATCTCGTCATCATCAAAAATACGGAGCACTTTTTCATTATTGAAAGTGGAAAATCGGGCATTGACAGAAATTACAATCGAACGTACTGTATCTTTTGCACCTCGCATGACTCTGTTATAATTGTCAACCGCCTTATGGCGCTCTGGAAGCTTTCCTTCCCGTTCCAGTCGATTTTTTAAAACAAGTATTCTGCAGTCCAGATCGGACATCTCTTCTTCATTCTCTTTAATCTCTGCCTCTCCCAACAGCAGGATAAAAGAACGCATCGTTTTTTCCAATACCCGCTGTTTTCCTGTCTCATCTAAGACAGGGGTTCTGTACAACTTGATTCCCTTTACTCGCATAAGCTCACTATATACATTCAGTGGCTCCTGTGTATATTTAAAGTACGGTTCCGGGCATTCCAGCCACACATAAAAAAACAGCGATTTCGTACACATGATCTCTGCTTTCTCCCAAAAAGGATCCTGCCCACTTTTCATATCCTTTGGATTTGTGTTATCCACAATATTACGGATTAACTGGTCTATATGCTCTTCCTCTGTGATATATCGAAACGGATTGTATTGTAGAGATTCCAGCATATTGATAAGATTCAGCACTTTTACTGGAACACCGTGTTCTTCCAACACGGTGCCGAAACTTCTTAATGTATCTCCTTTTGGATCTACATAGATATTACATCCAAAGAACTGTAATAGATTTGCTGCAAGAAATCCGGCTGTTTTACCTGCACCTGACCCACCTACAACAGCCACATTGTTATTTAGCATGGTACTTTTGTCATACTTCTTTCTAGCGTGCATGGTAAGGATCATGTTCTCATCTGATTTGTTACTTTCATATCTTTTGTTGAACGCTTCTATATCTCCCCATTTTGCCCCACCCATTTCCTTTCCATACATATATTTCTTACCTGCCTTGTCGATTGCTTTTGCATAGTTCATCATCCAAGCAATAAACACAACCACCATCCCAATCGGTGTCCATTGTGTCTGATAGCTTGTGAATGAGAAAGGATGGCGGCACACTTCCCATATGTACTGTATATAATCCTTTGCCTGAAAGGAAAATACATCCAACGGATTCCGAAACATACCACACATATAAAATACAATGACTTCTAATAGAAGAAGGATCAAAATCCGTCTTCCGTGACGGATTTGATATCCTGACAGATTATAATTTCGAATGGTTTGCTTCCTACTCTTTTTTCTCATACTCCTGCCCTGTTCCTTCCTGCTCCGTTTCATTTGTTTCTTCCTGTTCCCAGTAATATTTCTTCAGGATTTCCTGCAGCTTGTCCATATCCACCTCCTCAATGGATATACACTTTGTAACCGCCCTTCCGATTTCTAAGAGAACTGCTTCCTCTTCTGCCTGTTTCTTCTGAAGCAATTCTTTTCTCTGTGTCTCCAGTCTCTCTAATTGTTTATTGATCTTTTTAATCTTATTACTCATTGTCCATATTTCCTTTCATTTTCAAATAGATTTCCCGGATGCGTCTCATATTTTCCCCGGATATTTCTTTCTTTCCATAGACACAAACTTCCTTTATGGTTAGCCCTGCATCCAATCCTAATTGTATTTCCTCTAATTGGCTTTCCGTAAAATTCTCACTAGAAAGTTTTGCAAAGAACTGTTCCTCCTCTCTGCTCTTTCCCTGTTTCTTTTTTCTCCAAAACCTTTTCCTTTTGCCAGATTGAGGAATATCCGGCAAAGTCAACCCTTGGCTTTTCATTTCATTGAGGAGTACAGAATGCTTCTTCTGCTCCTTTTGTATAATTTCCACACTGTCAAACAATTTTTCTAAATGTTCCAGCATCTGATTTTGTTTCTCCAATTTTTCCAATATTGTCTGACTGTATGATAACATCTGTTTAAAAGGAGATTTGTTTTCGTCCTCATCGTTTCCTGACTCAAACATCTCCTGAGTATCTTCATATTGATTTTCCATTTTTCACCCTCCATTTTCTTTATGGTATTGTTATATAGTTTCTTGGGTTTACCGGAACTCCGTTCAACTCAACCTGCAGATGCAGGTGAACTCCTGTAGATTGCCCAGTCGACCCCATATTTCCAATCTGTTCCCCTTTTCTTACTTTCTGTCCTACTGCAACACGGATTGAGGAATGATGCATATATTTTGCCTTAATTCCATTTCCATGATCAATGACAACCCAGTTCCCCGCTGAAGGAGAAAAACCGGCAATTTCCACTACACCATCTGCAATAGCATGTGTAGGCACCGGAATCCCTCCATAACTAGCCAGGTCAATTCCATTATGAGACGGATCGGAGGGAGATCTATACTCTCCAAATTCAGAGGTCACAATACACTTTCTCATATCTACCGGACAGATAAATTCCCCTGTTCCCGGAAGAAAGCTGTTCAATAAAGCAAGTGCCGTCTGTAACTCCCTCTCATAACGACTTGCAAACTTTGGATACCTTGCTGTCCGCAGTGCATAAATCTTTCTTAAAAATTCTTCGTCTCCCTCTACGGATGTCAGTTCTTTTACTGCCTGATAAGCTGCACTACTTCCGCATTGAAAACTATAAGATAATACTGCCCCTTTACAGGTCTCATCCCGTTCTTTCAGTCTTAACCCAAACTGCTGTGCCTTTGCTTCAATCCCATCATAATAATTTGCTCTGTCTGCTCCGCTATTCTCTTCCCTTGTTCGGCTACTGTCGATACCAGCTCTTGCTTCTCGGATAAGAGTTTCTGTATCTGTATCTCCGATTTCTCGGCTTGGTTCTTCCATTCCTCGGCTTGGCTTATGGCTTCGGAGGCTTGCAAGCCTTTCTTCTGCAAGGTCTTTTTGAGGTTCAGTTGTTCTGCCAGTAGTTTCCGTTCCTGGTCTTTTGCCCTGGTCTGTTCCTGGTCTGCCCTGGCTTTCCATTCCTCGGCTTGGCTGATAGCTTCGGAGATTTGAGAGTCTTTCTTCTGTGACTGCTGTGTTATCTGGCTGATATGCCTTTCCAGTTCTGCTATCTTCTGCGACTGCTGTTCTATCAAGTAGCTGTCTTGCTCTTGCTCTTTCATCAGCTCCGCTATTCTCTGCGACTGCTGTTCTATCAAGCTGTTGTCTTGCACGCTCTGTTGTGGCTGTTCGCTCTGCTTCTCTGCGTGCATTGATTTCAAACCCATGCTCTAAGCTCTCCTTTCCAAAGTCCACTGCATAATACTTTTCCAGTTTATTGTTGCGGACTTTACATTGTTTTTCCCCTTGGCTCTGCCTATCAAGGTCTGTGAAAGTAATGTACTTGTGGCTGTCTTGCCAGTCCACTCCGTACCCTCTCTCGTTCATCTGCTTTATGAAGTCCTCTCGGCTTCTGGCTGTCTCTCGGCAGTCCATAACAGACAATGCTATATCTTGCACATAGCTCTTTACCTCGCCTTTCTCGGCTTGCTTCAAGAGGTTGTATGTCTCTTTATTCCACGCAACAGTTTCTTCTCTTTCTTCTCCGGAGAATGTCTTTCCCTTTTCCGGAACATGAAGCCCTTGTTGCCGGCTCTGCTCATTGCACCGGTCTTTCAGGTTCTGCAGATCCGCTTTGCTCCACTGCAACTTGTGACCATTCTCATAATTCACGCTGTTCACTATGAAATGGCTGTGAATGTGTCCTCTGTCTATGTGAGTGGCAATAAGAACTTCATGCCCTTTCCATGCTTCTGTGTTCTTGGCAAGCTCCACAGCGTTCCTATGGGCTTGCTCTGGTGTGATATGCTCGTCCTCATGGTAGCTCTGTACGAAGTGCTTATAGGTTCTGCCACCAGTCTTGCCCCACAGCTCCTTGGTGGCTTGCATTTCGTCCTTAACTGTATCTGGTTCACAGTGCAGACCACTGACAAGCTTATCTTCCGTCTTTTCCTCTTTCGTCACATAGTCCAGTGCTTGCCCTATGCCTGCTTTTGAAGAAACTGCTTTAATGACTGCCATATCTCTGTCAGCTCCTTTTGATTTTCCGTTATCAGATTATACGAATAATAGCTGCTGCCATTCAATGCGTGTGCTATCTGATTGAGGTTATTACCTACTCGCTTTAACTCTGGTATAAGTTCCTTAATTCCGTCTGTGTTGACAATATTCGACTGTGTAAGTGCTTTGATGATATACTGCTGTTGGCTCTTTCCAGACTGTTCTACTTTTTCTTTTATCTGTGCAAGTTCTTCCTCTGACACTCTTATGACTATCTGCTTCGGTCTTGTCCTATTCATTGATGAAGTCCTCTCTTTCCTTTACCCACTTCTTAATGAGGTCGATTTCCTCGTCCATGTTCGGCTCTTTCTCTGGTTTCCAGTCTCTCTAATTGTTTATTGATCTTTTTAATCTTATTACTCATTGTCCATATTTCCTTTCATTTTCAAATAGATTTCCCGGATGCGTCTCATATTTTCCCCGGATATTTCTTTCTTTCCATAGACACAAACTTCCTTTATGGTTAGCCCTGCATCCAATCCTAATTGTATTTCCTCTAATTGGCTTTCCGTAAAATTCTCACTAGAAAGTTTTGCAAAGAACTGTTCCTCCTCTCTGCTCTTTCCCTGTTTCTTTTTTCTCCAAAACCTTTTCCTTTTGCCAGATTGAGGAATATCCGGCAAAGTCAACCCTTGGCTTTTCATTTCATTGAGGAGTACAGAATGCTTCTTCTGCTCCTTTTGTATAATTTCCACACTGTCAAACAATTTTTCTAAATGTTCCAGCATCTGATTTTGTTTCTCCAATTTTTCCAATATTGTCTGACTGTATGATAACATCTGTTTAAAAGGAGATTTGTTTTCGTCCTCATCGTTTCCTGACTCAAACATCTCCTGAGTATCTTCATATTGATTTTCCATTTTTCACCCTCCATTTTCTTTATGGTATTGTTATATAGTTTCTTGGGTTTACCGGAACTCCGTTCAACTCAACCTGCAGATGCAGGTGAACTCCTGTAGATTGCCCAGTCGACCCCATATTTCCAATCTGTTCCCCTTTTCTTACTTTCTGTCCTACTGCAACACGGATTGAGGAATGATGCATATATTTTGCCTTAATTCCATTTCCATGATCAATGACAACCCAGTTCCCCGCTGAAGGAGAAAAACCGGCAATTTCCACTACACCATCTGCAATAGCATGTGTAGGCACCGGAATCCCTCCATAACTAGCCAGGTCAATTCCATTATGAGACGGATCGGAGGGAGATCTATACTCTCCAAATTCAGAGGTCACAATACACTTTCTCATATCTACCGGACAGATAAATTCCCCTGTTCCCGGAAGAAAGCTGTTCAATAAAGCAAGTGCCGTCTGTAACTCCCTCTCATAACGACTTGCAAACTTTGGATACCTTGCTGTCCGCAGTGCATAAATCTTTCTTAAAAATTCTTCGTCTCCCTCTACGGATGTCAGTTCTTTTACTGCCTGATAAGCTGCACTACTTCCGCATTGAAAACTATAAGATAATACTGCCCCTTTACAGGTCTCATCCCGTTCTTTCAGTCTTAACCCAAACTG
>OBWT01000245.1_pt1 | contig 25539 bp, 30 predicted proteins | sample 1476541 | NCBI WGS metagenome assembly OBWT01 (sample SAMEA2580134, study PRJEB22360) | human gut metagenome | biome: human gut; feature: human-associated habitat; material: faeces | place: Denmark | collected 2008/2010 | reverse complement strand
AGAAGTGGCTGAAAAAGATTGCACAGAAGTCGGACTTGCTGAAAAATCCAAACCCCCAGCGAGGGAGAAAATGAAAAAATTAACAAATCGAAAATTTGAAAGGAGTACAAAGATATGAAAATCACAAAAGAATTTGAAAAAGAAATTGCACCGTTTTTCTGGATCGAGCATGAAGAAAGTGCTTCTGTCTGCCTAAATGTGGGAGAGTATCTGCAAGAGATTTTTGATACTCGTGAAGATGAAGGTTTTGAAGGAAGCGGTTATGATTGGGGAAGTTTAGCACAAGTGTTTTTGGACGAACAGTGTTCAGATTTGCAAGAAAAAATAGGTTTTGACCCAGAGGGTAGCATGTTTTGTGTCTATTCAAAAGATAAAGATGTACTGGCAGATTTTATTCTTCGTTTCAAAAAAGCCTGTGAGGATAAGCCGTTTATTTTAGACTTATTTAGTCGGGCTGAATTAGACTAAAATTCAATCCGACAGCTTCCCATTTATCGGAGAGATAGCAAAGCCAGCCGGGTTAGTCAACGGCAATCTGAAAAATCCAAACCCACAGCGGGGAAGAAAGTAAGCAAAGGGTGTAGGCGGTGTTGTATGAGTGAAGATAATATCTGAATTAGATACGAGGGGGGATAAAGAGTGGATATGTCAATTTGTCGAGGAAGTGTTTGTATGGCAGATGATGTAGATAACCATACCCGCACATACACTATTGAACCAACTACTACATTTAGCGATATTTTTCTGGACTTAATAAAGCAAAAATATTTTCCAAGCGTTTTTGGCAATGATGTGGTTTGGACATTATTTTGTGGCGATGATGATTTGATGTCATGGAAAACAAAAGAAAATAAATTATATAATCGTTTTGTTGACGAGGAACCGACTATCCTTAGTTCAAAAAGGTGGACAACCGCTGGGCATATAAATTTTTGCTACTATCCATCTCCAATAAAAAGAGCGCAACATATTTTTACAGGGTTTAGCGGCTTAAAATTTCATATTTGGCATGAGGGATTTATGCCTGAATACGAAAGTTACCATATTCCACAGGCTATTGAAGATGACTGGCGCAAACTATTTTGATTCTTGGACAGATAGATAACAATTCTTGTTTATCAGGGAGATAGCAAAGCCAGCCGAGCCAGTCAACGGTCAAGATGAACGGCGCATTTCATGCACCGCCGTTGACAGTCCCGCCCGCCTTTGCTGATGGGCAATCAAGGCGGGAAAGCCCTAAAATGGCTTCCCGCCCATTTCAATTTTGAGAGAAAAATCTGTCTGCTTTTTCGTGAGTGTGTCCACAAGTTCGGGACATTTTGTCCCGAAGTCCGGCATGGGACGAAGGACGGGAGTTTTCATATACGTCCTGTCTGCTGATGAAACCAGCCTTGCGCTTGTGGCTTCACGCCACGCAATCACAGTCCTGTTTTTCTGCTGCTTCAAATGCCCTTGCCCTCCCCGATGGCAACCGCATTTTCGCAGCAACGCCGACAGAGCGTATAACACACTACACTTTGCAAGCAAAGTCGTGTGCCAAGGGGCAAGCCCCTTTGGAAACCCCTGACAACAAAACAGGCTGAATATCCCGCACTTTCCCGGTGCTTGATACTCAGCCTTTATTTGTTGTCAGCAGCCCCCGTTTCGTGGTCTGCGTGTAGTTCCTTGTAAACTGACCTAAATGGAACTGCAAATATCATGTGGTTTTTGCACCGAAATATAGAAGAAAAGTTTTCTTCCAAGAAAAGCGTGAAGGCATCAGAGATATTATTAAAACATTATGTCAATGGAAGGGAGTGGAAATAATAGAAGGAGAAATATGTCCAGATCATATTCATTTGCTATTAAGTATCCCGCCGAAAATGAGCGTTTCGGGATTTATGGGATATTTGAAAGGAAAAAGTAGCTTAATGATATTTCAGAAATATGGAAATATGAAGTTTGCATACCGAAATCGCGAGTTTTGGTGCAAGGGATACTATGTCGATACAGTAGGAAAGAACACGGCAGCAATAACAAATTATATAGCAAACCAGTTAAAGAAGGATAGAGAAATGGATCAATTAAGTTTATTTGACCCAAGAGACCCGTTTACGGGTAGCAAGTAATCCCACGCGTGGCTGGCAGGCCAATAAGAAAACGCACTTGTGCGTAGCTAGTGGTATTAGGGCTATGCCCGAAACTGAAAAACCACCCGCTATGCGGGTGGATATTTATTTTATATTATTTTCAAATCTTTACTTAGGAAAATCATAAAAAGCTATGGTTTACTCCATAGCCAGCTCCTCTAATCTTACTATTCGTTTTACATTTGCTGTAAATGCCGTAAAATACATTTGCAGATGCATAGCAAATAAACCTCTCGAATCTGCTTTACGCAAACCGTGAGCTTCCTTTAGTTCTCCATTCTTTTCTTCTATCCTGTGCCGAATCTTCATTCGCTCCTGAAAATATTCGCTTTCTTCAAATTTAAGCCTTTCAAGATTTTTCTCGCTTGCTTGCGTGATACTGTAGCTTCTTGTTTTAGCGTTTGATCTTCCTACACGGCATTTTTCTCTTTGGGGGCATTTCCGACACGTTACTTTGCTAAATATATATCTTAAATAAGTATTCCCATTTTTTGCCGTTCTTTTTTCTACACGCGTGGAAAGCTCTCCGGCAGGACACTGCAGCATCCCAGCATCTTTATTAAAGCAGAAACCTTCCCCAAGGTTCCCGTTTGCTGTAGCAGCTACTGCTGTATTGGTCCTGGCAATCAATGTAATCTCTTTTCCGCAGACTTCCAGATTGTCATCACTGACATATGCCATATCGCCTATAACTTCTGTAACTTTTATTCCATTTTCCTTCGCGTTTTCTATCAGTTTTGGTAATTCCTGTCCATCTGGTGCTCCTCCATCTGTTACAGTGATCCCCGCAATGAGACGTTCTTCAGTCATCGCAAGATGATTCTTATATCCATAGAACGTACTGGTTGCCGTTTTATGTCCAAACCGTGCATCTTTATCATCTTTGGATCGGATCTCTTTGAGCCGCTCATCTTCTAGTAGTTCTTTCATTTCATGAGAAAGTTTCTGTATCTTTTTATTTCCACAGGATTTTACTCCTTCCTCCAGAACCTGGAGTAGTTCCTTAGTATAGGCAATTTCTTCATCCAGCCCTGCTTCCAAAGAGGGTTTCTCAGGAAATCGCTCTGATAATTCAAAAGCTGTTTTATAAACCTCTTTCCGAAGTTGTTTGCTCATATCCCGCAGAATCTGCTATGCTTATGTTATCATGGATTTTTAAACTCAACAACTACATTTTTTGTTTTTCCCGTCCACCGCCTTCTTTGTAATGATGCTTATTTATTTTTCATTACAAAGGAGATTTTATCATGGACTATTTTTCTGCTTTTATTCAAACTCTTCATACAAGAAGATTTTCTGATAATACGATTCGCGTTTATTCCACTTATGTTAAACCTTATCTTTCTTATCTGGACAAGCCTCATATACTGCCCGAAGATGCTTCCTATCAGACTATGCGTGATTATCTTGATTGGATTCAGTCTGAACGTAGATTATCAGACCGGACCATCAACATGATCATTTCTTATTTGCAGTTTTTTCAGACTTTTGTCCTGACTAAAGTTAATTTTCTGTTGCCCTAATTCAAAAAATTCGTTATAATAATCTTGTTTTTGCATAGTTACATTATAACATGTAACGGAGAAGAGATGGTTGTCGTTAGCCATCTTTTTCTCTTTTTACGGAAAAATTTCAGGGGCAGATTTGACTCATGCGAGTCAAATCTGCCCCTGTTTGGAACTATCTATTTTGAACTGCTACCCGTCAAGTAGACAATTGAAAAAATATAAAATTTTCCTGCCAGTAGAAATTTATCTGCTGGCAGTTTTTATGCAGCTTGCAAGTAAATTTCGTGTTTTTCCATTGGTGTTAAAATTCCAAGATTCCTTTGCAAGCGTTTATTGTTGTAGTAATCTATATACTCTTCGAGCATTTTTACAAGAGTGCTTCTATCGGTGAATCGCTTTCCATAGTATCACTCTCTCTTCAGAATTCCCCAAAAACCTTCCATTGGTCCATTGTCGATACATTTAGCAACTCGCGACATGCTTTGTGTTATTCCGGCATTTACAAGTTTTGTATGAAATGTCCTATTCGTATATTGGAATCCCCTGTCACTATGAAACAGTGGCTGCGCACCAGGATTTCTAAGCAAAGCATTATCTACCGTATCAAACACCAAAGCATTGTTGTTCTTATCACGAATAACATACGAAACAATCCGTCTATCATATAGATCCAGTATTGCACTTAAATAAATTTTATGCTTTTCCATCCCAATATAATAGTGGAATTCCGTCACATCAGTGAGCCATTTTTCATTTGGTGCTTTGGCGGTGAACTCTCGGTTAAGGATGTTTTCAGCTATATACTGAGGGTTTGCAGACTGTCTTGTGCATCCGTTGTTAGAATACTTGATAGTTGATTTTATATTAAGTTTACGGCAAATGCGCAGCACACGTTTATCGTTTACATCAATGCCATGATATCGTTCCAAATCATCTCTGATCCTTCGATAGCCTTTATCCGGTGAGTTTGTATGAATCTTTTCTATCTCGTCAGCAATAAACCTATTTTTTTGCTCACTTTTAGGAATTTCTCTGTGTAGCCATTTATAATAAGCTGCTCTAGAAACATTAGCAAGTTTACAAAGTGCAGCAACTGGATAATTATGATTTTCATGTTCTTCTTTGACTGCCTGATAGAGATGTTCGTGACGGATCAGGCTTAGCCCCACCTCCTCTCTATTTCTTCGAGTTTTTTTTAAAAAGATGCTTCCATTTCAGCGCGTTCTTTTTCTGCTTTTAAAATTCTATTTTCCGCACGTAGTTTTTCTAACTCACTCATCTGATCAGGATTTTTACGTTTGCCACGATTATCTTTTAAAGCCTCCACTCCATTGGTTTCATATTTCACGACATAATTGCGGGCCTGTTGATAGGATACCTGATAGTGTTCTGCGGTTTTCATATAATTATGGTTATGTGCAATACAATATTGTACTATTTCAACTCGTTCATCAAAAGTAGTTCTTCTTCCTTTAGTCATGATTATGTTTCCTCCTGTTCCAGAAGATTTTAACTCTTCATGACTATTATACTTCTTTATCCAAGTTTGTAACTTACCTTTTGAACGGATTTTGTATTTTGGATTGTCAACAGTAAACTAAACAACTTTTTTAAGGTTATTCTGCCGGTACTCAACTGGTGTTAGGTAACCGAGCGAAGAATGAAGTCTGTGATTGTTAAACCAATTCACATAATCAGCAAGCCCCAGTTTTAATGCATCCAGATTTGCAAATGTTTGGTTTTTTACAAATTCTGTCTTGATGATTTTAAAAGTTGCTTCTGCTACAGCATTGTCATATGGGCATCCTTTCTGGCTTAAAGATCTGGTAATGTCAAATGCTTCCAGCGTCTCTTCTATTAGAGCGTTTCTGAAAAGTAAAAAGTGACGAATGATAGTAAATGTGGTAAGATATATTCGGTGATAAAAGTGGCAAACAGACGATATGAATTAACAGACGAACAATGGGAACGCGTAAAGGATATGATTCAGCATTCAAAGATGGGACGACCGCCAAAGGATGACCGATTGATGCTCAATGCCATGTTTTGGCTTGCGAGAAGTGGTGCAGGCTGGGAGGATCTTCCTGAGCGGTATGGCCCCTGGAAAACGGTCTACAGCCGCTTTTGTAAATGGCGTGATGATGGCACCCTACTGCGGATCTTTCAGTCCTTGAACGAAGATGCAGATATGGAAAATCTATCGCTGGACTCCACCGTCATCAAGGCACATCCACACAGTGCTGGCGCTAAAAAGGGGCTGTAAACAGCGAAAAACAATCAATTTATTGGCACAAGTCGTGGTGGAAAGTCTACTAAGATCCATGCTGTCGTGGACGGTTTGGGAAACCCAGTTCATTTGCAGCTAACCGATGGAAATGTCCATGATTCGACCGTTGCAGTGGATGTACTGTCCCATCTTGACCTTTCGAACAGCACGATTTTGGCTGACAAAGCCTATGGAACCAACGAAATCTTGGACTACATTCAGCAACAGGACGGCGACTATGCCATTCCTCCAAAATCAAATACACGTAACCCCTGGCGTTGTGACTGGGCGCTCTACAAGGAGCGCCATTTGGTCGAGTGCTTTTTTCTGAAATTGAAACAATTCAGGAGAGTTGCTACCCGTTATGACAAGTTAGCTTCCTCTTTTCTGGCCTTCGTTTATCTTGCCTCCATTGCTATTTTGTTGAAATAGACCAATGATTCAGACTTTTCAGAAACGCTCTAGCTGATTCTTGAATTCGTTGCCACGGTCTGTGTGAAAAATATTGATTTTTTCCAGACTGCCCCTTACAGTCATAAATGCCTGCTTTACAAGCTTTGCAGTTTTATGTGGTCTGGCACTGTAACCGATGATTTCACGATTAAAGAGGTCCACAAGTACACATATGTAATTCCAGTTCATTCCAACCCGGACATATGTCAAATCGCTTACTACTACGTTTCGATATGGTTGTCCATCGAATTCTCGATTTACAATATTTGCGATCTCTGATTCATTGCAGGCATCCTTTTGTGGATGAAACTGAGCTGTTGTATATATTGATACAAGCCCCTCCTGCTTCATAATACGACCGATACGACGACGTGATACAATCATATCTCGCTTCGCCGGTTCCCGCTTGATTTTGCGGGTTCCGTAATTATTACGGCTGGTTTTAAATATATCAATTATGGCTGCAGTTAATTGGGATTCATCCGCTTTCTGCTTTGCTTCATAATAGTAAGTGCTTCTGGAGATTTTTAGGACTTTGCACATTGCTGATACAGAGTATTTGTGAGCATTTGCTTTAATCACATTTACTTTCGTCCTAAGATCAGCGCCGCTTGTTTTAAAATATCGTTCTCCATCTTAAGCTGTTGGTTTTGCTTACGTAGCTCAATGAGTTCCTGCTGTTCAGGGGTTCTATTATCCTTTTCTTTGAAAGAACCTGAATTATTTGCTTGAGCAATCCACTTATCCAGAAGGGATTTTGCGATATCGTATTCGCGGACAATATCACATTTACGTTTACCACTGCGATATAAATCAACAAGTTGCTGTTTGAATTCTGGCGTATAAGTACGCCGCGGTCTAGGCTGTTTTCTTTCGGACATAATTAAAATTCCTTTCTTCATATGGATTTATTGTATATGCCCTTAAAAAATCTGTCCAGTTTATTGTAGCCGATTCACAGTGAATGAAAAGGGGAGACTGGAAGTTGATTCTTGTATGGGTCCTTGGCTGGGGTACTTTTGTGGGTGGTTTTGTGCCGGTCTTTGTAGAGATCGGCAAAGGAAACGGTTTGATCGGATATCTGGGATATCGAAGAAAAGATATGGAAGAAACAAGTTTGAAACAATGAAGTAGCGAGTAGAGAATACATTTGAGCATCACAAATAAGCCATCGTTGTGGTGGCTAAAAATTGAATATAGACGCAACACCTAATCAGGAAACTGGTGAAGGATCATTTTTGATGAGATATCCTCGTTGCTTAAGTAGATTAAGTGCCTGTGAAATAGTAAGAACTTTTTCTTTATTCACAGGATGTGATTCAAGAAACCCCTCTGGTGTATATGGCGTTAAATCTGTAAGTATGTGCCAGATAGCGGTCAGGATCATACGACAGATAGCGATGATGGCTTTCTTATGTCCACGGCGTGTTTTGATACGCTTATAGCGAGTTGTAAATTCAGGATGTTTCTTTGATTTGATTAAAGCATTTGCAACTTGTACCAGAACTGGTTTAAAATAAGAACCAGCACGGGAAATCCTAGTGGATTTGATTTTGCGGTCACTTTTATCATTACGAGGACAACATCCTGCCCAAGAGACGAGGTGTTTTGCTGTGGGGAAGACAGACATATTACCACCAATCTCTGAAAGTACTTGAATTGCAGTCATTGGATTCTTATCGAATCCCGGAACAGTCCTTATTAGATTTAAAGCAGCCTCATATTTATCACTGAGACGAAGGATTTCCCGTTCTACTTCTGAAATGTGCTTTTGTAGTTCATCGATATGATCAAGGCATTGTCTGAGTTTCACAGCTTGTTCTTTAGAAATAGCACCATCAACAGCAGCCTGTATTTCTTCAATCGGAGTTTTACAGCGACCATCAACAAATGGTGATACATCAAACTTTTCTCCTGGGTGCTGTAAAATCTGTTCCGTAATAGAACGGGAAGACTTACCAAATACATCAGAAAAAACATCATCAAGTTTAAGATTGGATACAGTAAGACAATTTTGGGCACGATTCTTCTCGCTGGTAATCATACAGGTGAGTTTGAAACGGTATCTTACGAGATCCCTAAGTGCTCTGATGTCAGCAGGTGGAATAAAGGAAGGTTTAACCATGCCACACATGTATAGATCACAGATCCATTTGGCATCTTTGCGGTCTGTCTTATTTCCTTTCATGGGTTTTGTGTATTTGGGATGAGATAGAGTAACCCAGATTTCGTGTTGCTCTAAGATATTGAAAACAGGGATCCAATACTTTCCGGTAGATTCCATGCACACATCTTTACAGTTATATTTTGCAAGCCAGTCACACAACTCATTCAATCCTTTTGTGAAGGAAGAAAAGCGAGCTTGCTTATACTCTGTACGATTATTGGAATCAGTGATGCCAATACAGGCATAGATCCATGTTTTGTGGACATCAAGTCCACAGCAGTTAAATTTTAAAATTTTAAAAGACAAGTAACTACCTCCTGATATTATAGAATTTGAACTGACAGTGACTGGTCATCCGGCGAGATCGAGTCGACTTCGGAAGAGATAAGTTTACGGGCTACTGTAATGCGCCACTCATTGATGCCTTAACGGATGACCGACAACATATATAAATACGAGGTCGCCGCTATACAGCCCCGCCACTCACCTCCACGTGTTCTGTAGTGTGTCAGTCTTATAAAAATAGTATCAGAAGGAAACTAAAATAGAAAGCGAAAGTCAGTGCAACTGTTTCATGACGCATTGGTGTCTTTCGCAGAAAGACGGGGTATATAGATGAAAAAGAAAAAGTATATGATTCTCTGCGTGGCAGGTCAGTCGAATGCAGTAGGTTATGATGAATCTGTTATTTCACAGGATTATCTGGAACAGTTTCATACAGAGCGTATCAGACAGCTGGGCCTTTATGGGGAGGATAACCTGAAGCTGATCCCTCTAGGGGCATGTGCGCAGAGCTATCAGGACCTTCGGCCATTTAGCAATCCCGCGAACAGTGAGCCGAATCTGGGGACGAAGGGAATACAGCTGCCGCTGGCAGACTTGCTTCTTCCGTACATACCGGAAGACTATGATATCGTCGTCTTGTCATGCGCCTACGGAGGAACCGGATTTACTGTCGGGGATCCGGGAGTGTACAATACAGGAGAAAAACGTCCGGAGCCGGGGATCTTAAGCTGGGGCGCAGAGTCTCCGTATTATTATGGAATGAAGGATCGGATCCGATATTTGCTGAACTTAGCTGAAGAGAATCAGTTTCTCGGAGTTGTCTGGATCCAGGGGGAACATGATCATGCCGACGCAAAGGGACAGAAGGCCGGATTCGAGAAGATGACGGAAGACTTCTTCCGCACGATGCACAGAGAGTATCCGCACAGAGTATACCGGGGCGACTGGAATCGTGATATTTGGTTCAATGTGGAGACCGTCTCTTACTGGTATACAGTGGGAGAATGCCCACAGATCTGGGACAATTACCGCGGGTGGAATGAGAAGACTTATGTGGATATACCAAGAACGGTAGATTCCAATGAAGTGAATGGCACCGGAGCGACTGCCGCAATCAGAGGTGCGCATTTTGGCAATGATGCATTCGTTCGGGAGGTGGCACCGAGAACGCTGAAGAAGATGGTAGAATCCTGGGGACAGCAGTCAATAAGAAAATAGATGGAAATGGATACAAATAAAAATAGAAAGAGCAGGGTAGCTGCTACGCAAAGGATATGCGTGGAAAGCTGTCCTGCTCTTTCTTACTCTGGTAATAGATGGAGCTGTCAGAACAGATCCGGAATCAGTTCTGACAGTTTTCTTGCCAGCAGTTCATGACTGTCCGGGCTTAAGTGCATGTAATCATATGGATACATATGGATACCTTCAATGGAACCGGCATCCAGGAAGTGACATCCCAGACGCTTTGCCGTGTCTGAATACAGAGGGGCCAGTGCACGGGATTTTTCGATACATCCGCTGCCCATCTCACCAGCGACAAGGGTGTTCTCGTAACCTGGTTCGATCGGTGCGGGTGCGATCAGCAGGATGTTCGGTTTGTCCCGCCAGGCGGCTGTTGTATCGATGGCCTTCTGGGTAAGGCGTTCCAGTCCCTTGGCGATGTTCGCAGGAGTTGCACGGAAACGTTCCTTTGTATCATTCGTTCCGAGCATAATAATTAGAAGATCGACCGGCTCATGGCTCATCAGACATGGGAACAGATACGCAAGACCGGAGAGTCCTTCGAAGATTGGGTCATCGAATACTGTCGTTCGTCCGCCGAGTCCTTCTTCTATGATCCGGTATTCGTCGCCGAGATAGGTGTCCAGCAGACAGGTCCAACGTTCCTGTTCGGTGAGACGTCCGTCATTAGAAGAATTATAACCATGGGTATTGGAATCACCGAAGCATACAATCGTTTTTGGTTTTGTGAGTTTCGTCATAATCATCCTCTTTTCTTAAGAAATTCTTATATATATAAATAATACCACTTTTTGTGATAATGCACAAATGGAAAAGAAAATATTTTTTTTGAAAAATATTATTGAAAAAAAAATCTTTGTGTGCTATAGTTTATTTATAGAAAGTTCACAAAAAATTCGTTAATTCCAGGTGTGAATTATGAAAAATGAATGATGTGGCGAAAACATTATGATCTCTCGGAATCTTGAGTGATCATGCCAGCAAAACTCTGGCATTGAACTTTGACAAGTAAATATTATTCTTGAACGTAAAAATGAACGCAAGAAATAAACATAACTGTCGCTATGTTTCAAAAAATGAGATATAATAATCTACAGGATTATGCTACATCCAAAATCATTTTTTTCAGGGTTGATTCAGATGGCAAATCCCATGCATCCAGATGCTGTAACATCAGGATGTGATAGAGGCGGCAGTACCACATCTTAGTTGAGCGGTGTCTGCCGTCTTCTAATTTAAAGTCTAATTTCTCGCGTTTGTTAGAACGCTCAGCAGAAGTTCTTGCATTGTATTCCAGCTTCCATTCCTTACTGCTCCTTGGCGGATTGTTGAATAATCTTGGATTATCTTTCATGACCAAATGAACCGTGCGTCCGTATTTTGCATCAGAACAGGGAGTTTCGCAGGTACAGGAGATACAGCCATTTTTATGACTGATTTTAGGACATTTGAATTTCATTCTGCCTTTTGCAACCGCAACACCATCACGACGCATACGGCATCCAGAGGGGCAAACAGGGACTCCGTCTTTATCAATCGTAAAGTCATTTTTATAAACAGGGGGTATTCCGCCTTTTCCATTAAGATCGATAAATGGTGTGATATTCTCACGTTTGAAGTATTGATAATAAGGCATGGCATCATGTGCAGAATCCAAAAGTACTTTAGAAACAGTGCAATCAGGAAGAAAAGATTTCATCCTGAAAAAAGCGTGCAGGAATCCATGTGAATCATGTTTTGAAGCACAGCAAAAATGAGGAAATACCGGTAAGTCACTTTGGGAATCAACAAGCATGTACAGATCATAGCCATGATAATAACAGTCGCGGGAAGAATCCCAGCCGATATCACAATCCGGTTGGGAAAAGTAGCGGTCACACTTGCAGTCAGTAATGCCATTCTCTTTGCATTTACAGATACGCTTTTTTCGTTCCCGGTGGGAAGTTACAACAGGAGTTCCATCACCAGCTAAAGCCAAAGCATCCGAATGAATAAGTCCTGTGGATGCAGAAACATCAAGGAACTCTTTCTGATAGATTGCAAAGAGAGAAGAATAAGGCTGTTCGTCCAGTTCAAAGTCAGTATTTTCTAAAACAGGAAGAAGATTGGCAACAGTAACTTTTTCGACAGAATCAGCTTTCGTGCCTTTTGTTTTAGGCTTCTTAACCTTGGTTTTAAGAGGATGGATATGTGGTGACATATGGTCATCATCAGAATTCCACAACCGGTTTATAAAATCATAAAAAGTGCCAACACCGGGAGTATTACCAGGTTCAAATCCACTGAGAATGGCGTAAAGAGGATTCATTTTAAGCTGAGCAGCCCACTCCGTTAATGAAGTAACTTTAAAGTCAATGGAAAGAAGGTAAGAACGTTGCATGCAAGAAGGAGTTCTTGGTGCAGGACCAAATTTTGAATATTTATCAGTCATAAAAGTATGGTAAAAGATAAATCGAGATTCCAAAAACGCTCAATGATATCCCAGGTGGAACGAGCAAGAGCATTTGGATCAGGATAATATTTACGAAGATTAGTAACAACAAAGTTTTGGTAGTCAGCATGATTGCCACAATTAACAGGTAACATAAAAATCGCCCTCCAGTCGATAAAATAAAATATATTCAATCGGCTTCGCCGCAAATTTTGAGCGATTTGTCAAGTGTTTTTGGCAAAAAAAAGTGGGGGATTTTAATAAAAAAGGAATCTAAAAGCCTTGTATTTACTGGCTTAGAGATTCCGAGAGATTATCATTTTTAAAAGGAGGAAGGACAATGAAAAAGAAAGTATTGGCAGCATTGTTGGCATGCGCAATGGTTGTTTCTCTAGCAGCTTGCGGCGGCAAGGGAGATGATGCGAAAAAAGATGATGGTGGAGATGCCAGCGAAAAAACCAAGATTACATGGTGGGCATTCCCTACATTTACTCAGGAGAATGGTAATGATGCAGTAGGAACTTACGAACAGAAGATCATCGATGCATTTGAGAAGGCTAATCCGGATATCTCTGTAAAGCTTGAGACAATCGACTTTACATCAGGACCGGAGAAGATCACAACAGCGATTGAAGCAGGAACTATGGCAGACGTTCTCTTTGACGCACCGGGTCGTATCATCACATATGGAAAATCTGGAAAACTGGCAGAGCTTAATGACATGTTTACAGATGATTTTGTAGCAGATGTTAACAATGACGCATTACTGGCAGCTTGTAAGGCAGGAGATACTGCTTACATGTATCCAATCAGTTCTGCACCGTTCTACATGGCATTCAACAGAGATATGTTAAAGGATGCAGGTGTAGTTGATCTTGTAAAAGACGGCTGGACAACAGATGACTTCGTAGAAGTATTAACAGCATTAAAAGACAAAGGTTATATTCCGGGATCATTCTTCTGTAATGGTCAGGGTGGAGACCAGGGTCCACGTGCTTTCTTTACAAACTTATACAGCACAAGCGTCACAGATGAAGCTGTAACAAAGTACACAACGGACGATGAGAATTCTGTAAAAGCTATGGAACTGATCGCAAAACTGATCAAAGACGGTAAGTTAAACAACGGTGCTCAGTTTGATGGTTCTCAGGATATCCAGAACTTTGCAAGCGGACAGGCATCTTTCACAATTCTCTGGTCACCAGCTCAGCCGGGAACACAGGCAGCTTTATTAGAGGAAAGTAAAGTTGATTACCTCGAAGTACCGTTTCCATCAGAGGATGGAGTTCCTTCATTAGAGTACCTTGTAAATGGGTTCTGCGTATTTGATAACGGAGACGAGGCTAAGATCGAAGCTTCCAAGAAGTTCATCCAGTTTATCTGTGACGATGCAGAGTGGGGACCAAAGAACGTTGTCAGAACAGGTTCATTCCCGGTTCGTACATCTTTTGGCGACTTATATGAAGACGAGAGAATGGCAGAACTCGGTTCATGGACAAAATACTATGCTCCATATTACAATACAATCGATGGATTTGCTGAGATGAGAACATTATGGTTTCCAATGTGTCAGGCAATCTCTAATGGACAGGAAGATGCAGGAGAAGCACTTGCGACGTTCACAGAGAAAGCGAATGCAACAATCAAATAATCAATAAGCAAAACATTTCAGAGTCCGCACTGCTGATCTATGATCGGCAGTGCGGTGACTCGGGTATTTGTGAAAAATAGTGTAGTGTTTTTTACGATTGGAGGGAAAACATGAAAAATGTCAATAAAATAAGGATGAGAGAAACAATAGTGTCTTACTGTTTTCTTGCTCCAGTTTTAATATTTTTCGTAGTATTTGTTCTGGTTCCTATGATTATGGGATTTGTCACAAGTTTCTTTAATTACACAATGATAGATTTTACATTCGTTGGAATCGACAATTATGTGCGTATGTTCAATGATGAAGTATTCCGAAAATCATTGGTCAATACGTTGATCATCGTAATCGGTTCTGTGCCAGTTGTAGTGATCTTCTCCTTGTTTGTGGCATCACAGACTTATGAGAGAAGTATGTTCACACGTTCCTTTTTCCGTTGTGTATTCTTCCTGCCGGTTGTAACAGGTAGTGTGGCTGTTACAGTCGTATGGAAATGGATCTATGATCCGTTGTCTGGTATCCTGAATTACATATTAAAAGCAGGACATGTTATTGATCAGAATATCAGTTGGTTAGGTGATTCGAGATATGCACTGTGGGCAATCATCATCATCCTGCTCACAACTTCTATAGGTCAGCCAATCATCTTATATATTGCTGCACTGGGAAATGTTGACAAATCCCTGGTGGAAGCAGCGAGAGTTGACGGCGCGACAGAATTCAACGTATTTTGGAAGATTAAATGGTCGAGTCTATTGCCGACCACACTTTATATAGTAGTTATTACGACAATCAATTCATTCCAGTGTTTTGCACTGATCCAGCTGTTGACATCAGGTGGACCGAACTATTCTACAAGTACGATCATGTACTATCTGTATGAGAAGGCATTTAAACTGTCCGAGTACGGATATGCCAACACCATGGGTGTGTTCCTGGCTGTTCTGATCGCACTGATCAGTTTCGCACAGTTCAAGATTCTTGGTGATAACGTAGAATATTAGAAAGGAGAGAATATTATGAAGAAAAAAATGACACCATTTGGTGTGATCACCATTATTCTTTTGAGCATCTTAACTGTTCTCTTTGTCTTTCCTTTCTATTGGATCATGACAGGATCGTTTAAGGCTCAGGCAGCAACGATCGCGATTCCTCCACAGTGGTGGCCGACAGCCCCTACACTGGAGAACTTTACTAAACTGTTAGTACAGAACCCGGCAGGAAGATGGCTGTTCAACAGTATCTTTATCGCGTTGGTAACGATGCTGCTGGTATGTGTCACCTCTTCCCTTGCCGGGTATGTACTGGCAAAGAAGAGATTCTATGGACAGAAGATATTATTTTCAATCTTTATAGCAGCGATGGCACTTCCGAAACAAGTTGTACTTGTTCCGCTGGTGCGTATCGTAAACTTTATGGGTATCCATGATACATTGTCTGCGGTAATCCTTCCGCTGATCGGATGGCCATTCGGTGTATTCCTGATGAAACAGTTCAGTGAGAATATTCCGGGAGAGCTTCTGGAATCTGCAAAGATTGATGGATGTAACGAGTTCAGAACGTTTGTGAGTATCGCATTCCCGATTGTAAAACCTGGTTTCGCAGCGCTTGCGATCTTTACGTTCATTAATACATGGAATGATTACTTTATGCAATTGGTAATGCTCACTTCAAGAAAGAATCTGACGATCTCGCTTGGTGTTGCAACCTTACAGGCCGAGATGGCTACGAACTATGGACTTATAATGGCTGGTTCTGCGCTGGCAGCGGTTCCGATTGTTACAGTATTCCTTGTATTCCAAAAATCATTTACACAAGGTATTACGATGGGTGCCGTAAAAGGTTAAAGAATAAAGGGGGACTATTGAGAACGCAGTGGCGGCCGAAAGATACGGCGCCTTACTGTGCAATAGTTCCCTTTGCTTTTTATAGGGAAGTTGGGGTATAATGATATACGATAATTTGAAAAATGCAGGACGTTACAGAGGAATGTCCGAATGGCTGGATATAGCGATTGATTTTCTGGAGAAAACAGATCTTACCAATCTGCCGCTTGGAAGAACAGAAATATTTGTAGATAAGGTGTTTGCAAATGTAATGGAAGCACAGTCTCTGGATGAGACAGCGGTTAAGTTTGAGATACATAAAAGATATATGGATATTCAGATTGATGTCGAAGGAACGGAGATCATACAGATCGGTTTGGACAACGGTGAAGTCCAGGATGCATATGATGAGGAGACGGACTTCGGAACGGTTTCCTGCGGGAAGAGTGCTTCCTGCGTCCTGGGACCGGGCAGATTTATCGTATGCATGGGAGAAGAACCGCATAAGCCGAGTATTGCAGAGAACGAAGATCTCTATCTGAAAAAATGTGTGATTAAAGTGGCGGTATAACAGGAGGATAACATGTATAATTCAAATATTATTTTACAGATTCAAGCAACATATAATCAATTGACAAAGGCAGAAAAGAAAGTGGCAGATTACGTGTTACAGAATAAAAAAGAAGTCTTATACATGTCTATCACGGATTTGGCAGATGCCTGTGAGGTAGGAGATACCAGTGTGTACAGGTTCTGCCGTACGATGAAGCTGCAGGGATATCAGGAATTTAAGATGAAGCTTTCGCTGAGCATGAGTAAGAAGGAAGAGGCGAAAGGTGTGCTGGGAGAAGCTGAAGATGATGATTCTCTGGCACGCAAAGTGATGGAAGTGAACATGAATGCCATGAGGGAGTCTTATATGCTTCTGGATCATCACAATCTGCTTAAGATTGTGCGGATGATAGAAGAAGCGAGAAGAGTCTTCTTCTTCGGAATCGGTGACAGTCTGCTGGCGGCAGAAGAGGCTAGGAATAAGTTCCTCCGTATTACGGGCAAGGTGTCCTGCATCACAGACCCACATATTCAGGCAATGGCGGCATCCACCACGTCGGGGGAGGATTTGATCATCATCATCTCGTACTCGGGAGCGACCAAGGACAATATCCATGTGGCCAAAGAAGCAAAGAAGGCGGGGGCGAAGATCGCAAGTATTACGCACTTCAAGAAGTCACCGCTTACGACGTACTCCGATGCATTTTTACTGTGCGGCGCAGAGGAGTCTCCGTTGGAAGGAGGTTCCATGTCGGCGAAGATGGGGCAGCTATATCTGATCGATCTTCTGTATCAGGAATATTACTCAAGGAATTACGAAGTATGCCGGGAAAACAACCAGAAGACATCGATAGCAGTGGTAGAAAAGTTATTCTAGGAGGAAACTATGTTACGGAAGATATTTGATTTGGATAATGGATTTATGAGAGGGTTATCAAGAAGCACAGATCTGATTGTTCTGAATGTATTGTTCCTTGTGTGCAGCCTTCTGGTTGTTACATTCGGGGCGTCCTTATCGGCTTTGTATTCGATGACGCTTAAGATGGTCCGAAACGAAGAAGATTACACAGTGCGTGGGTTTTTCAAAGCGTTTCGTGAGAACCTGAAGCAGGGAATGATCTTCGGAGTTGCAGTGCTGGTGATTTTGGCAACGGTCATTCTGAATATAAAGCTGATTGGCGATATCAATACGGGAATAGCTCTTGGTATTAAGATTATATGCTTTGCTATCAGTATCTGGCTTTTTCTGATGGCACTGTATGTGTTCCCGATCATCGCAAGATTTAGGATGAAACTAGGCGCGATCTATAAGAATGCGTTTTTGATCTGTGTAACGAATTTTAAGAAGACATTGATACTTCTGGCGATGTACATTCCGGTGTTCTTTTTAATGTTTTACTCAGAGATTACAATGTATCTGCTGCTTAGCATATGTATAGTGTGCGGATTTGCAGTTATGGCTTACTGTCAGTCGTTTGTACTGAGAAAGGTGTTCGATAAGTATGAGCCGGCAGAAGCGGAAATTGAAAATATAGATTTAGAAAACTAGGAGGAACTGCATATGAATAAAAAAGTAGAAGGATTAAAAGGAAAATTGATTGTATCGTGCCAGGCACTGCCACACGAACCGTTACATTCTTCTTTCATCATGGGAAGAATGGCGGTAGCGGCGAAGGAAGGCGGGGCACTTGGAATCCGTGCAAATACAAAGGAAGATATTGCAGAGATCAAGTCTCTGGTAGAACTTCCAGTAATCGGAATCGTAAAGCGTGACTACGAAGACTGTAAGGTCTATATCACACCAACGATGAAAGAGATCGAGGAGTTGATGGAAGTACGGCCGGAAATCATTGCCGTGGATGCAACTGGTGCACTTCGTCCGGAAGGCAAGACTCTGGAGGAGTTCTTCAAAGAAGTGAAGGCAAAATATCCGAATCAGCTCTTTATGGCAGATTGTTCTACTGTAGAAGAGGCACTTCATGCAGATGAACTGGGATTTGACTTTATCGGAACGACGATGGTCGGATATACAGAGCAGAGTGCGGTCTTAAAGATTGAGGATGATGATTTTGCGATCATTCGTGAGATTCTCTCGAAAGCAAAACATCCGGTTATCGCAGAAGGTAATATCAATACACCGGAGAAGGTAAAGCGAGTCATTGAACTTGGATGCTTCAGTGTAGTTGTAGGCTCTATTATTACAAGGCCACAGCTGATCACGAAAGCATTTGCAGATGCATTAAAATAATAAAACAAGAAATAGAAAAAGAAAAAAGGAGACTTAACAATGAGAAATCTGGACAAATATAAAGGCGTGATTCCGGCATTTTATGCATGTTATGATGAGGAGGGCAATATCAGCCCGGAGAGAGTCAGAGCATTGACAGAGTTCCATATAAAAAAAGGTGTAAAGGGTGTGTATGTCAATGGCTCTTCCGGAGAATGTATCTATCAGAGTGTGGAGGATCGTAAGCTTATACTTGAGAATGTTATGGATGTAGCAAAAGGGAAACTGACTGTGATTGCTCATGTTGCTTGCAACAGTACAAGAGACAGTGTTGAACTGGCAAGACATGCAGAGAGCCTGGGAGTAGACGCAATCGCAGCGATTCCGCCGATTTACTTCCGTCTGCCGGAGTATTCTATCGCAGCATATTGGAATGCGATGAGTGATGTAGCTCCGAATACAGACTTTATTATCTATAATATCCCGCAGCTTGCAGGTGTTGACCTGACGATGGGATTGTTCGAGGAGATGCGTAAGAACCCTAGAGTGATCGGTGTGAAGAACTCTTCCATGCCGGTACAGGATATCCAGATGTTCAAGGCCGCAGCGGGAGAAGATTATATTATCTTCAATGGTCCGGACGAGCAGTTTATGAGCGGACGTGTGATCGGTGCAGAAGGCGGAATCGGCGGAACATATGGTGTGATGCCGGAATTGTTCCTGAAGCTGAATGATCTTGTAATCGCAAATCAGATGGAAGAAGCGCGCGAGTTACAGTACGCGATCAATGAGATCATCTATAAGATGTGCTCTTGCCACGGTAATATGTACGGTGTGATCAAAGAAATTCTTCGCATGAATGAGAATCTGGATCTTGGAAGTGTACGTGAGCCATTGGCAGCATTGGTTCCGGAAGATATGCCGATCGTAAAAGAGGCAGCACAGATGGTACGTGATGCAATCAGCAAGTACTGTGCATAAAACCGCAGAGGTGATGATGTGAAAAAGTATGTGAGTATTGACATTGGCGGAACAGCCATAAAGTATGGTGTGATTGATGAGAGCGGAAGCATCGTGGTGAAGGATAAGATGGACACCGAGGCTTATAAGGGCGGACCGGAGATCCTGAAGAAGGTGACCGGTATTGTAGCAGGTTACATGGATACATATGAACCGTCCGGAATCGCCATCTCTACGGCCGGTATGGTAGATGTGGAGAAGGGAGAAATCTTCTACTCAGCACCGCTGATTCCGAATTATGCAGGAACACAGTTCAAGAAAGTTCTGGAAGAGAAGTTCCGAGTCCCGTGTGAGGTGGAGAACGATGTAAACTGTGCCGGACTGGCTGAGAGTGTATCCGGTGCGGGAGTGGGTAGCAGTGTGACCTTATGCCTGACCATCGGAACCGGAATCGGGGGATGCATACTCATTGATGGACATGTATTCCATGGATATAGCAACAGCGCATGTGAAGCGGGATATATGCATATGTTCGACAGTGATTTCCAGACGCTTGGAGCGACAAGCATTCTGACGAAGAAGGTTGCAGCCAGAAAAGAAGAGCGCGAAGAGAAGTGGGACGGCTATCATATCTTCGAGGCAGCAAAGGCTGGAGATGAAGTGTGTATCCGGGCCATTGATGAGATGGCAGAGGTACTTGGCAGAGGAATCGCCAATATCTGTTATGTGATCAATCCGGAAGTCGTGGTTCTCGGCGGCGGAGTGATGGCGCAGGAGGAGTATCTGAAGCCCCGTATCGAGAAGTCTCTGAAGGGACATCTGGTTCCGAGTATTGCCGATAAGACAAAACTGGCATTTGCAAAGCATCAGAATGATGCCGGTATGCTGGGAGCATATTATAATTATCAGAACAGACAGTGTAGATAAGAATGAGAAAAGAAAGGGTATCGAAGTCAAGAGCGCCTCCCTTTCTTTTTTGCTGTGAAAGAAGGAAAAGCTGAAACTGGTCATATCAGATTTTTGCCTGTGCAAAACATAGATTATTCCAGTTCTTTCGCACATCTACGTACAGTATTGGTATTATAGATAGAATTATAGTATACTAACCATAACGCTTATGATAAAGGATAATGATGGTATGGAATTAGTAGATGCTAATATAAATCTTCAGCAATCTTTTCCAGCTGATTTACAAATACAAAAAGCTAAAACAACTGCTGATACAGTTTACATTCAAATGAAGTCAAATACATAAAGTTTAATTGAACAAAATCGCTGCGCGATGGCCTGCCAAGGCTGTGGCATAGCGATTTTCTATTTTCTGTAACAAAAAGCAGTGGAAAGCAAGTCCTAAAAGTAGTATTGTTAAGTTGCGACACCAAACAATCAAACAGGATCGACCTTTCCACTGCCTATGAAAAGAATACCATCCTTCCGCTTGGTTTGCAAGCGGTTTTATGACCCGAATGCACCTCCGTGTAAAGCAGTGTTGTGTGATAACTACTGATTTTACATGGAGGATTTTATTATGTACGAAAAATATTTAGAACAGCTTGAGGAAGCTGGAAAAATCCGCAACCTCAAAGAACGTTCCATCAACTGCTATAAAAATTATGTTTCTTATTTTCTGAAATATCAGAATAAGAATCCGGAAGAACTTACCTGTCAGGATGTCAGGATTTTTTTGCTTGCGAAAAAAGAAGAAGGACTGAAAGCCACAACTCTGAATCTTTATAATTCTGCCATCCGTTTTTTCTATCGGAATGTCTTACACATCCTTTGGGATGATATCACAGTTCCACGTATGATTCTGGAACACAAGCTTCCTACCGTATTAACCAACGATGAAATTGACCGCCTGTTAGAAGCTGTTGACGATATCAAATACAAAGCTATGTTTGCAACGATGTATTCTTCCGGAATGCGTGTTTCTGAAGTCATCCATCTGCATTATGATGATATTTCCCGCTCAAATATGCAGATTCACGTCCGGGATACGAAGAACCAGATGGACCGGTATACCATTCTTTCCAAACGTTGTCTGGATATCCTTACACAATACTGGTTTGAGAAAGGTCGTCCACGTGGAATCCTGTTTCCTAATAAATTCACCGGTAATTACCTGACAGCCAGTACACTGGAACAGGTGATGCGCCGTGCCGTATCAGATGCTGATCTTCCAAAAGGAACAACCCCACACTGTCTCCGGCATAGCTTTGCAACTCATCTGATGGAGCAGGGAGTAGAACGGCAGAATATTCAGGCACTGTTGGGACATCGTGACCCTAAATCCACGGAAGTTTATCTTCATGTCAGCAACAAATCCCTGATGGGAATCCAAAGTCCCTTTGACAGGAAAGAAGGTGCTGACCATGAATAAACCAACCGTTCAGGATATTTTTCAGCGTTTTTACCCAGCATACCTTGAAAAGTATTTTCCCTCTCCTGAGCAGGCAAAAGTTGCCCGGAACATCATGAACTGTAAAACAGGAGCCTACGGTGCGAATGTAAGTGTATGTGAGGACTGTGGCGCCGTCCAGATTCATTATAATTCCTGTCGTAACCGCTGTTGCCCGATGTGTCAGGCTGTTCCAAAGGAAATGTGGATGGATGCCCGCAGAGAGGATGTACTTGATTCCCCTTACTTCCACCTGGTATTTACCGTGCCTGACATTCTGAATCCGGTCATTTACAGTAATCAGAAACTGTTATATGACACCCTGTATCATGCTGCTTCTGCTACAATCAGTGAATTGACTGCTGATCCGGCACACCTTGGTGCTGCTGTCGGCTATATCTGCATTCTGCATACATGGGGATCTGAGATGAACTTTCATCCTCACATCCACACAATACTGCTCGGCGGTGGCCTGACTTTCAAAAATGAATGGAAAGACAACGGTACTGAGTTTTTTCTTCCCATATGGGCTATTTCCAAAGTCTTTCGTGGAAAATATATGGATGAGTTGAAAAATCTCTGGAATACAGACCAGCTTGAATTTCATGGGACTGCTGAAAAATATCGTAACCATTATGCATTTAAAGAACTGATTGATTCCTGTTATGATACAGAATGGATTCCTCATTGCAAGAAAACTTTTAACGGTGCACAGTCTGTGATTGATTATCTTGGAAAGTATACCCATCGGATTGCCATCAGCAATCACCGCATCATCCGCATGGACGATAAAACCGTCACTTTTTCAGTAAAGGATTACCGGAATAAAGGACAATGGAAGGAACTGACTCTTTCCGGTATTGAATTTATCCGGCGTTTTCTGATGCATGTACCACCAAAACGTTTTGTCAGGATTCGGCATTACGGACTTCTTTGTTCCCGCAGTAAACGCAAGAAGCTTACTTTATGTCGGAATCTTCTTGGATGCCAAAAGTATCTCTCAAAGCTTCGGGATAAGGAAATGCTTGAGGTATTAAACCTACTTTATGGGATAAATGTCTGTGTATGTAAAACTTGTGGCGGTTCTCTTGGAAAACCACAGTTTCTAAAACCACAAAGATGTTAAAGTTTTATTCCTTCATACGTTTTCAGAAGCCTCAAATCTTGAGGTTTTGTTGTTGTACCTATTTATCAGAAAAGACGTGATTTCTGTAGCTTATCCACATGAAATCCTGTATAATCATGAGTAAGAACAAAGAATTGAAAGTCCATAGGTAGTAGCTACCCGGACGCTCACTTTGTTCAATTAGGTCAAATCGAAAATGGTGTAAACGAAAGGGCAGTTCACTGGAATGTCAAAACTGCTTTTTCGTTTACCCCATCATCGATTCTAACCTAAAGAATTTGTCCAAAATGCAAAACAGAAAGCAGGAAATATCATGCGGTACATAGAAGGAAAGTACGGGATCTTCCGATATTGGGAAAGAAAACAATTCTGCTGATTAGCCTTTATGAATTTGACTGTGAAAGTTGCATTGGTGTTGATGAGTTTTCTTAAAAAAGGCACAAATATGGAACTATCATAGTAGATGAAGAAACTCACAATCCGATAGCTGTGTCAGATGGCAGGGAGGGACAGACATTAAAGGAATGGCTGAAACAGAACAAACATGTTACAACAATTACCAGAGATAGAGCTAGTGCTTATGCAACGGCAATAGAAGAAATATTACCTGATGCTATGCAGAGTGCCGACCGTTTTCATTTACACCAAAATCTGCTTGCGGCAATGAACAAAATATTGGGAAGGGAGTTGCTTGCGACTACTGCTATTCCACATAAAGAAGAAGCATCTATATTCGCACAAGAAAGTTTTGAAAATGAAGAACCTCCCACGAGGGAAGACAGTAAAAAAATCTCATCCAGTGTGGATAACTTATCTTCTGGGAAAAAGAAATGTTTACAATTAATAAGGCAGATACAAGAGTCACATCAGCAAGGGATAGGAATAGCTGAAATTTTAAGATGGACAGGAAAAGATATTGGAACTGTAAAGAAATACCGTGAGGGGTAATCCACAGATATTATGTCGTCACGGAAGAAAAGAAAAAAGCAAACTTGATCCATACCGAGATATTATAATATTTGTTATTATAAACACAATAAAAATCTGATTATCCGCTAAAACACAGTATCTATCAGCATTTTCAAGGAAACAAACACATCAATTTACTACTTATTTACTACTAACGAATGAGCCTTGATACGCAAGTTTTCCTAGATATGCAAAGATATGGTACAGCACATCAGTATTGAAACAAGAAAAAATTGAATAACTTATAGACTATGGAACGCCTAACATGACGTTCCTTTTCTATTTCCAGCCGTTCTTATTGGACGGCTATTTTATTACTCAAAATGAAAGGAGCATTAGATTTATGAAAAAGACATTGAAACGATTGTGTACGGGCTTCTTAGCTCTTGCAACTGTCGTTACTGCTTTACCGACTACACCCGTTCATGCAGAAAGTAAGCAATACTGGACGGAGTCAAAAGAGCGTGTCGGTATCGTTGAAAAAGTAATGAATGACGGTTCGATTAGTTCTACCTTTAATGAGGGGCATTTGACCGTTGAGGGCGAGAATGCTTACTGTATCGACATTAACACAGATTTTAGGAACGGCTACAAGACCAGAGCTGACGCAAGCACCCGTATGAGTGCCGACCAGATAAGCGACGTTGCCTTATCTATCGAATATGTGAAACAGTACACAGACAGCCACAGCGGAATAAGCAACAATCACGCTTACCTTTTAAGACAGCTTGTTGTCTGGCAGAGATTGAGCGTACATCTTGGCTGGCAATGCGATAATGTGCGAGCTTCTTATGATGAAATTCCAAAGGCAACGCAGGACGAGGTTTTCTCTGGTGCAAGAGCCTTTGTCAAAGAAAATAAAGGACGCTATGATTGTGGCGGTTATATCTACTCTGGCGAGGGGCAGGAATTGGGGCAATTCTGGGCGAAATTAAATGTCGGAAATGCGAAACTTAAAAAGACTTCCAGTAATACCAGCATTACAGACGGTAACGGGAATTACTCAATCGCTGGTGCAACATACGGTGTCTTTGCTGATAAGGGCTGCACGAAACAACTTGCCACCCTTACGACTGATAAAAACGGAAACACAGATGTTGCAGAGGTAAAAGCAAGCACAGTCTATATCAAGGAATTATCCGCACCAGCAGGATATAAAGTAGATAAAACTGTATATTCCTTAAAGGTTGAGGCTGGAAAGACAGCGACCTTGAATGTATCTGATACGCCGAAAGTAACGGACACGTTGATTGAGCTTTTTAAGATTGATATGGAAACACAGAAAGACAATCCGCAGCACGACAAACGCATGAATGATCCTCTTTTTCTGACTTTGCCTGCTGTCTCTTTTT
>OBWT01000243.1_pt1 | contig 25646 bp, 31 predicted proteins | sample 1476541 | NCBI WGS metagenome assembly OBWT01 (sample SAMEA2580134, study PRJEB22360) | human gut metagenome | biome: human gut; feature: human-associated habitat; material: faeces | place: Denmark | collected 2008/2010 | reverse complement strand
TCTATTTTCTCAAATAACTAGAGTGAATTCAATATACGCACTATGGTGCGTTTACGGTGAAATTATGAATACACAGATTATTGCCATAGCCAACCAAAAAGGTGGTGTCGGCAAAACAACCACTTGTGCCAATCTTGGAATTGGTCTGGCGCAGTCCGGGAAGAAAGTCCTTCTGATTGACGGAGACCCACAGGGAAGCCTGACCATCAGCTTGGGCAATCCTCAGCCTGATAAGCTGCCCTTTACACTGTCAGACGCTATGGGCCGTATTTTGATGGATGAACCAATTCGTCCCGGCGAGGGTATCCTGCACCACCCTGAGGGCGTAGACCTGATGCCTGCGGACATCCAGCTATCTGGTATGGAGGTATCTCTGGTAAACGCTATGAGCCGAGAAACCATTCTGCGACAATATCTGGACACGCTGAAGGGGCAATACTCCCATATCCTTATTGATTGCCAGCCCTCCCTGGGTATGCTTACGGTCAATGCACTGGCTGCCGCTAATAGGGTTATAATCCCCGTCCAGGCAGAGTATCTTCCAGCTAAAGGTTTGGAGCAGCTTTTGCAAACTATCAATAAGGTTCGCAGACAAATCAATCCCAAGCTGCAAATTGATGGGATTCTGCTGACGATGGTAGACAGCCGAACCAACTTTGCTAAAGAAATCAGTGCTGAAGGAAAAAGCATTTATGCCCATGATCCTAATGGCAAAGTGGCTGAGGGCTACAAAAATCTGACGAAGGAGGTATTGAAACTTGAAAAGCAGCGCGAAAAAAATAGAGCTGGCCTCAGTAGATGACCTGTTTTCTACTGAAGAAAGTCGGCAAGACGAGCAACTGGAAAAAATTCAGGAAATTCCCCTATCTGAACTGCATCCGTTCAAGGATCACCCCTTCAAGGTCAAGGATGATGATGCAATGATAGAAACCGCAGACAGTATCAAAAAGTATGGAGTTTTGGTTCCTGCGATTGCCAGATCACTGCCTGATGGCGGTTATGAGCTGGTAGCCGGTCACAGACGCCGCAGAGCCAGCGAATTGGCCGGAAAAGAAACCATGCCTGTCATTGTGCGCGACTTGGATGACGATGCTGCCACAATTATTATGGTTGACAGCAATTTGCAGCGAGAAAATCTGCTCCCCAGTGAAAGGGCCTTTGCCTACAAAATGAAGCTGGAAGCCATTAAACATCAAGGAGCAAGAACAGACCTGACTTCTGTTCAAGTTGAACAGAAGTTGAGCGCCAGAGACCAGGTGGCAAAAGAAGCCGGTGAACGAAGCGGTATCCAGGTAATGCGATATGTTCGTTTGACTGAGCTGATTCCAGAGCTTTTGGATATGGTGGATGAAAAGAAAATCGCATTTAATCCAGCCTACGAACTCTCTTTTTTGAAACCGGACGAACAGCAAATGCTGGTGGAAACAATGGACTATGAGCAGGCTACCCCTTCTCTCTCTCAGGCTCAGCGAATGAAAAAGTTCAGCCAGGATGGGAAATTGTCAGAAGATGTGATGCTTGCCATCATGTCAGAGGAAAAAAAGAGTGATCTGGATAAAGTGACCTTGAGCAGCGATACCTTGCGAAAGTATTTCCCCAAAAGCTATACACCGGCCAAAATGCAGGAAACCATTATTAAACTGCTGGAACAATGGCAGAAAAAACGCCAACGAGATCAGGAACGATGAAGGGAGAGCCTATGAAAGATATTGCAGCAAGGGAGCTGAAAGGCCACAACATTCTTGCAGTGGAGCGATTTTGGGACAGCACTTGCTGGATGATTGAGTTTACTGTCTTGCGCCCTACTGCTTATGGAGAACCCGGTGACGAAATGAGGCTTTTTCTCACAGAGGACGGGTATCAGTCAGCTCTGCAAAGCCAGCAGCGTCGAGAAATCAAAATTAAGAGATATGCTCATGTTATTGAGGGGCATATCATCGACTTCAAGCCTAAAAAACACCGTCGTTCATAACCGATACAACGAAAGGAAAGGAATGAATATGTGTACTGTAAGAGAAATCCGAGAAGCTATTCAAGAAGATTGCCGCTCACAGCGTGATATGGAATCCACCGAGATTGACCGTGTTTTTCAAACCTTACCATTTTCTCAGGAAAGGGATCTGTTTGATAAACCACCAATGCCAAAACGCCCCTACCGACGCAAGAAAAAAGATACAGACAGACCCTAACCGCTGCCACAATTCTCTTATGAATTGCGGCTTTTTTCATACCTGAGAAATGAAAGGAGTGAAGTAAATGGCTGTTTTTCGTGTAGAACGCACTGGCGATTACACGGTTATGAGCAATTTCCATCTAAAGGATAAACGGCTTTCTTTGAAGGCAAAGGGTCTCTTGTCGCAGATGTTATCTCTGCCAGATGACTGGGATTATACGCTGTCAGGACTCAGCTATATCAATCGAGAAAGCAAAGATGCAATCCGCTCTGCTGTCAATGAGCTTGAAACAGCCGGATACATTCGGCGCAGACAGACAACTGATGCTTCTGGTAAATTCGCAGCCAATGAGTATGGAAAACCACACGGACAAGGAAAAAGTGAGATTCCTCAAAGACGAGTATGGCATTGGCGGACGCTCTCATGCACTGTCCGGCGCAACACACAGCGGTGAAGATCATGACGGGAAAGGGCTGCATTATAAAAAGCAGGGCTGCCCGGATGTTCACTTGAACTGGGAAAAGGTTGCCAAGCGCATTACCTCTCTTGTTCAGAAAGGCCGCTATCTTACCGAACAGGAACAGGCGCAGTATGACAAAATCCAGGCTGAAAAGGAACTGGCAGAAGAAGATGCTATCCAAGCCCAGCAGCCGGAGGTGGAGGAAGAAACTCCAAAGCCTACCCTTCGGGAGCAGTTTGAGCAGTATAAGCCTGTGGTAACTGCTTCCATTTCCGAGGATGCCGCATACCGTAATGCCTGCGGTCATTCTGACCGTGAAAATGCTGTCATCGAGGGCAATGCTGCTGTGCGCCGTGCGGTCCTTGGTTCTAAGGATATGGAGCTGATCCGCCTTTATTCTGATATACCGGAGTTCCGCCAGCGACTGCACCGGGAAGTGATCGACGAAACCTATCCAAAGCTCCATGAACTTCTGCGCCCTCTTTCTCAGGAAGATATTGATACTGCCCTTTGTGCATGGAACGGCAATATTGAGAGTAAACACGCTGTCGTCCGCTATATGAAAGACCATGCAAGAGAGAAAGATACCGCTGCATGGCTGGCTCAGGAATACGGTGGCAACAACAGCCTGTTCGTTGTCCGTGCCGGAAGCCCGGAGGAAACGCAGCTGCCCTGGCCGAAGGTACAACGCCGGATTGCCCAGCTTATTCAGGAGGACCGGTTCTATACCGAAGAAGAACAGGATCGTTTTGACAACATCGACCCTATCGCCATCCGGGAAGCTCTGGAGGAAAGAGGGAGCGTCAATGGACAGGTGGCAGACCCGGAAAAACAGGAAAACGATCAAAAGGTAATGTCAGAGGTGGAGCAGGAAGCTAATGAGGAAACAGAACACAAGCCAGAATATACGGCCTCTGACAGAGAATATGCTCGTGAGCATCTAATCCCAGGTGAGACTATTTTTGAAATGGATGGCCATTCTCGCCAATACCATTCAGCATAAGGATGCAGATGGGCGGATTTCTCGTGATAACAAAGCATGGGCAAAGACCATTCCAATGCCGGAGGATAGTGCCACTTCCCAGCAATGTGCCGATCTGATAGTGGATCGAGTCAATCCGGGACTGGTGGATCTGTTTACAAGACAGGCTCGAAAGACCGTTCAGGAGAAAGAAAAAGGCTCTGTCCTGCAAAAGCTCAAACAGGAGCTGCCTGTCCATAAGCCTGCCGCCCCGAAGAAACGGGAGCCGGAGAGATGACTATGGCAAAGCGTAAGCGGGATATGCAATTAAACTTTAGAGTTTCAGCGGATGAGCTTGCTGTGATTGAGCAAAAAATGTCTCAGTTTGGAACCTCAAACCGTGAAGCCTATCTAAGAAAAATGGCACTGGATGGATATGTGGTTAAGCTGGATCTGCCAGAACTGAAGGAGTTGGTTTCCCTGATGCGCCGAAGCAGCAACAACTTAAACCAGCTGACCCGCAAAGTGCATGAGACTGGGCGGGTTTATGATGCTGACTTGAAGGATATATCCCAACGGCAGGAACAGTTATGGGAGGGCGTAAAGGAAATCCTTACTCAGCTTTCTAAACTTTCATAACAGGGATAGATACTCCATTTGCGGAGGGAGGAACGGCATTACTTCGCTGCTCCTCTCTCCGCTTCTTCTTTTTATCGGTATCCTTGTCTTTTGCCTGCCCATGCCGGATAATATGAGTAGAAAAGATACCGAGAACGCAAGGAGGAAATGATATGAAGATTTTGAAAGGGCTTTTGATGATTATAACTGCACCGATCATTTTGCTTCTGACACTTTTTGTCTGGCTCTGCACGGGGCTGATCTACATATCTGGTCTGGTGCTTGGCCTGTTCAGCACGGTGATTGCTCTGCTTGGCGTGGCTGTGCTTATTACCTATTCCCCGCAGAATGGTGTGATTCTGCTGGTCATGGCATTTTTGATTAGTCCGATGGGGCTGCCGCTGGTTGCGATCTGGCTGCTGGGCAAGGTGCAGAGTTTGAAATTTGCGATTCAGGAGTTAGTTTATGGATAAAAAATACGCAAAACCATAAAAATGCCAGACACCGTCTGTTATATTTGGGAAAAGGAATTTTATATCCGCGACTTTACTTTTGAGCTAATATTGCGTATAATATTAGTGCGAAAGGAAGTGATATGATGGGACAATTTGAACAGCTGGATCAGATGCTAACAGCACAAGAAGGAATGCTACGAACATCACAGGTCGTATCTTCTGGAATTTCAAAGCCGGTATTTTATGATTATGTGCGTTCACGAGATTTGGATAGAGTCGCACATGGGATGCGAAATTGCTGGAAGAAAAGAAAAAGACCTATGCCGAGTACCGGCGTTCCCGTGAGGAAATGCGGGAGCTTTTAACGGCAAAGGCCAATGTGGATCGGGTGCTGAAAATGGAGGTAGAACAGGATGTTGAAAAAGAAAAAGACCACGGCCAGCGATAAGCTGGTCCTGGTCAAAAGCGTTCGCAGAACGCGCAGCCACAGAATGAAATTCTGTGTTCAAAGGGGCTTGGGGGCACTGCCCTCAACAAGCAGTTTGTGGCGAAATGGATAGCCACAAGCATTGCTTGCCACAATATGCTGCGCATAAAATAAAAAACTAACGACGGGACATTTACTGCCTCCTATCGTTAGTTTTCTGTGTTTAAGCGACTTATAAAACCAATCAGCATAATCAGATCGTCATCTGACATCTTTCTCATTCCGTCCAAAGCCTTCTTGATAAGCTGAGGGTTATTTTCCTGTGCATCAAAAAATTGAAGCGGCGTGATTTCAAAATACTCACAGATGTTGAGAAACTGCTTCATAGACGGCATAGAACGCCCAGAAGAAATCGCCTGAATATAGCTTCTGTTCTGCCCTAACTCCATGCTCATCTGATATTCTGAAACGCCTTTTTTCAATCGTAATTCTGTGATTCGATTGCGGATAAATTCTTCGTCCATACGCTCACCTCTCTGCTCTTTTAGCATAGCAGAAAGCAATTCTTGATGCTTCGTATGTGTTGTGTTATAATTTTATAATACAACCTTTATACGCATTATTATTTGCGTTATTTTTGCTTTATATACGTAATCACGGCGGTTATCAAGGGTGATTTATATGAATCAGTATGCCTGCGCCATTACCGGCCACAGACCAACAAGATTTTGCTTTGGATATAATGAGGAAGATCCCCTATGCCAAAAATTAAAAGAATGTCTCCTGGAGCAGTTTCGGATACTCCATGACGAGAAATTTGTCCGTACTTTTTTTGTCGGCGGTGCTCTTGGTGTGGATATGTGGGCTGGAGAACAGCTGCTGACATTGAGAGCACAAACGGGATACGAGGATATTAAAATTATCGTTGTAGTTCCCTTCATCGGCTATGACTCTAAATGGCCGGATCAGAGTAAACATAGATTGAAAAAGCTGATCCAAAACGCAAACGATTCTATTGTTATTTCACATTCTGCGGATGTTTCCAGTTATAAAAAAAGAAATTATTATATGGTCGATCATGCAGAGTACCTTATCGGTGTGTTTGATAATCAGAAAAAGCTGCGTTCAGGCACAGCACAGACAGTCAACTATGCCTTGCATCAGGGAAAAGTAATCACTCTGATCCATCCAGACACTATGGAGATAACAACCCCTGCGCCTTAACAAATTCACAAAAATTTTTCACTAGCATTTCCAACAAAATATTTTCATTGAAGGGGTGCCGTGATATAATTATAATAAAATATAAAACTATGCTCAGAACAAATGGTGCCGCTATGAACAAATATATTGGACAGCAATTTGCTGCTTTAAGATACGAAAAAAATATTTTGGTTGTTGAAGAAACTACATCTGCTGGTGGATGCGGCTCCTTCAACGCGGCTTCTTCATGTCCTGCGTCAGCCTGTCTTTATGACAGTGCGGCGTGGGGCTTTTTTATTGCCTGAAAGGAGTATGAGAACATGAGTCTGAAATATACCTGCCCCAGCTGTGGAACCCCATTGGGTTATGAGGGATTGTGTTGGAAATGTAAGTGCGAGCAAGAACGGCAAGCTGCTCTGGCCTGGATGCCGGAACAAATTGTCGAAAAACAAAGAAACTTGATACAGAACATCCAGAGGCTGGCTGATATGGAGGACCCAGAGTTCGCCGACTTTTGGCAGCTGCTTGGCTACCATGATGCCATCACCCCGGAGATTCAGCGAGTGGCACTGGCCGCAGAGGTGTTCTGGCCCTGTGAGATCTATTATCATGCTCCCGCCGATGTGCGGGATGGTCTGATCCATGCGCTGTTGTCCGCAGAATATTCCAGCGCGGCCTCCAACCTGATGAGTTGCCTTGCTATGCAAGGAGATGACAAGGCAATGGAGACTCTGCTGGAGCTGGAGCGAAATCCCCGGCCCTGGCGCAAGGGCCTCTATGTAGACCCATCCAGCTATGCGCAGATCGGAGGCTGGACCTTCGACAAGGAGGGCCAGAAAATCCAGCTCAACTTCGATACCTGCTATCCTATGGTCAAAGGAACCACCAGCGAGAAATCTCCCGTCCGCATTGGCCGGGCACGGGAGGACACATGCCCCCACTGTGGCGGACGCATGGTGGACATGCTGGTGCTGGATGGCCGGGATGAGCGGCTGAAATTTCTGGGGTTGGATGGTATTCTGACTGCCACCTGCTGCCCCAACTGTGTGGGATTCTTGAAAGGTCCAGCCTTTAACAGTTTTACCCTGGATGGCGGCGTGGAAGTCTTTCCCTCCGAGCTCTTTGACGGGGCGGAGAAAACGGATTGCTATGTCAGTCCCGAGGACTACAAGGCCCTCACGGAAAATCCCTTTGTGCTGGGCGAAGCGCCCGTGCCCCTGTTTTACGGTGCGGCCTGCCAGGATGTGAACACGGTGGGTGGCTTTGCCAACTGGGTACAGGACGCGGAATATACGACCTGCCCCCACTGCGGGAAACCTATGAAATATCTGGCCCAGATTCAGTGGGATACGGTGTTTGACTGTGCGGAGGGCACGCTCTATGTGGAATTCTGCCCGGACTGCCATATCGTGTCCATGCAGCACCAGCAGACCTAAAAAAGTCGCACGGTATGAAAAGAGAAATACCAGCAGGTATTTGCGTAAGGAGGCGTCCACTATGTGCGAGCACTGCCGAAACATTCAAACATGGAGAAAATTTGACGCCCCAAAGGACTATCTGGCCTGTATTGCTTACATTCAGCAGTTGGTGTCGGAGGGGGAATTTGAACTGATGCAAGAGGAATCCACCTGCCCACTGGAGAAGGTAAAGACAGAGGATGGCTGGGCAGACGAAATTATGGCTCACATGATTAGGTGCAAGCACTGCGGCCAGATCTTCACCTGTGTGGTCAACACCTGGCGAGGCAGCGAACACTTCAGAAAAGGTAAGGGATAACACAGAAAAGGCGGTGAAATGATGAATCAGACAGAAGAAACAAAACTGCTGGAGCAGATTGAGGAGTGGAATGATGCGGACGAGTTCTCACGATGTATTGAGGCCATCGAGGCTATCCCGGAGCAGGAGCGAGATTATTTGCTAACCGTCAAGTTGAGTCGGGCTTACAGCAATCTGGCGGTCCTGGGAGATCATGGAGAGCACGGAACCGACAGTGAAGTGGACGGAAATCTCATCCAGCACGCCATCCGACTGCTGGAGTCCGTTCGCACCCAGGGAGAAAACGACCCTTACTGGAACTCCCGGATGGGCTATTCCTGCCTGATGGCATACAGCTCCGCAGCCATCGCCTATGAATACGCAAAACGCTGGCTGTCCCTGGTCCCGGATGACCCAGCCGCCCAAAAGCTGGTTCGGGACTGCGAGGAGTATCTGGAGGAGGAAAAAGCCTTGGAAATAGATTTGAAAGAACGGGAGGAATTTATTCGGCGGGAAACTCCCGATGATGAAAAGGGGGTTATATGTAAATGAACAGCGAACAGATCACAACATTTTTGCAAGAGTATTGGTGCATTGCCTCGGTGCTCATCGGGGTCGTGATTTTAATTGGGGCGATCCGCAACTGGAACTGGCTCTGCGACCCCACTGGTACGCGGGATGCCCACCGCCACAGCAGAGGATACCGGCGTGTGGTTTTCTTTCTGCTGGGTGTCCTCTTGATTGTGGTGAGTATCTGGGGATTTGTGCTGAAATTGAAATAAGAGGTATATCTATGAAACTGAATTGTAAACGCATTGATTTTACATATACACCCGGTGAGGAAATCTTCAACTTTCCCGAGGAATCGGGACTACCCTTTATCTTCGATGTAGAGGAAGAACTGACCGGCGATCTTGCTGTCATGGATGCGGTGGGAGAAATGCTGGATGAGGCGGAGAAATTGGCGGAGAAGGCCAAAGCCGCCATCAAAGCGGCGCTGGCAGACGAGGACAGCCGCTACCATAGCGTTGTGACATTTTTCATGGAGTTCCATCGGGACGATGTAGGCCCGGATATTGTGGCGGAACTTTTTCCGGGAACCGACCCAGCCAAACTGTCCTTTGCTGAGATGGTTGACTTTTTGAAGCTCAAGCGGTTCGGCAGTCTGGTGGATAGCGAGATGAACCAGCAAGTTTTCATTCTGGATCTGTCCTTTAACCCGGAGATTACCGACGAACTGATGGTAATCTACTTTGATTTGAACAAGGAGATTTTCTGTATCACACATGAGAGCTGAGCGTGACTGACATACACGAGGAAAGGAGCAATCCCTATGAAAGCATTTGACCCCAATTACAAGCTGCTGGACGAGATGTATCAGGACGATTACTATCCTGCTTTTCTGGTGGACAAGGTAAAGGACGAGCTTCAGAAGGTCATCGCCCTGCTGGAGAGTGGCGAAACCGACACCGAAGTGGTGCAGGAAACGCTGGACGAGGCGGTCTGCGGCATCAATGATCTCCAGGAGGAGTTTGACGAGAACGACAGCGAGATCGAAACGGTGGCGCGGGAATGTATTGCGGCAACCGTGGCCTACATTCTGGAGTGGTTTGGCATCCCCATTGACACCGAGGAGGCCATCCGGGAACGGGACTGGTGAACCCTATGGCAGAAAAAGAACTGGCCCTTTGTGATGAGTGCGGAAGCCTGTTTTTCAAAGGCTCCTCACAGATGATGGGGCTGTGCCAGAATGTGCCCATGTTCTCTATGGCTACCCGAATTGTGACCATCATTTTCAGGATGGCCGGTGTGTGAACTGCTATTGGGACGGCTCAAAGAGTGTGTACATCAAGAAACAGAATCAACAGGAGGAAACTGATATGCCTACAACTGAATGGCTGAACAAATACGAAGCAATCAAGGATAAATTGACCTGTAAAGATGACTTGGAGGCCCATTTCACAGAGAAAGTGATTGGGAACATGGCGGTGGATGTGCTGGACATCGGCACCGTCCATTTCCCCACCGGGCAGATTTTCGCCTGTGATCCGCTGGTGGAACTGGAGGACACTCTGCCGTTCCTTCAAACGATCCCCGCCGGAACTTATCCCGTAAAAATCTGCGTGGTGCCCAGCGAACAATACGGCGACCGCTATGCCTGCGTCAAGGTGGAGGTTTCTCAGGAAAAGCCTGTCCGCTATGAGCTGGGCATGGTGGGCAACGAGGATCTGGACGAGGAACTGGGAGAGGACGAGTATTTTGGCTTTGGCGTAGACGCCGGGATGGGCTGTGTCGCGGACATCCAGACCCAGGCGGCCTTCAAGGCATACTGGGCCAAGCGTTTAGAAGAAGACCCGGACATCGACCCCTACAACGACCTGTTCTGCGATCTTCTGGAAGAAAACGCCAAAGCCTACCCCAAATATCAGGGGGACTGCGGCGACTGGCTCAACTGGACAGTGCCGGGCACGGACTGCAACCTGCCCATCTTTGCCTCCGGCTGGGGGGATGGTTACTATCCTGTCTACTTCGGGTATGACGCCAAGGGCAAAATCTGCGCCGTGTATGTGCGGTTCATTGACATTGAAGCCAGTTATCGAGAGCAGGATTAAAAATGTGACAGAACAAAGGAGAACACTATGAAAGACCTTTGCCAATACGGAAACCGGCCGGAGGACGAATGGGAAATCTTGCCCTGGATACCTGACCCGCGTCCGCCTTCAAAATCTGGGTGAAGCCGGAGCAGATTGCGCCATTCTTTCTCATTCCCCACCACCCCTATGCGCTCTCCCTTCTGCTGAAAATCAACAATGGATTCCGGACGGAAGTATTCCGTCGGCTGGGACTGACTGGAAGCAGCGGAGACTGGGAGCGGCTGGTCCGGGGCGTGATCCAGGAGTTCGAGGAAAATAACAGCGGCGTGGATCTGTTTCACTTCGACTCTGACGAGGATGTGTTCTGCGTGTACTCCCAATACATCGACGATTTGATGCTGCTGTCCAAAATGATCCGGGCGGCCTGTGACAATGAAAAAACGATGGGGATGTATCTGAACATGAGCGAGGTTGCGAAAGCATGAAAGATTTGACCACTCAAACAGGGATTATAGTAAAATGCAGTAAAACGGCCATTGAATTTTTCCAAAATGCTCAATCAGTGGATTTCTTCTCTGCACTGGAAATTCCGAAGGAATTCCAAGACATAGCGGTTGAGTTTTATGATTTGATTATGGAAAACGATCATCTCGCGGCCTTGCTGGGCTGTCGCGGCAATTATGATATTGCAATACAGATAGATGAGGTAACCGGCACCATGACGGGGTGGCATTGGTTCAAATGAGGGAAATGGAATGATGGAGTACATCAAGCTTTTTTGGGAGGACGCACCGGAGGGAGAACCGTCGGTGATCCTCTATGAAGTGGATACAGAAAATGAGCGGCTGGCCCTCCACTCCATTGACATCTTTGCAGATGGCCGCACCCGCAATATCCCTGACCTTTACGACGGCGCCATCGAGATCACGCCGATCCCCACCGTGGAGGAATTGAACGCCCATGTCTGGGGTGAGGAGTTCCACGCCTGCGTCATAGAGCAGGCGGAATTTGAGGCCGCCTGGGAAAGCCACACCTATGATGGAGCGTTAAAGTAGCCAGGAGGAGACACTATGAACGAACCTATAAAAGCCAAAAATCTGCCGTTGTTCTCCATCATTGACCTGGACCAGCTGCGCCGGGAAAAACATCTGGAGGGCACAGAAGTGACAGACTTTTTCACGGCAAGGGATGGAAAAGTCTATCTTCTCATGGAACAGCCGTCCGAAACACAGGGTAAGGACTGGCTCAGCACTCCTTCCACCTATACCGCAGTGGAAATCCAGCTGGATTGGGCGGAACAGCGGGTGCTGGAAACGACGCTGTTTCCTCTTGGCCTCTTGAAGTTCCAGTTTCATTATTTGCGGCCCGCAGGTGATCACTTCCTCCTGCTGGGGGCAAGATGCGCCTATCGGGAAAACGGCCCCGACCAGAACGCCTGGATCGTCAGCCAGGACGGAGCTGTGCTGTCCCGTTTCTGCCTGGGGGATGGCATTCAAGACTGTGTGGTAAAAAAAGATGGCACCATCATTACCAGCTACTTTGACGAAGGTGTATTTGGTAATTACGGTTGGGATGAACCTCTGGGTGCTTGCGGTCTGATTGCATGGACATCGGAGGGAACTCCTCTCTGGAAGAATGAGAACTATTCCATCTATGACTGCTACGCCATCAGCCTGGACGAAGAAGAAAACCTGTGGTTTTATTATTACGATGAATTCCGGCTGGTGCGGACGAACTTCAAAGAGGACTTTGTATTTGAACTGCCAATCGAAGGAAGCGGAGCTTTTTCTGTTGCCCCGTCCGGCAATACCTTCCTGTTTCAAGGCGGATACCAGCAACGGGATAAATTCTACTTCCTTACCGCTCATGGTGATCACCTTGGGAAAAAACAGGAGGCTATTCCCACCTGTGACGGAAACAAGGTCGCTGTGGAGCAGTGCAGCCTGCTTCGCAGCCGGATGTTGTTCCTTGGAAAAGATGGTGTGCTCTATGGAGGTATTTGGGGGAGCGATGGCCAATGAAACAGTCTGATATTTATACCGAGGCTCTGACCTGTCTGCGCTCCATCCTTCTGGCAGACCATCCAGAGTTCCAAAACTGGATCGACTGGTTGGAGCGGGACATTCAGGACTGGAACCAGCGGCGGGAGGTTGCCCACCATCTTCGGGCATACGGAGGTATGGGCTCGTTCAACGACCTGCCCAGTATGCGTGGAAATCACGACTATATTTTCGACTTTCTCAAGTCCGTGTGCTATGCCTTCGGCCATCTTTATGGCAAACGGGAAGGCATTTCTCCGGAGGCATTGATGGAGGAGTGCCTGCACGATGTAGAGCAGGCAGCCTATCACCCCCATAAGGCACTGAACCAAGCCATTGCCCAGCACTTGATGCAGGGCGATTTACAGGAAAACCTGGATAGGCTGTAGGAGGACTTGTTATGAACAAAAGACTATTCCGCACCCAATTCAATCAAATGGAAAACATCGAGAAGCAGGTGCTGATGGAGAGCCTGGCTGCCCGTTATGATATGACCTTTCTCGGTCTACATACTTTTGACCGCTGGGGCCAGAGCTGCACCACCGGCATCTTCAAGAAAGATGGTCGGGAGTTCGTCTTTGTCCCCGGCGATACCGTCACCCTGGGCTGGGAGCAGTTTGCCGTGGGATTGAATCAGGAGAGCCGGGAGGAATTGGAGTATCTGTTCCGAGAATGGGAAATGGAGTGGGACCCGGAGGAGATGATTCGGGAAAGCATGGCTCCTGTTCGGCAGGCGGCCATTGGACCCATGCTGGTGGGCCGGGAGCTGGAGGAAATTAACTGGGAGCCAGTCAAAATGGATGATCCCAGACTGACTGTCCACCCTGACTGGCTGAAGGAATTCCGTGATTTTGCCTGGAGTGACAGCAGCAGTCTTACCTTGCATCAGTCGGCCCGCATTGAGCGGACGGAAAAGGGCTTTCAGATCTGTATCTATAACCACACAGACTACGATGCGCTTCTTGCCATGCTGGAAAACAGGGGCTTCTCCCTGCCCACGGCGGACGAGTGGGCCTACCTGTGTGGCGGCGGGTGTCGGACCCTGTTTCCATGGGGAGATGGGTTAGACTACTCCATGCGTCTGCACTGGTTTGAGAACATGGATGAGGATGAGAACCGGCCCTATGACATGGAGGAGCCCAACTTCTTCGGCCTGTCCATCGCCTACGATCCCTATATGCGGGAAGTGGTGCAGGCTGATAGGCTTACCACCTGCGGCGGTGACGGCGGATGCAATATCTGCGGTGGGCTGGGCCCATTTCTCGGTTTCCTACCCTGTTCGCCCCACTGTAAGCCAGAAGTGCAGGAGGACAATGAACTAAACGGAGATTATGACTTTTATCGGCCTATCATTCGGTTGGAGAACTATGATTGACAATAGAAGCTTGATACGAAATAAAGAAAGAGAGGTGCCGACATGGGAGCATGGGGCATAAAAGCATTAGAGCGTGACGAAGGGTTGGATGTACTGGACATCCTCAAAAATGAATATGTACCGGAGCATCCGGTAATGGATCTGGGCGAGATGATCGAACTGATGAAAGAGGAAGTCATGCTGGGATCTGACTTCTCACAAATCGACTTCCTCTTTGACAATACTGCGATGGCTCTGGCGGAGCTGTATTTCCAATGGAAGGATAACAGCAAACTGGACTACGATCATGAAGAAGCTATATGGGATAAAGTCACCGGTTTCACAGCATCCAAAGAAGCCCTTGCTTTCCTGCTGCGGCAGCTCACCGACATCAAAAACGAGGTGCCGGACGAGGACGGCATCCGTGAGATTGTGGATCTTTGGAAGAACGAGGACAGCGGTGAGATCGCTCCTGCGTGGTTGGAACACTTGAATCAGCTCATTGATCGACTGGATTCAGAACAGGAGGCACGACAAATGTATATCAAAAAATACTGGGGCAACTTTATTGGCGGTTCCGATGACAGTCTGAACCTTGTGGCATTTTTGGAAGACCAGAAGAAAGAGGAGATCCCCCTCAGCGAGATATTTGCCAAGATTGGGCTGGACAAACAAAACTGGGACTTCCGCCAGACCGTGGAGTATCTGGAGTTTACACACTCCGATGGCGTGGAGATGGACTTCCACTTCGCCATTGATGTGGTCACTGATCTGGCCGCCATCCTACTGGAGTGCAGCGTCAGCGGCAGTGTAAACCTTCAGGATCTGGACGAGTACAACACCCCTGCCCGCCGCATCCGCATCACCGTCACGCCAGAGGAGCATGACGCCATGAACAAGGCACTGGCGGATTTTGCCCAGAATCCGCTGGAATATGACCTCAGTGAGATGATGGACAACGAGGAGATCCAGGAGATGGCTCGGGATGTGGAGGCGCTGCGGAAGGAACTGTACGAGGCCGCTGGCCGCAACCGGGACTACCATGTGAAAGCGGAGGATGTGAAATCTCTGCTCCCTGACTGGAAGGGTGCCGATGGCTGCATCGCCACCAACCGCATCACAGTAGAGGGCCGCAAGGTGGGCTACTGCTACAGGGAGGAGCCGGACGGTGGCTGGGACAGCGGCTGGCGCTTTACCGCCGGTGATGAGAGCGACGAGTACATGGACGACCCTAACAACGCCGGGATCTACAAGCTGAACACGATCTGCAATGACGATCCCGACATCATCCCTTTGCTGAACACCCCCGCTCCCTGCGCCTTTGAGCGGGATGAAAATGGCGTGTTCCAGCAGATCAAAGACTGGAAACCAGATGAGGACGAGGAGGACCCTGATATGGATATTTTGAAGCAGTGCCAGAAGTGGCATGAGGAGGACAAACACCAGAAAATCGTTGACGCACTGGAGGCAATCTCTGCCGAGGAGCGTACCCCGGAAATGGATATGGAGCTGGCCCGCGCCTACAACAATCTGGCGGACTCCAGCGAGCCGGAGGGAAGGAAGCTGCTTCACCAGGCACTGGAACTGATGCAGTCCCATGAGGAGGAACTGGGAGATACTTATTCCTGGAATTTCCGTATGGGGTATGCCTATTATTATCTGGATCAGGAGGGCCGCGCTCTGCGGCATTTTGAAAAAGCTCTGGAACTGCATCCCGGTGATGATCCTAAGCTCAACACCCGACAGGACATGGAGGAACTAATTGACTCGTGCAAAAAGGGTATTTCTCTGCCGCAGTTCTGGGAGTGCTTCCGGGAACGGACAGAGAACTGGTGGGAAACCTTTGCCGAGATGGAAGCAGAGCTTCGCCAGATGATGGACGAGGACAAAGATCACACCCGCGGTGCGGAGATCGTGGCCCAAATGGAGGAAACCCTGAATTTGGTTTTTGACGAGATTTCCTTCGAGATGGGCTTCAACGGCGAAAAGCATGAGCTGATCCTCACCCCGGAGGGGGATAAGGTCAAACTGTTTGAGCTGGTCTACTTCCAGAAGCACGCCCCCAAGGAGGTGCTGGAGCACTGGAATATCCTTGTGGGCCGTCAGCCTCTCCAGAACATCGGCCTGCGTACTGAGGATGGCTGGGACATCTCCGGGGAGGATGTGCAGATCTGGCTGGAGGAGCAGGGTGAAAACAGCTTCGCCATCTCCGCCTACTGCGAAAAGCTGCTGCCTATGCTCCGGGAGGAAGAAGGCCGGGCCTGGTGGATGCTCACTACCCTCACCGACCAAGTGCTGGGCGAGATCTCCCACATGAGATACATAGACAGCTTTGATGTGCTGGAGGAACCCAAGGCAGAGCCGTCCTTCCTCCTGTCCCAGCTGCCCGACAAACTGCGGGAGCAGGGCCTGGAGCTCTCCACCGACCCGGAAGCCTATCTGGAGAGCTACCTTGGTTACAAAATGGAACCCAAACAGGACCCGGACGCCGATTGGCGGCTGGATGTAATGGCCGGTTCCACCTGCTGTGTGCCGCTCATCAACGGCTATCTGAATGCCGACAATGATTTTATGGACGATCTCCATGCCGACGGCGCGGTGGCGGGCTTCTTCTGCTATCCCCTGGATACCCTGCGGGAGGAGGAAGGCAGTCAGAAAATTTTCGACTTCCGGGACAAACTGGAGGAAGTGCTCACCGGCGGGGATGGTTCGGAAGTGCTCACTCTCACCGGCGGGGCTACCGGCCTCTACTGTGGCTATGTGGACTTCATCGCCTGGGACATCCAAGAGGCGCTGAACATGGCGAAAGAGTTCTTTGAAGGCACGGACATCCCATGGGCCATCTTCCACACCTTCCGCCGTGAAGCCGGTTCTGTACCCCTAAAGCAACAAGATGATGGGACAGAAACTGAGAATCAGGATGACGAGTTGGACGAAACGCTGACGGGCATGGACTATATTCCTTACACCCAACAGAACGCCGAATCCTTCTTCCAGCAGCTGGAGCAGTGGAACGACGAGGATGAGTACACCCGCTGTATCCAGGCACTGAATGCCATCCCGGAGAACTGGAGGAACTACCGCACCGCCTACGCCCTGGCCCGTGCACTGGAGAACTACGCCATCATCGGGGACCATGACGAAGGTACTTTGAAATCCAAGGGAGACAAAGCCCTTCTGAGGGCCATTGAGGTGCTGGAGTCCGTCCGGGAGGAAGGCCAGGACAAGGCGGAGTGGAATATGCGGATGGCCTATGGCTATCAGTATCTCTATGGTCAGGAGGAAAAGGCCATCCCCTACGCCGAGCGGTGGGCGGAGCTGGACCCCGAGGACGAAAATGCCCCGGCAGTAATTCGGGAGTGTAAGGCGGAGATTCGGAAACGCCAGCGCAGCCGGAAGAAGAAGGCCAAATTCGTGCCCGGTGATACTCCATTTGAGGGCTTCGACCTCACCAACTTCTGGGATGATAATTGGTATGCACTGAAAGAATATGTCAGTGATCCGCCTTCCGATGAGCTGATCGCCAGCGTGGAGGAGGAACTGGGCTACAAGCTGCCCGCCGCCTACATCTGGCTGATGAAGCAGCACAACGGCGGCATTCCGGTGAACACCTGCTATCCCTGCGATGAACCTACCTGCTGGGCAGATGACCATGTGGCCATCACCGGCATTTTCGGCATCGGACGAGAAAAGAGCTGCTCCCTCTGCGGAGAGCTGGGCAGCCAGTTTATGATCGATGAGTGGGAGTATCCTGCCATCGGTGTGGCCATCTGTGACTGTCCAAGCGCCGGACACGATATGATTTTCCTGGACTACCGAGCTTGCGGCCCCCAGGGAGAGCCTGCGGTAGTCCATGTGGATCAGGAAAACGACTACAAGATTACCCATCTGGCAGACAGCTTTGAGGAATTTGTCCGCGGACTGGAGCATGAATCCCTCTATGATCCGGATGAAGATGTAGAGGATCTTGAGGATGACGCCGACGAGGAGAAAACTGACCGTAAGGGCTCCTTTGCCGGGTCTGTGCTCCTCTCCAAAGCGGAATGGGACAAGGAGCAGTTGATCCGGAATCTACGGGAAGAATGGGGCATCGTAGATGAGGAGCCGGATGAGGGCGACGAAGATGATGAGAACAGCGATGACGCTGTGGTAATGCGGGTCGGCGGCATGATGCTGATCGTGACACTCTTCCACGGTCACATCCCGGACAATGAAGCGGAGATCAACGCCGAAAACAACTATATGTGGCCAGAGGCCGTAGAGGTGGCCAAAGCGCACAAGGCCCATATCGTGGTGGCTGTATTGGGCGAGGAGGAAAAACTGCTGGAACGGGGTAAGCTGTTCACTAAGGCGATGGCAGTGTGCTGCAAGCAGAAATATGCCACCGGTGTCTACACCAGCGGCGTGGTATTTGAGCCTCGTTTCTATGAGGGCCTTGCCGATATGCTCAAAGAGGACGAACTGCCCATCTTCAACTGGGTTTGGTTCGGCCTGTACCGGAGCGAGGGGAGCCTAAACGGCTACACCTACGGCATGGATGTGTTTGGCAAGGAGGAAATGGAGGTGTTGAACACCGACGCTGAGCCGGAGGAACTGCGGGACTTTTTGGCCAGCCTTGCCTCCTATGTGCTGGCGTGTGATGTGACACTGCAAGACGGCGAGACCATCGGTTTTTCTGCGGACGATAAGCACACCATCACCCGCAGCCCCGGCGTCTCCCTGCCGGAGGAACAGATGACCCTGAAGATCGGTTACGAGCCTATAAAGGGAGATCCGGAGGATGACAGCTGCGACCACTCAGACAATGATGACACGCAGGATGAGGAAGAATTCAGTAATCCCGAAGTCTACACCGAGGAGGAGATGGAAGCCGTCGAGGGGCACATTGAGCAGTATTTCGGCAAGTTCGAGAATGTGTTCCATGAGCTGGTTTCTCCCGACATCCATGTGGACATCTGCGTGGTGCCGCCCTCTGAGGAGCGGGACTACTGCACCCTGGTCACCATGGGCATGGGCGCTCACCGGATGAATGTGCCGGAGGAACTGGCGGAATATAAGCTGGAGCGGGCGGAGCTGGCCATTGCCCTGCCTGCGGACTGGAAGCTGGATCAGGAGTCCATGAAAGACGAAAAGTGGTACTGGCCCATCCGCCTGCTGAAATCCTTGGCCCGCCTTCCCATTGCCAGCGATACCTGGCTGGGCTTCGGCCATACCATGGACAATGAGGAGGATTTTGCAAAGGACACAAAGCTGTGCGCCGCCATTCTGACTGGTCCCCAGGATACCGAAGATGGCAGCGAGGTCTGCATCCTGCCGAGTGGCGAGGAGGTCAACTTCTATCAGGTGATTCCTCTCTACCGGGATGAATTGGAATATAAGCTGGCCCATGACGCGGACGCCCTGCTGGGCAAAATGAACGGCATCAGCTTTGTGGTGGAGCCTGATCGTCAGGATGCTATCACCCGTGGCACCCTTTCCAATGATGATTTTGACGGTGAGATGGACGATGCCTCCTATCATATCGAGAGCATTGAGGAGAAGGAACTGCCAATTGACCCCATCAACGCTTATAACCACATGGCCATCTACCTGCGCTGGTGCATGGAGCACGACCTGATAGGTGAGGACTTCCTGAAAGAATACAGCGAAGTGGCCAAACAGGTCAAAGCTGATCCTGCCAGTGTGGATCTGCGGGAGTTTATCCGGGATGAGCTGGACGGCTGTCTGTTCTCTGTGCTATTCAATCAGCAAGGCCGTGCCTTTGCAGGCTATTACTACGGAGAGGGCGACAGCCCCTACTATCCTGCCGATGTTGACGACAACGCCCTCCGCTTCTTCGGCTCGGAGCGGTATCACTCTGATGAGTTCCAGGATGAAGCCTACCTGTTCATCCCCTTTGACGAGGACTACTATCAGGCTATGGCAGAGGTGATCGGGGAACGGTTTGAAAACTGGCAGGGACAGGACTTCGACGAGGACACGCTGGAGCCTTCCGAGGTTGCTCAGGCCATCATGGAGTATCTGGACTGCGAGTGTACCTATTTCCCATCCATGGCAGATGATGACCCCATCATGTCGGCATACAGCTACGCCCAGCGGCTGGGGGTACGGGAGGGCTTTGTTCCCGTGCTCATCAAGGCGGATGATGAAACGCTGTTGGAGTGTCTGGTGATGAACGCCGACCCGGAGAACGATGCGGACTTCTATGAATTTGACCTCAAAACGGTAATGGAGTATCGAAAGAAGATGCTCTCCGCTCCCGTCAAGGACGGAAAGGCGGTTTTGGAGGAATTGATCGGCCAGCGCAAGGAAGAAGCCGAGGACGATGACATGGACTGGGAGGAGGAAGTCCTGGGCGAGATGGAGGGCGGCTATGACAATGACCGCTTCTCCTGCTATTGGGATTCGGATAGCCACATGACCTATCCGCTCATTCTGGCCAAAATTCCGGTCAAGAACCCCTGGGAGATCTTCGCCTATCTGCCCTTTGGAAATTGGAATGAGTGCCCCGACACGCCGGACCTGATGGCAGTGGCGAAATACTGGTTCGAGCAGCATGGTGCCATCCCTGCCGCCATGAGCCACGATGAATTGGAGTTTGAACTTCCGACTCCGATCTCCAAGGAAAGAGCTATGGAAGTGGCTGTGGAGCAATATGGCTTCTGCCCAGATCTGGATCAGAATGAGGATGGAAGCATTGGCTCCTTGGCAGATGTCCTGTGGCAGTCCACTGTCTGGTATTTCTGGTGGGATTGATGGGAGGTGCGACCAATGACAGAATATCAGAAAACCTATATCGAACTAAAAAAACAGTTTGTTGCGACCAATGAAGGTCCAGACAATGTCCGCGCTCTATATACCTTCAAGGAAGAACTTGAGCAGAGTGAGGATCAGCAGGCCAAGGAAGTGCTGGTGGATGTATATGACCTGCTGGACTTTAAGAAGGACGCCTACGAACTGCTCTGCCAAATCGGAAATCGTTCCGATAAAAAGACCCTCAAGCGGCTGGGCACGCTGAAGGACTATGCGGAAAACTGGGGCAATCATTATGCTCTCCCCAAGCCCAAAACGCCGGAGGAAAAGCAGAAAGAGAAGGAACGGCAGGCCCAGCTGGGCCTGCCCGCCTTCCGGTATCACCCAAACCCTCTGGAAACTGGGGATTTTGAGGAATCCGCAGACGGCGTTGTCTGCGACTGCTGTGGCAAGACGACCCATATTTTCTATACAGCCCCCTTTTACGCCGTGGAGGATATTGCATATCTGTGCCCAGAGTGCATCGCCAACGGCGAAGCAGCCCGGAAATATGACGGTAGTTTTCAAGATGATTTCTCTGTGGATGATGGTGTAGACGATCCGGAGAAGCTGGACGAGCTGATCCACCGCACCCCCGGCTACTCCGGCTGGCAGCAGGAATACTGGCGCGCCCACTGCGGCGACTACTGCGCCTACCTGGGCCATGTGGGTGCCAGAGAACTGCGGGCCCTGGGTGTGCTGGAGGAGGTACTGGACGATCCGATGTGGGACGATGAGCAAAAAGAAATGATCCGGGAATCTGTCAATGGCGGGCATCTGCAATGCTATCTGTTCCAGTGCCTCCACTGCGGAAAACACCTGGTCTGGATGGATTTTGATTGAGGTGGCAACATGGAGAAGAAGGATTTTCCCAAGGGAACCAAGCCCCGTGAGATCTTCGTCTATACCTGTGAGCGGATCGCGGAGCCTTTGAACCCGCTGGGCTACAAATACCGCAAGAGCAAAAATGACATCTACAAAAAAGACGGCATCTTTGTGTTCTCCTTTTACTTTTCCCCCTCCATCCGCTTTGGCTCCACCACTTTTACTGCCTTCTTCGATGTGAGTTCCCCGGTGATTGCCCAGTGGCGCAGTGAGCAGGAAGGGACGGAGGAAACCTATGATGGTATCGTGGGTACCTCCATCGCCCGGCTGACCCACCGGTATGATGACTTCCCCCGCTATGAGGTATCTACTCTGCTGGAGCGGGAACGCTCTATCCAGGAAATTTCCGGGCAGATCCAGGACTATGCACTACCATTCTTTGCCCGGTTTTCCAATCTGCCCAAGCTGCTGGACGATGTGGAACAGGAGGGGTTCTTCCCCCATCGGAAGGGGTTCGATGTCCCTAAGCGGAATCGGGAGTTCATCGAATGCTTCCGGGAGTATCTCCAAAAGCAGTAGGAATCAGCAGAAAGGAAACAACACCTATGTCAAACAGTAGAGTATCCACTTGGAGTGGAATCCGGAACAAATTGGAGAATGACTACCTGTGCCCGGCACTCCGGGGCCACATCCAGTATTTTGCCACCAGTTACAGCAAAAGCGCCGACCATGAGGGCCGGGCCGCCATTCGTGTGGACGGCGTGGAAGTGCTGCGGAGCAACTACTACACCTATTTTGAAAATGTATGGACGAAATTTCATCACTTGCGCTCCACCACGCTGAAAGATCACGACTCCGCAAAAGAGGCCATCAATCAGGCTCATGCCTATGCGCTGGAGCAGGGCACCTTTGACCAAAAGGTGTTCTATGAGGCGTTTGGGATCTTTGACAACCAGAGCATCGAGAAAAGCCTTGTCAGCGAGAATCCCCTTGTCCGTATCTTTGCCCTTCTGGATCGCAGGCTTGGCAAGCGCCGCCTGCTGGCTTTGGAGGACTCCATGGAGCAGGAACTGGACTGGGTGCGGGCTTTCTATGTGATCCGGTTGCAGGCCGAAGGGCTGATGGAAGCGAATAACATTTAGGAGGAACCACCATGTCACAGATCGCGTCCTTTTATCTGATAAAAAATAACCAGCGGCAGGAGTTGTCCGACGGTGACTGCTCCGGCGCGGTCTATATGGCCATCTGGGACTGGTGTGAGAGCGAACTGGATCTGGATGTCCGTTTTCCTGCTCCCCAGACGGAAGACACCCTGGACTGCGCTCTGCTGGAGGGAGAGCTGGCGTCTCAACTGCTGGCAGCTCTGCGGGAGCAGGATCTCCCGGAGCTGGCCGCTGAAATTGCCCCGGACTGGGACCTGCCCACCGAGGCGGTGCAAAGCGGACTGGAAACGCTGCGCTCCCATCTGGAACTGGTGCAGGGCGACGCTGCTCTGCTGTATGAAATGTTATAAGGCGGAGGGATACCATGCTGGCAAAGTGGTTTGAAGACATTTTACACAAGCTGGGCATTGCTGGACTGGAACACCCTCTGTTCTACCATGCGCCGGTAGGCATTCGGTTTGAGATCGGCGGGGAGGAACCAATCTATCTGGACAGGCGTGCGGCGAAGCTGAAAACCAACCCCGCTTATGTTCAGGGGGCGCTGGACCGGGCCGCCGCGATCTATTGGGCACTTCCGGCGGTGCCGGACCTTCTGCGGATCGATGGGTATCCCGATGAAGAACCCGCCGAGTCCCTGCTGACCATTATCCGGCAGCGAGTGGGACTCCCAGTTCCCGATGAGCAACTTTCAGCCACAGGGCTGGATGAAGATGGGGATACCCATGCACAAGTGCAGTTTTACTGGGATCTCAGCAAGATCAACTTTCAACCAGAGTTGCTTCTTCGGGAAATCATTCTGGGGGACATCGGCGGCTGGAACGGCTTTGTGTCCAGCGTCTATCTGACAGGGCCTGGACCGTTCCTCTACCACCTGTACGATGACCGGGGGCTGGATGTGCTGGGCGGCTCACAGAAGCTGCTGTTGCCTCTCTATCATCAATTTCATGACTGGATGTTGGAATACGATCTGGAGAAGATTGACCAGATGTTCGCTCCAGCAAAAGAATGACTGCATAACAGAAAAGGAGACATTGCTATGGGACTTGATATTTACGCCGGGCCGCTGACCCGGTACTATTCTCACAACTGGAAAACTGTTGTTCAGCAGTGGGCGGAGGAAAACGGATACACCTTTAACCGGATCACCCCGGATGGAGAACCCGCCGACAACGAGGAGGAGCTGTCCCCGGCCGAGGTTCAGGCGGCAGTGGAGGACTGGCGAGATCAGATCTTGGCCGCCATTTCCCAGCCAGATCAGCCTCCCTATACTCCCTGGCCGGAGGATAATGAGAAGCCCTATTACACCGATAAGCCGGATTGGGATGCCTTCGGCGCTATGCTGCTGGTAGCCGCCTGTCATACATACGAGGAACCGGTGCCTCCCACCGTGGAGAAGGACTGGGACTTCGGGGAGCATCCCCTGATTGCCCGCCTTGCATCGGACGAGGAGCGGGTGTGGTCCCTGTTTCGTGGGGCTACCTGGTGGCTCCCTCTTTCCGACAGCTTTCTGTTCCAAGGCCCTGTGCCCACCGATGATCAGACGATGATCGCCACCTTGGGCGGTCTGCGGAAGGAGCTGGAAAAGCTGAACCAGCTGGCGTGGCAGGCCGATGAGGACACCGTCCTTGGCTGGGCAGGCACCGAGGGATACCCGGTAGACGGAACCGTAGACGCAGATGGACAGTACAGCAAGGCAGACATCCCAGAACACACCCAGTATGACACTCAATCCCTGGCCAAGTTTGCCTTCTCCATGTTCTGGCGGGCCATGCGGTTTGCCGAGGAGCAGCAGGTGCCTATTCTGCTGGATTATTAAAGAGGATTCGTCAGGAGGTGGAGACCGTGGAGCAAAAACGCCCGGCAGATATATTTCAGGAGCTTCTGGACTACCTGTGGAACGGCTTGGGCCTGGAGGAAAAGGGCTGGAAGCGGCTGAAAAAAGGCGACTTCAAAAAGAAAATGAAAAACGGGCTGACCTATCAGATATGGTTTGACCGGAGGCGCTACAACTACATAGACTACGAAATCGGCCATGGAAATGTGGAGGTGGGCTTCACCTGTATCATAAAGCAGGGAGATGACCGGCTCTACTCTTTCAGAATTGAACCCACAACAGGCGGTTCATTCTTTCGGATGCTGACAGAGGATCTGCGGCTGAACACCGGGCTGCTGGACACCTTTCTGCCCCTGATCAAAGCCCACTACCTTGACTTTATCGACCGCTTTGAGGCGGACCCAGCAGAGGCATTACATCCGGTCTGCGCCCCCTTTATCCAGCCAGAGGATTACAGCTGGTGCATCCATGTGGATGAGCAGATGGTGGAACAGTACGGAACGGCGGAGCAGATGGAGGAGTACCGCCGTCAGGCAGAATTGCGCGGAACGCCGGAGTGCAAGGCAAAGAACTGGATGGGTTCGATGTTGTTCCACCTCTCCCACGCCAATGATGTGGATCAAGCCTGGGCCTCAAGCCGCACCAGAGAGGAACTGGACCAGGTGGTGGAACCCTTTGTGCAGGCCAAGCGGCAGACAGGACAGTGGACACAGGAGGATGAGGCGGGCTATCAGCTCTACCGGCAGGAAACAGATCCGAAGAAGCGCACCTTTCGGGTATGGTATCTCATCGCCAACCCCCGCGGCCTGCCGAAAGAGTTTGTCCAGAAAGAGCTGGAGTTTCGGTGGAAACTGTTCCCAGAAAAGAAGGAGGAACCCAAATGAGCAATAAAGCTTTCCAGCAAAATCTGGACGACAAAAAAGGCCCCCAGCCCGGACAATGTCATTTAGTTAAGACATTAAGCAGATGTATTCCTATCAGGCAGAGGTAGA
>OBWT01000240.1_pt1 | contig 25943 bp, 21 predicted proteins | sample 1476541 | NCBI WGS metagenome assembly OBWT01 (sample SAMEA2580134, study PRJEB22360) | human gut metagenome | biome: human gut; feature: human-associated habitat; material: faeces | place: Denmark | collected 2008/2010 | reverse complement strand
TCTTAAGCTCTTGTCAAAGCATTGGGGCGGGTTTGGGCGCCTGCCATATTTTCGCTACGTGGGACTAAGCTTAGTGAACTGACGTGGGCAGACCCGCGTTTGGTAATATCCTGCAACAGCTTCTTAGCGAGAATAGATATCATCTCCAATAATTATCCATAAGCCGCTCTTATGATTAAAAAAACGCGATGAGATAAAAATGTGTCATTTTGCGACAAAATTACGTGCTTGTGAAAGTTGTTATAAATCAAATAAGTGGTTGTGAAATTTGCACTCTGAAAAGGACGTCTTATCTTTAAATAAGTGGTAGCGAATCGCTACGGAATAGAGATAACACGAGGAGTGGTTAGAAATGGCTAAAGTTCTGGTGCTTTATTATTCCATGTACGGACATATTGAAACGATGGCACGCGCAGTCGCTGAGGGTGCAAACAAAGTGGATGGCGCAGAAGTTGTCGTTAAGCGTGTACCGGAAACCATGCCGCCGCAATTATTTGAAAAAGCAGGCGGTAAAACGCAAACTGCACCGGTTGCAACCCCGCAAGAACTGGCCGATTACGATGCCATTATTTTTGGTACACCTACCCGCTTTGGCAACATGTCCGGTCAAATGCGTACCTTCCTCGACCAGACGGGCGGCCTGTGGGCTTCCGGCGCACTATACGGAAAACTGGCGAGCGTCTTTAGTTCCACCGGTACTGGCGGCGGTCAGGAACAAACCATCACATCCACCTGGACGACCCTTGCGCATCACGGCATGGTGATTGTCCCCATTGGCTACGCAGCGCAGGAATTATTTGACGTTTCACAGGTTCGCGGCGGTACGCCGTACGGCGCAACCACCATCGCAGGCGGTGACGGTTCACGCCAGCCCAGCCAGGAAGAACTGTCTATTGCTCGTTATCAAGGGGAATATGTCGCAGGTCTGGCAGTTAAACTTAACGGCTAATCTTCAACAGGAGGATACGCATGCCAACTCAAGAAGCGAAAGCTCATCACGTCGGTGAATGGGCATCTCTGCGCAATACGTCGCCGGAAATAGCCGAGGCCATTTTCGAAGTCGCCGGGTACGACGAAAAAATGGCGGAAAAGATTTGGGAAGAAGGTAGCGATGAAGTGTTAGTCAAAGCCTTTGCTAAGACCGACAAAGATTCGCTTTTTTGGGGCGAACAGACCATCGAACGTAAAAACGTTTAACCAGCGACTCCCCCGTAGCGAACGGGGGAGTTTTCTGTTATTTCACCGCTTCATTCAACACGCTATCAAACTTATCCATTGGGCAGAAACCGTTGGTATCTATCGGACAACCGCTTAATTCCAGCGTCACGCGCTGCGCAGGTGCCTGAAGGGTTAACGCGTCAGCATTACGTAACTGTTCTGCACTCTGGTACACATACTCGATTTTCATCAGGTCGCGATTGGTTTTGCTGTCATGCCAACGCTGGAAAACGATTTTGCCGCCAATCGGCGTGCGTTCGTTCTGGTCATGCAACTGATACGGTTTGAAATCCAGCGCCGTTAACAGAGAGGCAATGTTGGAGTCATGCCCAACTAACACCGTGATTTTCGGAGCGCTGGTGCGATCGGTGACCAGGGCTTTGTCGATATAACTGACCAGCGGTTTCGCAACATTGCGCGCCACTTCCGGTGAGGTAAACAGGCTGTCCTGGTAACCGTTTTTCAGCTTCGACAACACCTTCCACTGCTGGTCAGATTTGATTTCTCCCCAGGCCACCTGATCCATCGGAAAACCTTCGTAGTATTGCAAAGTAAACGCATCTACCAGCGAGTTGCCGACTTTCAGCGGCCCGGAAACACCTGGTTCTTGTTGATACTTCGCGCTAAAGGTATTTTTGCCATCCACCAGCGAACACTGTTGTTTCTCTTTACAGGCAGGGGAATCTTTATAGTTAACGATTTTTTCCAGTAGCTGGTAGCTGTCGGTAAGCTGGAGTTTGCTGAGCTCTTTCTCCATTGCCGCCACCGCCTGTTCACTGAATGCGGCGGAATCATCGGTGATCACCGGATTAAAGGTTGGGTCCATAGTGCCCATTTTTTCCTGGTGATGCACAGGAATATCACACCCCGGGAATGCGCCGGTAATAAAGAACTGTGCAGTCGCAACGGTACGTTGCAGACTATTGGCATAGGCATAAACGGTGTCCGGCGGCGGGCATTCCCCCGATTTCACCATCCCCTGTTCTGCCAGCCATTCACGCATGTAATGGCCCATATACACTTCGAGCACGCCACCTTTGGTGGTGAGTTGCCCACCGGGGACGTCCCATTCTGGCCATTTATTCGGCGTCGACTGCTCCAGCACACTGCCATTGTTCGCCAGCGGCGCACGTAAGTTATGGCGGCTCATCATGAGCACTTGCTGTAGCTGATAGCCTTCCGGTACGGTTTGTGCCTGAGCATTTGAAGCGAGTAAAACTATCCCTGCCACAGTTGCGGCGATTAGCGTTTTGTTCATTCCTGGCACCTCTTTTGTTATCAATCACTAAAGAGTGTGACAGAAATATGACTTTTTTCCGGGAACAGGTTCGCAAAATGGCTTGTTGAACGCCTGTTTTTCTATATACATCTTCAAAAACAGGCAAGGTTTGACGCAAACTATGCCTGATTAGCCCCTGCCTCGCGTACGCCGCTGATAATTGCACCTGTGGCTAAACAGAATATCTGCGGCGTTTCCAATACAGAGACAATATTTACCAATAAAAAAGTGTGAGACTAATAACAATGGTTTTTAGCATATGCCTTTGCCATTAAATTACATAACGATTTAAATAGTCAAGTTGCGCATTCCTTTCCTTATTGTTTAACTTGTAAGCCTGAGCAAAAAGTTCAGGAGGGAGGTAAACGTCATAATGATTGCCAGTATTCATTAAATAACCACACTCAAGGTCTTCATCTGTTGAAAATGATTCGTTCCCCAAGGAGATTGATGCCACATTACTGGTAACAATAAACGATGAGCAAATGCTATCTGAAAGAACAGCAAGAAAATTCTTCACCGCTTTAATCCTATCCGAAGCGTCGGTATCTAAAGCAAGCAACTTCTTGTTATCTTTAAATATAAACTCGGGTAAATGCAGGATACATTTTTCGTTATTCAAGCAACTATCAATGAATTGTTTTTTAAAAAACAGAAAGCTCCATGACATATGACTACCCACACCCTGAATTTTGTTGTCAGATTGCAGATCAACGCCAAATAATGTCTTAACATCTTCCCTGAGATCACAAAATGCAGCATCAACAAGAGCCTCGATTGTTGGTTTATCAACAATTTTAATAAACTCTTCGTATACTTCCTTTTGCGTCTTATGACTGCCCAGCGCCCATGAATAATCATGTTGTTTTAAAACCAGTATGGCTCTTAACAGACAATATCCATCGCCATCTACTGGAGCGTATTTTAATTCATAAGTTTTATTAATTTCACTCTGAATAAAAGATATACCAGACAAATTAATACCAGCATCTAAATTAGATATTCCCGGCGTATGTATCTGTTTTGGCTGGACACTTATATTTTCATCTTCTAAACAACACTCAGAAAAAACATCATCACACGCATTAATGTTTTCAATATATTCCATAAAGCCATACCAATAATAACCTTTAAAATCTGTGATAGACTCTGAAGCTCTGCCCGGCAAGGACACTCTAACAATATCAATATCTCGAACATATTGTATAGTATATGTAATACCTCCTGAAACCCCTGAATAAATTTCCGTACCATTAGTACGCAATGTTCTCATAAATAATGATAGATCATTATCATTCTGCATTTCCTCAAATTCTTTTTCTAGTGATTCGCATTCCAGGCATGGAATGTAGTCTTCAGCTTTTTGACGTCTGATTTCTTTATACAACCGCATAAAACACACCAGTGTGTTTTCAAAAAGCGTGATTGAATATGTTTGATTTTTTTCGTGCTCTTTTTTTATATTGTGCCAGGCTTGTTTCAAATAATTATTTGCAGTGCAACTAATTCCATGTATATTACTACCCATATATAGCGCCTATAAAATTTAATAAATAATGACGCACTAGTAAAACTTAACGTGCCTGGTTCAACTATCAAAAATCGCTCACCCTTTTTCACCTGTTTAAAATATGTTCAGCACCCCACCTTGAGGCGACCTCCTCTCCGCGATGATTTCAATAACATATTCTGTGTTGGCATATGAAATTTTGAGGATTACCCTACACTTATAGGAGTTACCTTACAGGGGTTCCTTCAATTTGTGTTGATTTACGCGAGATAACGCTATGGAATTAAAGGATTATTACGCCATCATGGGCGTGAAACCGACGGACGATCTCAAGACAATCAAGACCGCCTATCGTCGACTGGCCCGCAAATACCATCCTGATGTCAGCAAAGAACCGGATGCCGAAGCCCGCTTCAAAGAGGTCGCTGAAGCCTGGGAAGTGTTGAGTGATGAACAACGTCGCGCTGAGTATGATCAGATGTGGCAACATCGCAACGATCCACAATTTAGCCGTCAGTTCCAGCATGGCGACAGTCAGAGTTTTAACGCCGAAGATTTTGACGATATTTTCTCGTCAATTTTCGGTCAGCATGCCCGCCAGAGCCGTCAACGCCCCGCCACTCGCGGCCACGATATTGAAATCGAAGTGGCGGTATTCCTCGAAGAAACGCTTACTGAGCATAAGCGTACCATCAGCTATAACCTGCCGGTTTATAACGCCTTTGGCATGATCGAACAGGAAATCCCGAAAACGCTGAATGTGAAGATCCCGGCAGGGGTCGGCAATGGTCAACGTATCCGCCTGAAAGGCCAGGGGACGCCGGGCGAAAACGGCGGTCCAAATGGCGATTTGTGGCTGGTGATTCATATTGCGCCACATCCGCTGTTTGATATTGTCGGCCAGGATCTGGAAATTGTGGTGCCGGTTAGCCCGTGGGAAGCGGCGCTGGGTGCTAAAGTCACCGTTCCAACACTGAAAGAAAGCATTTTGCTGACTATCCCGCCTGGCAGCCAGGCCGGGCAACGATTGCGCGTTAAAGGCAAAGGTCTGGTGAGCAAAAAACAGACCGGCGATCTGTATGCGGTACTGAAAATCGTGATGCCGCCGAAACCGGATGAAAACACTGCCGCGCTGTGGCAGCAACTGGCAGACGCCCAGTCGTCTTTTGATCCACGTAAAGATTGGGGGAAAGCATAATGGCTAATGTTACGGTGACTTTTACTATTACCGAATTTTGCCTGCATACCGGCATCTCTGAAGAGGAGTTGAATGAAATTGTCGGTTTGGGGGTGGTTGAACCGCGTGAGATCCAGGAAACAACCTGGGTATTTGACGACCATGCCGCCATTGTGGTGCAACGCGCGGTACGTCTACGTCATGAACTGGCTCTGGACTGGCCGGGGATCGCGGTGGCGCTGACGTTAATGGATGATATTGCGCACCTGAAGCAGGAAAACCGCCTGCTGCGCCAGCGGCTTTCCCGGTTTGTGGCTCACCCGTGATGTGTGTTTGCCGGATGTGATGACGCATCTTAGCCGGTCTACAAAGATTACTGTTCCTGTGGGCCGGATAAGGCGTTTATGCCGCATCCGGCAACTGCGCACTAATGCCTGATGCGACGCCTGCCGCGTCTTATCAGGCCTACAAACGACGTTATCTGTTTTGGTGGTCGCACTCCACTAACACCAGCAATAACTGGCTTAGTGCCGCGTAAAAACCAAAGCTATCATACTGACGACAACGCGCAGCAAACTCTGGTAACCATTCCCACAGTGCCGTCAGTGTTTTTTGCCGCAAACTGTCGATTCTTCGCGCAGGAACGCTCCCCTCTCCCAGCGAAAAATGCAGATGACTCAACAACTCGAGATAGATCGCCAGATGATCTGCCGGTTCGTTGAAATTGCCGCTGGTTTCCATCCCTGCCTCAACTAACAAGCGTTTAATCTCTTGCTCGTCCTGTTTGTAGGCCGATGCATACGGCAGCGCAGCTTGTTTGTCGGTCATCAGAAACAGGCCGCAAAAGTCAGCGGCCAGTTCCAGACGGGCATCGTCACGTACGGTCAGGGCTGCAATACGGTTTTCCAGCTCATTCACCGCCGCTGTGAGCGGCGGTTCACTTTTCAGCAAAGAAAACCATTCAGCCATCTGCGCACTGGCGATCTGCGTCAGTTGTTCATCGTCCAGTTCACGGGAGAACAACTGCGCCAGCCAGGCGTAAACACAGGCAATCTGTGGTGCTGTCAGCGTGGTCATGATTTCACCTGCGACGCGGGAACATATTCGCACTGCGCCACCATCTCAACGGGGCCGTTAAACGCCGTTACCTGCTCCACTGTCCCGCTGTATTTTTCAATTTCCACCAGCGTAGTGTGTGCACTGGTCGCCTGCGCCAGCTGCGAAGTACCGATGTCGATGGTCAACACGTTGGGGTTACCGTATTTGCACAGCGCACCAGGCTCGCCACCTTTATCTGGATCGTACCATGCCCCTTCATGAATTCGCGCCACGCCGGGTGCATAGCGGTCAGAAACCACTGCTCCAGCCAACACCTGGCCACGAGCGTTAAAGACGCGTACCACATCACCGTTACGAATACCGCGCGCGCTGGCATCCTGCGGGTTAATGAACACTGGCTCTTTGCCCGCTACCGTATATTGCTGACGCAACGTTTCTGATTCACATAACTGCGAGTGAAGTCGGAAATCCGGATGCACAGATTGCAGATGCAACGGATACTTCTGCGAGCCGGGCCCGCCGTGGGAGCGTTCGATTTTCTCAAACCACATCGGATGCCCCTGACAATCGTCGTAGTTCATATCGGCGATGGTTTTCGAGTAGATCTCAATCAGGCCACTCGGCGTGCCCAGCGGTTCGAGATCCGGATCTTCGCGGAATGCCTGGTGGCGAACAAACATCTGCGGATGGTCAAACTCGACATACTCTTTGTTATTCCAGAAGTCATCAAACGCTGGCAGATGAACGCCGCGTCCTTTGCCCTGTTGTACACCTTCCTGCCAGATGCGTTTCAGCCAGCCCATTTCGTCCAGCCCTTCGGTAAAGGCTTCTTCGCGATTAAAGCGACGGCACAGCTCGCGGAAAATATCAAAGTCGTTGCGCGCCTCAAACTGCGGCGGCACGACCTGTTTCATGGCGATAATGCCACGGTTAGAGTGGTTACCGTACTGGTCGAGATCGTTACGCTCAAACTGCGTGGTCGCAGGCAGTACGATATCGGCAAAGCGGCAGGTTGAGGTCCACTGGTTATCTATGGCGATAACCGTTTCCAGCTTGCGCCAGCCTTCAATAATGCGGTTGATCTGCTGATGGCGATGGAACGGGTTAGTTCCGGCAAAAATACACATTTTCAGCGGCGGCAGTTTTACCGATTTACCGTTCCAGTTGATCACTTTCCCCGGTTCGAGGATCGCATCGATAAAACGGGCAATCGGAATGGTGCTGCTGTAGCCTTTGTAGTCACTGTTGTCGTGAACAGGCGGAGTCGACGTAGAGCCGGAGAAACCACTCAGAATAACGCCTTTACGCCCCGGCGTGCCTGCGCCGTTATAGTGCCAGCCAAAACCAAAACCACCACCTGGCAGGCCAATTTGCCCCAGCATCGCCGCCAGAACGACAATCATCCACGCCCACTGTTCACCGTGCTGCATACGCTGCACGCACCAGCCAGCAATAATTTGCGTTCTGTTCGCCGCCATCTGCCGCGCCATCCCACGAATGGTTTCGGCATCAATGCCGGTCAGTTTTTCAGCCCATGCGGCATCTTTCGGCTGACCGTCTTTCTCACCCAGCAGATACGGCAGGAACTGCTCAAAACCTACACAGTAGTTAGCGAGGAAGTTTTTGTCGTACAGGTTTTCACTGTACAGCGTATACGCCAGCGCCAGTTGCAGCGGCACGTCAGTTTGCGGGTTAACCGCAATGTGCTTCACATGCTCGCGCCCCAGATACTCATGGGTGGATGTGACAACCGGATCGATGCTGATGACCTCAATTTCACCGGCGGCGACTTTCGCTTTTAGCTGCTCGTAATATTCATAAACATCGTGATCCGGGCACCACCAGTTCGCTTGCTGGTTTTTCAGCAAATCAGAGCCCCACAGCACAATGGTTTTGCTGTTCTGCAATACCAGCGGCCAGGAGGTTTGCTGTTCATACACTTCCATTGAGCCAACCACGCGCGGCAGGATCACCTGCGCAGCACCGGTAGAGTAATCTCCGCCCGTACCAACGCTATTACCATGCAAGGCAATAGCTTTCGCCAGCATCCCCGAAGCGTTATGGAACATCCCCGTCGATTGCCAACCACTGGCGGTCAGCAAGGCACTCGGCCCGTGAGTTTTCTGTACGCGTTCCAGTTCTTCATAGAACATGTCGAGGGCTTCATCCCAGCTCACGCGCACAAAACGGTTATCACCGCGCTGGGAGGTGTCGCTCAGATGGCGCTTACGTAGCCAGTCCACGCGTACCATCGGATAACGAATACGCGCCGCGTTGTGTACGTGATCCGGCAATCCGGCGATCATTTTCGACGGATATTTATCCAGTTCGAACGGTTTTGCCGCCACAAAGCGACCATCCTTCACCGTCGCGCGGATAGCCCCCCAGTGCGACCCGGTAAGAATGCCCTCTTTCGAGATGACAGCCTCAGTCGCCGCTTGCGCCGCAGTCGCACGGCGCGGCGTTAACAATGACGGCCCCAGCATCCCGGCGACGGTTAAGCCGCCGAGTTGTGCCAGAAAACGCCGACGTGATGCCTGAAAGAGATCGTTATTGTTCATTATTTTTCTTCCTTCTTATCGCCGTGAGCCTTACCTGCGGTATCAGACGCATTCATTTGCAGATATTTCAACAAGGTGCGTTCTTCACGTTTATCGAGGCTGGTAAAGCCAATCATGCCGTTGAGCGTGCCGATCCAGCCGTTAGCGTCAAAGTGAGAGATTTCCGGTGCGCCGTGGCACTGGTTACAGGTGCCGTTGTACAACGAATCCGCATAAGCCCAGATCGGTTTGATATCGTTTACCATGTCGCCTTTCTTCATCCACGCAGTGGCTTGCAACTTGCTCCACTCGGTATTGGTGTCGGCAACGGTGGTTTTCTCCAGCGTTTTCACCTGCTGCTGCACATCACCACGAATCGAGGCAACAAAGATGCGTTTACCTGGGAATTGGGTGAGTACACGCTGACGTCCTGCACTTTCCGTCCAGCCAGTGATTTCAATTTGCAGCCAGTCGCCGTCACGTTTAATGACTTTCACTGCCGAAGCAGGCAGCAGAGAACCAGAGGCTTCTTTATCGCCTTTCGCCGCATAAATCGGCTTAATATCAATGGAGTACAGCGTGTCACCACTATCATTAGCACTGGCGCGCAGCTCATCGAACTGCTTACGGAAGCCACTACTCATATCCGGTAACTGGTGGGCAATACCTTTATGACAGTCGATGCAGGATTGATTATCTTTCGCTGCCACCTTCATCTGACGCGCCGCTTCAGGATGCTGCTTCGCATGGTCCATCGCATCGTAGTTATGGCAGGAGCGGCAGGTTGCCGAGTTGTTTTCTTTCATTCGCGCCCATTCACGCTCGGCAAGTTCCGCGCGTTTGGCTTCAAATTTCTCTGGTGTATCAATGGAGTGGGCAATAAAGGTCTGGTAAATGTCGTTGCTCGCTTCCAGTTTGCGCTTCACCATGCCTGGAATATCCGGCGGGATATGACAGTCATGGCATTCAGCTCGCACGCCGGAGGCGTTCTGGAAATGCACCGACTGTTTATATTCTTCATACACCGGTTGCATACTGTGGCAACTGACACAAAATTCGGTTGTGCTGGTGACTTTGATCCCAACGTGTGGCAATACAATCAGCGCAATGCCAATCACAATCCCAGTAGCGACCAGCGCCAGTACCGACCAACGAGCACTGGGTCGGCGTAGCGCGTTCCAGAGTTTCCGCATAATAGCCCCTGTAAAATTATGGTTTAGTGAAGCGATCTTAATGAGTAAATATGAACAGCGGCACTGGTCAGGATGAATGGCTTACGGCAGAATATGAACAGATATGAACAGAATGAGTAAAACCCTCTGATGCCACATCACATTGTTATTGTTGAAGATGAGCCGGTTACCCAGGCGCGATTACAATCCTACTTCACTCAGGAGGGGTATACCGTTTCCGTTACGGCGAGCGGTGCCGGGCTGCGGGAAATTATGCAGAATCAGTCGGTGGATTTAATTCTGCTGGATATCAATTTGCCCGATGAAAATGGCCTGATGTTAACCCGCGCCCTGCGAGAACGCTCAACGGTGGGGATTATTCTGGTTACCGGACGCAGCGATCGGATTGACCGTATTGTTGGACTGGAAATGGGCGCAGACGATTACGTCACCAAACCGCTGGAACTGCGCGAACTGGTAGTACGGGTGAAAAATCTGCTCTGGCGAATCGACCTCGCGCGACAAGCTCAACCGCACACTCAGGACAACTGCTATCGCTTTGCCGGTTATTGCCTGAATGTGTCGCGCCATACGCTGGAACGAGATGGCGAGCCGATTAAACTGACCCGCGCAGAGTATGAAATGTTGGTGGCATTTGTGACGAATCCGGGCGAAATTCTTAGCCGTGAACGTCTGCTGCGTATGCTCTCTGCGCGTCGGGTGGAAAACCCTGACCTGCGCACCGTCGATGTGTTAATTCGTCGTTTACGCCATAAACTCAGCGCGGATTTACTGGTGACACAACATGGCGAAGGTTATTTCTTAGCCGCTGATGTGTGCTGATAATAATAGACCGGACGAAATCCCCCCGGTGACAGCGAGCGGCGGATATGTTCGCGGTCGGCATTTTTCGGCGTCAGAACTAAAATCGGTGGGCTGACATTATCAGACACCGATTGCCCCTGTAATTGCCTGATGGCCTGCTCAACCGCCAGTTCCCCCTGCCAGACCATTTGATCGCTGGCAGCCATAATCACTCTTCCCCGCTTCAGCCCGCGATACACCTGATGTGAAAGATAAAACGACACCACGGTAAGCGGTGTTTTCAGGTTACGCCCTTCCCCCATTGCCGCCTCTGCCGCAATGGCCGTTCCGGCAACGACGTCGATTTCTGGATGGCGCTCCAGCATCTCCTGCAACAGGTTACGCTGGATTTCAATATCGTTATCGCCAAGCGCAATATCAACAATACGTACCGGGCTTCCGGCAATGGCTGCGCGAAAACCCTCGACCATCTCCTTACTGCCCCCGGCGTTATCGGGTCCGGGCATCAACAGCACGTTCAGTGGTTTACCGTGCGCCCATTGCACCAGATATCGTCCTGGTTGATAGCCCATCTGAAACCAGGGTACACCAACGCGGCTTTTCACCTGGGGAGCATCAATAGCATTTACCAGTTCGATCACCGGCAGACTTGCTACCTGCTTTTGCAGGTCGGGAAATGACGTCGTGCTACTACCGAGCAAAATGGCCTCTGCGCCCCACTGTTTACACTGGTCGATTTGTGCTTGCTGGGTAGCCAACTGGCTGTAGCCGCCTGCCTCCAGCACTTTTAAATCCACACCGTAGCGGCGAGCAGCCTCCTGCATACCATAGTTCAACGATAACCAGTATGAATCTTTCAGGCTGGGATAAAGCGCGCACAGTTTCCATGCACGTTTGGTTTTAAGCGGCGTAGAGGGTTGCACCGAGAAATGCTGCGCATCATGCCAGCGCAACAGGTTATCAGCCGAAAATGCCGATAACATGAAAAGGGAAAGAAGTAACAATAGCAGTACGCGCATGATAGCCTCATCAATAATAAGGCTTTATGCTAGATGCATTCCGCTTTGCGACTCAACCTTTTTCATCTTAAGTGCACCGACCGTGAATTTAACCCTGACCCGAAGACTCTGGATGGGCTTTGCCCTGATGGCGCTGTTAACCCTGACCAGTACCCTGGTGGGATGGTACAACCTGCGCTTTATCAGCCAAGTGGAAAAAGACAACACTCAGGCATTGATTCCTACCATGAATATGGCGCGCCAGTTGAGCGAAGCCAGCGCCTGGGAACTTTTCGCCGCGCAGAACCTGACCAGTGCCGATAACGAAAAGATGTGGCAGGCGCAGGGGCGAATGCTCACCGCACAAAGCCTGAAGATTAATGCGTTGCTGCAAGCGTTACGGGAACAAGGTTTTGATACCACCGCTATTGAACAACAGGAGCAGGAGATCTCCCGTTCGTTACGTCAGCAAGGGGAACTGGTGGGGCAGCGTTTGCAACTGCGCCAGCAACAACAGCGACTCAGTCAGCAGATAGTCGCCGCCGCCGATGAAATCGCACGCCTGGCGCAAGGTCAGGCGAATAATGCGGCAACTTCCGCCGGAGCGACCCAGGCCGGGATTTACGATTTGATCGAACAACATCAGCGTCAGGCCGCAGAAAGTGCACTCGATCGGCTGATTGATATCGATCTTGAGTATGTTAACCAGATGAATGAACTGCGCCTTAGCGCCCTGCGGGTGCAGCAAATGGTGATGAATCTTGGGCTGGAGCAGATCCAGAAAAATGCAGCAACGCTGGAACACCAGCTCAATAATGCGGTGAAAATTCTGCAACGTCGGCAAATACGCATTGAAGATCCGGGAGTTCGTGCTCAGGTCGCAACAACGTTAACTACCGTTAGCCAATATAGCGATTTGCTGGCGCTGTATCAGCAGGACAGTGAAATCAGCAATCGCCTGCAAACTCTCGCCCAAAATAACATCGCCCAGTTCGCGCAGTTTAGTAGCGAAGTCAGTCAGCTGGTCGACACCATTGAGCTGCGTAATCAGCACGGACTGGCGCATCTGGAAAAAGCCAGTGCACGCGGGCAATACAGCCTGTTATTGCTGGGGATGGTTTCACTTTGCGCACTGATTCTGATCCTCTGGCGCGTGGTTTATCGCTCAGTCACGCGTCCACTTGCCGAACAAACGCAGGCGCTGCAACGGCTGCTGGACGGTGATATCAACTCCCCTTTCCCGGAAACCGCTGGCGTGCGGGAGCTGGACACCATCGGGCGGCTGATGGATGCGTTTCGCAGCAGTGTTCATGCACTGAATCGCCACCGTGAACAGCTGGCGGCGCAGGTCAAAGCGCGTACAGCTGAATTGCAGGAACTGGTGATAGAACACCGACAGGCACGGGCGGAAGCAGAAAAAGCCAGCCAGGCAAAATCGGCGTTTCTGGCGGCGATGAGCCATGAGATCCGCACACCGCTGTACGGTATTCTTGGCACCGCGCAACTGCTGGCAGATAACCCCGCACTTAATGCCCAGCGTGATGATTTGCGGGCAATTACCGACTCTGGTGAATCGTTGCTGACCATCCTCAACGATATTCTCGATTATTCGGCTATCGAAGCGGGTGGCAAGAATGTTTCGGTCAGCGATGAGCCCTTTGAACCGCGCCCGCTGCTGGAAAGTACCCTGCAATTAATGAGCGGACGGGTTAAAGGTCGCCCGATTCACCTGGCAACAGCAATTGCCGACGATGTACCGACCGCGTTAATGGGCGATCCGCGACGTATTCGTCAGGTTATAACCAACCTGTTGAGCAACGCCCTGCGTTTTACTGACGAAGGGCAGATCGTTTTACGTAGCCGCACTGATGGCGAGCAATGGCTGGTCGAAGTGGAAGACAGCGGCTGCGGTATTGATCCCGCGAAACTGGCAGAAATCTTCCAGCCATTTGTGCAGGTAAGCGGCAAACGCGGCGGCACCGGGCTGGGGCTGACTATCAGTAGCCGTCTGGCCCAGGCGATGGGCGGCGAACTGAGCGCCACCAGCACGCCGGAAGTTGGAAGCTGTTTTTGTTTACGCTTGCCGTTACGTGTTGCCACTGCTCCCGTGCCAAAAACAGTCAATCAGGCGGTGCGTCTGGACGGTTTACGTTTGCTGTTAATTGAAGATAACCCGCTAACCCAGCGAATTACCGTCGAGATGCTGACTACCAGTGGTGCGCAGGTCGTTGCGGTAGGAAATGCCGCGCACGCGATAGAGACGTTGCAAAATAGTGAACCGTTTGCTGCCGCACTGGTGGATTTTGATCTGCCCGATATCGACGGCATCACGCTTGCCCGGCAACTGGCACAGCAATATCCGTCGCTGGTTTTGATTGGCTTTAGCGCTCATGTCATCGACGAAACGTTGCGCCAGCGTACCAGTTCATTATTTCGCGGGATTATCCCTAAACCGGTGCCGCGTGAAGTGCTCGGTCAGTTACTGGCGCACTATCTCCAACTACAAGTCAATAACGATCAACCGCTGGATGTATCGCAACTCAATGAAGATGCTCAGTTGATGGGGACGGAGAAGATCCACGAATGGCTGATATTATTTAAACAACATGCCCTGCCGCTTCTCGATGAAATCGACATTGCCCGCGCCAGCCAGAACAGCGAAAAAATAAAGCGTGCCGCACATCAGCTAAAAAGCAGTTGCTCGAGTCTGGGAATGCGTAGCGCCAGCCAGCTTTGCGCACAACTGGAGCAGCAGCCATTATCTGCCCCCCTTCCACACGAAGAAATTACACGCAGTGTTGCCGCTCTGGAAGCATGGTTAATAAGAAAGACCTGAACGCGATTTGAATCAATATCAGCCAGTTAAGAACAACTAGAATAGTGGCATTTGGTATGCAACTTAACGGACTGGCAAAATCATGGCAGAGAAAAAAAGAACCCGCTGGCAGCGGCGGCCAGGCACGACGGGCGGCAAATTACCGTGGAATGACTGGCGCAATGCCACGACCTGGCGTAAAGCGACGCAATTATTACTGTTGGCAATGAATATTTATATTGCCATCACGTTCTGGTATTGGGTGCGCTATTACGAAACGGCAGGTAGTACGACATTTGTCGCCAGACCGGGAGGTATCGAAGGCTGGCTACCGATTGCCGGTCTGATGAATCTGAAATATAGCCTTGCAACAGGTCAGTTACCGTCCGTCCACGCCGCCGCGATGCTGTTATTGGTCGCTTTTATCGTCATCAGTCTATTACTCAAAAAGGCCTTTTGCTCATGGTTATGCCCGGTTGGTACGCTTTCTGAATTAATCGGCGATCTCGGTAACAAACTGTTTGGTCGGCAATGTGTCCTTCCCCGCTGGCTGGATATTCCTCTGCGCGGCGTGAAGTATTTGCTGTTGAGTTTTTTTCTCTATATCGCGTTATTGATGCCCGCTCAGGCGATTCACTATTTTATGTTGTCGCCCTACAGCGTGGTGATGGACGTTAAAATGCTCGATTTCTTTCGTCATATGGGGACCGCGACATTAATCAGCGTGACCGTTTTGCTGATTGCCAGCCTGTTTATTCGCCATGCCTGGTGTCGTTATCTTTGCCCATATGGCGCGCTGATGGGCATGGTTTCGCTATTATCGCCGTTTAAGATTCGTCGCAATGCCGAAAGTTGTATCGACTGTGGCAAATGCGCAAAAAATTGCCCATCACGGATCCCGGTCGATAAATTAATTCAGGTACGAACAGTGGAATGTACCGGCTGTATGACTTGCGTAGAGTCATGTCCGGTAGCCTCAACATTGACCTTTTCACTGCAAAAACCTGCGGCAAATAAAAAAGCCTTTGCGTTGTCTGGCTGGTTAATGACGCTACTGGTTCTGGGGATTATGTTTGCGGTGATTGGTTACGCAATGTATGCGGGAGTATGGCAAAGCCCGGTGCCGCAGGAATTGTACCGACGCTTAATTCCGCAAGCGCCAATGATTGGTCACTAAATTAGCAACAAGCGGAACATCACCTCGCACGGGGTGATGTTCACAAAATCACATTATTTTGATTTTGACATCATAACTTTCAAGCCCGGTCATTTTTTCTCGTGCGGTGAAGCGAATTTCAGAGACTTCTTTCCCTGTATTCTTGTTCAGCTCGGCGATTTTTTGCGCGATAAAGTCAGCGATTTCCGTTTCGGCTTGTTTTTTTAACTCTTCAATATTCACTGTTAACCTCTTCTGGTCTTAAATGACAGCAACACGCCAGTAAGGTGTTGGTTCCCGGTACCCTGGTCAGGTAAGAAATGTTATAAGCCATCTCCCCGAAAGATTCAATAATCAACAGGTTATCGCTTACTATACATACAGCGTTGAAGAAAAATAAGGCAGATATAAAAAAGGCTCCACGAGGGAGCCTGATATTATTTTGTGAAATCCAGCGGCGCATGCTCAGTGCGTATTTGCAGCGCGACGTTATCAAAGGTGATCATCGTCGATTTACAAAAAATACACTTTGCCCCTAAAGGATTTCGCTCCGTCACATCGAATGCCGATGTGCGGTACTGTGAACCATGACAACATGGACAGCGGAAATGGAGATGTTGAGTAATAACGGCAACCTTAGAGCGTAACAACGTTCGCTGCCGCGGGACCACGTTGCCCCTGCTCAATAGAAAATTCAACTTTCTGATTTTCGTTCAGCGTGCGGAATTCATTGCTCTGGATGGCGGTGAAATGGACGAAAACGTCTTTGCTGCCATCATCAGGAGTGATAAAGCCAAAACCTTTATCTGCGTTAAACCATTTTACTAAACCAGTCATTTTATTAGACATATTTTACTTCCTTCATTTTGGGCCTTTCGGCAAACAGGGCTTTAATACAGAAACTACTTAGTGTTCAGGAGAGAGACTCAAAAGAAGGGGATAATGCCTGATAATGAGAACTGCTTTAGTAAACTACTTTGTATGCTGTCTGTCTTTCAAACCGACGCAGCTATTAACGCATGATAATTGAGATTAAGCAAATTTTATTTTAGCCGTCCGGCGGTCTTAAATATCGCTGGCTTTATTTTATTAACCCCGTATAGTGCAGCGCAGTATTTTCAGTAAGGAATTTGTTTGTCCCGTAAAATGACAGGAATTGTCAAAACCTTTGATCGCAAAAGCGGCAAAGGATTCATTATCCCCTCCGACGGTCGTAAAGAAGTCCAGGTCCATATTTCCGCATTCACTCCCCGCGACGCAGAAGTGCTTATACCAGGATTACGCGTGGAATTTTGCCGCGTAAATGGCCTGCGAGGACCAACAGCGGCAAATGTTTATTTGTCTTGATGGAGAGCGCACGCCGGTATGCGTGCTTCATTCACGATTTGCGTAAAACCGGCCAACGAACACATGCCCTGCGCGTTTCGCTCTTCACATCCTGCCAGGGTCAGTTTCACCTCTCCGGGCGGCGTATTTAATGATAGCGGCGTTTTATCACGCATCTGCTGTAAAGTCTGAAAGACCAGCGAAACCTGAATCCACTGGCTGTTATCGCTAAGCCGACGCCAGCGTTCAAACACCAGTTCACCTCCTGGCGGCGTGTTATCCGGCTGACCAGGAAGCGTCCAGTTGAGCTCCAGTGCGCCGCCGAGATTTGCCAGATTAGTATCGTGTCCGGCGATAAACAGCACTGAAGTGGGTAATGTCACACCATACGCCTGTTTTTGCGGTGGATGGGGCGTCAACGCTGCCATGATCAAATCCAATAACGGGGTGGCGCGACTGCGGGCAACCTCTGGCGTGCGTTGTAGTAAATAAAATTGCGCGTTATGCAAACTTAGCAAGGTGTTCCACTGGTGTGAATCAGTGATCCTTCCCCACCCCGGCTCCGGCATTCCTTGTGCCTGTTGCAGGAGAAATATCTCCGTCAGCATTGACGCTAGGCTTACCGCACCGGTTAATGAGACATTGTCGGCGCTCACCTTGAGTTCCGATGGTAATGCCTGCGTTAATGAACAACTTTTGTCCTGTTTCTCACGGTTAAGGCACAAGTTTGATTGTGGGAAATTAAGCACCTGTTCCAGTTCGCGAAACGCCGTTTGCCGATGCCCGGTAAAGTCAGCAATTGACCCTCCTGCCCTGCTGAGGATCGCGTCAGTCACATTCGCGTTATCCAGTTGGCAAACGCCAGTTTTTAGAGGATTAAATAACGGATCGGGACTGGACGTATCTGCCTGGGTATGTACGGTTATTGCACAGTCAGGTGCCAGCCCGGCGGCGAAGGCTTCGCCTGTTTTACGGGTACGCTCGTCGACATCAGCAATAATCGCGACCTGACCAGGCTGCGGGCAGCCCTTTTTCGTCAGCAATCCGTCGGCTACCAGACGCTGGCGTTGGTAATGTCCGAGATAGGCGATCAGCTCACCACCGCGCGGTGTCAGCCAACCCAGTTTTACCGGCCAGGTTGGCCATGCGTCTGGGGTGACATCCTGCATCAGTTGCGTGGCCTTGGTTGGAGCACGCACACCATGACGACTGACAATCACCACACTTTCCAGCTTCAGCTCCGGCTCACTCTGAGCGAATGCAGATTGCGGGGTGAACGGAATCAGAAGAGATAAGAATGGGATTAAGATCGCTTTCATCGATATGTTTCCGCTTTTCATATCTGACATTATTGATTGCCTGATGCGATGCTAATGCGCCACATCAGGCTTACGTTCGTTAACTTTTCAGACGCGGGTCCAGCCATACCAACACAAGGGTGGAGAGCGAACACATCAACAAAATGCCGACGAACCAAAGTAAATACCACATTGTTCCTGCTCCTTAGTACAGCTCGTTTTCGTTACGGCGGAGAGTTTCTGTCGTCATGCGTCCCCACATTTTGTAGTAGCTCCAGAGAGTGTAGAGCAACACAATAGGCAAAAATATCAGCACGATTACCAACATAATGCTCAGCGTCAGCTGACTGGAAGTGCTGTCCCACAACGTCAGGCTGGAGATTGGACTCACGCTTGACGGCATGACAAAGGGGAACAGCGTGATGCCTGCCGTGAAAATCACGCCAAATTGCATCAATGATGCCATCAAAAATCCCCAACCCGGGCGACCACGATAAATCGCCATCACCGTCAGCAATGGGCAGAAGAACCCCAGCAGCGGGAAGATCCACAAAACGGGCGATTCGACAAAATTATTCATCCAGGCACCAGGTAGCACTGCCACCAGTTTCATTAACGGATTGGAAGGACCGTTAGCATCCTGGGCGAGCAGTACAAAGCCATCAATACCGACCCACAGCCAGTAACCCGCCAGCAAAAAGCACAGCATCACCAGTAGTGCGGCGCGTTTGGTCGCGAGCTGTGAACGCAGATGAATCACACCAACAGTTTTCAGTTGTAACCAGACGCCACCTTGCAAAATCACCATCCCAAGGCTGAGCAATCCGCACAATAAAGGGAATGGCGTCAGCAGTTGCCAGAAGCTGCCGAGATACTCCACGCGTAATTGCGGTGTAAAGGCAAACGGCACGCCGAGCAACAAGTTGCCGAAGGCGATACCGAAGACTACCGGCGGCACCAGACTGCCGATGACCAGACCGGCATCCCACATTTTACGCCAGCGTGCATCGGCAATTTTTCCGCGATAATCAAAGGCCAGCGGGCGGAAGAACAGCGAGCACAGCACCAGGATCATCGCCACATAAAAGCCGGAAAACGCCGCTGCATACACTCTGGGCCAGGCGGCAAATAATGCCCCACCTGCGAGGATCAACCAGACCTGATTGCCTTCCCAGTGCGCGCCAACGCTGTTTATCACTATCCGACGTTCATCATCATTACGCGCCACCAGCGGCAGCAGACAGCCGATCCCCATGTCAAATCCGTCGGAGACCATAAAGACCACCAGGATCACGCCAATCAGCAGCCACCAGATGAAGCGCAATGTTTCATAATCAAACATGATTTTCTCCTTTACCCCTGTTGCTGCGTCGGTTGTTCACTCTGCATCGCGCTCGGCCCCAGACGGGCATATTTCTGCATCAGGTAGACTTCGGCGATTAAGAACAGGGTGTAAAGCCCTACGATCATGATCAGTGAGAAAGCCAGTTGTCCTGTGGTTAAGGCGGAGTGCGCGGAGTATGTCGGTAAGATGTCCTGTATCGCCCACGGCTGACGACCAAACTCGGTCATAAACCATCCGGCTTCAATCGCAATCCACGGAAGCGGCAAACTCCAGAGCGCCATTTTCAGCACCCAGCGATGCTGGTCGATTTTGCCACGCAGCGTCTGGACAAGCGCAATCAGCATCACCAGTAACAGCAGGGAACCACAGCCTACCATGATGCGGAAACTCCAGAATACCGGCGCAACCTGAGGTATCGCGCCACGCATCGCCGCCTGGTACTGTGTGGCTGTGACATGATTCATATCCGGCGCATAGCGGGAGAGCAACATGCCGTAACCCAGGTCGCCTTCCAGCTCCCGGAATGCCTGCAACACATGCGGCTCACGATTGCCTTGCGATATTTCCTGCATTAACAGCCAGGCCATACGTCCGCGTTGCAAGCGTGGGTAGGTTTCAGCCATCAAATTCTTCAGACCCGGCACGGGTTTATCTAATGAGTGAGTGGCGAGGATCCCTAGCAGCGCGGGAATTTTGATGGCAAAGGCGTTACGCTCTTGATCCTGTTCCGGCCAGGCAACCACATGGAACGGTGCAGGTGCAGGTTCTGTTTGCCACTCCCCTTCCATCGCCGCCAGTTTTACCGGTTGTACTTGCGCGACTTCATACGCAGAACTGTCTCCGAGTTGCAGCGTACCGATAATCGCCAGAGTACCGAAGACGGAACCGATGGCAAACGAGCGTAATGCGACATCGCGCTCCCGTCCGCGCAGTAAATACCAGGCGCTGATCGCCATAATAAACATGGCCCCGGTCACGTATCCCGCCATTACGGTGTGCACAAATTTCACCTGGCTGACCGGGTTAAAGACCAACTCGCTGAAACTGGTCATCTCCATACGCAGGGTGTCGATATCAAAATGCGCACCGGTCGGGTATTGCATCCAACCGTTGGCATTCAATATCCACAATGCAGAGAGATTTGAACCGAACGCCACCAGCCACGTCACCAGCAGGTGCTGGTATTTATTCAGCCGCTGCCAGCCGAAGAAGAACAGCCCGACAAAGGTGGATTCGAGGAAGAAGGCCATTAATGCTTCCATTGCCAGCGGTGCGCCAAAAATATCGCCCACATAGTTGGAATAGAATGACCAGTTAGTACCAAACTGAAACTCCATGGTCAGGCCGGTAGCCACGCCAAGAGCAAAGTTGATACCGAAGAGCTTACCCCAGAAGCGCGTCATATCGCGGTAGATTGTTTTGCCGGTGACCACGTAAATGGTTTCCATGATAGCCAGCAAAAAAATCAGCCCCAGGGTAAGGGGTACAAATAAAAAGTGATACAGCGCGGTCAGTGCAAACTGCCAGCGCGATAAATCAATGACATCCCACATGCGCACTCCTGTAGGCGAAGAGAGAAAAATAACCCGATAATGGTAGATCTCCCTCTTTATCCTGAAACTCTACGACCAGAGGTATTCGCCGATTGCGATATTCATAAGACTGAAAGCGATACTTACCGTCTTTTTACGTCGGTGCACCTTCCGCCAGCCACTGACATACCTCGCTAAGCCGCTGCGCAGAGTCGACCAAATCTTCTGGCGCTGCCAGCACCACTTCCGGTATTGGGCAGATTTCATAACTTTCCAGTAACGGGCCTTTTAAGGTGTCCGTACAGCGTAAATGCCAGACATGGCGTAACCCCGTGGCGTTGATATAGCTCTCGCCATAGCCAATGGTACGAATCTGAATATTTCCCGGCCCACAGAGACGTGAGAGAAAAAGCCGATCAGCCTCGCTGATGGGTAATTGCGTCAGATTAATGCTGTGCGGCTGCGCGTCGGGGTTACGTACATGCGCCAGTAGCTCATGCGCCAACGGTAGGCCATTCATCAGGCCATCAATGGGCGGCGGTAACAGCGAATCTGTCGGCAAGACGTTTTGCGTTGCCGCCTGCCACAATGCCAGCGGCGCGCAGCCAGCCTCCAGTTTGTCCTCCAGCAACTTGTCGCCGCGACGTCTGCGCACCCGCCATAATCCGCAGAAGATCGCCTCCTGTATTTCACTTTCACTGTCGTCAGCCTGCTGTATGCGCACTGACACTTCCCCTTCCCCGAGAAGCGTATTGATAAAGTGACGATCGTCGGCGTTGAGATTTAACAGATCGACTGCCAGCACCTCGCCCAACGGCGGCTGGCGTTCGCTTAGTTGATGTTGTAACTCGTTTAACAGCGCAATCACCTGCGGGCTGTGAGCACATTGCTCCAGGGCCGCCATACTCGGTTCATCATTCACCTGACAGGTGATCGGCAGTGGATTCATGCTGAAACTGTCATCGTTCGGTTGCGTTCCTGGCCCCAGCAGATGGAAAAAAGTTTCGCTCATGAGGCACGCTCCTGTTGTGGTTCGACAAGCCCACGCATCAGGTTTATCAGTTCCGCCCACGGGTGAATACCATTCAGCACGCCGCGATAGTTTCCGCCGGTAAACACTAATGTGGCGGGAAAGCGAAAGACGCCAAAGCGATCGCCGATGGCTTCGCTCTGCTCAAGATCAGCAATCGCTACCTGCCATGTATAGTCGGGAAACTCGCGCAGTAATTCGCCAATCATGACCGGGTTATCGCTGACTTCTGGCGTGCGTTTCGGGTCACTACTTAATAACACCACGCCGTCTGGCGCTTGCGTAAGCCAGTCGTCAAGACGGGATTCACTGATCGGCGTCCAGCCGCGCGCCAGCATTCGTTGCCACAACGCATCAAATGGTGTGTCGTTGCTCATCCCTGTTCCTCCAGCCTCATCTTGTACTGACGCAAGCGAACGCCTTCGTAATTTTCCATCGACAGACAGTCATAATTGAGACAGCGCAACTCCTCAGTCGGTTGCGGTACAATTCCCCAGGCCGCCAGCTGTACCAGCGCCGCCTGTTCCGCGGCGGGCAGTTGCTCCCGCGCCAGTTCGCTCAGGCTGCCGCCGTAGTCGTCGAGCATCGCGGGTTGCAGGCCGACGAGGGCAATATGTGCTGGCAGATTTCCGCGAATATCTGCCAGCGCCAGTACTTCGGAGAAACTGTTCTGGTGCAGGCTCATTTTCTTCGCGCTGAGATAGGCCGGAATGCGTTCTCCGGCATAGGTTCGCAGCGTTCCGGGTTCCAGCCCGTAATCAATGGCGTCGAGAATCAGCAAGTGGCTGGCGCTTTCGACATACCCCAGCAAGTTCAGTCCCTGAGTGCCGCCATCAACAATCTCGACTTCATCGGGCCAGTGGTAATGGGCATACAACCGTTCCGCCACCCGCACGCCGAAGCCTTCATCGGCCCACAGCAGGTTGCCCAGCCCCATTACCACCACGCGTTGCTCGCTCATGAACGCTCCTTGTTACTTATTTTGCCAAATTTGTGGCTACGGTAGCCGTTGACCATGGTGGAGATCACTGTGTCGTCGGACATGATGTCTTCACGCAGCGCCATGTAGACATGACCGATCACAAACGCGCCAATCAGCCACATCCCCAGCCGATGCCAGCTGTGAATGTCCATTGAGTTGCCGCCCGTCCAGTAGAAAAATTCCACCACATAACGGAACGGCGCAAAAATAGCGTACTGGCTGTGTTCGCTGTACAGCGCAAAGCCGGTGATGATCATAAAAACTGACATCAGGAAATAGCCGAACATCGCCGCCTGGGCGATGGGGTTATGGCCTATATCGGCACTCGGACGTTTTGCCAGAAACAGATACCAGCGGATTTCATACCACACGCCCTGCCACCAGCTTTTACGCCATACCGGCACGATAAACAGCTCGCGGGAGTAACGATTGCCAACAAAAGCCCAGTAGATCCGCATCAGCAAAACCACGGTAAAAATCATCCCGGCGCTGAAGTGAATTAACCTGATGTAGCCCATATAGAACAGATACGTCGCCTCGCCGCTGACGGAAGGTAGCGGCTTGCCGATAAAGTAACCGGTGACCATCAACACCGCCATGCATAACACCGTCAGCCAGTGCCAGATACGCACTGGCGCTTCAAAGACATAGTGGCTGACAACGTTGTCGCTTTTCTGTTGCATGATGATTCTCCTTCGCTGTTAACGCACCTGCACGGAGATCAGCTCGCTACCGTCGTCGCCCAGCACGTGTGTTGAACAGGCGAGGCACGGATCAAAGCTGTGCAGAGTACGCAGGATCTCCAGCGGTTGCTCGGGGATCGCCATTTTGGTGTTCATCAGCGCCGCTTCATAAGCGCCAATTTGCCCTTTAGGATCGCGCGGGCTGGCGTTCCAGGTGGTCGGCACCACGCACTGGTAGAGATCAATCTTGCCATCGCGAATGGCGGCCCAGTGGCCTAACGCTCCGCGCGGCGCTTCGGTAAAGCCGACACCACGGCACTCTGTCGGCCAGGTTGCTGGTTCCCACTTCTCAGTGGAGGCGGTGGCGAGATTGCCGTTTTTGAGATTGGTCATCAGCTTGTCGAAGAAATATTGCAACTTGCCTGCGGCCCACTGCGCTTCGTGCGCGCGACACAAAATGCGGCCTAACGTTGACTGGATGCCGGAAAGCGGTAGGTTCAACGCCGACATCATGCGATCGACCGACTCAACGGTCGCCGCATCGCCTTTGTGATAAGCGATTAACGTGCGTGCCAGCGGCCCCACTTCCATCGCGTTACCGCGCCAGCGTGGCGCTTTGATCCACGAGTAGCGTTCCTGTTCATTCAGCTGCTGAATGTTGGTATCGCTGCCTTTGACATCGCCGGGGTTGTACCACGGGTCGGTAATACCATCGAACGGATGACGCCCGACCTGATCGTTGGGATAACGATACCAGGCGTGATCGACAAACTCCTGCACCTGCTGCGGATCAACCAAATCCACTGGCAGCACATTGTTGAAGTCGCCGTTAATCACCGCGCCGCCAGGCATCAGCAGACTTTTCTCGCCAAAGTCGTTGGCGATATCCGGGAACGCGCCGTAACTGAGAACGCATTTATCCGAAAGGCCAGTGCCGATTTCGCTCCACGGCTTGTTGAACTGACCGATGGCTAAGGCGTCGGGGATCATCACGTTGTTAATGAAATCCGCCGTACGGGTAATGATTGACTGCACCAGGTTCAGGCGTTCCATATTGACCGCCCCGACCGCGCCGCTTTCGTCAATGTTAATGGCGCAAGGCATCCCGCCGACAATCCAGTTTGGATGCGGGTTTTTACCGCCAAAGACCGCGTGGATTTTGACAATTTCACGCTGGAAATCGAGAGCTTCAAGATAGTGGGCAAAGCCCATCAGGTTGGCTTCTGGCGGCAGTTTGTACTGCGGGTGCCCCCAGTAGCCATTGCGGAAGATCCCCAACTGCCCGCCTTCAACGAATTTCTTCAGGCGGTTTTGTACGTCGAAGAAATAGCCAGGGGATGATTTCGGCCATGAGGAGAGACTTTGCGCCAGTTCGGAGGTTTTCCGCGGATCGGCTTTCAGCGCATCTAACACATCGATCCAGTCCATCCCGGCAAGCTGATAAAAGTGCACCAGATGGTCATGGCACCAGAGCGTCGCCAGCATAATGTTGCGGATGATATTGGCATTGTCCGGCACTTTAATACCGATGGCATCTTCGATGGCGTAAACCGAAGCCAGGGCGTGTACGCCAGTACAGACACCGCAAATACGTTCAACGAACGCCCACGCATCGCGCGGGTCACGCCCTTGCAGGATGATCTCCAGTCCGCGAAACATGGTGCCGCAGGAGACGGCATTGGTGATCACATTCTGATCGTTAATATTCACTTCGCAGCGCATGTGGCCTTCAATGCGCGTAATCGGGTCGACCACCAGGCGGCGTCCGGCATTATTGATGGTGTATCCCTGAGTTTCGTACTGAGTGCTCATGCCTGTTTATCCTCATTGCCTGGCTGATGTTCGGTTTCTGTAGGTTGCTGGTTATGACGTCTGCGCTGGTCAACGGCGCTGGCGACTGCGTGCACACCAACAGCCGCTGCCACCACGCCAAGCGCGGTTAAGCCGACGGTATCGGCGGGGGGGAGAGGAACCCCCTTGGGGAAATTCGATAAATGC
>OBWT01000225.1_pt1 | contig 26927 bp, 20 predicted proteins | sample 1476541 | NCBI WGS metagenome assembly OBWT01 (sample SAMEA2580134, study PRJEB22360) | human gut metagenome | biome: human gut; feature: human-associated habitat; material: faeces | place: Denmark | collected 2008/2010 | reverse complement strand
CGGCAAAACGCCGGGCCCGCCGCTCCCCCGCGGGGGCCGGAGGATCCATTACAGATTGGCGTTTTTGTCTTGCTCTGCCGTCGCGGCGGCTTTGGGCGCGCCGAGGGTTGCTTTAAACCAGTTCACCACCCGTTCAATAACCGGTTTCTGATACCAGCTGTCATCACCGTGCTCCGCGCCCGCCAGCAACACGTAATCGGCCGGGTTGCCCTCCTTCTTCAGCGCGCGATAGAGCTGCTGACTTTGTACCGGTGAAACCAGGGTGTCGGCGCTGCCGTGCATAATTAAAAACGGCGGCTTTTTACCGCTGATATGGCCCATCGGGCTGGCCGCCAGGGCTTTTTGCGGATCGCTGTCAATCGTCGCTCCCGGCCAGTCGCGAAAGGCGCTACCGTGTATCAGCAGCGCTTCAGTGACCGCCGGCGACTGGTGCACTTTTTGAATTGCCTGCGGAAAACCTTCGCCGATATTCAACAGGTTTGAAATACCGTACAGCGTGGCGGCGGCCTGCACGTCCGAGGATTGCGCCAGGTTATCGCCACGCTCGAACGTTTTGTCACCGTTGGTGAGCGCCAGCATCTGCGCCATATAGCCGCCTGCGGAATCCCCCAGCACGCCAATACGCGACGGGTCTATACCGTATTCCGCGGCATGTTCGCGCAGATAGCGAACGGCGGCTTTACCATCGATAACCGGGGCCGGGAAGGTGTCGGGAACCGTACGGTATTCCGCCGCCGCGACGACGAATCCCGCCGCCGCCAGCGCCATACGCATCTCGATAAACTTATTCCAGGCCGCGCTGGTGAAACCGCCGCCGGGGAAATAGATGATTGCCGGTTTCAGATCGCCGTTACGCGGTACCAGTAAAGACATATGCAGCTGACGAACGGCGACGGTGCTTTTTACCTGGCTATAAACGATATCGTTGAGCGCATCGATACGGCCCCGGGTTTTTTCCACGCGAATGACCTGAGCGCCTTCGGTATTGCCAGCAAGTTCGCCGGCGTTAACGCAGGAAGCCATGCCGGCAAGCATCAGGCCGCCGGTGAGCAGGAGGGGGAGTTTTTTCATGATGTTCTATCCTGAGCAAAGCCTGCCGCGGCGGCAGGCGAAAAGATCCAATGCTCGAAGAGTGTATTAGCGAAAACGTGCGGTGAATAACGCTCTTTTTGCATGAAAACCATGCATTTTTTCGATTAATCAACGTCGCCGTTTTGCGGGCGCTACAGCACTTTCAACATCCTGACTTCGCAGTCAACGTGACCGGTGCAGCCCAGCGGCTCAGCAATATGCTCGAAGCCGAGGTGCTCATATAAACCGACCGCTTCTTTCAGGAAGGCGGTGGTTTCCAGATAGCAGCGTTTGAATCCCTGCTCGCGGGCGTAATCAAGAGCCATCAGTGCCAGCTTTTTCGCCAGCCCCTGGCCGCGCGCGGAGGTCATAAAATACATTTTTTGTAGTTCGCAGATATCGGGCTCGCTGCAGGAGAGCGGTGCCACGCCGCCGCCGCCCACCACTTCACCATTCTGCTCAACGACCCAATAGGCGGAACCCGGCTGGCTATAAAGCTCATAGAGTTCATCCAGATTCGGATCGGCTACCGTATAGCCTTTGTCGGCGGTCAGACCATATTCAGCGGAGACCTGGCGGATAACAGCGGCAATCGCCGGATTATCATTAGCCGTGATGCGGCGCAGGGTTAGCGGTAGGGTTGCGCTCGTATTCATGTGAAGACTCATTGCAAAATAATGACGGATAATGTTGTTAATAACACTGCGGGAGGGGAGAGTGCAAGCGAGGATCTTTCACAGAAAACGCCCCTTATCCGAATGGATAAGGGGCGAGTGAATTACAGCGCGGCGATAATCGCCTGCTGCTCAATCAGCTTCGCTTTTGCTTCCGCGTAACCTTCCAGCTTCTCACGCTCTTTGGCGATCACCGCTTCCGGCGCGCGCGCCACAAAGCCTTCGTTGGAGAGTTTGCTTTCGATGCGGCCAATCTCGCCTTCGATTTTGGTCACCTCTTTAGCTAGGCGCGCCAGCTCATCTTCTTTATTGATGAGGCCAGCCATCGGGATCAGCAGCTCGGCGCCGTCGATAATTTTGGTCACGGAAACCGGGCCTTTATCATCGGCAGGCAGCACGGTGATGCTTTCCAGACGCGCCAGGTTCAGCAGGAAGCTGCGGTTGTCGTTCACGCGACGAATCGCGGCTTCGCTGCAGCCGCGCAGCAGCAGCTCCAGCGGCTTACCTGGGGCGATGTTCATTTCCGCACGGATGTTACGCACGGCGACGATCGCCTGCTTCAGCCATTCGGTATCGGCCAGCGCCGCTTCGTCAACCTGAGACGCATCGTACTGCGGGAATGGCTGTAGCATGATGGTATCGGCAGTGATACCGCAAATAACCTTCACGCGCTGCCAGATGGTCTCGGTGATGAACGGAATAATCGGGTGCGCCAGGCGCAGCAGACCTTCAAGAACGGTCACCAGCGTGTGACGGGTGCCGCGCAGCTCAGACTCGGAACCGCCGTTCATTACCGGCTTGGTCAGCTCCAGATACCAGTCGCAGAACTGGTTCCAGGTGAACTCGTACAGAATGCCTGCGGCAATATCGAAGCGGAAGCCGTCCAGCGCCTCGCGGTAGGCTTTGATGGTCTGGTTGAATTCCGCGAGGATCCAGCGGTCCGCCAGCGACAGGGTCATTTCGCCGCCGTTAAAGCCGCAATCCTGATCTTCGGTATTCATCAGCACAAAGCGGCTGGCGTTCCACAGCTTATTACAGAAGTTACGATAACCTTCCAGACGCTTCATATCCCAGTTGATATCGCGGCCGGTAGAGGCCAACGCCGCCAGGGTAAAGCGCAGGGCGTCGGTACCGTGCGGCTCAATGCCGTTCGGGAACTGCTTCTCGGTGCGTTTGGCGATTTTTTCCGCCAGCTGCGGCTGCATCATGTTACCGGTGCGTTTTTCCAGCAGCTCGGGCAGGGAAATGCCGTCGACCATATCCAGCGGGTCGATAACGTTGCCCTTCGATTTGGACATCTTCTGGCCTTCGTCATCGCGGATTAGACCGGTCATATAGACGGTTTTAAACGGCACCTGCGGCTTGCCGTTTTCATCTTTGATGAAGTGCATGGTCATCATGATCATGCGGGCAATCCAGAAGAAGATGATGTCAAAACCAGATACCATCACGCTGGTTGGGTGGAACTGGCGCAGTGCGTCGGTGTTTTCCGGCCAGCCGAGCGTGGAGAAGGTCCACAGCGCGGAGGAGAACCAGGTGTCGAGAACGTCTTCATCCTGACGCAGCGCAACATCAGCACCGAGGTTATTTTCTTTACGCACTTCGTCTTCGTTGCGGCCAACATAAACATTACCCGCTTCGTCATACCATGCCGGGATACGGTGACCCCACCATAGCTGACGAGATATACACCAGTCCTGAATATCGCGCATCCAGGAGAAATACATGTTTTCGTACTGCTTCGGTACGAACTGAATGTCGCCATTCTCAACCGCTTCAACTGCCGGTTTCGCCAGTACATCGGCACGTACGTACCACTGGTCTGTCAGCATCGGTTCGATAACCACGCCGCCACGGTCGCCGTAAGGAACGGTCAGATCGTGCGGTTTAATCTCTTCCAGCAGGCCGAGTGCGTCAATCGCAGCAACGACGGCTTTACGTGCAGCAAAACGCTCGAGTTTCTGGAACTCTGCCGGGATCTCGCTGGAATAAACGTCAGATTCGTTACCTTTGGTATCGAATACCTGGGCGCTTTCACGGATATCGCCGTCAAAGGTCAGGATGTTGATCATCGGCAGGGCGTGACGTTTACCGACTTCATAGTCGTTAAAGTCGTGCGCTGGAGTGATCTTCACGCAGCCGGTACCTTTTTCCATGTCGGCGTGTTCGTCGCCAACGATCGGAATACGACGGTTAACCAGCGGCAGAATGACATATTTGCCAATCAGATCTTTGTAACGCGGATCTTCCGGGTTAACGGCCACGCCGGTATCGCCCAGCAGGGTTTCCGGACGAGTAGTCGCAACCACCAGATAATCTTTACCGTCTGCGGTTTTCGCGCCGTCAGCCAGCGGATAGCGGATGTGCCACATCGAACCTTTCGATTCGCGGTTTTCCACTTCCAGGTCGGAGATAGCGGTGCGCAGTTTCGGGTCCCAGTTTACCAGGCGTTTGCCACGGTAAATCAGGTCTTCTTTATACAGACGAACGAAAACTTCTTTCACTGCATTGGACAGGCCTTCGTCCATCGTGAAGCGTTCACGCTCCCAGTCCACGGAGTTGCCGAGACGACGCATCTGACGGGTAATGGTGCCGCCGGATTCCGCTTTCCATTCCCAGATTTTGTCGATGAAAGCTTCGCGGCCGTAGTCGTGACGGGTTTTACCTTCTTCTGCGGCAATCTTGCGCTCAACGACCATCTGGGTAGCGATCCCGGCGTGGTCAGTACCGACCTGCCACAGGGTGTTTTTACCCTGCATACGCTGATAGCGGATCATGGTATCCATGATGGTTTGCTGGAAGGCGTGACCCATATGCAAACTGCCGGTGACGTTCGGCGGCGGGATCATGATGCAGAAACTTTCCTGGCTTTCGTCGCCATTGGGTTTGAAATAGCCCTGCTTTTCCCAGTGCTCGTAAAGCGGCTGTTCGATATCTTGGGGGTTGTATGTCTTTTCCATTATTTCCAGGTTGCCGTGTTCAGGTTGAAACCAGCCATGCGGTACGCTTTATAGCGTTCGCGCGCCAGTTGTTTCAAAGAATCTTCATAAGGGACGAAGTCTATCACTTCTGTGAAAGCGGTGGCAAAATCTGCAAAGTTTAGCCGCAGGCTAATCAGAATATCCCGCGGGCTGCTGTTGCGCTTTTGCGGCCAGGCGATCTCCACCGGCGCGCCGCCACGCGGACCTTCTCCCGCCAGATTATGCGGAACGAAACTTTCCGCGGGTCGAGCCCACAGCGCTTCGTCCAGACGAATGGCCTGCTGCTCATCTTCGCAGGCGATGAGCACTCGCTTGCCGCTGCGCCAACGTTCTGCGGCAATGTCACACACCAGTTGTTCAACGGCGCTCAGGCCGTCTTGTTGCGTATCATTGTCCAGAAGATAGAACGTTGCGTTTTTCATATATGGGGCTTCTTGTGGTGACTTTAAATGCTTAAGCCGGGCGGCGCTATGCTGACCCGGCCTATAAACGGCATCTTTTCGTTGGCCCGGCAAGCGTAACGCCGCCGGGCATCAGACGGCAATTACTCTTCGCCGGTAAATCCGGCGCGGTTGAGCAGGAACTGCGACAGCATCGCCACCGGACGACCGGTCGCGCCTTTGGCTTTCCCGGAACGCCACGCGGTACCGGCGATATCCAGGTGCGCCCAGTTGTACTTGCGGGTAAAGCGCGCCAGGAAGCAGCCCGCGGTAATTGCCCCGCCGGGACGGCCGCCGATATTGGCCATATCCGCAAAGTTAGACTCCAGCTGCTCCTGGAACTCGTCGCCAAGCGGCAGACGCCATGCGCGATCCCCCGCCAGTTCGGACGCGCCGATCAGCTCGTGGGCCAGCGGGTTGTGGTTCGACATCAGGCCGGTGATGTGGTGGCCCAGCGCAATCACGCAGGCGCCGGTCAGCGTGGCCACGTCGATAACGGTTTCCGGCTCGAAGCGCTCAACGTAGGTCAGCACATCGCACAGCACCAGACGCCCTTCGGCATCGGTGTTCAGCACTTCCACCGTTTGCCCGGACATCGTGGTCAACACGTCGCCTGGACGATAGGCGCGGCCGCCCGGCATGTTTTCACATCCCGCCAGCACGCCGACAACGTTCAGCGGTAGCTGAAGTTCGGCAACCATACGCATCACGCCGTACACAGCCGCCGCGCCGCACATGTCGTATTTCATCTCGTCCATGCCTTCGGAAGGCTTGATGGAGATGCCGCCGGAGTCAAAGGTCAGACCTTTACCCACCAGCACGATAGGGCGCGCGTCTTCTGCCGGGTTGCCTTTATATTCGATAACCGACATCAGCGATTCATTTTGCGAACCGTTGCCGACCGCCAGATAAGAGTTCATTCCCAGCTCTTTCATCTGCTGTTCGCCGATAACGCGGGTAATGACGTTCTTACTGTAGGTATCGGCCAGCTGGCGTGCCTGAGAGGCCAGATAGGCGGCATTACAGATATTTGGCGGCATATTGCCGAGATCTTTCGCCGCTTTGATGCCTGCAGCAATCGCCAGACCGTGCTGAATAGCGCGTTCGCCGCTGGTCAGCTCGCGGCGGGTTGGGACGTTGAAGACCATTTTACGCAGCGGGCGACGCGGCTCGCTTTTGTTGGTTTTCAACTGGTCAAAGCTGTACAGCGTCTCTTTGGCGGTCTCGACCGCCTGACGCACTTTCCAGTAGTTATTGCGGCCTTTGACGTGCAGCTCGGTCAGGAAGCAGACGGCTTCCATTGAGCCGGTATCATTCAGCGTATTGATTGTTTTCTGAATGACCTGCTTGTACTGACGTTCATCCAGCTCGCGCTCTTTGCCGCAGCCAATAAGCAGAATGCGCTCTGACAGAATGTTCGGCACATGGTGCAGCAATAAAGTCTGGCCAGGTTTGCCTTCCAGCTCGCCGCGACGCAGCAGGGCGCTGATGTAACCGTCGCTAATTTTATCAAGCTGTTCGGCGATGGGGGAGAGGCGACGTGGTTCAAAGACGCCGACCACGATACAGGCGCTCCGCTGCTTCTCCGGGCTACCGCTTTTTACACTGAACTCCATGCACTATGCTCCTGAATCTTAAAGACAACAGTGGTGGCTACAGATATACTCGTCGTCTTTCAAGTTGCAGATGCGTTGGCTGCGCCTGCTCACCCCTGTCACTTACCTGATGTAAGCTCCGGGGCTTCACAGTCTTGCCGCCTGCCTGCAACTCGAAATCCACAGAGTATAGAAATTGAAAGCTTTCGTAACTCATGTCCGCTGTTGTGGTGACTTCGTGTTAATCTTAACGTTATTACGGCCTTGGTTCGTCAGAAAAGATCCTGATACGCAGAACCAGCGAGTCATTTAATCTTAGCGATGTTTTCGACGACCAAAGAGAATAAATGACGTTTAAGCCATGAAACAAGCAATTTTCCTGCAATAAAACGGGTTTTTACGGGCGTATTTATAGTGATAATCATAAGATATCTGGTTCGTGAGACGCTGAAAAGCCAGTTGGCGATCCTATTCATCCTGCTGCTCATTTTCTTTTGTCAGAAACTGGTCAGGATCCTCGGCGCCGCTGTTGATGGCGATATCCCGACAAATCTGGTGCTCTCGCTGTTAGGGCTGGGCGTACCTGAAATGGCGCAGCTTATTCTGCCCCTGAGTTTATTCCTCGGGCTGCTGATGACGCTGGGCAAACTGTATACCGAAAGTGAAATTACGGTGATGCACGCCTGCGGCCTGAGTAAAGCCGTGCTGGTGAAAGCCGCCATGATCCTGGCGCTCTTTACGGGCGTCGTCGCGGCGGTCAACGTAATGTGGGCCGGCCCCTGGTCTTCTCGTCACCAGGATGAAGTGCTGGCGGAAGCGAAAGCGAACCCAGGCATGGCGGCGCTGGCTCAGGGCCAGTTCCAGCAGGCCAGCGACGGCAGCGCGGTGCTGTTTATTGAGAACGTCAACGGCAACCGCTTCAGCGACGTTTTCCTTGCTCAGCTGCGGCCGCGAGGCAACGCGCGCCCGTCGGTGGTGGTCGCGGATACCGGCGAGCTCTCGCTGCGTAAAGACGGCTCGCAGGTGGTGACCATGAATCAGGGCACCCGCTTTGAAGGCACCGCGATGCTGCGTGACTTCCGCATTACCGACTTCAAAAACTATCAGGCGATAGTTGGCCATCAGGCGGTGGCCTCCGACCCGAACGATACCGAGCAGATGGATATGCGCACCCTGTGGCATACCGATACCGATCGCGCCCGGGCGGAGCTGCACTGGCGCTTCACGCTGGTGGCAACGGTGTTCATCATGGCCCTGATGGTGGTGCCGCTCAGCGTGGTGAACCCGCGCCAGGGCCGCGTGCTGTCGATGCTGCCGGCGATGCTGCTCTATCTGGTGTTCTTCCTGCTGCAAACGTCGATTAAATCGAGCGGCGGTAAAGGCAAAATGGATCCGATGGTCTGGATGTGGGCGGTAAACCTGCTCTATTTCGCGTTGGCCGTGTTGTTGAACCTGTGGGATACGGTGCCGATGCGCCGCTTCCGTGCCCGTTTTAACAAAGGAGCGGCGTGATGCAGGCGTTTGGGGTACTTGACCGTTATATCGGTAAGACGATTTTCAATACCATCATGATGACCCTGTTCATGCTGGTTTCCCTCTCGGGCATCATCAAGTTTGTCGACCAGCTGAAAAAGGCCGGGCAGGGCAACTATGATGCGCTGGGGGCAGGAATCTACACGATTCTCAGCGTGCCGAAAGATATCCAAATCTTCTTCCCGATGGCGGCGCTGCTCGGTGCGCTGCTGGGGCTGGGGATGCTGGCGCAGCGCAGCGAACTGGTGGTGATGCAGGCTTCCGGCTTTACCCGTCTGCAGGTGGCGCTGTCGGTGATGAAAACCGCGATTCCGCTGGTGCTGCTGACCATGGCGATGGGCGAGTGGGTTGCCCCACAGGGCGAGCAGATGGCGCGTAACTATCGTGCTCAGCAGATGTACGGCGGTTCGCTGCTTTCCACTCAGCAGGGGCTATGGGCGAAAGACGGCCATAACTTTGTGTATATCGAGCGGGTAAAAGGCAACGATGAGCTGGGTGGGGTGAGCATTTACGCCTTTAACGACCAGCGCCGCCTGCAGTCCGTTCGCTATGCCGCTTCGGCAAAGTTCGACACCGAGAATAAGCTCTGGCGACTGTCGCAGGTGGATGAATCCAACCTGACTGACCCGAAACAGGTCACCGGAACGCAGACGGTCAGTGGGACCTGGAAGACCAACCTGACGCCGGACAAGCTCGGCGTGGTGGCGCTGGACCCGGACGCGCTGTCCATCAGCGGCCTGCACAACTATGTTACCTATCTGAAGTCCAGCGGTCAGGATCCGGGCCGCTATCAGCTCAATATGTGGAGCAAAATCTTCCAGCCGCTGTCGGTGGCGGTGATGATGCTGATGGCGCTGTCGTTTATCTTCGGCCCGCTGCGCAGCGTACCGATGGGCGTCAGAGTGGTGACCGGGATCAGCTTCGGCTTTATCTTCTACGTGCTGGACCAGATTTTCGGCCCGCTAACCCTGGTGTACGGCATTCCGCCGATTATCGGCGCGCTGCTGCCGAGCGCCAGCTTCTTCTTGCTGAGCCTCTGGCTGATGATGCGCAAATCCTGACGTAACGCGCCCCCTTCCTGGAGTCAGCAAGGGGGCGTTTTTTTAGCGTTTTCGCCCGCCAAGCAAGCTTCCCAGCATTCCCCTGACTATCTGGTTGGTCACCTGACGCACCGCGCTCTTAGCTGCCGTTTGTACGATACCGTCGCGTTTGCCGCCGCGCGGCCCGGTGGTGCCGAACAGAATGTCTTTTAATCCGCCGAGCAGGCCGTCGTCATCGCCGTTTGGCTGGCCTTTTGCGGGCGGTGACTGCTGCTGCTCCGTTGTGCTCTGAACGCCCTGTTGCAGCATTTCAAAGGCCGATTCACGGTCGATCTCTTCTTCATATTTTCCGTACAGCGGCGAGTGGTTAAGCAGCCCGTTACGTTCGTCATCGGTGACCGGCCCCATACGCGAGCAGGGGGCGATAACCATCGCGCGTTCCACTATCGAAGGGCTGCCCTTCTCATCAAGAAAGGAGATCAGCGCCTCGCCGGTGCCCAGCTCCTGGATCGCCTGTTCGGTACTGAACGCCGGATTCGCGCGCATGGTCTGCGCGGCGGTTTTTACCGCTTTTTGGTCTTTCGGCGTGAAGGCGCGCAGGGCGTGCTGTACGCGATTACCCAGCTGACCGAGAACCGCATCGGGAATGTCCGCCGGGTTTTGTGAAACAAAATAGACCCCGACGGCTTTAGAACGAATCAGACGAATGACCTGCTCGATTTTATCCAGCAGCACCTGCGGCGCATCGTTAAACAGCAGATGCGCTTCATCAAAGAAAAAGACCAGCTTTGGCTTCTCCTGGTCGCCGGCCTCCGGCAGCCGTTCGTAAAGCTCGGAGAGCATCCATAGCAGGCTGGCGGCGTACAGCTTCGGCATCTGATAAAGCTTTTCGGCGCTCAGGATATTAATTACCCCTTTACCCTGCGCATCAACGCGCATCCAGTCCTGGATATCGAGCATCGGTTCGCCGAAAAAGTGCTCTGCACCCTGCTGCTCCAGGGTCAGCAATCCGCGCTGAATCGCCCCGACGGAGGCGCTGCTGATGTTGCCGTACTGGTTCTGAAACGCTTTGGCGTTGTCGCCAATGTATTGGGTTATGGCGCGCAGGTCTTTAAAGTCGAGCAGCAGCAGCCCGCGATCGTCGGCGATACGGAAGATGATATTCAGCACCCCGGACTGAACCTCATTGAGGTTGAGCAGGCGAGCCAGCAGCAGCGGCCCGAGATCGGAAACCGTGGCGCGAACCGGGTGGCCTTTTTCGCCAAAAATATCCCATAGCACCACCGGATTGGCGTGCGGCTGCCAGTCCGTTGCGCCGATTTTTTCCAGACGTGCCTGCAGCTTTTCCGAACTTTGGCCCGACTCGGCGATACCGGTGAGGTCGCCTTTCACATCGGCCATAAATACCGGAACGCCGATTTCCGAGAAAGACTCCGCCAGCTTTTGCAGAGTGACGGTTTTACCGGTCCCCGTGGCGCCGGTAATCAAGCCGTGGCGGTTGGCCATAGCGGGCAGTAAATGCAGCTGTTTATCCAGCGTGCGTGCAATCAGCAGAGGTGAGCTCATGAGCGATTTCTCCATTTATCCTGCTGCGAGTATAGGCAACCTGATAGCAAAAGGAGGGAAATCACGCGCACCTTCGCTTATTCACGTCAGGCGCAGTGGCGCTGAATTAACGCGATGCTCTGCTCGATTTCTCGGCGGATATCGTCTTCGCTCCAGTTTGCCAATTCCGGCGCGAAGGGTTCGAACGCATACACGCCCTGATAGCCGCGCGCCTCCAGGTTTTTGACCTGCTCGCAGCTTTGCAGCTGGTCTTTTGCGGTCAGCATGATGCGCTCATTGTCGGTCAGGGCTTCGCGCGGGCGGGTATCCTCTACGCCGGAAAGATGGACCAGACCGATTTCGCCGATATCCACCTGGTTAAACTCCTGCTCCGCCTGCGGATAAAGATGATGGTGGAAGGTATCTATCAGCAGCTTAAACGGCACCCGCGCGTCGTGGATCAGCGTTTGCGCCTGCGCCGACGAGCGGAGCGAGCTCTGCGGGAAACCGAGCGGCTCCACCAGCCCCTGAATGCCGTAGAAGGCAAAAAGCGGCGCCAGGTCACGCAGAGCGTTAAGGGTTTCGCTCGCCGGAACCTCGGTACCATCGTTCAGCGGGCACAGCACCAGCGATTTTGCGCCAACGGCTTTGGCTTCTTTCAGCAATGACTCCGTCAGGCTACGAACCTCTGCGGTGCGGCAGTTGAAGGGGTAGACCGCATTGATAGTGAGGATCTCAATATGGTAGCGGTCAGCCAGCTCCCGCACCTGCTGGTGGCTCAGATTGTCGGTTACTTTTCCGCTGGGGAGGTCGTTACGTAGCTCGACTTTGTTCAGCCCCAGGCTGTTCACTAGCCGGAAAAAGGCCTCAATGCTGAGTGACGGGGCGATCTTGCGGTTGATGCAGAAACGTTGCGATGCAATAGCCATTTTGACTCTCCAGAAACGTAGGGATCGAATTCGTTCGAATGCCTCATAGTCAAAACATTTATTCCAAAATTAGCAATGTATGAAATGGTGGTTTTTTGAGCCGACTCGCAAAATATTTTTCTGCTGCGTTTTAAAGAGCACGGGTTGCAGGTGGCGCTAAATCTCAACTCTTTTTATCGTGCTTTAGCCCGCAAGCCGGCAATTTCTTACACGAAATTGCGACCATCATCACCAAAATAGAATTTCACTAGCCATCAATATTGAAATATTAATTTCATTTTACTACGGTTACAGCACAGCAGATCCAGTAATGGGCCGTACTGCGTTGGCCCCCGATACCCCATACAGATGAGGCGAGAGCATGACTATCACAGGAAACTTTATTGGCGGGAAAACCGTTACCAGCGGCAGCAGCAACACAATGCCGGTATTCGACCCCGCGACGGGCAAAGTGGTCCGCGAAGTCACGTTATCGACCGCGCAGGAAGTCTCTGACGCCATTCAGGTGGCGCGTGATGCTTTTGAAAGCTGGTCGCGCACCACGCCGCTGCGCCGCGCCCGCGTGATGTTCAATTTTAAAATGTTACTGGAACAGCACGCTGAAGAGCTGGCGGGGATTATCGTCAGCGAACACGGTAAAGTGTTTTCCGACGCGATGGGGGAGCTGACGCGCGGCATGGAAGTCGTTGAGTTTGCCTGCGGTATTCCGCACCTGATCAAAGGGGAGTTCTCATCGGATGTCGGAACCGGCGTTGATAGCTATTCTCTGATGCAGCCGCTGGGCGTGGTGGCGGGCATTACGCCGTTCAACTTCCCGGCGATGGTACCGATGTGGATGTTCCCGCTGGCGCTGGCCTGCGGCAACAGCTTTGTCCTGAAGCCGCCAGCGCTGGCGCCTACTGCCGCGGTGCGTCTGGCGGAATTGCTGAAAGAAGCGGGTCTGCCGGATGGCGTCTTTAACGTCGTGCACTGCAGCAACGAAGATGCCGAGCAGCTATACCGGGACCCGCGGATCGCGGCGGTAAGCTTTGTCGGATCTTCCGGCGTGGCGGAGCATATTTATAAAACCGCCAGCGCTTATGGCAAGCGGGTACAGGCGTTTGGCGCGGCGAAAAACCACGCGATTGTGATGCCGGATGCCGATCTGGATGCCACCGTGAATGCCATTATGGGCGGCGCGTTCGGCTCGGCGGGCGAGCGCTGCATGGCGCTGCCGGTGGTGGTCGCCGTGGGTGATGAAACGGCGGATAAACTGATTGCGCGCCTGAAGCCGCTGGTGGAATCCCTGAAGGTGGGGCCTGGCTGTATGCGCGGAAAAGAAGAGAACGAAATGGGGCCGGTCGTCTCCGATGCCCATCAGAAAAAAGTGCTGGGATATATTGATAAAGGAGTCAGCGAGGGTGCGACGCTGGTGGTTGACGGACGCAAGCCGCAGGTGCCCGGGTTTGAAGAGGGATACTACGTCGGCGGAACGCTGTTCGACAACGTTACGCCGGAGATGACTATCTGGCGCGAAGAGATTTTTGGCCCGGTGTTGGGTATTGTCCGCGTGGCGGATTACCACAGCGCGCTGGAGCTGGTGAACAGCCATGAGTTCGGCAACGGTAGCGCCGTCTTTACCAGCAACGGCCACACCGCGCGTGAATTTGTCCATGATGTCCAGGCCGGAATGGTTGGGGTCAACGTACCGGTACCCGTTCCAATGGCCTTCCATAGCTTTGGCGGCTGGAAACGCTCCGTATTCGGCGCACTGAACGTCCATGGCCCGGACGGCGTGCGCTTCTATACGCGTATGAAAACCGCCACCGTCCGCTGGCCGCAGGGTCTGCAAACCGTATCTGAATTCAGTATGCCGACGTTAGGCTAATCGGCGAAGGAGAGCGCCATGTCTTTACTGGCTAAAGCAAAAAAAGAAGGGCAGATTCAGCACATCACCCCGCAGAGCGCGGGGTGGAAGTACATTGGTTTTGACGTCTGGATGTTAAAGAAAGGGCAAACCGTCACCCTGGAAAGCGGCGATCGCGAACTGTGCCTGGTGCTGGTCGCCGGGCTGGCTTCGGTAAAAACCACGCGGGCGGATTTCCCCAAACTTGGCCAGCGTATGTCGCCATTTGAGCGTACGCCGCCCTGGTCAGTCTACGTGCCGCCGCAGGATAAAGTCGAAGTGACGGCGGATTCAGACCTCGAGCTGGCCGTATGCAGCGCGCCGGGTAAAGGAACTTTCCCTGCACGGGTCATCTCCCCGCAGGACGTGGGCGTAGAGCATCGCGGTAAGGGGCGCAACCAGCGCCTGGTGCACAATATTCTTCCGGACAACGTGCAGGCGGACTGCCTGCTGGTGGTGGAGGTTTACACCGAGGAAGGGGCGACCAGCTCGTGGCCGTCGCATAAGCACGATACGGCGCTGCCGGGCCAGGAAACCCAGCTGGAAGAGACCTACTATCACCGTTTCGATCCGCCGCAGGGTTTTGCCTTCCAGCGCGTCTACACCGATGACCGCAGCCTCGATGCCTGCATGGCTCCCTACAACCACGATGTAGTCATGGTGCCGCGCGGCTACCATCCGGTGGCGGCGATTGCCGGATATGACAGCTACTATCTGAACGTGATGGCCGGCCCGGATCGCAAATGGATGTTTACCTGGGAAGAGGATCACGCGTGGATCAATAGCCCTGATTATCCTCGCCACGATTAACATCGGTTGAGGATAAAAAGGCCGGTTAGCGTTGCTAGCCGGCCTTTTTGATTCTGTAACCCGAATAAGATCTTCTTCGCAATTCTGCCACATCCCCGGCTCGCGCTGCGCTCAGCCGGGCTACGGGTTTACCGTCGTCTGCGGACAAGTAGCCCGGATAAGACGTTTATGTCGCCATCCGGGAATAATAAAAAGCTTAAGCCAGCTGCTTCGTTTCTGCATCCTTGCTGCTGTTCAGCGCCAGCGAGACCGCCAGAGTCTGGGCCAGGCACAGCGAGGCCACCTGCGAGCGGAAACCATCAACCTGCGCCTCGCGCACCACAAAGCAGACGTCGCTGAAGGCCGCCAGCGGGCTGACCTGGCTGTCGGTAATCGCTATCTGTCGTGCTTTACGCTGCGCGCCGAGCTCCACCAGTTCAACCACTTCCCGCGCATACGGAGAGAAGCTCACCGCCACCACGACATCTTTCGGCCCGACCAGGCTGAGCTGCTCGGTAAACATGCCGCCCAGACCGTCAATCAGGAACGCTTTACGGTCCAGATGGCGCAGGGCGTAGGTCAGATAGGAGGCGACGCTAAAGGAGCGGCGCAGGCCAATAACGTAGATATTCTCCGCTTCCGCCAGCAGCGCGACCGCGCGCTGCAGATCGTCGCCGGAGGTCTGCATCGCCAGCTGCTGCAGCGCCTGGGTATTGACCATGGTGAACATATTCAGGATTTCGGTCGGCGTTTCCGGCGGGGTTGCGTCATCCGTGGTGGTCTGGCGGAACAGACGCGCGCGCTCGGTATAGTTGGCCGTCTCTTCCATCAGGTGCTGCTTGAACATCTGCTTCATTTCGTTGAAGCCGCTAAAACCAAAGGCGTTAGCGAAGCGGATCAGCGTGGAAGGGGGGACGTCAGCTTGTTGCGCGATAGAGGCCACGGTGTCGAAAGCCACGCTATTGCTGTTATCGAGAATATAGCGGGCTACCTGTTTCAGGCGTTTGCTTAACGTGTCGTAGCGACGCCTGATTTCATCCTGCAAGATGGTAAGTTGGGTCGGATTATTGGCCATAGATTGCGCTCTGAGAAAATGAAAGGAATATAATTTCCAGTGTATCAAATGAAGCGAATTTTTCATTTACTACGATGAAATACGCGATTCATTTCACGAAGATCCAGAAAAAAGCCCGCATCTTCTGAAGAGGATGCGGGCCTGGGCGGAATCAGCCGCGTGCTTCTCGCCAGTAGCCGATGAGCGTGAGGTAGTTGCGTTTCACTTCGTTAATCAGCGCCTCGTCGCTGAGCTCTCCCTGCATCCAGCGCCGTGAAGGCTGGCCAAAAATGGTGCGCCCGACGGCAAAACCTTTGATCATCGGATGCTTCGCCGCTTCAGCAAAACCGGCGCGCAGACGGTCCGAAGGGGCGTCCAGGCCGAGGATTAAGATCCCGCGGCACCAGCTATCTTCGCGCGCGATCAGTTTGCCGATCCTCTCCCATTCCGCGCTCGACAGCGGCGGCAGCTTCCACCAGTCCGGCTGGATACCCAGCTGATAGAAGTGCTCCAGCATGTCGTGGTAGTGACGTTCATCTTTATCCGGACCGTTTTCCGGCAGGATGATTTCCAGCAGCAGTTCATGCCCGGACTTATTGCACGCCTGCCAGACTTCCAGCAGCAGCGCATCCTGTTCGGCGCGCAGCTCGGCGGGATCGGCCGGATGATAGAAGACCAGGCATTTCACCACGTGCTCCAGCGGCCAGTCGATCAGCTGGGAACCGATGTTGCCATGTTCCAGGCGCAGCGGGCGCGAGCTCGGCATTTCAATCGGCCGACCAATCCACCAACCCTTGCCGGTGATGGCATTGAGCGAACGCTGGCCGTAGGTGCCATCGGCGAGGATGCCGCTGCGACCGTCAAGACCGGCTTCGTCTGCGGCGGCTTCCGCGGCAGCAATAAGTCCCAGCCCCGGTTTCGTGGGGGGGGCCTCCCGCGGCAGCCAGCAGCAGCAGCTTCAGCTGCGGAATACAGGATTCATCACGCCCGGTTTCCAGTGCCAGGTCTGCCAGCTGCTTACGGTGGTCAAAGGCGAAAATGCACAGCTCCGGCCACGCCTGGCGGCGGCTGGTGACGCGATGGAGATGGTTGAGGCGAGCGTCGATATCCGGACGCGGGACCGATTCTGCTCGCGACAGATAGTCGTCAAGCTCGGCTTTAGTCGGCATTGCGGGCGCGCAGCCGTGGCGTGAAACCACCAGCGCGCCGCAGGCGTTAGCGTAGCGGCAGGCCTGCTCCCAGCCTTCATCGTTAAGCCAGCCGCGCAACAGGCCGGACATAAAGGCATCGCCCGCGCCCAGGACGTTAAGCACGTCTACGCGTACGCCCTGCTGCAGCGGCACGCTATCCCAACTGTCGGGAATGGTGCCTTCCAGCACCACGCAGCCCATCGGACCGCGCTTGCAAACCAGCGTCGCTTTTGTGGCGTTACGCACGTTTTTCAGCGCGGTCAGGGTATCGGTGCTGCCGCCGGCAATATGAAACTCCTCTTCAGTCCCCACCACCAAATCGAACAGATGCAGGACTTCCTGCAGCTGGCTGGTCACCTGGCCGGACTCAATGAAACGCGTTTCACCGTCGCCTAAAGACGTTAACCCCCAAAGCACCGGACGATAGTCGATATCCAGCGCGGTACGCAGGCCGTGGCGGCGGGCGTACTCCAGCGCCTTCAGCACCGCTTCGCGCGTGTTGGCGTGCGAAAGGTGGGTACCGGTTACCGCCAGCGCCCGGGAAGAGGCGATGTACTCTTCCTTAATATCTTCTGGCGAAAGGGCCATATCGGCGCAGTTATCGCGATAAAAAATCAGCGGAAACGTCTCCTGATCTTTAATCCCCAGCATCACTAACGCCGTCAGGCGCTGCTTATCGGTGATCAGATATTCGGTATCGACGCCGGCGCGGCTCAGAGTTTCGCGTAGAAAACGGCCATTATGCTCATCGCCCACTCGAGCGAGCATTGCCGATTTTAATCCCTGAATGGCGGTGCCGAAGGCGACGTTGCCGGAAGAGCCACCCAGGTATTTAGAAAAACTGGCGACATCTTCCAGCCTCGCGCCAATCTGCTGGGCATAGAGATCGACTGCCACCCGGCCAATACAGATGACGTCGAGTCGCTTTACTGCTGCATTCATAGCTAGGGTTTCCTTTTGCATTTCTGCTGTACGGAAGAGTCGGAATGCCGACAGCGTCTCCGAAAACAGCCTGAGGGTTATTGGTTACCCTTAGTTTGAGAAATAAATATTTCATTTGCAAACTAGATCGAAATTAAAAAACCAAAAATGTGAGGGATATACCACTATGCCGCGCTGAGCCTCATTCTGCCTCGGATCCTGGGCTGCGGCTGAAAGTTGAACTGGAGACCGTTTGGATGTGGTCTTTACCTATGATTTTTAAGGGGATATTAAGAGGTGGGCCGCGTAATTTGCGCGTTATCCCGTATACAGGATGCGAATGAAACGGGTGAAATGCATAGAGAGTTTGATCCCTCTCGCAAAATGAAATATTTCTTCTGTATTTCTATTTAATGAAAAAAATGTTTGCCTATAATCCAGAAGTATTCCAGTGGCGTTAACGGTTTCCCTGACTCATCGCTTGTATCGCTGCGCAGGGCAAAACGCTAACCCACACGCAAATACTGACAATAAGGATTGGGCAACATGGGCAAACTGAGACTGACAATGGCGCAGGCGCTGGTGAAGTTCCTGGATAACCAGTACCTGGAAGTCGATGGCGAAGAGCATAAGTTCGTCAAAGGCATCTTTGCTATCTTTGGCCACGGCAACGTGCTGGGAATGGGCCAGGCCCTTGAACAAGATAGCGGTGAAATGCGGGTCTATCAGGGGCGTAACGAGCAAGGGATGGCGCATGTCGCCACCGGTTTTGCCAGACAGTCTTTGCGTCGTCAGATTATTGCCTGTACTTCCTCCATTGGCCCCGGCGCGGCGAATATGATTACCGCCGCCGCCACCGCGACCGCCAACCGCATCCCGCTGCTGCTGCTGCCGGGCGATGTGTTTGCGACCCGCCAGCCTGATCCGGTGCTGCAGCAAATCGAACAGAGCCACGATCTCAGCATTACCACTAACGACGCGTTTCGCGCGGTGAGTAAATACTGGGATCGCATCACCCGTCCGGAACAGCTGATGAGCGCCTGCATCAACGCCATGCGCGTGTTGACCGACCCGGCGGAAACCGGTGCGGTCACGCTCTGTCTGCCGCAGGATGTTCAGGGTGAAGCCTGGGATTATCCGGAATCCTTCTTTACCCGCCGGGTACACCGCCTTGATCGCCGTCCGGCCAGCGCCGCGCAGCTGGCGGATGCCGTGGCCGCGATTAAAGCCAGCCGTAAGCCGCTGATCGTTTGCGGCGGCGGGGTGAAATACTCCGGCGCAGGCGAGGCGTTGACCCGTTTTGCCGAGCGCTACGGCGTGCCGTTTGCCGAAACCCAGGCGGGTAAAGGCAGCGTTGTCTCTTCGCATCCTTATAACGTAGGCGGCGTCGGCGAAACCGGCTGCCTGGCGGCGAACCTGCTGGCGAAAGAGGCGGACTTAGTCATCGGTCTTGGCACGCGTTTCAGCGATTTCACCACCTCATCAAAATGGATTTTCCAGCACCCGGGCGTGCGCTTCCTCAATATCAACGTCAGCAACTTCGACGCCTGGAAGCTGGATGGCATCCCGATGCTGGCGGATGCTCGCGAAGCCCTCACTGCTCTGGACGGTGCCCTGTCCGGCGAATCCTGGCAGGCTGGCTGGGGAGAGCAGATTGAAAGCGTGCAGAGCCGCCAGCTGAAAGAGACCCAGCGCGTTTACCAGGCGGTGTGGCAGGAAACCGCTTTCGTCCCGGAAATAGACGACCACCTGGATCGGGAATCGGTGTATCGCGAATTTCGCCAGATAACCGACTCCACCCTGACGCAAAGCAGCGTTCTCGGCGTACTCAACGAAACGCTGCCGGCGGATGCGGTAATTGTGGCGGCGGCGGGTAGCCTGCCGGGAGACCTGCAGCGCGTCTGGCGCAACCGGGCCACCAACACCTATCACGTGGAATACGGCTACTCCTGCATGGGGTATGAAGTCAGCGCCGCGCTGGGCGTGAAGTTAGCCCAACCGCAAAGCGAGGTCTATTCGCTGGTCGGTGACGGCTCGTTCATGATGCTGCACTCCGAGCTGGTGACCTCCCTGCAGGAGCGCGCGAAGATCAACATCGTGCTGCTCGACAACATGGCCAACGGCTGCATTAACAACCTGCAGATGGAGCACGGTATGGACAGCTTCGGCACCGAGTTCCGCTTCCGCTGCGCCGAATCGGGCCAGCTGCAGGGCGGCCTGGTGCCGGTAGATTTCGCCACCGTCGCTGCCGGCTACGGCTGCAAAACCTGGCGCGTCACGACGCTAGAAGAACTGCGCCACGCGCTGGACGCCGCGCGCCGCGAAACCGTCAGTACCCTGATAGACATTAAAGTGCTGCCGAAAACCATGGTGCACAAATACGGCAGCTGGTGGAACGTCGGCGTCGCGCAGTCTGCGCTCTCCGAGCGGATCCACAAGGTGGCGCAAATGATCAATGAAAAACGCGCTCAGGCGCGGGATTACTAAACAGAACATAAACCCTGAACCCTACAAATCTCGGGAGAAAACCAACTATGTCACTCAAATTAGGTGTCATCGGTGCCGGCGCTATCGGTAAAGAGCATATCCGTCGTTGCACTCAGGTACTGCAGGGAGCCACGGTCGTTGCGGTTTCGGATATCAACGAAGAGAACGCCCGCGCCGCGGTAGCGCTGCCGGGCGTGCATGCCGAAGTGTATGCCGACGGTCATGACGTGATTAAAGCCAGCGATGTCGATGCCATTCTGGTCACCTCATGGGACCCCACCCACGAAGAGTACACGCTGGCCGCTATCGCCGCCGGGAAGCCGGTGTTCTGCGAGAAGCCGCTGGCGATGAGCGCGGAAGGCTGCCGCCGCATCGTTGATGCGGAAATGAAAGCCGGTCGCCGCCTGGTGCAGGTTGGATTTATGCGCCCTTACGACGAAGGCTATCTGGCGCTGAAAAAAGTGATCGATGACGGCGACATCGGCGCGCCGCTGATGCTGCGCTGCGCGCACCGCAACCAGTCGGTGGGCGAGGATTACATCACCAACATGGCGATCACCAACACCCTGATTCACGAACTGGATGTGCTGCGCTGGCTGCTGAATGACGACTATGTTTCCGTGCAGGTGCGCTTCCCGCGCTCCACGTCCCACACCCACGCGCGCCTGAAAGACCCGCAGATCGTGTCGTTTGAAACCAAAAAAGGCACGCTGATCGACGTGGAAGTCTTCGTGAACTGCCAGTACGGCTACGACATCCAGTGTGAAGTAGTAGGGGAAACCGGAATTGCCCGCCTGCCTGAGCCGTCGGCCGTGCAGATGCGCAAAGCCGCTAACCTGTCGACCGCTATTCTGACCGACTGGAAGGATCGCTTTATCAAAGCGTATGACGTTGAGCTGCAGGCCTTTATCAATGATGTTCAGGCCGGCCAGCTACACGGCCCATCGGCGTGGGATGGCTACGCGGCGTCCGTCGCTGCCGACGCCTGTATCAAAGCCCAGGAAACCAGCGAGCCGGTTGAGGTGACGCTGCCTGAATGCCCGGCATTCTACAAACGCTAATCCCGCTTTGCTGACGGAACTTCTTTGCACAGGTAACGACGATGAAAATTGCTTTTGATGTTGATGTCATTAAAGACCTCGGGGTAACCCGGATGGTCCATCAGGTGGCGGAGTGGGGCTACAAGTACATTGAGCAATCGCCGCACCCGCAGATCAACCCGTTCTACAAGCACCCGCGCGCCAGCCGGGAAATTATGGCTGAGTACAAGCAGGCGCTGCGCGATACCGGCGTAGAGCTCTCCTCATTTATCTGCGTCTACCGCTGGTCCGGTCCGGATGAGCTGCGCCGTCAGGCAGCAGTGAAAAACTGGAAACGGCTGATCGAAATCGCGGTTGAAATGGGTGTACAGGTGATCAACACCGAGTTCTCCGGCGATCCTAACCAGCCGGAGATTTGCGATGAGATGTTCTATCGCTCCATGGAAGAGCTGCTGCCGATTTTTGAGCGCGAAGGCATCCGCGTTGAAATTCAGGCGCATCCGTGGGACTTCTGCGAAGAGAACAACGAAACCGTCGATATCGTGAAGTCGTTCCGCAGCGATAACGTTAAGTACGTTTATAGCGTCCCGCACACCTTCTTCTATGACAAAGGCGTGGGCGACGTTGAAAAAATGCTGCGCTATGCGGGAAGCGATCTCTCCCACGTGCTGATCGCGGATACCCGCAACCATACAAAACATTGCCGCTATATCGTTAACCCGCCGGGCGTAGATGCCGTCGTTCACCAGCATGTGGGCGTCGGGGAAGGGGATGTGGATTTCGACGCGCTGTTCCGCACTCTGCGCGATATGAAATTTGCCGAGCAGACCTTCAAAGTCGGCGGTGAGCCGATTGTGGCCACCTCGCTGTTCGGCTACCCGGAAAAAATGAAATACCAGGCAGTGGAAACCCGTGAACTCATCGAACGTGAATTGCTGCGCCGGTAAGGCGCAGCGGCAGGAGCCCCTACTATGAACAAAGATAACGTAAAACTGGCCATCGCCCCGATTGGCTGGACTAACGACGATATGCCGGAGTTGGGCAGCGAAAATACTTTCCAGCAAATCGTCAGCGAAATGGCGCTGGCGGGCTTTACCGGCAGCGAAGTCGGCAGCAAATATCCACGCGATCCGGCGGTTCTCAAGCCGATGCTGGATATCCGCGGCATTCAGATTTGCAACGCCTGGTTCAGCACCTTTTTTGCTAACGGCCAGCGGGAAAAGACCATTGATGAATTCGTTAACCACATGAATTTCCTGCATGCTATGGGCGCGAAAGTGATCGGCTGCTCTGAGCAGAGCGGCAGCATCCAGGGGCTGGAAAAGCCTATCCTGGAGAATGCGAAACCGTGCTTTAGCGAAGAAGAGTGGCAGCGGGTGGCGGAAGGTTATAACACCCTCGGTCGTCTGGCGGCGGAAAAGGGCATGCAGGTCTGTCTGCACCACCATATGGGAACAGGTATCCAGACGACGGCAGAGATCGACAAGTTTATGTCGCTGGTGGATGACAAGGTCTTCCTGCTCTACGACACCGGGCACGCCTGGTATTCCGAAGGCGGCGAAGAGCCGATGCTGGCGATTCTGAAAAAATATCTGCCGCGTATTAACCACGTGCACCTGAAAGACGTGCGTCCGCCGGTGATCGAGCAGGTGCGTCGCGAAGGGCTCTCCTTCCTTGACGGCGTGAAGAAGGGGACCTTCACCGTGCCGGGCGACGGCGTCATTGATTTCCGTCCGGTGTTTAAACTGCTGGACGAACATGGCTATAAAGGCTGGATGGTGGTTGAGGCCGAGCAGGATCCGGCGCTGGCCAACCCATTCGAATACGCCGTAAAAGCGCGCAAATATATCCGCGAGACGGCAGGAATCTAATCGTTGTTTTATTTTCAGGCCATACGTCGTATGGCCTGCTTTTTTTCCTCTGTCGTGACATTGCCTGGTGGCGAATAAGCGACGCTGTACGCGTTTCCCTCTCCTTTTGGGAGAGGAGCAGGGAGAGGGAAAAGTTTTACTTCACTTCCGCCAGCGCGGTCTTATCGACGTAGGGTTTCATCAGCGCATCGGCTTCCTTCTGCGCCGCCTGCACCGCGGCTTCCGGGGTAACGTTGGCATCGTTGACCACTGCGGCCAGCTGGTTTTCCATCGCTTTACGCACGGCAACGGTCTCCCAGGTGGAGTACCACGGATGGGCATACTTCAGCTGTTCGAGGGCGATCGCCGCGCGCGGACCCTGCTGCAGATACGCCTTCATTTCCGGCGTATCGTAGGCGGCCTTACGCGGGGAGAAGTAGCCAGTAAAGCGGCTCCAGGCGCCGTTGACCTGCGGGCTCACCAGATATGTCAGGAACTGGTACGCCGCTTTTTTCTGCGCGTCGTTGATGCCCTTGAAGCTTACCAGGCTGGCGCCGCCGATCGGTACCGCCCGCTGCTCTTTGGCCGGCAGCATCGCCACGCCCAGCTCAAAATCTTTGCTGTTCTCGCGCATAAAGCCCAGCGCGCCGGTGCTCAGCATCGCCATTCCAACTTTGCCGGAGAAGAAGCTGGCGCCGATCTGTTTCGAATTCAGCACGCCGGAAGGCATGACTTTGTCTTTATAGACCAGGTTCTGCCAGAAGCGCAGGGCGCCGATGGTGGTTGGCGTGTTGTAATAGACTTCGCCGGGATAGTCCTCGTTAAAGTATTTCCCGCCGTTGGCGCGCACCAGCGCCGAGAAGATCCAGCCGCCGTAATCATCGTTGGTCGACGGCAGCATGATCCCCCACTGGCCTTTGCTTTCGTCGGTCAGCTTTCTGGCGTCCGCCAGCAGCTCGGCCCATGTTTGCGGTGGCTGTTTGATCCCGGCCCGATCGAACATCGTTTTGTTGTAGTAGAGGATCGGCGTCGAGTTATGGAACGGGATCGCATAGGTGGTACCCATCACCTGGGCGTTTTTATGCATTGCGGGCCAGAACGCCTTCACCAGGAAATCCCCCGCTTTTTGATCGCCATACTGGAACAGCTCGTCCATCGGCAGGATCTCATCCTTCAGCGCCAGATCGGTGGTGAAGTTGGCGGACATAATCACCAGCGCGGGCGGCTGCCCGGCTTTCTGCGCTGATTCTGCTTTGATCTTGGTGGTGTCGTAGTTGCCGGTAAAGATCCCGCGCACTTCGACATCCTGCTGCGACTCGTTGAATTGCTTAATGACGCGAGTCATCTTCATGGTCAGCTTGCCGTCCACCGGCGCCGGAAACATGAAGTCGATCCTCTCTTTCGCCAGCGCCGCGCCGCTCAGGGCAAGGCTGAGCCCAACCGCGAGAGCGGTGATAGGTTTAAACATAGTTTGTCTCCATCAGTAAGCACCTGTCCACAGGCTATTTTATTTGCCAGTTTGGCCCTGGGCAGTGCTCAGACAAAACTCGTAGAGTTTTGAACACCCTTCAGGGTGGCCCGAAGGGGGAGCGTAGCGAATCATCCTCACGTACTACACGTACGCTCCGGTTCTTCCGCGCTGTCCGTGTCCAAACTGACTGCAACAATTACGCCTGATGTACCGGCGCTAAATTATGCTGTTTCTCAGCATGAAAAAGATGCACATCGGCAGGTGAAAAGCCGAGGGTCAGCGAATCGCCTTTCTCCGGCACCGCGCCGCGATGGCGACGGCTAAAGCGTAAGGTGCCGATGGGGGTGCTGACGTGGAGCAGATAATCGGCTCCCATCAGTTCTCGTTGCAGCACGGTGGCGGGCAGGCGCAGATGGTTCTCTTCCACGCGGTCGCTGATATGTTCCGGGCGAATGCCTAACCACACCCGGGATTTTTCACGGTAGCGCGGCGGCAGCGGATAGCGCAGCTCACCCAGTAATACCTCACCATCAGAGCAGGGCAGTGAGAGCAGATTCATCGCCGGAGATCCGATAAATCCGGCGACAAACAGGTTGGCCGGGTTGGCGTACAGATACTCCGGTCGCCCGACCTGCTGTACGTGGCCGCCGTTCATCACCACGATGCGGTCGGCCATCGACATCGCTTCCGTCTGGTCATGGGTGACGTAGACGGTGCTGGTTCTGAGCTGCTGGTGGAGGTCCATAATGCTGTCGCGCACTTCGCTCCGCAGGCGGGCGTCGAGGTTGGAGAGCGGCTCATCCATCAGGAACAGGCGCGGATTGCGCACTATCGCCCGCGCCATCGCCACCCGCTGCCGCTGGCCGCCGGAGAGCTTCGCCGGTTTGCGATCGAGCAGGGTATCCAGCTGCAGCATCTGCGCGACTTTATCCACCCGCGGCTGCCAGCTGGTCTTCTCCTCTTTGCGCACCTTCATGCCGAAGGTGATGTTGTCGCGCACCGACAGGTGCGGAAACAGCGCATAGTTCTGGAAGATCATCGCGAAGTTGCGCTCTCTGGGCGACATTTCGGTGATGTTCTCATCGTGCAGCCAGATCTCCCCCTCGCTGACCGGCTCCAGCCCGGCGAGCAGGCGCAGCAGGGTGCTTTTACCGCAGCCGGACGGGCCCACCAGCACCACGAATTCCCCTTCGCGAATATCCAGCGACAGGGCGCTGAGGGCCGGTTTACCGTCAAACTGTTTACTGATGTTTTGCAGACTAAGCATGGCGTTTAGCAATCTTCCGTTGGGCAGCTGATATTTTCGTCGTACATCCACGGTCCGGCGTAGTGGGTCAGAGGATGTTGATAGCTCACCCACTGCTCGTCGACCTGGCGATGCATCAGGCACGACGCTGGAGAGAGGTCGTAATACGGACGGGTATCTTCATGAACGTAGGGCACCTGGTGGACGGTTCCCGGGATGGTGGAGATGATGGCCTGGCGATACTGGGTCATGGTCAGGCTGTGGTTATGGCCGCAGAAAATGCGCGTCAGCGACGGGAAACGCTCAACCAGCGCCAGCAGACGATGGCCGTTTTCGCAGGCGATAGGGTCCATCTGCGCGTTGCCCAGCGGCAGCGGCGGATGATGCATAAACAGGTTTATCGCCGCCATCAAACAGCTGGGCTTCCAGCCACCTGATGGTTTCCTCGGTCAGCCAGCCTTTCGACGTACCCGCCCGGCTGGAGTCGATAAACAGCAGGCGAGTGGCAAAATCGTCTACCGCGTAGTGCACGTTTTGCGCGTCGCGGCCGAGCTGCGGGCACAGCGGATGCAGGTATTCCAGAAACAGCGCTTTATCGTCGTGGTTGCCGGGAATGAGATACAGCGGATAGTTCAGGCTGCCGAGGATCTGGCGGGCGACCTCATACTCTTCCGGGCGGCCGCAGTTGACGATATCGCCGCTCACCACCACCGCGTCCGGACGCTCCTGCAGGGCATTCAGCTGGGAGACGACGTCGGCATTGGCGGCATTGACGTCAATAAAGCCGTACAGCTTCTGGCCGCGGCTGCGGAAATGGGTATCGGAAATTTGCGCTAACAGCATGAAGAGCTCCTTATTTGATCCCGGAGAAGCCGAAGCTTCGCAGGAACTGTTTCTGGAAGAGGATGAAGGCCAGCATCAGCGGCAGGCAGACCATCAGCGTGCCGGCGCCGATGATGCCCCACTGACCGCCGGATTCGGCGCCCATGGCAAACGAGACCAGCCCCACGGTCAGCACCTGTTTGTCCGGGTCGTTCAGCATCATCAGCGGCCACAGATACTCGTTCCAGTGGTAGGTAATGCTGACGGTGGCGAAGGCCAGCACCGACGGCCATGACATCGGCAGCAGCACGCGGAACAGCACCTGCCACCAGCGGCAGGCCCCCCTCCCCGCCCTGTTGACCAT
>OBWT01000201.1_pt1 | contig 29396 bp, 29 predicted proteins | sample 1476541 | NCBI WGS metagenome assembly OBWT01 (sample SAMEA2580134, study PRJEB22360) | human gut metagenome | biome: human gut; feature: human-associated habitat; material: faeces | place: Denmark | collected 2008/2010 | reverse complement strand
AGCATACAGCCGTGGGCGCCGCCTGCCGGTATTGGCGGCTGCGCCGAACCCTCTGAGCTATCCGCGGCTGTTGATATCCATGCTGGCTCTGCTGCGCCAGGAAAAAGTGCTTCAGGTGCGCGGCGTGCTGGCATTACTGATGTTTGCCGCTTTCAATATCTTCTGGAGTGCGCTGGTTTTGCCATTAAGCGCTCCGCCCTTTCGCTTTTCCCATACTGAGATTGGCGCCCTGGGCCTGGTCGGGATCATCGGCGCTCTGGCAGCGGGTCGTGCCGGTAAATGGGCCGATCGCGGATATGGGCAGCGCACCAGCGCCGCGGCCCTGGTGATGTTGCTGATAGCCTGGTGGCCGCTGTCGCTGATGGCATGGTCGCCCGCGGCGCTGTTGGTCGGCATTGTACTGCTGGATCTCGGCGGTCAGGCGCTGCATGTCACCAATCAAAGCATGATTTTCCGTACCCGTCCCGAAGCGCACAGCAGGCTGGTCGGTTTGTATATGCTGTTTTATGCGCTTGGCAGCGGTTTGGGCGCGGTGAGTACGACAGCGGTATATGCGCGCGCGGGATGGCAGGGCGTTTGCCTACTGGGGGCTTCGGTCAGTCTGCTGGCGCTGCTGTTCTGGTTGATGACCCGGGGGATGACGACGATCAGATGAAGGGGAGGAAAAATAACCCTCTTTCCCGGCGGAAAGAGGGTGGAAAGGCTTACTTCAGTTCGTCAACCATGGTGGTCGCGCGGCCGATATAGTTAGCCGGGGTCATGGCCTTCAGGCGAACTTTTTCCGCTTCCGGCAGCGCCAGGCTGTCGATGAACTGCTGCATGCCTTCGGCATCAACGCGCTTGCCGCGGGTCAGCTCTTTCAGCTTCTCGTACGGCTTCTCGATGCCGTAGCGACGCATGACGGTCTGAATCGGCTCGGCCAGAACTTCCCAGTTGTGGTCCAGTTCATCCAGCAGGCGGTCCTGATTCAGCTCCAGCTTGCTCACGCCTTTCAGGGTGGATTGATACGCGATCAGCGCGTAGCCGATGCCCACGCCGAGGTTACGCAGAACGGTGGAGTCGGTCAGGTCGCGCTGCCAGCGGGAAACCGGCAGTTTGCTTGCCAGATGCTGCATCACCGCATTGGCCAGACCGAGGTTGCCTTCGGAGTTCTCGAAGTCGATCGGGTTCACTTTATGCGGCATGGTGGAAGAGCCGATTTCGCCGGCAATGGTCTTCTGCTTGAAATGGTTGAGCGCGATATAGCCCCACACGTCACGATCGAAATCAATCAGGATGGTGTTGAAGCGGGCGACGCAGTCAAACAGCTCGGCGATATAGTCGTGCGGTTCAATCTGGGTGGTGTACGGGTTCCACTGGATACCCAGCGAGGTGACGAACTCTTCGCTGAACTGGTGCCAGTCGACTTCCGGGTAGGCGGCGATGTGGGCGTTATAGTTCCCCACCGCACCGTTGATTTTGCCAAGAATTTCAATCTGATTCAGCTGACGATACTGGCGCTCCATACGGTAAGCGACGTTCGCCATCTCTTTCCCCATGGTGGACGGCGTGGCCGGCTGGCCGTGTGTGCGGGAAAGCAGCGGGATATCGCGATACTGTACCGCCAGGTCCTTAACCGCGTCGATCAGCTTGCGCCAGTATGGCAGGATCACTTCGTCGCGGGCGGTTTTCAGCATCAGCGCGTGGGACAGATTGTTGATGTCCTCGGAGGTGCAGGCGAAGTGGATAAACTCGGAGACCGCGTGCAGTTCTGCCACGTCGGCGACTTTTTCCTTGAGGAAATACTCAACCGCTTTGACGTCGTGGTTGGTGGTACGCTCGATCGTTTTGATGCGCTCTGCATCTTCTACGCTAAAATCGGCGACGATTTTATCAAGGTAACCGTTTGCGTCGGCAGCAAAAGCAGGAACTTCCTTGATCGCTGCGTGCGCGGCCAGTTTTTGCAGCCAACGTACTTCAACTTGTACACGGAATTTCAGCAAACCATATTCGCTGAAAATCCCGCGCAGCGCGCTGACTTTATCGCCGTAGCGTCCATCGACAGGGGAAACGGCGGTCAGTGAGGATAATTCCATAGATCACAACTCCGGGGTTAAATGAGCAAGAATTTGTTTTGCCTGGTTAACCAGACGATTACGGGAAAACATCAGCTGCAGACGCCCGCCGCCGACCTGGTGCCAGAGCACCGCGGAGCGAATACCTGCCAGCAGGGCAGAACGAACCTTCGCCTGAACCTGAGGGCTTTGCAGCACGGCTGGAGAGCCGGTCACCTGAATCCGCGGGCCCAGCGGGCTAATGACATCAACATAGATGCCGGCCATTGCGCTGAGCAGGGTCTCGGATTGCAGATCGAAATGTTCAAGCTGACGGCGCAGGCCACCGATACGGTTGCCGAGGGTATCCATGGCCCCTTTGCTGGCGGCAAGCTTACGCTCGAGCACCATCAGGCTTAGAGTATAGCGGGTGAGTTCGGCGTTCAGTCCCTGGCGACTGCTGGTATTCAGCACGCCAATGAGAGTTTCCAGCCCGAGACGAAGATTGGCTTCACTACCACCGAACACCGCCAGCGTTGAATCCGGGTCGAGGTCGATGATGCTGTTCAGCGACACATGCAGGGCATCGCTATCGCAGTGCCCCTGGTGCGCCAGTTCCTGAACCAGACGCGCGGCCTGGCAAACGCCGGCCAGCGCCAGCGTAATGTCATAATAATTCTTCGCCACACATTCTCCTTGTAAACCGCCGAATACCCGGTTGAGGCATTCCGCGGCTAATATGTCTGTCAAGCCTGCAGCGGCAAGCGCTGTTCGATAATCCCACCGCCGAGGCAGACTTCGTCGCGGTAAAAGACCGCAGACTGGCCAGGCGTGACGGCGGCAACCGGCTCATCAAAGATCACTTCAATGCGGTCGTCATCCAGCGCTTTTACGCTGCAGGGGATATCGGTCTGGCGGTAGCGGGTTTTCACCGTGCAGCGCAGCGTGCCGGTCAGCGGCTCGCGGTCTACCCAGTGCAGCTGTTGAGCAATCAACCCCACGGACATCAGACGCGGATGGTCGTGGCCCTGGGCGACTATCAGAATATTGTTTTCGACGTCTTTGTCGACCACGTACCACGGATCTTCGCCGCCGTCTTTGATGCCGCCGATGCCCAGGCCTTTACGCTGACCCAGCGTGTGGTACATCAGGCCCTGGTGCTCGCCAACTTCGTCGCCGTCAATGCTGATAATTTTACCCGGCTGGGCGGGCAGGTAGCGGCCAAGGAATTCACGGAATTTACGTTCGCCGATAAAACAGATACCGGTCGAGTCTTTTTTCTTCGCGGTGATGAGATCCAGCTCTTCGGCGATTTTACGCACCTGCGGCTTTTCCAGCTCTCCTACCGGGAACAGGCTTTGCGCGATCTGTTCGTGGCTGAGAGTATAAAGGAAGTAGCTCTGGTCTTTGTTACCGTCGAGGCCGCGCAGCAGCTGGCTCTTGCCGTTAACGTCGGCGCGGCGCACGTAGTGCCCGGTGGCGATGTAGTCAGCGCCGAGGTCTTCTGCGGCAAATTCGAGGAAGGCTTTAAATTTAATTTCTTTATTGCACAGAATATCCGGGTTCGGCGTGCGGCCGGCTTTATATTCTTCAAGGAACAATTCGAATACGTTGTCCCAGTATTCTGCGGCAAAGTTGACGGTGTGAAGTTCAATTCCCAGCTTATCGCAGACGGCCTGCGCGTCGGCAAGATCCGCCGCTGCGGTGCAGTATTCCTCGCCGTCGTCTTCTTCCCAGTTCTTCATGAACAGGCCTTCCACCTTATACCCTTGCTGGAGCAGCAGGTAAGCGGAAACTGAGGAATCAACCCCGCCGGACATGCCGACGATCACTTTTTTCTGGCTTTCAGACATTGGAATACTCACTACATTGAACTTCGAGGCGGCGTATTCTAGCACGCGTCATCCGTCGAGGCACCCCCTGTAAACGGCCAGTTAAATTCGCCGATGAGCGACAGCGGGTAGCGCGGATCCTGCTGATAGCTGCGAATGCTCTCAGCAACCAGTTGAGAACGCAGGTTTGTTGCGTTAAGAATTTCCTCAGCACTGAGCCACAGGCAGCGATCGATATCGCCATCATGGGGCTCGGTGGCGCACGTATCGTTAAGCTCGATAGTAAAAAGGAAGCGCAAAAACGGGGTGCGATCCGGGGCTATCCACTGATGCAGGCGAAGAAAGTGCTGCGGCATCGCGCGAATGCCGGTCTCTTCCCAGAGCTCGCGCTCTGCGGCCTGAACCAGGGTTTCGTCGGCTTCGAGGTGGCCTGCAGGCTGGTTCCACAGCGCTTTTCCGTTGATCGTTTCTTCAACAACCAGGAATTTGCCTTTCGCGTGAACCACGCAGGCGACGGTGACGTGCGGCTTAAACATTGGTTTTCCTTATGGATGCGATGAGTCGGTTTTACGCCATTCGCCGTTGGCCAGGCCATCCAGCGTATAGCCGCCCATCGCGTAGCGAATCAGGCGCAGCGTCGGAAAGCCGACGTGGGCGGTCATCCGCCGTACCTGGCGGTTGCGTCCCTCATAGAGGGTGATTTTCAGCCAGCTGGTGGGGATAGATTTGCGCTCGCGGATGGGCGGATTCCGCGGCCATAGCCACTCTGGTTCCGCAACCCGCTCAACGCCGGCGGGCAGAGTAGGGCCGTCATTAAGCGTGACGCCGTCGCGGAGCGCGGCCATCGCGTCCGCCGTGGGTTCACCTTCCACCTGAACATAATAAATTTTACCGGTGCGCTTACCCGGTTGAGTGAGCGCCGCCTGCAGCGCGCCGTCATTGGTCAGTACCAGCAGGCCTTCGCTATCGCGGTCCAGCCGACCGGCAGCGTAGACGCCGGCAACCGGAATAAAATCTTTTAGCGTGCTGCGTCCGGCTTCATCGGTAAATTGCGGCAATACATCGTATGGTTTATTGAACAAGATCACAGTTTTTGGCTGGCGTTCTTTGCGTTGTCTGGTGACTTGTTGCGTGCTGAATCGCTCAACGCGATGTTTTCTAAATGAAGTTTTTTGCATGGTATTTTCAGACTCAATCAATTGCCGCATTATAGCCTAATTACGAATGCCTTTCATGGATGCAAACATTCAGGTAGTATTGACATGCTCATTACAACTTATTAACAAAAAGGTTGCTCAAACCGATTCGCATTACAGGAAGGCGACACGGACGCGAAATCTCCGGTTAGCGGCATATTCCGATGACGGGAGTGGGCGAGTAAAGCCAACGCCCGGCTAGCGTGAAGAGGGAAGAGCAGAACCAGAAGCGCTCGAAGGAGAGGTTAATGGAAAGCAAAGTAGTAGTTCCGGCGGAAGGTCAAAAAATCACCCTGCAAAACGGCAAGCTGAACGTCCCTAATAACCCGATTATCCCGTTCATCGAAGGTGATGGTATCGGCGTTGACGTGACTCCGGCGATGCTGAAAGTGGTTGATGCTGCCGTTGAGAAAGCCTATAAGGGCGAGCGTAAAATTTCCTGGATGGAAGTTTACACCGGTGAAAAATCGACCCAGGTTTATGGCCAGGATGTCTGGCTGCCTGCCGAAACTCTTGATCTGATTCGTGAATATCGTGTAGCTATCAAAGGCCCTCTGACTACCCCAGTCGGCGGCGGGATCCGTTCTCTGAACGTTGCTCTGCGCCAGGAACTGGACCTCTACGTTTGCCTGCGCCCGGTTCGTTATTATCAGGGTACCCCGAGCCCGGTTAAGCATCCTGAACTGACCGATATGGTTATCTTCCGCGAAAACTCTGAAGACATCTACGCCGGTATCGAGTGGAAAGCCGATTCTGCTGAAGCAGATAAAGTGATCAAATTCCTGCGCGATGAAATGGGCGTGAAGAAAATTCGCTTCCCGGAACATTGCGGTATCGGCATCAAGCCGTGCTCTGAAGAAGGCACTAAACGCCTGGTTCGCGCCGCCATTGAATACGCTATCACCAACGATCGCGATTCTCTGACTCTGGTGCACAAAGGCAACATCATGAAATTCACCGAAGGCGCGTTCAAAGACTGGGGTTATCAGCTGGCACGCGAAGAGTTCGGCGGTGAGCTGATTGACGGCGGCCCGTGGCTGAAGATTAAAAACCCGAATACCGGGAAAGAGATCGTCGTTAAAGACGTTATCGCCGACGCCTTCCTGCAGCAGATCCTGCTGCGTCCGGCGGAATACGATGTTATCGCCTGTATGAACCTGAACGGTGACTATATTTCTGACGCCCTGGCGGCGCAGGTTGGCGGTATCGGTATTGCCCCGGGCGCGAACATCGGTGACGAGTGCGCGCTGTTTGAAGCCACCCACGGTACTGCACCGAAATATGCCGGCCAGGACAAAGTGAACCCAGGTTCCATCATCCTGTCCGCTGAGATGATGCTGCGCCACATGCAGTGGTTCGAAGCGGCAGACCTGATCGTTAAAGGCACCGAAGGCGCTATCGCCGCCAAGACCGTGACCTATGACTTTGAACGTCTGATGGAAGGCGCTAAACTGCTGAAATGTTCAGAGTTTGGCGACGCGATTATCGCGAATATGTAATCCAGGCGCTGGGTTAAACAAAAACGGGAGCCGATGGGTTCCCGTTTTTTATTCATCGGGGTGAATCGCGTCCGTGACGCGGGTCTAAAAGGAGGGATATAGCGGTCCCTCGTCCAGTTTTATGCGGTGGTGTGACTGTCGACTCAATCCGCCTTTAACATCCCAAAGCTCACAATTCTCGACCGCCCCAGCTCTTTTGCCCGGTAGAGCGCAGCGTCAGCCGCGCGCAGCAGGCTATCGCTTTGCGTATGCTGTGGGTAGCTGGCGATGCCGATGGAAACATCGACCTGACCAATTTCAGCCAGGCCATAGCGTAGCGTCAGCAGTTGGACGCTGTGATAGATGTCGGTCGCGCAGGCCATTGCAGCCTCTTCATCGGTTCCGCCCAACAATACCAGGAACTCTTCGCCGCCATAGCGGAAGGCCATCCCAATATCGCGCACCGCACGTTGAATAATCGCCGCGACGTTTTTAATGACCAGATCGCCCGCTTCGTGACCATAACTATCATTAATCGCCTTAAAGTGATCGATATCGATCATCAGGCAGCTCAGCGGCGTACCGTTGCGTACCGCCAGATTCATTTGAGTATACAGAGCGTCATCCAGGTGGTGGCGGTTCCGCAGGCCGGTTAATGAATCAAACAGCGCCTTTTCCAGCAGCGCGTTGCGTAAACGCTGGTTCGCCAGCGCCAGACCCAGGGCTTCGGCCATCAGTTCAAGATAGGCGCGGGAAGGGGCGGTCGCGGAAGTGACGTTGCTGAAAGAGAGCAGACCAATCGCTTCTCCCTGCGCAATCAGCGGCACGCATAGCGACTGTTGAGCCTGCGATTCCGACAGGTGATAACAGGCGATATCTGGCTCTCCGTTGACCGGCGGATGGCTCAGCCCGCGCCGTACGGCCCAGCAGTTATCCGGATGGAAGACGTCGGCTTCAAGCGGCGGAGAAAGCCACTGCGCCACGCAGCGCATCTGCCAGGGATCGGTATCGAGAATATAAAGCCGGCCCGGGATCTCCGGGGCGATATTTGGCGCGAACAGTTCCGCAACCTTAATCACATCCTCGAACGATTCACAGCCCTGCAAGCGCTGGGTCATCCGCGCCAGCAGCTCGCGGACCGCCCAGTCCGCATCGCGCTCTTGTTCCAGCCGCTGCCGCGCCAGCCCGTTCTCGCGAAAGATACGAATAGCCTGGGCCATATCGCCAATTTCATCAATCTGGGTAAACTGCGGCGTCTCAACGGCATAATCCTGCGATGCCAGTCGCTGCACCACGTCGCTCAGGCGAACGACGGGATAGAGCACCCGTCGCTTGAGAATAAACCCCAGCACAAACAGGAACATCAGCGCGGTGAGCCCAACCATGACCTCAGAGAGAGTACGCCAAATCCGCGATTTCTCCGTCGCCTCGGCAATGGTTTTATTCACCCGCCCTTCGAGCATCAGGCGAAAGTGATCGAGCTGCGTCTGAACCCGCTCAAGCTCCTGCTCATAGGCAGCGCCGTAAAGCAGGCTGACCGCCGCTTTTTCTTCTCCCCGGGCAACCTGCGCCAGCGCCGTTTGCTGTTCATCCTGAAGTTCATCGACTATCTGTAAACCCTCGCGCAGCAGCGCCAGTTCTTCAGCGGTTGCGCCATTGTCTTTCAGCTTTTCCAGACGATGTTCAATGGCGGCGGTGGCCTGCGCTTGCTGCCGGTACTCCTGCAGCACATCCTGATTTTTTTGAATGATGTAAAGTCGCGCGAGATCGGAAAGCTCCCAGGCGCCGCTTTCCACCTCTTCGCTTAGCTGGTCGAACACCTGGCGTTGTTCGACGGCGCGGCGTTCGGCATTATCCGCACTTGAAGCCATCAGCATGGCGATGCCTGAGGCGAGGGTCAGGGCGACGGTGATCCCGTAGGCCCAGTTGGTCATGGTGGCGATTCTCACCGGATATTCCTTGCGTGCAGATGAATTATTTTGTTTTTATCGTTGCGCACCGGCTTCACCAGAAAAAGCCGGTGATTAAGGGGGCAGCGTGTGAGTAATAATAGCGTGCAGCGCTTCGGCATGCTGATGCAAAATACGATACACGTCTTTATCCAATGCGCCATTTATAACATCACTCTCTATCAGCTGTAACGCTTGCTGACGGCGCATTCCGGGGCGATAGGGGCGGTCTTCGGTCAGCGCGGTGAATATATCCGCGATGGCGATAATCCGATCCGGTAGCTGCAGGTAATCCTCATTGAGATGAAGCGGATAACCGCTGCCATCCAGTTTTTCATGATGGTTCGCGGCCCAGTTAATTATCTCACCGAGTTCGCTGAAGGTGCTAAGAATTTCGCCGGTCATATAGCTATGCTCGCGAACCTGAAGCAACTCTTTGTCGTTCAGTTCACTCTGTTTCTCGAGGATTGACAGCGGAATGTACACTTTGCCGATATCGTGTAAATAACCGGCAATCTCAATCTTTCTGCACTCCGGATCCGGCAGATTCATATAAGCGGCGAGGGTGCGCGAAATTTGACCAACCTTCAGACTATGGCTGGCAGTAAAGCTGCTGTAGGTATCGACAATTTTGGCAATTAACAGGCAGATATCTTTCAGACCGTCGATATCGATATAAACATCGTTGATGGGGCCGATGATTTCCAGCATTCGCTGAATATGCCCGGGATTAAGATGCAGCCAAAAATGCTCTTTTTCTGCGAGCTGGCACAAGGTCTGACACAGCGGCGGATCTATCGCCTGGTAAAGCGCGCGAAATTTACCAATAATCATATCGGTTTGAAAGGTTGTCGCGTGCTTATCGCCAGCAAGCAGGCGTTCAAACACGTCGGCGAAATAGACGATATGCTGTTCGAGGTTGCCTTTGTGGTGTGGGCTAAAATGGTGATCGCGGATAATGGGCAGGATGGGGGCCAGGGTCGCTAACCCGGCCAGCATTTCTGCTCCCCGCTGCTGATGCGGATCGTTGAGGTTATCGATGGCGTTCAACGAAGAGAACACTCGTTTATCGCCCAGAACGCCAATGTCGTGCAGCAGCGCGGCGCAAAAGATCGTCTGCTGCTGCTGACGCGAGAGTCCTGACGCCTGCGCAAGTTCCAGCGCGATTAGCGCCGTTCGTTGCATATGCAGGTGTAATTCAGGGTTAATAATTTGTATGACGCGGGTGGTAAGCATCAATGCTGATTTTAAGGCGATATTATGCATCGTTTTTCTCCATCGCATTACCCGCATCGTTTTGCTCTATTTCGTTGATAGCGATGCCGACATGACAAAATAGATTGAATGAGTCCATTCGGGTTTCGCATTTTTATCCTGCCCATTTTTAGCGCGTCCCTGCACCAAAGTAGCGCTCCGGGCGAAGTAAAAATCCTTTTTTGTCCGATAGTTAATCATTTTTACCGAGTAAAATACATTAAATCCTGGCAAGCCGTTTGCATTCTCTCTGCGCGAATTTATTTAATATCTATTTTGGGATGAGTCATGATGAATTTTAGAGCATTACTGGCAATTACGTTACTGGCGATAAGCGCTTTCGCCTCGAGTGAGACGCGTCTGCCGCATATCGTAATCCTGGCGACCGGAGGGACGATTGCCGGTTCAGCGGCCAGCAATACCCAGACTACCGGGTACAAAGCCGGCGCGATTGGCGTACAGACGCTGATTAATGCCGTGCCTGAGATGAGCAAAGTCGCCCGCGTTGACGGCGAGCAGGTCGCTAATATCGGCAGCGAAAATATGACCAGCGACATCATTCTCAAACTGTCAAAGCGCGTCAATGAACTGCTGGCACGCGATGATGTGGACGGCGTTGTGATTACCCATGGTACCGACACCCTGGACGAGACGCCTTATTTCCTCAACCTGACGGTAAAAAGCAATAAGCCGGTCGTTTTCACGGCGGCAATGCGTCCGGCCACGGCCATCAGTGCCGACGGTCCGATGAATCTGCTGGAAGCGGTGACCGTGGCGGCCGACCCGGAAGCGAAGGGCCGCGGCGTTATGGTAGTGCTTAATGACCGCATCGGCGCGGCGCGTTTTGTCACTAAGACCAACGCCACGACGCTGGATACCTTCAAGGCGCCGGAAGAGGGCTACCTGGGCGTTATCGTGAGCGGCAAACCGCAGTTCGAAACTCGCGTGGATAAAATTCACACCGTGCGTTCGGTTTTTGACGTCCGCAATCTTAACGCGCTACCGAAAGTGGTCATTATTTATGGCTATCAGGATGACCCTGAATATATGTATGACGCGGCGATTGCGCATCATGCTGACGGGATTATCTATGCGGGCACCGGCGCGGGGTCGGTCTCCGTACGCAGCGCGGCGGGGATCGAAAAGGCGGAAAAAGCCGGTATCGTGGTGGTTCGCGCCTCGCGTACCGGTAGCGGCGTCGTGCCGGTTGATGATGGCCAGCCTGGGCTGGTAGCCGACTCGCTCAACCCGGCAAAAGCGCGCATCCTGCTGATGACGGCGCTGACGCAAACGAAAAATCCGCAGGTGATCCAGCAGTACTTCCACACCTACTGATCAACTTCGGGTAGGGCGCAGGGCGCCTTACCCGGGTTATTTCACCACGCACATCGGGCGCTGCGACACCGGCTCCGGGTGAATCTCCGCCTCCAGGTGAAAAATCTCCCGCAGCATCTCCGGCGTCAGTACCGTTTCCGCCAGGCCCTGAGCCTGCACCCGGCCCCCTTCAAGCACCACCAGATGGTCGCATCAGTGCAGGGAGCAGCAATCAACAGCGATAGAAAGATTAAGGTTTAAAACAGGCGCTAAAATTGTCCGCAATGGCGTGTTCAAGCGCGAGAATCGTTCGGGATTTTTATCTATGTTGCGTTTTATTCAACATCATAAAAGGCATTTAAACTTTATTGCCTGCTGCTCCGTTAAAATACTGGAGGTAAAAAATCTGAAATAACCTGTCGGCGATATGGATAATTGTCGATAAATATTAATTATTGTCAGGAAAGTAAAATAGGCTGATTCTTATTTTAGTCATTTGTCTGATACTCATGTTAAATATTTCTTTTTTATGGCAGTGAAACTATGGAATTTAAAGAAATTACGTATCCGCAAACGTTGTGAAAAGGATAACCGAGAGCAGAGGCTGTCCTGAACTCATTTGACTCTTGGTATACCCCCGAAGCGGCTTCAGCTGCGGCCTGTGGCTGACCCGCGCAGCGTTCTGGTTTGAAAGTGTACATCCTTGATGTTGAATGATTAGCGCGTTAATCATTCTTGTGGTGGATATTTGAGGTTTATTATTCACTTTTTTATTTACATTTTGTTACAGGTGTGCTGGTATTGTGTTTTTTTCTGTTGGCCTCTTTTTTTACTTGCCGGAGTGAATTTACCAGGATTATTATTGTCTGAACTGCTACACGTACCGCCTAATGACAGATGAAGGGACTCGTTTTTTCCTTAAGCGTTACCTCATGTTCTAATGTTTACAGGAAAAAACATGTCTTGCGCTTTTAATAAAAAACTTCTTCATCCCCGTAATTGGGGGACCTGGTTTGGCCTGAGCGTGCTCTGGCTTATCGTCCAGCTTCCTTATCCCGTCTTGCATCTTATCGGTACCAGCGCCGGTCGCGCATCCCGGCGCTTCCTGAAACGCCGTGAGCATATCGCCAGACGCAATCTCGAACTTTGCTTTCCCACCATGTCGCCCGCGGCGCGCGAAAAGCTTATCGAGCAGAACTTCATGTCGCTAGGGATGGGCCTGATTGAAACAGGGATGGCATGGTTCTGGAGCGATGAACGCGTTAAGAAATGGTTTGACGTGGAAGGTATGGTCAATCTCAATAATGCCCTGAGCGAACAAAAAGGCGTGATGGTCGTTGGCGTCCACTTTATGTCGCTTGAACTGGGTGGCCGTACGATGGGGCTGTGTCGTCCGATGATGGCGACCTACCGTCCGCATAATAGCCCGTTAATGGAGTGGGTGCAGACGCGCGGTCGTTTGCGCTCGAACAAGGCGATGATTGACCGTCGTAATTTATCCGGTCTGGTACATGCCTTAAAGTCGGGTGAAGCGGTGTGGTTTGCGCCGGATCAGGACTACGGCCCGAAGGGGAGCGTATTTGCTCCGTTCTTCTCGGTACAGCAGGCAGCAACGACCAACGGTACCTACGTACTCTCTCGTTTGTCGGGCGCGAAAATGCTCACCATCAGCATGGTGCGTAAAGCGGACCGCAGAGGTTATAGTCTGCACATCAGCGACGTCATGAGCGACTATCCTGGCGAAGATAAACAGGATGCGGCAAGCTATATCAACAAGGTTATTGAGAAAGAGATCCTGCGCGCGCCGGAGCAATACCTGTGGGTTCACCGCCGCTTTAAAACCCGTCCGCTGGGCGAAACTTCGCTCTATTAAGCCCTCCGCACTCGCGGCGCTTTCAAAATGGTCCCGGTTGCGTTAACGTGCGCGGGATCATATTTTTTGTTGTAAGCGAAGGAGTGCGTTGTGTTCGCTGAGTTTGGTGTATTGAATTACCTGACCTATCTGGTCGGCGCTATCTTTATCATCCTGGTTCCTGGCCCGAATACCTTTTTTGTCCTCAAGACCGGCATTGCCCACGGCGTTAAGAAAGGGTATCTGGCGGCGGCAGGCGTGTTTATTGGCGATGCGGTGCTGATGTTTCTGGCTTTTGCCGGCGTCGCGACGCTCATCAAGACGACGCCGGTGCTGTTCAATATCGTGCGTTACCTGGGGGCGATTTATCTGCTGTGGATGGGCGCCAAGATGCTTTACGCGGTGTTAACCCAGCGTGATGGTCATTCGTCAGCTGATTCCGAGCCGGGCAGCGCGATTCTCAAACGTTCGCTGACCCTTAGCCTGACGAATCCAAAAGCGATTCTTTTTTATGTCTCATTCTTCGTGCAGTTTATTGACGTCAGCGCCAAAACGCCCGGACTGGCGTTCTTTATCCTGGCGTTGACCCTGGAGATTATTAGCTTCATCTATATGAGCTTTCTGATCCTCTCCGGCTCGTTCGTCACGCGTTACGTGAAGACGAAAAAGAAGCTGGCGAAAATCGGCAACAGTCTGATAGGCCTTGTGTTTGTCGGTTTTGCCGCCCGTCTGGCGACGCTGCAGTCGTAATCGTTGCGGCCGGTACGTGGGACCGGCCCTATAGTGACTGTCACTGCCTCTTAACAAAACCCCTTCAATTTTGATTGCATTGGTGTTACATATACAGCCGATTATCGCTCAGAAAAAAGGGAACCCGGATGATTCTGCAAAAACTCACCAGCAATAAAAACTGCAAGAAGTTCTTTTTGTCGATAGCGGCGATATTCGCCATCGCGCTTATCGTGGTTGGGCGTGCGACCTTCGGCGGCGTGGTGAGCGAATACAATATGCCGTACTCAGAGTGGACGACGTCAATGTTCTTCCTGCAGGGGGCGATGGTGACGGTTTATAGCATTGTATTTACGTTGCTGTTCTCTATCCCGCTGGGTTTCCTCTTTTTAGGTTCCGACCGTCGCGACTGATCCCATGCAATAAGGCGAACTGAAGTTCGCCTTATGATGTTTTCCGCTTTATCGCCAGTCTCTGTCGTCATGATGATGGTGGCGATGGTGGTGATAGCCTGGGTCGACAATACATCCCGATAACAGCGTGCAAAGCGCGAGAATCATCGGCAACACGATCGGTTTTTTCATTTCTCACTTCTCCAGTTAAATCCGTCCGCAGAAACGCCATGCGGTATCGGCTGATGAGGTGAGTGTATTCTTTTAAGTTATTGAGTAGATGAGATAATTCTGCAATCCTTGCTGGACAGATGTGCGAATATTCCTGGATTTACCACCAGCCCAATTGTGTACCCGCCACGGCGATGATGGCGACAATAAGCATAATTATGGTGCTTTTTTTCATTATGCCCCGCCTGGTGCCGCATAGCCGCCGACAAAAAACCAGCCCAGAAAAACCACGGCGACGATAAAAATAGCCACCGGAAATAGAATACCCAGTCTCATTATTGAGCCCCTGTAAGTGCGAGTCGTGTCGACTATGATACGGGATTTCACCGTAGATTAGTCAATATGAAAAAAACGCCCCTGACGGCGAGACTGCTTGTCCTGATACATCGCCTCATCGGCGGCGCGCAGCGCCAGTTCAACGTCGATCTGCCAGGGGTCGGCTTCAATCACCCCAAAACTGGCGCCGGGGTAGTTAATCCGGTGTTCGCCAAGGAAATAGATCCCCGCCAGCGCTTGACGTAACGCGGCGATATACTCCTGCTGGTCGGCTGAATCGGGACCCGTACCGACAATTAAAAACTCATCGCCGCCGAGACGGCCGACAATATCGCCGCTGCGCACGCGGGCGGCCAGGCGTTCTCCGATCTGAATCAAAAAGCTGTCGCCGCACGGGTGGCCGAATCGATCGTTGATTGCTTTGAAATCATCGAGATCGATAAAAATCAGCAGCACGCTGCGCTGCTGTTCCCGGGCCTGCGAAAACTGTGCGGCAAGATGCTTAAACAGCGAGCGGCGATTCGGCAAACCTGTAAGCTCGTCGGTATACGAATGCATCTCCAGCGCGACGTTAGCCGCCCGAAGCTGCTGTACCAGCGTCTCTTTCTCAACGTAATGGGAGATAAGGCTGGCAAACAGATTCATCACCTGCTCACCCTCAATGTTATAGGGCTGTCTTGCCCGGCTGGTGGCGCACAGCGTGCCGAATAATGAGCCGTCGGTCAGGCGCACGGGAATGCTGAAAAGGGTGGCGATCCCCAAATCCTGGGCGGCGAGACACGAACGCCAGCGCTCGGCAACATCGTTGCTAAAAATGCAGCGGTCGTCCAGCGCGCGTTTGCACAGCGAGTCGTTCCACGGAACGGAGAACCCTTCGGGGATCTGCATTTCGCTGCTGTTGTGCGCGTACATAATATGCTGGCGCTGCGCGTCGAAGTCGATACGAGTCAGGTAGGTAGATTCCATTCGGGTAACCAGCTCCAGCATCTCAAGCAGCTGTCGCACCAGGGTTTCGAGGGAGTGTTCATTAGCGAGCGTTTGCGACACGCGAGAGAGAATAAAATCGGACATGAGAAATACGGCTCCCGAATGCTAATCGTCACTACCAGCAAATGATGCTAAAAAACAATCAGCGCAGAATTAACAGAGATACACAAAATTTAACACATCTGGGGGGAGAATACCTGCATCCGCGGCGGGAAAAAAAGCCCCGTCGGGGGCGACGGGGAAAACTCATTGATTATGGAATGATCTGTTCTCTGGTCAATTCGAGAACAGGGCTACTCTACGATGCAAAAGTGCAGCTAAAATGGAGAAAGCGTGGAGATTCAGGGTGAAAGACCGTTTTAATTGATTAAGGAGGGGAAATGAAGGGGATGATAGTCATGCTGCCTCTGGCGCTTGCCGGATGCGCGCAGACTCAGCCGGCGCAGCAAACACACCCGATAGGGATGGCTAACCCGGCTTCGGTATACTGCCAGCAGCTGGGAGGGAAACAGGTTCCTGTCCAAAGCCCGCAGGGCGTGCGCACCGAGTGCAAGCTACCCAGTGGTGAAACGTTAGATGAATGGGCGCTCTGGCGCCGCGATCATCCGGCTAAGTCATAGCGCTTTCAGCCAGTCAGCCAGCACCTGGGCATGGTTTTGCCGGGTATTTTTCGCTCCGTAGAGCAGCGTCAGCGGCTGCTGCCTGGCAAGCGCGGCCAGGCGCTCGCCTTCGTCGCGGTGGGCTTCCAGCTCCTGGCGATAGCGCTGGCTAAAGTGGGCAAAATCAAGCGTCTCGCCGTGAAAAGCCTTACGCAAATCAGTCGATGGCGCCAGGATTTTGCACCACTCATCGTAATTCAGCGCCTCTTTTTTTATTCCGCGCGGCCACAGGCGGTCTACCAGTATCCGGTAGCCGTCGCTCGCTTCCTGCGGGTCATAAACCCGTTTACATTGAATCATCGTCACTCTCCCTCTGCTCCATCCAGGCAAGCAGCTGCGGCAACTGCTGCTCGGAAAATACCGTTATCCCGTATTCGCGAAGCAGGGCGGCGGCAACGCCGGCACCGGGTTTGCGCTGTCCGTTAAAGGTACCATCATAGATAAACTGACTGCCGCAGGTTGGGCTGCCGTCGGTGAGCAATGCTGCGGTACAGCCTTCCTCCTGCGCTGCTTTTAGCGCCAGCCAGGCGGCCAGCTGATAGCGCGCAGTGACGTCCTGGCCGTCACTTTCAACAATTTTCGCACGGTTTTGCATGACATCCTCTCCCTGCGCGCCAAGGATTTCCGCCGGTAGCCTGGGGATGGGCAATCCGGCAGCCAGCTCCGGGCAGTGGGTGACCAGCCGCCCCTCGCTCTGCCAGCGAGACAGCACGTTAGCCAGCCGGGCTTTGTGGCTACCGTTATAGCGAACCTGAAAGCCCATCAGGCAGGCGCTAACCAAAATTTTGTCCTTCATCATGCATCCATAGCGATTTGTCTGCCCTATACCATAGCGCCTGTCAGACTAAATTACCCGCGTTCAGAAGCAGACAAAATAAGGATTGTGTTCTGCCGTTGAGATCGCTAACCTGAGGCTCCTTGTGTTGCCTGATATTCGCTCTGACATAAGGATCCTGCTATGAACTCCCCCCTGCGTATTGCCCTGGTTGGTGATTACAACCCTGATGTAGTTGCCCATAAAGCGATTCCCCTCGCGATTGATGATGCCGCCGCCGTACTGGATCTGCCGCTGCGTTATGACTGGCTGGCCACCAGCGAAATAAAATCCGCTGACGATCTCGCTGATTACGATGCTATCTGGGTGGTTCCCGCCAGCCCCTATAAAAACGCCGAAGGCGCGTTTATAGCTATACGCCACGCGCGGGAAAACAGCATTCCGTTCCTTGGCACCTGCGGAGGATTCCAGCACGCGATTATCGAATACGCGCGCAACGTTATGGGCTGGCGAGATGCCGCACATGCGGAAACCGATACCGAAGGCCGGATGGTCATCGCGCCGCTTAGCTGCTCGCTGGTAGAAAAGTCGGACAACATTGAACTGCGGGCCAATACGCTGATCTCTCGCGCCTATGGCCGCGACAGTATTGAAGAGGGTTACCACTGTAGCTACGGGATTGCCGACGATTTTGCCCGCGAGCTGGAGCAGGGCGACCTGCGGGTTACGGGCTGGGATGATGACGGTGAGATTCGGGCGGTAGAACTGGTGACACATCCGTTCTTTGTCGCCACGCTATTTCAGCACGAGCGCAATGCGCTGGAGGGCAGACCTGCGCCGCTGGTTCACGCGTTTTTACGCGCGGCAAGTCAGTGAGCGAACGCCCGGCGGCGATTGCCGGGCGTCGATATCGCTAGCCGTTGATCTCCCGATCGCGACCGGCCAGCGCGCCAAATACTGCCATCGCAACGGAAATCAGCGCCACGGCGATCAGCGGAATATGCCAGTCGCCGTTGGCATCATGAATTTTTCCCATCACCGGCGGCCCGCAGGCGGCCAGCAGATAGCCCACCGCCTGCGCCATTCCCGACAGCGCGGCGGCCTGGTGCGCCGAGCTGGCGCGCAGCCCGATAAAGGTCAATCCCAGAATCATGGTCGCGCCGGAACCGAAGCCAAAGATAATCGTCCACAGCACCGCCTGAGCGGGTAAAAACCATAAACCGAGCGCGCTGACTGCGCACATCAGGGCGACCAGCACCGCAATGCCGCGCTGATCTTTCAGCCGATACAGTATTAACGGGATCGCCAGCCCCGGCGCCGCGGTGGCCAACTGGAGCAGCCCGTGCAGGGAGCCCGCCTGCGCTTCGCTGTAGCCTATACTTTGCAAAATGGCGGGCAGCCAGCCGATGATGACGTAGTAGACCAGCGAGTTAATCCCGAGAAACAGCGTTACCTGCCAGGCCAGCGCCGAGCGCCAGATCCCGCGGTTGTGGATGGCGCCCGACCCCGTCAGCGGCGCGGTGACTTGCCTGCGCGCCTGCGGTAGCCATATAAACAGCGCCAGCAGCGGAAATGCCATCAGCATCAACAGCGCGCCGCGCCAGCCCAGTCCGGCGAGCGCCAGCGGCACGACCATTGCTGAACCCAGCGCCGCCGCCCCCCCCATGGTGAGAGAGTAAGCGCCGGTCATTTTGGCGACGTGCTGCGAGAAGTCACGTTTGATCAGCCCGGGCAGCAGAACGTTGCCCAGGGCGATGCCGCAGCCGATAATCGCGGTTCCGATAAACAGCAGCGAGACGAAGGGCAGGGAGCGCAGACCCACGCCGAGGCAAATCAGGATCATCGCCAGCAGCAGGCTACGTTCAATGCCGAATCGGCGGGGGGCACCCCCCCCCCGCGGCGGGGACCGGCCCGCAAACAGGCCGCCGCCAGCGGCGAGACCAGGCCAAAGGCCAGAAGCGGCAGGGTGGTTAACAGACCGGTTTGCGCGGTGGTAAGGCCATATTCGCTGCGAATGGCATCAAGCAGCGGCGCGGCGCCGGTAAAGGTGACCCGCAAGGTGGTGGCGATAAGCAGAATACCGGCAATCAATAGCAGATTACGGCGGCCGGCAGAAGGTGGAACAGAATTCATGGCTATCTCAAACAAGAATACGTGGCGCTTACCATAGCCTGTTTGCCGCCTGTTTAAATCAAGCTAAAATGACAGATTATCGCTAAAATCGGACAATATCATGATCGGACTCGGCCTGGACGGCTACGACCCGGACAGCGGCCACGAAGCGGCGGCGGCTTTTCGTATTCAGGTGGTCGCGGACGAGCAGTACATTCCGCGCCATCAGCATCGTAAAGGTCAGCTCATCCTGGCGCTGCACGGGGCGCTGACCTGCGAAGTGGAGAACGCGATGTGGATGGTGCCTCCGCAGTACGCGGTGTGGGTACCGGGACAGGTGCCGCACAGCAATCGCGCGACGCCGGAGGCGCAGGTCTGCTTTTTATTTATTGAACCCCACGCGGCGCCGATGCCGGATTTCTGCTGCACGCTAAAGATTTCGCCGCTGGTGCGCGAGCTTATCCTCGTTATGGCCGAGCGCGGCAGGGCCGAACTCGCTAAACCGGCAATGAACCGCCTGGTGCAGGTGCTGTTCGATGAACTCCCGCAGCAGCCGCAGCAGCACCTGCAGCTCCCGGTCTCCGGACATCCAAAAATTCGTCAGATGGTGGACATGATGGCCGTCGACCCGGCCCGCTGGCAAACGCTGGCGCAGTGGGCGGCGGAGTTTGCCATGAGCGAACGCAATCTGGCGCGGCTGGTGGTGCGTGAGACGGGCTTAAGCTTTCGCAGCTGGCGACATCAGCTGCAGCTGATCCTCTCCCTGCAGATGCTGATCCGCGGGCAGACGGTACAACAGACGGCGCAGAGCCTGGGCTATGACTCGACCACCGCCTTTATTACCATGTTTAAAAAGGGCCTCGGGCAAACCCCGGGGCGCTATCTTGCCAGCCTGGCTACGACTTCCCAATAAACAGCGAAATGATCCCGGCGGCGATCAGCGGGCCGACCGGGACGCCGCGGAAGAGGGCGACGCCGAGCACGGTGCCGACCAGCAGTCCGGCCACCAGCTGCGGCTGCGAGCCCATCAGCGCCACGCCGCGCCCGCCGAGCCAGGAAACGAAAACCCCCACGGCAATCGCCAGCAACGATTTCCAGTTCACGAAGGAGTGCAGCAGCGTAGAGGGCGGTAGCGTGCCGCTGGCAATGGGCGCCATCACGCCGATGGTGAGAATAATAATACCGATGGTCAGCCCTTGCTTTTCAATCCACGGAAAGAAGGCGTTGAGCGGGGTGACGCGGACGATAATTAATACCAGGATTGAAATAGCTACGGTGGTGTTATGGCTAATAAAGCCGAGCGCCGCCAGGCCCAGCAGTATTAACAGGGTGGTGTCGAGCATGTGCAGAGGTCCTTGCCAGAATATAAAAAAGAACAGCCCGTTTACTCTACGCATAATCGCGTAAGTAAACAGGTTTTTTATCGCAGACTCGCGATTTGAGGCATCTGCACGATCGATTTTCACCCGCGGCACAATCCGCGCCCTGGCGCAGGAGAGGGAACAATCAGGCTTCGCGATGAAACGCGATCAGTTCCGGACGGGCAATACGCAGATAGTCGGCGGTATCAAGGATGATGGACTTATCAAGCTGCCCGGCGTTGAAGGCGATTTCCGGGAAGCGCTCAAACAGCAGCGGGTCGGCGACCAGGCGTAAAGAGGGGTGGAAGCTGAAAGGGGGAATGGCGCCAAAGACGCAGGCGGTCAGGGCGTCAACTTCCGCCGGGCTGGCCAGAGAGGCTTTGCTGCCGCCGACGAATTCGGCCAGACGGGCTAAATCCGCCTGCAGATCGGCGGCAAGGATAGCCAGAACGTGCTGATTAACCCCATGTCCTTTAATTTTACATACCAGCGCTTTCGCTCCCTGACCCAGCGCGGTGCCGCGGATCTTCGACACGGCTTCACACTTTCCGACGGCTTCATGTTCCACGACCCGGTAACGGGCGTGGTCGCGGTTAAGCAGCGCCAACAGCTGCTGATGAATACTCACTTTTACTGGCGCGTTCATGTCGTTTTTTTCCTTAAAAATAAAACCTCAAGATTAATCCTCTCGCCCCGGGTAAGCGTGTTTTTTTTGTTTTTTATTTTCGTACAGCCGGGCATCCGCGATTTTCATGACGTCGGCCAGGCTATCCCCCGGAGCCATGCTGCAGGCCCCCCATGAAAAATTAACGCGCTGGTTAATGTCAATTTCCTTCAGGTGCTGGCGAATGCGCCCGGGTATATTTTTCGCCTCCTGTTCCTCATAATCGATCAGTATCAGGAAGAACTCATCGCCGCCCAGCCGGATGCCGTAATCGCTTTTACGTATTGCGGCGGAAATGGACTGGGCGAGCAGCACGATGGCGCGGTCGCCTTCATCGTGCCCCTAGGTGTCATTAAGGTATTTTAGCCGGTCGCAGTCCAGCGCCATAAACACGATACTCACGCCTTGCTCGGTGAGCTTTTGCATACGCGATTCCAGCAGCGCGGAGAGAATTTTCCGGTTGTACAGACCGGTTAAAGAATCACTGATGTTTTCTTTAAAAACGTCGGTATACAGGCGAAAGTGCATGCGTACCAGGTGCAGCAGAACGCCGGTAGATATCAGGTAAAACAAAAATAGCTTCCAGGAGCTAAGCAGAAAATAGGACATATCCAGCGACAGCGAAATGTGCAGGTTTTCTGCGACCTTCTGGCTATGGTGGGCGTAGCTGAAAAAATGCGTATTGCTGCGGTGTACGCGGATTTCAGATGTTGAGTCGGAGTCCGTTAACGTGATATCGAGATAGCGCCAGACCAAAGGGCGGTCGGCGGTATAAAGAAGTTTCTCAATATCATGGCGAGTGACATCCACCATCACGATGCCCTTTAGCCGATCCCGATGATAAACCGGGGTTAAAAATGACAAAATATTCTGCCCGGTTAACGCGTCAGCATAGATGCTGGAAATCAGCGTGCGGCCGCGAAGTAAACCGTTAAGGCTGTTCTGAGTGATGCCCAGTTTACTGTCGTGAAGAAAGTTCCAGTTATCAACGGGGCTGCTATTTATCTCAATCGGCGAATAGAAATACGCGTACTTATTGTCTAAATCAAGATAGTAGCGGAAACGTTTGTCTGATTTGAATGTTGCCGCATTCAACGCTGAGTTCATATTACTTTGGGCGATAGCTGCATCCAATGCTTGCAGCGCCGGCAGATCGTTAATCCACGGCTCGCACGAAGGCTGGGTGGTGCTGAGCGTACCGTGAAGCCCGGGGAAGGTATGCCCGGCGATATTGAGCCCGTATACGTTGCCATTGGTCTGCACGCCAGCGCAGGCCTGTTGGGCCTTTTCGGCAGTGGGCTGCGTATCCAGCTTTCGCGAGAACTGGGAGATCACGAGCTGGTTTTGATATTTATCGTACAGAAAGGCGGATTCGCCCTTCTCGACGATGTAGCGCATGTATTCCGACATATCCCGATGGCTGGCGACTAATTCATACACCAGAAATGAAGATGTCAGGACAACCACCCCCGCAGAAATGAAATGACGGAGTAATTTATTCTGTAATTTCATGATGATAATTTCGCCAGCACAATTAAGATGATTCTACCATGTGCGGCGCAGGGACGCCACGTTCGGTGGCAGGAGGACTGTTTATCTATCCAGTTCCGGACTCGGTCACCACCGCGCGGCAATAGAAATAAATAGTTTATTAAATATGAGGGCGCTAATTAATGTTGCTGTCGTAAATATCCTGCAAAATCCATTTTTCACTCATTTTATCCTCAATGAAATATGCTGCAATGGCGCTGCTATGGCTATCCTGGTGCAGCTAAAAATGAAATAATGTTAATTATCAAGCGAACTTTTCTTATTTTTACCAGTCCTTAGCAGGGTTACAGGCAGTACTATTGAAAGCGGCAATGAGGTTATCATGATGGAAAACGCAGCGGTGCAGGGAACCCCTCGAAAGTTTAAAAAAATAAGGGCGCTAAACAGGCGTCGAAATTATTTTTTTAAGAAAATACGCAATGACCTGCGGGTCTATATCGCTAAAGCGTTCTGGGATAGTCGCGCGCGCCGTGAAGCTGATTTAACCTCCGCGAAAACGGTGCTGTTAATGCGTAATGAAGGTGCGATCGGCGATGTAGTTGTTGATTCAGCGCTGGTTAAATGCCTTCATGAGGCGGGAATGACCGTTGACTTTCTGTTGACCAAATCCAATAGTCAGGTCATGCGGTATAATCCTCGTATTCGCCATATCTATGAGGCCGAGAATGTCGACTCGGCGGATTATTTGCACAAATTTACCCATAACGTTCCTCAGTCAGTTATTACTGAGCTTGCGAATAATAAGTACGATATTGTAATCGACCCGTCGTTGTTTGATATTCCGGTACACAGGATGCTGCTCTTACGACAGATAAAGCCCAGAGCGGTACTGGGTTTCAATAAGTGGCCTTCTATTAAACACTACAGCAAGTCTTTTGATTTTGACTGTGAAAACTGGCACGTCAGTAAGACATTTTCTTTTATCGCTGATTATCTGCAGCTGGATAAAAAATCTCTGCAATCTTATGATCTGCATATTCCACAGGATATCTGCCAGCAGGTTCGTGATTATCTGGTGGCGCTCAACGGGCGTAACGTGGTGATTAATATTTTTGCCGGGCATCAGGACCGCAGTATGTCGCAGGCGCAGCTGGCAACGCTTCTCGCCAGGCTGTGCGAGGATTATCCGGACGTCAATATCATATTGCTCGACCATCGCAATGAAATCCGGATCCCCCTGCCGGAGAAGGTCTGCGTGAATCCGTTTAAAACGCTGCACCACTGCATGGCGCTTATCGCCGAGGCCGACTTAGTTATCTCGCCGGATACCTCGGTGGTCCATATGGCGGCGGCGTGGAAAAAACCGCTTATCGCGGTCTACAAAGATGTGCGGATGAATAATCGACTCTGGGCACCGGGTTACGACAACGCGCGGCAGATTATCGTTAAATGCGGCAAGGTATACCAGCTGGAGAGCTTGCCCGACCTGATAATGTCGGAGATTGATCCCGTCACCCTGCAACAGGCGCGAGCCGGGTAAGGTGGGGTAAAAAAACAGCCAGCGTCTGTGCTGGCTGTCCGGAAAAACTTAACCGTCCGCTTTTGAGGTTTGCTTGTGAAAAAGTTCACGGAACACCGGATAAATATCTTCCGGGTCGCGAATATGCTGCATAGCAAAGTTTTCGAAGGTTGACTGCAGGTGTTCATATTCCCGCCACAGCGTCTGGTGCGCGCGCCGGGTTATCTCAATATAGCTATAGTAGCGCACCACGGGCAGGATTTTCTTCGCCAGCAGTTCGTGACACAGCGGTGAATCGTCCGCCCAGTTATCGCCATCCGAAGCCTGGGCGGCGTAGATATTCCACTGCGCCGGGTCATAGCGCTCTTTGACCACTTCATCCATCAGCTTCAGGGCGCTGGAGACAATGGTGCCGCCGGTTTCCTGCGAATAGAAGAATTCGTGTTCATCGACCTCTTTCGCCTGCGTATGGTGGCGGATATAAACGACATCAACGTTTTTATAGGTCCGGCTGAGGAACAGATACAGCAGGATGTAAAAGCGTTTTGCCATGTCCTTTGTCGCCTGGTCCATGGAACCGGAAACGTCCATCAGGCAGAACATCACCGCCTGACTTGACGGTTCTGGCCGTTTTTCGTAGTTCTTGTAACGCAGGTCGAAAGTGTCAATGAACGGCACGCGGTCAATTTTTGCCCGCAGTTCGGCTATCTCTTTGCGTAGCCGCTCCTCTTCCAGCAGCTGTGCCGGTTCGCTTTTGCTAATGGTGTCCAGGTCTTCTTCCAGCGCGTGCAGTTCCCGGCGTTTACCGGCGGTCATCGCCGTACGGCGCGCCAGCGAGTTTTGCAGCGAGCGAACGACGCTGATGTTAGCGGGCACACCGTTAGCGGTATAGCCCGCGCGATGGGTTTTATATTCCGTCAGCTGACGCTGCTGGTTTTTTTTCAGGTTCGGCAGGGCGAGATCTTCAAAGAGCAGATCGAGATATTCGTCTTTCGAAATCTGAAAAACAAACTCATCCTGGCCTTCGCCGTCGGCGCTGGCCTGGCCCTGACCGCTGCCTCCACCGCCTCCGCCGCCCTGAGGGCGCTCAATGCGGTCATTCTGTACGAAGTGATCGTTACCCGGGTGTACGCGATTGCGCAGGCCGCCGCGCCCCTGATGAAACATCGGTTCGTTAATATCGTCCGTTGGGATGGAGACGGACTCTCCGCTCTGAATATCGGTCACCGAGCGCTTGTTTATGGCCTCGGAGATCGACTGTTTTATCTGCGCTTTATAGCGGCGCAGAAAGCGCTGCCGGTTGACGGCGCTTTTATTTTTCCCGTTCAGGCGTCGGTCTATGAACCAGGTCATATGCCCTCCTGTACTGCATTTGCCAACTTATGCCCCGACCATTCAGGCGCCGAAATATACCTGGCGCTGAAGGTCATTGGGTCTTCGCAGTTATTATTAGCCCGGCAGCCGCTGCCTGCCGGGCTGGTCTATCAGGATGATTTACGTACCCGCAGATACCATTCGCACAGCAGGCGAACCTGCTTGCGGGTATAGCCTTTCTCCATCATGCGGTCGACAAAGTCATCGTGCTTTTTCTGCTCATCGGTTGACGTTTTGGTGTTGAAGGAAATCACCGGCAACAGCTCTTCGGTATTGGAGAACATTTTCTTCTCGATAACCGTGCGCAGTTTCTCGTAGCTGGTCCAGTTTGGATTACGCCCGCTGTTGTGCGCTCTGGCGCGCAGCACGAAGTTAACTATTTCGTTACGGAAGTCTTTCGGGTTGCTGATCCCGGCGGGCTTCTCGATTTTCTCCAGTTCCGCATTCAGCGACTCGCGGTCAAACAGCTGGCCGGTATCCGGGTCGCGATACTCCTGATCCTGAATCCAGAAGTCAGCGTAGGTGACATAACGGTCAAAAATGTTCTGCCCGTACTCCGAGTAGGACTCAAGGTAGGCGGTCTGGATCTCTTTCCCGATAAACTCGGCGTATTTCGGGATCAGATAGCCTTTGAGAAACTCAAGGTAACGCTCTGACTGCTCCTGCGGGAACTGCTCGCGCTCGATCTGCTGCTCGAGGACATAAAACAGATGCACCGGGTTGGCGGCGACTTCGGCATGGTCAAAGTTAAATACCCGTGACAGGATTTTGAACGCGAAGCGGGTAGACAGGCCGTTCATCCCTTCATCAACGCCGGCATAATCGCGATACTCCTGATAGGATTTCGCTTTCGGGTCGGTGTCTTTCAGGCTTTCGCCGTCATAGACGCGCATTTTTGAATAAATGCTCGAGTTTTCCGGCTCTTTCAGGCGCGACAGAATGGAGAAGCGCGACAGCGTTTCCAGCGTGCCCGGCGCGCACGGCGCATGGGTCAGCTCGCTGTTGTTAAGCAGTTTTTCATAGATACGGATCTCTTCCGAGATACGCAGGCAATAAGGCACCTTGACGATATACACGCGGTCGAGGAAGGCCTCATTGTTTTTGTTATTCCGGAAGGTCACCCATTCCGATTCGTTGGAGTGGGCGAGGATAATCCCGTTGAACGGCAGGGCGGAGATCCCTTCGGTACCGTTATAGTTGCCTTCCTGCGTCGCGGTCAGCAGCGGATGCAGCACCTTGATAGGCGCTTTAAACATCTCGACGAACTCCATCAGCCCCTGGTTGGCGCGGCACAGAGCGCCTGAGTAGCCGTAGGCATCCGGGTCATTCTGCGCGTAGTGCTCCAGTTTACGGATATCGACTTTACCGACCAGCGCCGAGATGTCCTGGTTGTTTTCGTCGCCGGGCTCGGTTTTGGCGATGGCAATCTGAGCCAGGATTGACGGCCACACTTTCACCACGCGGAATTTCATGATGTCGCCGCCGAATTCATGCAGGCGCTTGGCCGCCCACGGCGACATAATCGTCCCCAGATAGCGGTTTGGAATGCCGTACTCTTTTTCGAGGATTTGCGCATCCTCCTGCGGGTTAAACAGACACAGCGGATGGTCGTTGACCGGGCTGCGCTCACCGTTTGCGCTGAGCACATAGATAGGGACGCGCTGCATCAAGGACTTCAGGCGTTCGGCAAGCGATGATTTACCGCCGCCCACGGGGCCCAGCAGATACAGAATTTGTTTCTTCTCTTCCAGCCCCTGAGCGGCGTGTTTTAAGTAAGAAACAATTTGCTCGATGGCATCTTCCATACCGTAAAACTCTTCAAAGGCCGGGTAGCGCGCGACGACCCGGTTTGAAAAGAGACGGGATAGCCTGGGTTCGAGGGCCGTATCGACCATGACCGGCTCACCGATGGCCATCAGCAATCTTTCTGCTGCGTTAGCATAAGCACTGCGATCTTGCCGACAGATGGTAAGAAACTCCTGCAGTGTGAACTCTTCGTCCTTGGCAGCTTCATAGCGCTGGCGATAGTGATCGAATATATTCATGGCATGCCGTCCTTTCGTTTTTAGCACAGGTTGAGAGCCGTTCATATGAATAGTGGGAGCCCCCGGAAGAGGTAAGCTGCACAGCGCTCTCTGAATCTCCAGCAACCCTTATGCCAGGTTGGCGAAGTCTCGGGATAACGTGCCCCGCATTTACTTCTTCTAAATTAAAGCGTAGATGCATTTGGAAAACTTGCATGGCGCAGAAAATCAATTTCAATGACTTATCAACAACTCATCCGGAAAAGCGGCGTCTCATTCGAACTTCGGGTCTCGCCGCGTCATGACGCTGTCATTCAGCTGTCAGAGGGTAGTCATCTGATGATGAGAATCTGGTGAATTCAGTGTAATGACTGGTAAAGAATTTGAGGCATGACGTATACAACGTTAAACTGCCTGCGCTAATAATTTGACAACAGGAATATGGATCGTGACTAAAATCAAACTTCTGGCACTTGGTGTGTTGATTGCGACTTCAGCATCCGCCGTACACGCTGAAGGGAAGTTCACTTTAGGGGCGGGTGTAGGCGTCGTTGAACATCCGTACAAGCAATATGATGCTGATGTTTACCCGGTGCCGGTGATTAATTACGAGAGCGATAACTTTTGGTTCCGCGGCCTGGGCGGTGGCCTCTACCTGTGGAATGATACCAACGATAAGCTCTCCGTGACCGCCTACTGGTCGCCGATGTACTTTAAGCCAGGCGACAGCGATAGCGAGCAGATGCGTCGTCTGGATAAACGTAAATCCACGGTGATGGCAGGGCTTTCCTACGAACACTATACGCAGTACGGCTTCCTGCGCACCGCGCTGTCAGGGGACACCCTCGATAACAGCAACGGTATCGTGTGGGATCTGGCCTGGCTGTATCGCTATACCAACGGCAACCTGACGCTTACGCCGGGTATTGGCGTGGAGTGGAACAGCGACAACCAGAACGAGTACTACTACGGTGTTTCGAAGCATGAGTCGAATCGCAGCGGCATGCGCAGCTACGATCCGGACAGCAGCTGGAACCCGTACCTCGAGCTGTCGGCTAACTACCGTTTCCTCGGTGACTGGAGCGTATACGGCGTGGCGCGCTATACCCGCCTGTCTGACGAAATTACCGATAGCCCGATGGTGGACAAATCCTGGAGCGGGCTGATTTCAACCGGGATCACTTACTCCTTCTGATAGTGCATTATTACAGTGCAATTTGTGCATCAAAACAGGGCGTAAAGCCCTGTTTTGCATTACGGTGGTGCAATCAAACACAGGAGCATGTCATGGCAGAAAGGACCATCCGTTTTGGCGAGCATTCAGCGGTTCCGCTCATAGGGCAGGGGACCTGGTTCATGGGCGAAAACCCGGCTTTGCGCGCGCAGGAGGCGGCTGCACTGCGCGCGGGCATCGATCTTGGCCTGACGGTGATCGATACGGCGGAAATGTACGCCGACGGCGGCGCCGAAGAGGTTGTCGGCGAAGCCATTCGCGGGCAGCGCGAGCGCGTGGTGCTGGTGTCTAAAGTCTATCCGTGGAACGCTGGCGGTCGCAAAATAGCCAGTGCCTGCGAGGCCAGCCTGCGCCGCCTCAATACCGACTATCTGGATGTTTATCTGCTGCACTGGCGCGGAGATTATTCGCTACAGGAGACGGTTGCCGGCATGGACGCGCTGGTTGCGCAGGGTAAAATTCGCCGCTGGGGCGTATCAAACCTCGATTACGATGATATGCAGGAACTCTGGCAGGCGGACGGCGGCGAACAGTGCGCGACCAATCAGGTGCTCTACCATCTGGCCTCCCGCGGTATTGAACATGACCTGCTGCCGTGGTGCCAGCAGCAGCGGCTGGCGGGGGTGGGATATTGTCCGCCGGGCCCGGGCCCAGCGGCGT
>OBWT01000198.1_pt1 | contig 29843 bp, 17 predicted proteins | sample 1476541 | NCBI WGS metagenome assembly OBWT01 (sample SAMEA2580134, study PRJEB22360) | human gut metagenome | biome: human gut; feature: human-associated habitat; material: faeces | place: Denmark | collected 2008/2010 | reverse complement strand
GTACCTTTATTAAGGCCAGCACCTGGCTGAATCATTTTGACGCCGACAGCCTGCGTTACTACTACACTGCGAAACTCTCTTCGCGCATTGATGATATCGATCTCAACCTGGAAGATTTCGTTCAGCGCGTGAATGCCGATATCGTTAACAAAGTGGTTAACCTGGCCTCTCGTAATGCGGGCTTTATCAACAAGCGTTTTGACGGCGTGCTGGCAAGCGAACTGGCTGACCCGCAGTTGTACAAAACCTTCACTGATGCCGCTGAAGTGATTGGTGAAGCGTGGGAAAGCCGCGAATTTGGTAAAGCAGTACGCGAAATCATGGCGCTGGCTGATCTGGCTAACCGCTATGTCGATGAACAGGCTCCGTGGGTGGTGGCAAAACAGGAAGGCCGCGATGCCGACCTGCAGGCAATTTGCTCAATGGGCATAAACCTGTTCCGCGTGCTGATGACTTACCTGAAGCCGGTACTGCCGAAACTGACCGAGCGCGCAGAAGCATTCCTCAATACAGAACTGACCTGGGATGGTATCCAGCAACCGCTGCTGGGCCACAAAGTGAATCCGTTCAAAGCGCTGTATAACCGCATCGATATGAAGCAGGTTGAAGCACTGGTGGAAGCGTCTAAAGAAGAAGTGAAAGCAGCTGCCGCGCCAATTACTGGCCCACTGGCAGATGATCCGATTCAGGAAACCATCACCTTTGACGACTTCGCCAAAGTTGACCTGCGCGTGGCGCTGATCGAAAACGCAGAGTTTGTTGAAGGTTCTGACAAACTGCTGCGCCTGACGCTGGATCTCGGCGGTGAAAAACGCAATGTCTTCTCCGGCATTCGTTCTGCTTACCCGGATCCGCAGGCACTGATTGGTCGTCACACCATTATGGTGGCTAACCTGGCACCACGTAAAATGCGCTTCGGTATCTCCGAAGGCATGGTGATGGCTGCCGGTCCTGGCGGGAAAGATATCTTCCTGCTAAGCCCGGATGCTGGTGCTAAACCGGGTCATCAGGTGAAATAATCCCCCTTCAAGGCGCTGCATCGACAGCGCCTTTTCTTTATAAATTCCTAAAGTTGTTTTCTTGCGATTTTGTCTCTCTCTAACCCGCATAAATACTGGTAGCATCAGCATTCAACTGGATAAAATTACAGGGATGCAGAATGAAACACTTTATCTATCAGGACGAAAAATCACATAAATTCTGGGCGGTGGAGCAGCAGGGAAACGAGTTGCATATCTGTTGGGGAAAAGTTGGCACCAAAGGGCAAAACCAGGTAAAAAGTTTTGCGGATGCTGCGGCGGCGGAAAAAGCGGAGCTGAAGCTGATTGCGGAGAAGGTGAAGAAGGGATATGTGGAGCAAGCGAAGGATAATTCTTTGCAACCTTCCCAAACGGTAACGGACTCTCTCAAGGTAGCGGACTTATCCACCATTATTCAGGAACAACCCTCTTTCGTAGCAGAAACCCGTGCGGCTGACAAAAATACAGACGTTATTTTACCGTGGCTGGCAAAAGATATTGCTGTCGTTTTTCCGCTTGAAGTCGTACCCACCACCTTAAGCCATCGCCGCTTTCCCGGAGATCCTGTTACACCTGTAGATAAATTAACCCAGTTACGTCGCTTAGCCTGTGGCGTGTCGCAACGGGATAACAAAACAGCTACATTTGACTTCAGCGCCTGTACTTTAGAGTGGCAAAACTTCATCGCTCAGGCGATCGATCTGATTAACAGCCCGAAAACGACAAAATTACCATCACCGGTAATGGCTGTACTCGCGGCACTTGAACTGCACTGCACGAGATATAAAGAGCGTGAGGATGTTATGGATCAGATTATTCAGGAAGGCGGTCTGGAATATGCTACTGATGTAATAATACATCTTCAACAAATATCTATTGAATGGGATTATGTCAACAATAATATTGTTTTCCTGTCGTCTGGCATTTCACCTGATTACTTGCAGCAATATTCCAGCTTTGAATTACGCCTACGTAAACATTTATCACTGGCGGAAGAGTCTCTCTGGCAAAAATGTGCACAAAAACTTATTGCCGCAGTTCCACATATTCCAGAATGGCGGCAACCATTAATTGCTTTGTTATTACCCGAAAAACCAGAAATTGCACATGAAATTGCCCAGCGTCTACTGGGGCAAAAGAAATTACCCTCGCTTGAGTGGCTAAAAATAGTGGCGACTGATGAGCACATTCTTGCCTCATTAGAAAAATATCACGAGCCATATGCCATTTTTGATGATTACTATTGTGGTGCGATATGGTCAGCCACCGTATTACAGGAGCAAGGTGTTGCAGCCCTGCCCCGATTTGCACCCTATGTCGCAAGTGACTACTGCGCCGATGTGTTGAGTCATATCAATCATCCGTTCGCATTAACACTGCTTATACGTGTAGCCGGGCATACTAAACGCTGTCACGATCGAATGACGAAAGCCTGCGCTGCGTTCCCACACGCAGCACTGGCAGCACTGGCGGAACTTCTAGTGCAAAAAGAAGAGAATAGTTGGCGCATTATGCTAATGACGATGCTTATCTCGCAACCTACACTAGCAGAACAGGTCATTCCCTGGCTTTCGACACCCGCAGTTGCAGTGCTGAAATCATGCCAGCAACAACTGAAACAGCCCTCAAACCATGCCAGTGCCGATCTACTGCCGGCCATAGTAGTCTCCCCACCATGGCTTTCGAAAAAGAAAAAATCGCCGATTCCGGTGCTTGATTTAGCACCGCTCAACCTCGAATCCATATGCACAATAACCGACACAGAAGCTAAAGAGTTTCAAACTCATTGGGACTGGGAACCGCATAAGCCAGGTGAAGGTGCTAAAGATTTCCTTTACTCGCTGGGGTATCGCCGCTGGGATTTTGACACATATAAATATATCGGCGCTTCTGACTCGGCAATTGACGCATGGGAACGTGAGGACTTCGCTACACTCATCCAAATGTTTAAAGCCCACCATGCACCGTATCAGGGGGAGTGGCATCTCAACTCACTTCCCTTTTTACCTATGCAAAAAGCGATTAAACTATGGGAATTTCTCAGCAAAGAGCCGCATACCGCGGTAAAACCTGTCATGCTTTATTTGCGACTGGCAGGTATGAGTGGTTTTCTACACTCGTTTTCACGCTACCCTCAAGAAGGTTTTGCGGTTGCTAATTATTTTGCCGCAACGGAACTGGCTCCTGCCGTCGCCCGCGCCTTTAACAAACTCAAAACTCTACGACAAGACGCCCGCACCTGGCTGCTGAAATATCCGGAACATGCCATTACCGGCCTGTTGCCTGCGGCACTCGGCAAAGCCGGTGAATCCCAGGATAACGCCCGTGCCGCTTTACGTATGTTGATTGAAAATGGTTATCCGTCATTACTGCAAGAAATCGCCCAGCGTTATAACCAGCCGGAAGTAACCGATGCGGTGAACGCTCTACTTGCGCTCGATCCCTTAGATAATCACCCGACTAAAATCCCGACACTTCCGGCCTTTTATCAGCCATCGCTCTGGACGCGCCCGGTATTAAAAGCAAACGCCCAATCACTGCCAGATAGCGCCCTCTTCCACCTCGGTGAAATGCTCCGCTTCCCTCAGGAAGATACGCTGTATCCGGGGTTATTACAGGTGAAAGACGCCTGTACTGCCGACTCACTGGCTGAGTTTGCCTGGGATCTGTTTACCGCCTGGCAGACCGCTGGCGTGCCGTCGAAAGAGAGCTGGGCGTTCACTGCATTAGGTGTTCTTGGCAACGGTGACACCGCCCGCAAACTGACGCCATTAATCCGCGCCTGGCCTGGCGAATCTCAGCATAAACGTGCCACCGTTGGGTTGGATATTCTCGCTGCTATCGGCAGCGATATCGCCCTGATGCAGCTTAACGGCATCGCCCAGAAACTGAAATTCAAAGCCTTACAGGAGCGGGCGAAAGAAAAAATTGCCGACATTGCCGAAAGTCGCGAACTCACAGTGGCAGAACTTGAAGATCGGTTAGCACCGGATCTCGGTCTGGATGATAACGGTTCGCTGCTGCTGGATTTCGGGCCACGGCAGTTCACCGTCAGCTTTGATGAAACCTTAAAACCGTTTGTGCGTGATGCTTCCGGCAGCCGCCTGAAAGACTTGCCTAAACCGAACAAAAGCGATGATGAAACCCAAGCGAACGATGCAGTTAACCGCTACAAACTGTTGAAAAAAGATGCGCGTACCGTTGCCGCCCAGCAGGTAGCAAGGCTGGAATCCGCCATGTGCCTACGCCGCCACTGGTCGCCGGAAAACTTCCAGCTATTCCTGGTTGAGCATCCGCTGGTTCGCCACTTAACCCGCCGTCTGATTTGGGGCGTTTATAGCACCGAAAACGAGCTACTGGCCTGTTTCCGGGTGGCAGAAGATAACAGCTACAGCACCGCTGACGATGATCTTTTCACCCTGCCGGAAGGCGATATCTCTATTGGTATTCCTCACGTTCTGGAAATATCACCGACGGATGCCGCCGCCTTTGGTCAGCTTTTTGCCGACTACGAACTTTTACCGCCGTTCCGTCAGCTCGACCGCAACAGTTATGCCCTGACTGAAGTCGAACGCAACGCCAGCGAACTAACCCGCTGGGCAGGCAGAAAATGCCCGAGCGGTCGGGTTATGGGGCTGTCGAATAAAGGCTGGGTGCGTGGTGAACCGCAGGACGGTGGCTGGATCGGCTGGATGATCAAACCTCTGGGCCGCTGGTCATTAATCATGGAAATCGATGAAAGATTTGCAGTTGGTATGTCGCCAGCCGAACTCAGTGCCGAGCAACTCTTAAGCAAGCTGTGGCTATGGGAAGGCAAAGCAGAAAGCTATGGCTGGGGGAGTCATTCAACACAGGAAGCGCAGTTCTCCGCACTCGATGACATCACCGCCAGCGAGTTGATTAACGATATTGAAGCCCTGTTTGAATAAGGAAAGAACATGGACAAGGAATTACCGTGGCTGGCGGATAACGCCCAACTGGAACTGAAATATAAAAAAGGCAAAACACCACTCAGCCATCGCAATTGGCCGGGCGAACCGGTGCCTGTTATCACTGAAAACCTCATCCAGACACTGGGTGATAAATTGCTACACATTGCTGAGAAGAAAAAAAACATTGTCTGGCGTTATGAAAATTTTTCACTGGAATGGCAGTCCGCCATCACGCAGGCCATCAACTTGATCGGCGAGCACAAACCCTCAATTCCGGCCCGGACAATGGCGGCGCTAGCCTGTATCGCGCAAAATGATAGCCAACAGTTACTCGACGAAATCGTCCAACAAGAGGGACTGGAATATGCGACTGAAGTGGTGATTGCACGCCAGTTTATTGTACGGTGTTATGAGAGTGATCCTCTGGTAGTAACATTGCAGTATCAGAAGGAGGACTATGGCTATGGCTATGGTTATCGCTCAGAAACCTATAACGAATTCGATCTCCGACTGCGTAAGCATCTCTCTCTGGCAGAGGAAAGCTGCTGGCAGCGTTGCGCCGACAAACTCATTGCCGCACTGCCAGGACTACCCCAAGTTCGCCGTCCTTTTATTGCACTCATCCTCCCGGAAAAACCAGAAATCGCCAATGAGTTGGTAGGCCTTGAATGCCCGTGGACTCATTTTCATTCTAAGGAGTGGTTAAAAGTTGTTGCTACTGACCACAGGGCAGTGGGAAAACTCGAACGCTACTGGAGCCAGGATATATTTAGCGATCGCGAAGCCAGCTACATGTCGCATGAAAACCACTTCGGCTACGCGGCCTGCGCCGCCCTTTTGCGCGAACAAGGAATTGCAGCCGTTCCACGCCTCGCGATGTATGCCCATAAAGAAGATTGCGGTAGCCTGCTGGTAAAAATTAACCATCCGCAGGTCATCCGCACCCTGCTGTTAGTTGCTGATAAAAACAAACCCAGCCTGCAACGTGTGGCTAAATACAGTAAAAACTTCCCCCATGCGACGCTTGCCGCACTGGCAGAGCTTCTGGCGTTAAAAGAACCGCCTGCACGCCCTGGTTATCCAATCATCGAAGACAAAAAGCTGCCTGCACAGCAAAAAGCTCGAGATGAATACTGGCGTACGCTGTTACAAACGCTGATGGCATCGCAGCCACAACTGGCAGAAGAGGTGATGCCGTGGTTAAGTACTCAAGCCCAGGCAGTGCTGGATAGTTATTTATCGGCACCGCCCAAAACGGTTATTGATAGCACCGATAACATCCAAATGCCTGAAATCCTCGTTTCACCACCGTGGCGTAGTAAGAAAAAAATGACAGTTCCACGTCTTGATTTGGCACCGTTCGAATTAACGCCGCAAGTTTACTGGCAACCAGGCGAACGAGAGAGGCTTGCCGCCACTGAGTCTGCCCGTTATTTCAGCACGGAATCTCTTGCGGAACGCATGGAACAAAAAAGTGGACGAGTTGTATTACAGGAGCTGGGTTTTGGAGATGATGTATGGCTGTTTTTGAATTATATACTCCCCGGAAAACTGGATGCTGCACGCAATTCACTCATTGTTCAGTGGCATTACTACCCAGGGCGGGTTGAAGAGATCATGAATGGCTGGAGCTCCCCGGAAGCTCAATTAGCAGAACAGGCGCTTCGCAACGGTCACGTAGAAGTGTTAATTAACATATGGGAAAATGACAGCTACTCACGCTATCGTCGGGAAAAGAGTATCTGGAACCTGTATTTATTGGCGCAGTTGCCGCGTGAGATGGCTTTGACTTTCTGGCTACGTATCAATGAGAAAAAGCATCTGTCTGCGGGAGAGGACTATTTTCTCAGTATCTTCGGATTGGATGCTCTACCAGGTCTGCTGTTGGCTTTTTCACATCGTCCAAAAGAAACATTTCCATTAATTTTAAATTTCGGCGCAACAGAACTGGCCCTGCCCGTTGCCCGCGTCTGGCGACGTTTCGCGGCGCAGCGTGATCTGGCTCGCCAGTGGATTTTACATTGGTCGGAACATACAGCTACTGCACTTATCCCTCTTGTCTTCACCAAATCCAGCGATAATAGCGAAGCTGCATTACTTGCCCTGCGTTTACTTTACGAACAGGGACATGGCGAGTTACTGCAAACCGTGGCAAACCGCTGGCAGCGTACAGATGTATGGCCTGCCCTGGAGCAATTACTTAAACAGAGTCCAATAGAGATTTACCCGACACGCATTCCAAAAGCCCCTGATTTCTGGCAGCCGGCAATGTGGTCCAGACCGAGACTTATCACGAATAATCAACCTGTTACTGATGATGCTCTGGAAATTATCGGCGAAATGCTGCGCTTTACCCAGGGCGGACGTTTTTATTGTGGGCTGGAACAACTGAAAACGTTCTGCCAGCCACAAACGCTGGCCGCTTTTGCCTGGGATCTCTTTACCGCGTGGCAACAAGTTGGCGCCCCCGCAAAAGACAACTGGGCATTTCTGGCGTTAAGTCTCTTCGGTGACGAAAGCACGGCTCGGGATCTGACAACACAGATCCTCGCCTGGCCACAGGAAGGCAAATCTGCCCGTGCCGTCAGTGGCCTGAACATACTTACCCTGATGAATAATGATATGGCGCTGATACAGCTGCATCATATATCGCAACGGGCGAAATCCCGTCCCTTACGTGATAACGCGGCGGAATTTCTTCAGGTGGTCGCAGAAAATCGTGGACTAAGCCAGGAAGAGTTAGCGGACAGATTAGTCCCAACACTGGGCCTGGATGATCCGCAGGCGTTGATATTTGATTTTGGTCCCCGGCAGTTTACCGTTCGCTTCGATGAAAACCTCAACCCGGTTATCTTTGATCAGCAAAACGTTCGCCAGAAAAGCATTCCCCGGTTGCGCGCCGATGACGATCAGCTGAAAGCGCCCGAGGCTCTGGCCCGACTTAAAGGGCTAAAAAAAGATGCCACTCAGGTGAGCAAAAACCTGCTCCCGCGTCTTGAAACAGCCCTACGCACCACCCGACGCTGGTCGCTGGCAGATTTTCATTCTCTGTTTGTTAATCATCCCTTTACCCGTCTGGTTACCCAGCGATTAATATGGGCGGTTTATCCAGCAAATGAACCGCGTCGTTTACTCAACGCCTTTCGTGTGGCCGCAGAGGGGGAATTCTGCAACGCACAAGATGAGCCAATTGACCTGCCTGCCGATGCCCTGATTGGCATTGCCCACCCGTTAGAAATGACAGCAGAAATGCGCAGTGAATTTGCACAGCTTTTTGCCGATTACGAAATTATGCCGCCTTTTCGCCAGTTGACGCGGCGCACAGTGCTGCTCACGCCTGACGAGTCAGCCAGTAATAGTTTGAATCGCTGGGAAGGTAAATCTGCTACCGTTGGGCAACTTATGGGAATGCGATACAAAGGCTGGGAGTCAGGCTATGAGAACGCATTTGTCTATGACCTGGGCGAGTACCGGCTGGTCCTTAAGTTTTCATCCGGTTTTAACCACTACAATGTTGATAGCAAAGCGCTAATGAGCTTCCGTTCTCTTCATGTATACCGTGACAATAAATCTGTCACTTTTGCCGAACTTGATGTGTTTGATTTGAGTGAAGCGTTAAGCGCACCCGACGTCATTTTCCATTAAAACACAGCGGGCAGTGATGCGACTGCCCGTTATTAACACGACCTGCCACCGGGGGAAGCGATGATCGTGCAAAAAGAGCTGGTCACTATTTACGATTATGAGGCCCCTGTACCTGAAGAGCCGTTTTCCTTCAGACTTGAGATCCATAAATGCTCTGAATTATTTACAGGTTCCATCTACCGGCTGGAGCGATTCCGGCTACATCCAACATTTCATCAACGTGATCGAGAGGATATCGACCCGCTAATAAATGATGCGTTGATTTATATAAGAGATGAGTTTATTGATGAGCGAAAATTACGGGGCGAATCACCAGAAACGGTAATAGCCATTTTTAATCGTGAACTACAGAATATATTCAACCAAGAAATAGAAAAATAGCTTTATTAAAGGGGGAAACGGTATTCCCCCTTAGATGCGTTTCAATTTGCCCGTTACTTCAACAAATCAATCAACCGTAACAGAGCCACTAATAGCTCCAGTACGGCAATGAGCACGGTTAACTTTTGTGTCAGCGTGTCCATCCGCTCTCCTTATTAAGGAGCGCAACACCAGCATCTTACCCTTACACTGCCTGTCGATACTGGTTTACGTATGCTGGACCACGATGTTGCACTCCGGATCAGGGCACTACCTGCGGCACCACCCGTCCGGTAGCCAGGACTTGAAATGGGTTCGATCCGGCGCAACGTCCCAACAGTCAGGATTATAAATCTCATTATCTTAATTGCAACGGGGTCCACCGATGGTTATAATTCGTTCGTTGGAACACGATGTTGCACAGGCCGTGGTGTTAGGCCTGAAAGTAGTAAATAAAAGAACCTGCCTCACCAGCAGGTTTTTTTATTTACTGTGATCTGTTTCCCAGATATTTTCCGCTCAAACAACTAATGCGCCAAACATTTATTGCGCGTAAAATATCGTTTATTTCATTAATACATTTCAGGGATGAATATATGTCACCGCAGAATAATCATCTGCAGCGTCCGCCTGTCGCTGTGTTATACGCCGATGAACTGGCAAAATTAAAACAAAATGATCACGCACCTTGCCCGCCCGGTTGGCAGTTAAGTTTGCCTGCGGCCCGTGCTTTTATCCTTGGCGATAGCGCGCAAAATATTAGCCGTAAAGTGGTGATTAGTCCCTCCGCTGTCGAACGCATGTTAGTCACTCTTGCCACCGGGCGCGGTTTGATGTTGGTGGGGGAACCTGGCACCGCAAAATCTCTCCTGTCTGAATTACTGGCAACCGCTATTAGCGGCGATGCCGGGTTAACCATCCAGGGCGGCGCATCTACCACTGAAGATCAAATCAAGTACGGCTGGAACTACGCTCTGCTTATCAACCATGGTCCGTCAACGGAAGCACTGGTCCCTGCCCCGCTTTACCAGGGAATGCGCGACGGCAAAATCGTCCGTTTTGAAGAGATAACGCGTACACCGCTGGAAGTACAAGACTGTCTGTTAGGTATGCTTTCTGACAGGGTAATGACGGTGCCGGAACTCACTGGTGAAGCCAGTCAGCTCTATGCGCGAGAAGGCTTTAATATTATTGCCACTGCCAATACCCGCGATCGCGGCGTCAATGAAATGAGCGCTGCGCTAAAGCGTCGATTCGATTTTGAAACGGTCTTTCCGATTATGGATTTCGCCCAGGAACTGGAACTGGTCGCCAGTGCTTCGGCGCGTTTATTGGCCCATAGTGGCATTCCGCATAAAGTGCCTGACGCGGTACTGGAGTTACTGGTACGCACCTTCCGCGATCTGCGTGCCAACGGCGAAAAGAAAACGTCAATGGATACACTGACAGCGATTATGTCCACCGCTGAAGCCGTGAACGTAGCCCACGCTGTGGGTGTCCGCGCCTGGTTTTTAGCGAATCGCGCAGGTGAGCCAGCCGATCTGGTGGACTGTATTGCCGGAACCATCGTTAAAGATAACGAAGAAGATCGCGCTCGTCTGCGCCGTTACTTCGAACAGCGTGTCGCCACACATAAAGAAGCTCACTGGCAGGCTTATTATCAAGCCCGCCACCGCCTGCCGTGAGGAAAGATGCATGAGCGAGCCGTTAATTGTCGGCATCCGGCATCATAGCCCGGCCTGCGCCCGGCTGGTGAAATCGTTAATCGAAAGCCAGCGGCCACGATACGTGTTGATTGAAGGCCCGGCTGATTATAATGACCGGGTAGACGAACTGTTTTTAGCCCACCAGCTTCCGGTAGCTATTTACAGTTATTGCCAGTATCAGGACGGTGCAGCCCCCGGGCGTGGTGCCTGGACGCCATTTGCTGAATTTTCGCCGGAGTGGCAGGCGCTACAAGCCGCTCGTCGTATTCAGGCACAAACTTACTTCATCGATTTGCCTTGCTGGGCGCAGAGTGAAGAAGAGGACGATTCGCCTGATACGCATGAGGAAAGCCAGACCTTGCTGCTGCATGCCACCCGCATGGATAACAGCGACACCCTGTGGGATCACTTGTTCGAAGATGAAAGCCAGCAAACTGCATTACCCTCTGCACTGGCGCACTATTTTGCCCAACTGCGGGGCGACTCCCCCGGAGATGCTCTCAATCGTCAGCGCGAAGCCTTTATGGCCCGCTGGATTGCATGGGCGATGCAGCAAAATAATGGCGACGTGTTAGTTGTCTGCGGTGGCTGGCACGCTCCGGCACTGGCAAAAATGTGGCGCGAATGCCCGCAAGAAATTAACAAGCCAGAATTGCCGTCGCTGGCAGATGCCGTTACAGGTTGCTATCTCACGCCATACAGTGAAAAGCGCCTTGATGTGCTGTCAGGATACCTTTCAGGAATGCCTGCCCCGGTCTGGCAAAACTGGTGCTGGCGGTGGGGCTTGCAGCAGGCAGGTGAACAACTACTGAAAACGGTTCTTACCCGTTTGCGCCAGCACCACTTGCCTGCTTCAACAGCGGATATGGCTGCCGCTCATCTGCATGCGATGGCACTGGCACAGTTGCGCGGTCATACACTACCGTTACGCACTGACTGGCTGGATGCTATAGCCGGCTCGCTGATCAAAGAAGCCCTGAACGCGCCGTTGCCGTGGAGCTATCGCGGCGTTATTCATCCCGATACCGATCCGATTCTGCTAACGTTGATAGACACATTAGCGGGTGACGGATTCGGTAAACTTGCCCCCTCGACGCCACAGCCACCTCTGCCAAAAGATGTCACCTGCGAACTGGAACGTACCGGAATCTCTTTTCCGGCGGAGCTTACCTTAAATCGCTTTACCCCCGATGGACTGGCGCAAAGTCAGGTGTTACATCGGCTGGTAATACTGGAGATCCCAGGGGTTGTGCGCCAGCAGGGAAGTACACTGACACTTGCAGGCAACGGTGAAGAACGCTGGAAATTAACCCGCCCGCTTAGCCAACATGCGGCATTAATTGAGGCCGCCTGCTTTGGTGCCACACTCCAGGAAGCCGCACGCCATAAATTAGAAGCCGATATGCTGGACGCGGGTGGAATCGGCAGTATCACCACATGTCTTAGCCAGGCGGCGTTAGCGGGTCTGGCGTCCTTCAGTCAACAATTACTGGAGCAACTTACATTATTAATCGCCCAGGAAAATCAGTTTGCCGAAATGGGCCAGGCGCTGGAAGTGCTATACGCCTTATGGCGGCTGGATGAAATTAGCGGTATGCAAGGCGCGCAGATATTACAGACGACGTTATGCGCAGCTATCGATCGCACACTCTGGCTGTGTGAATCCAACGGCAGACCGGATGAAAAGGAGTTTCACGCTCACCTGCATAGCTGGCAAGCGCTTTGCCATATCCTGCGCGATCTACATAGCGGCGTTAATTTACCCGGCGTTTCGCTTTCTGCGGCGGTAGCCTTACTGGAGCGCCGCAGTCAGGCGATTCATGCCCCGGCGCTGGATCGCGGCGCGGCTCTTGGCGCACTAATGCGTCTGGAACATCCCAACGCCAGTGCCGAAGCGGCGCTGACGATGCTGGCGCAGTTATCCCCGGCACAATCCGGCGAGGCGCTGCACGGTTTGCTGGCATTAGCCCGTCATCAACTGGCCTGTCAGCCGGCATTTATCGCCGGTTTCAGTAGTCATTTAAATCAACTGAGTGACGACGATTTTATTAACGCCCTGCCCGATTTACGCGCGGCGATGGCCTGGCTACCACCACGAGAACGCGGGACGCTGGCGCATCAGGTGCTTGAGCATTACCAGCTCGCACAGCTTCCCATTTCAGCGCTGCAAATGCCGTTGCATTGTCCACCGCAAGCCATTGCACATCATCAACAACTCGAACAGCAGGCACTGGCATCGCTGCAACACTGGGGAGTTTTCCATGTCTGAACTGAACGATCTTCTGACCACCCGTGAGCTACAACGCTGGCGATTAATTCTTGGCGAAGCGGCAGAAACGACGCTTTGTGGGCTGGATGACAACGCCCGGCAGATAGACCACGCGCTGGAGTGGCTGTACGGGCGCGATCCTGAACGGCTCCAGCGTGGTGAACGCTCCGGTGGATTAGGTGGCTCAAATCTCACCACCCCTGAGTGGATCAACAGTATTCACACGCTGTTTCCGCAACAGGTGATTGAACGGCTGGAAAGCGATGCCGTACTGCGCTACGGCATTGAAGATGTGGTGACAAATCTCGACGTGCTGGAACGTATGCAGCCTTCGGAAAGCCTGCTACGCGCCGTTTTGCACACCAAACATCTGATGAATCCCGAAGTACTGGCTGCCGCCCGCCGGATAGTACGCCAGGTTGTGGAAGAAATTATGGCGCGACTGGCAAAGGAAGTTCGTCAGGCTTTTTCTGGTGTCCGCGATCGCCGTCGCCGCTCATTTATTCCACTGGCGCGAAACTTTGATTTCAAAAGTACTCTGCGCGCCAACCTGCAACACTGGCACCCGCAACACGGCAAGTTGTATATCGAATCCCCCCGCTTTAACAGCCGCATTAAACGCCAAAGCGAACAATGGCAACTGGTCTTACTGGTTGATCAAAGCGGATCAATGGTGGACTCGGTGATCCACTCAGCGGTGATGGCGGCCTGTTTATGGCAGTTACCCGGTATTCGTACCCATCTGGTGGCGTTTGACACCAGCGTGGTTGATCTCACGGCAGACGTTGCCGATCCGGTAGAGTTATTAATGAAAGTGCAATTAGGCGGCGGAACCAATATCGCCAGTGCCATGGAATATGGTCGGCAACTTATTGAACAACCAGCGAAAAGCGTCATCATCCTCGTGAGCGATTTTTACGAAGGGGGTTCATCATCATTACTGACGCATCAGGTGAAAAAGTGTGTCCAGAGCGGCATCAAAGTGCTGGGACTGGCGGCGCTCGATAGCACCGCAACACCTTGCTATGACCACGATACGGCCCAGGCGCTAGTTAATGTCGGCGCACAAATAGCCGCCATGACACCGGGCGAGCTGGCGGCCTGGCTTGCGGAGAATCTTCAGTCATGAATTCACTACGTCCGGAATTATTAGAACTGACGCCGCAGGCCCTGACGGCGTTAAGCAATGCCGGTTTTGTTAAACGCAGTCTTAAGGAACTGGAAAATGGCAACGTCCCGGAAATCAGCCATAAGAACGGCGCTTTAATCGCCACCTTCAGTGACGGTGTCCGTACCCAGCTGGCGAACGGTCAGGCACTGAAAGAGGCTCAATGCAGCTGCGGGGCCAGCGGCATGTGCCGCCATCGCGTGATGCTGGTTTTAAGTTATCAGCGACTTTGCGCCACCACCCAGCCTACGGAAAAAGAAGAAGAGTGGGATCCGGCAATCTGGCTAGAAGAACTGGCTACCCTTCCCGATGCCACCCGCAAACGCGCGCAGGCGCTGGTCGCTAAAGGCATCACCATTGAGTTGTTCTGTACGCCGGGCGAAATTCCCTCTGCCCGCTTACCGATGAGCGATGTACGTTTTTATTCCCGCAGCAGCATTCGTTTCGCACGCTGTGATTGTATTGAAGGAACACTTTGCGAACATGTTGTGCTGGCAGTACAGGCCTTTGTCCAGGCCAAAGCGCAGCAAGCAGAATTTAACCATTTAATCTGGCAGATGCGCAGCGAACACGTCACATCATCTGACGATCCGTTTGCCAGCGAAGAGGGCAACGCGTGTCGTCAATATGTTCAGCAACTAAGCCAGGCATTATGGCTGAGCGGCATCAGCCAGCCGCTTATTCATTACGAGGCCGCTTTCAGCCGCGCGCAGCAAGCGGCGGAACGCTGCAACTGGCGCTGGGTAAGTGAATCACTACGACAGCTACGGGCAAGCGTTGATGCCTTCCACGCCCGCGCCAGTCACTATCATGCCGGAGAATGCTTACGTCAGCTTGCGGCATTAAACAGTCGATTAAATTGCGCACAAGAGATGGCGCGGCGCGACAGTGTTGGTGAAGTTCCTCCTGTGCCGTGGCGCACGGTCGTTGGCGCTGGCATTGCCGGAGAAGCAAAGCTTGATCATCTGCGGCTGGTGTCTTTAGGTATGCGTTGCTGGCAGGATATTGAGCAGTATGGTTTACGCATCTGGTTCACCGATCCCGACACCGGCAGTATTTTGCATCTTTCGCGTAGTTGGCCGAGAAGCGAACAGGAAAATTCACCGGCAGCGACGCGTCGGCTGTTTAGTTTTCTGGCTGGCGCACTGGCAGGTGGGCAAATTGTTTCACAAGCAGCAAAACGCAGTGCCGATGGCGAACTGCTATTAGCTACCCGCAACCGCTTGAGTAGTGTTGTGCCGCTGTCGCCAGACGCCTGGCAAATGTTGAGCGCGCCATTGCGCCAGCCGGGCATTGTGGCTTTGCGGGAATATTTACGCCAGCGTCCCCCCGCCTGCATACGGCCTCTTAATCAGGTGGATAACTTATTTATTCTGCCAGTCGCTGAGTGTATTTCACTCGGTTGGGATAGCAGCCGCCAGACACTGGATGCGCAGGTAATCAGCGGCGAAGGTGAAGATAACGTGCTGACATTATCCCTACCAGCCTCTGCCTGTTCGCCCTTTGCTGTTGAACGCATGGCGGCGCTTTTGCAACAAACAGACGACCCCGTGAGTCTGGTTTCTGGCTTTGTCAGCTTTGTAGAGGGGCAATTGACACTGGAACCACGGGTGATGATGACAAAAAACCGCGCCTGGGCGCTGGACGCAGAAACTGCGCCTGTGGCACCGCTACCTTCTGCCAGCGTTTTGCCTGTGCCGTCTACCGCTCATCAGTTGCTGATGCGCTGCCAGGCGTTACTTATTCAACTGCTCCATAACGGCTGGCGCTATCAGGAACAGAGTGCTATTGGTCAGGCAAAGTTGCTGGCGAATGACCTCACCGCGGTGGGTTTTTATCGGCTGGCACATGTGTTGGCACAATTTCGTAATACAGAAAGCGAGGCACGGGTAGAAGCAATGAATAACGGTGTTTTGATTTGCGAACAATTATTCCCCATGCTTCAGCAACAAGGATGAAATAGTGCTTTTTACTAAGAGTTCTACTCCAGTTCCGGACTGCTCACGCCACAGTATTAGGCATATCCTATATAGCCCCTGGTGAGAGTCACCAGTTCCTTGATTAAATAAAATGGAGTTTTACATGAAGGCTTTCAATAAGCTGTTTTCCCTTGTTGTTGCATCTGTTCTGGTTTTCTCTCTTGCTGGCTGCGGTGACAAAGAAGAATCAAAGAAATTCAGCGCCAATCTGAACGGCACTGAAATTGCCATTACCTATGTCTACAAAGGTGACAAGGTGCTTAAGCAATCTTCTGAAACCAAAATTCAATTTGCCTCCATTGGTGCAACCACCAAAGAAGATGCCGCCAGGACACTTGAGCCGTTAAGCGCCAAATACAAAAACATCGCGGGTGTTGAAGAAAAATTAACCTATACCGATACCTACGCGCAGGAAAACGTGACTATTGATATGGAAAAAGTGGATTTTAAAGCCCTGCAGGGTATTTCAGGAATCAACGTTTCTGCTGAAGATGCCAAAAAAGGTATCACTATGGCGCAAATGGAACTGGTGATGAAAGCCGCTGGTTTTAAAGAAGTGAAATAATCTGTCGGCGGCCATGTTTCGCATGGCCGCCATACCCGTCTTAGCTTTTCTTCACATGCTGGCGCGCTGCCAGTCCACGCAGAAAATAACGTAAAAATTGATCGCCGCATTCGCGGAAGTTTTTATGATCCGGTGCACGCATCATCGCCGTAATTTCCGGCATCGAAACGCGGAACTGCTGTTCGGTGAGGATTGCCAGAATGTCATCGGTTTTAAGCGAAAACGCGATGCGTAATTTTTTCAGCACGATGTTGTTATTAATGCGACGTTCCGGCTCCAGTGCCGGAGCAGACTCATCCTTGCCGCGTTTTTCATAAATCAGGCCATTGAGGAATGACGACAAAACAATGTCCGGACAACGCTGAAAACCCTCTTCGTCTTCTTTACGTAGCCAGACGGCGATCTGTTCCGCGGTGGCTTCGACATTACCCAGCGCCAGAATACGCACCAGGTCATTATTATTGGCTTTCAAAATGTAGCGCACGCTGCGCAGAATATCGTTACTTAGCATGAGGCCTTCAGGTGTTGATGAGGCAAAAAGCCATTTTAGCAGTCTTTTACAGGCCAATCGCCTCTTTTAAGCTTTTCAGATAACGGCGGCTGACCGGCACGGTTAAGCCATTACGCAAAATCAACTCGGCCTGGCCGTTATCTTCCAGACGAATCTCCTGTAAATGCGCGAGGTTAACCAGATACTGACGATGGCAGCGCAGTAATGGTGTACGACTTTCCAGGGTACGTAATGTCAGTTCGGTAAAGCCCTCTTTCCCTTCGTGACTGGTAACGTAGACACCGCTCATCCGACTGCTGACAAATGCCACATCTTTCATTTGCAGCAAATAAATCCGACTATGCCCCGTACAAGGGATAAATTTCAGCGCCTGTTGATTTTCCGGTAACAGCGAAACATCCTGCTTGCTGCGCTCCTGACGCAATCGCGCCAGCGTTTTCTCCAGTCGCACTTCATCAATTGGCTTCAGCAGATAATCAAAGGCATGTTCTTCAAAGGCTTTAATGGCGTATTCGTCAAACGCGGTGAGAAAAACAATATACGGGCGATGTTCCGGGTCGAGCATCCCCACCATTTCCAGACCACTGATGCGCGGCATCTGGATATCGAGAAACAGCACATCCGGGCGCAGTTTATGCACCGCGCCGATCCCTTCTACGGCGTTTGAACACTCTCCAACGATTTCAATATCGCTCTGCTCCTGCAAAAATACGCGCAGGTTCTCCCGTGCTAACGGTTCATCATCGACAATTAAGACTTTAATCATGCCTCGTCCCTCCATGGTAGTCGTAACGTTATTCGGGTGTAACTATCAGGCTCACAGGCGACGCTTATCCCATAGTCATCGCCAAACCGTTCACGTAAACGCTTATCCACCAGATTCATCCCCAGCCCACTGGCATTGGTTACCGGTTGATACAAACCGGCATTGTCTTCGATCTCCAGCATCAAATGTTGCCCCTCACGTCGGGCGCTGATTGCCACTCGCCCTGTATCCAGCAGTTGTGATGTCCCATGTTTAATGGCGTTTTCCACTATCGGTTGCAGGGTAAACGCGGGCAATTGCTGCTGGGATAATTCTTGCGGAATAGCAATGTTGACCTGCAACCGCGACTGGAAGCGCGCCTTTTCAATTTGCAGATAAGCGTTCACATGTTCAATTTCGTCGGCGAGAGTAACAAACTCCGAAGGCCGCTTTAAGTTTTTGCGGAAAAAAGTGGAAAGATACTGCACCAGCTGGCTGGCCTGTTCGCTGTCGCGGCGGATCACCGCTTTAATGGTGTTAAGCGCATTAAACAAAAAATGGGGATTCACCTGGGCGTGAAGCAGTTTGATCTCTGACTGGGTGAGCATCGCTTTTTGCCGCTCATATTGCCCGGCGAGGATCTGCGCCGAAAGCAGTTGCGCAATCCCCTCGCCCAGCGTGCGGTTGATTGAACTGAATAAACGGTTTTTGGCTTCATACAATTTGATGGTACCCATCACTCGCTGATTTTCACCACGCAACGGAATGACCAGCGTCGACCCCAGTTTGCATTGCGGATGCAAAGAGCAACGGTAAGGCACTTCGTTGCCATCAGCGTAGACCACTTCACCGGTTTCAATCGCTTTTAAGGTATAAGTTGAAGAAATCGGTTTGCCGGGTAAATGGTGGTCGTCACCAATTCCGGTAAAGGCCAGCAATTTCTCTCGATCGGTAATCGCGACTGCACCAATATCCAGCTCCTGATACAGCACCTGTGCCACTTTCATGCTGTTCTCTTCGTTAAACCCCTGGCGCAAAATGCCTTCCGTCGAGGCCGCCACTTTCAGCGCAGTGGCAGAAAAAGCCGAAGTGTATTTTTCAAACATCGCGCGTTTATCGAGCAATATACGCATAAACAGTGCCGCGCCGACGGTATTGGTGACCATCATTGGCGCAGCAATATTACTCACCAGACGCACCGCATCTTCATAAGGTCGGGCGATCGCCAGGATGATCAACATTTGCACCATTTCAGCGACGAACGTGACGGCACCGGCGGTAATGGGGTTAAAGACTTTATCAGTGCGCCCGCGACGGATCAGGATGCTGTGTACCAGGCCGCCGAGCAATCCTTCAACGATGGTCGAGATCATGCAACTTAGCGCGGTCATGCCCCCCATCGAATATCGATGTAACCCGCCGGTCAGACCAACCAGCCCACCGACGACCGGACCGCCGAGTAAGCCGCCCATTACCGCGCCTATCGCACGGGTATTGGCAATAGAATCGTCAATGTGCAACCCAAACCAGGTGCCCATGATGCAGAAGATGGAAAAGACGATGTAGCAGAGAAATTTATGCGGCAGACGAACCGTGACCTGCATTAGCGGTATGAATAATGGCGTTTTACTCATTAACCACGCAATGACTAAAAAAACGCACATCTGCTGAAGCAGCAGCAACACCAGATTAAAATCGTACATACCCGCAAACCACACTTCCCTTTAAAACGCGTAACATACATTGCTTGCGTTTAACTTTCTTTGAACTCTTGCAGAAAAATGAGAATTCGTGAGTACGATCACTCAAAATCGCCTGGCAAAAATAAAATCACCCTATAGATGCACAAAAAACGGGCAAAACTACCTGGTTCGCAAAACTGCGTCTAAAGTTAAACCGGGACCTCGCGAGCAAGGGTGAGACGATGGCGCTTTACACAATTGGTGAAGTGGCGTTGCTTTGTGATATTAACCCTGTCACGTTACGCGCGTGGCAGAGGCGTTACGGATTGCTGAAACCGCAACGGACAGACGGCGGTCATCGGCTGTTCAATGATGCCGATATTGACCGTATCCGCGAGATCAAACGCTGGATCGACAACGGCGTGCAGGTCAGCAAAGTTAAAATGCTGCTCAGTAATGAAAATGTTGATGTGCAGAACGGCTGGCGCGATCAGCAAGAAACATTACTGACTTACCTGCAAAGCGGCAATCTGCATAGCCTGCGAACGTGGATCAAAGAGCGCGGTCAGGATTACCCCGCCCAGACACTCACCACGCACCTGTTTATTCCTCTGCGCCGACGACTTCAGTGCCAACAACCGACTCTCCAGGCGCTGCTGGCGATTCTCGACGGCGTACTGATCAACTACATCGCCATTTGCCTGGCTTCGGCACGTAAAAAACAGGGTAAAGATGCGCTGGTGGTTGGCTGGAATATTCACGATACCACCCGTCTGTGGCTGGAGGGCTGGATTGCCAGTCAACAAGGATGGCGCATTGATGTCCTCGCCCACTCGCTCAATCAACTACGCCCTGAACTGTTCGAAGGCCGTACATTGCTGGTGTGGTGCGGTGAAAATCGAACCTCTGCCCAACAGCAGCAACTCACCAGTTGGCAGGAACAAGGCCATGATATTTTCCCACTCGGCATTTAATGATTCGTTAACAAATGCGCTTTACTGTACAATCCTTTCGTTAACATAAGGAGTGCATTATGCGCATAGCTAAAATTGGGGTCATCGCCCTGTTCCTGTTTATGGCGTTAGGTGGAATTGGTGGCGTCATGCTCGCAGGTTATACCTTTATTTTGCGTGCTGGCTAAGTGCCTGCACCAGCCTTTCAAACAGGCGGTCTGCGATGATCGCCGCCAGTGCCACCAGTAACGCCCCCTGGATCACATACGCGGTATTAAATCCGCTAAGCCCGATGATGATCGGCGTACCCAGCGTGCTGGCCCCTACCGTTGAGGCGATCGTCGCCGTACCAATGTTGATAATCACCGAAGTTCGCACGCCCGCCAGAATCACCGGAGCCGCCAGCGGTAGCTCGACCTTACGCAGTCGCTGACCACGACTCATTCCCATACCTTTCGCAACTTCTGTCACGCTGGCATCAATCGCTCCCAGCCCGGCAAGTGTCGCCTGCAGGACGGGCAGCACGCCGTAAAGGATCAAGGCGATAATCGCGGGTTGCAGACCAAAGCCGATCACCGGAACGGCAATCGCCAGCACTGCAACGGGCGGAAAAGTCTGCCCAACGGCGGCAATAGTTTCCACCAGTGGGCGAAATTCCGCGCCCCACGGGCGAGTGACCGCAATTCCGGCACCAGTACCAATGATCACCGCAAACAAACTCGAAATTCCCACCAGCCAGAAATGAGCCAGTGCCAGAGCTGCAAAACTCTCTTGCTGATAAACGGGTCGTGGCAGTTGTGGGAACAAGGCAGCAAACAGCGGCTGGCTGTAAGGTAGCCAGAAAATCAGCACCACAAACAGAGCAATCAGCCAGAACAGCGGATCGCGCAACATCTTCATACGCTTACGCCTCCTCCAGCAGATCCTGAAAATGCAGCGTGCCGCAAGGCTGGCCCTGCGTGTTCACCACCGGCAGCACCTCGCATCCCCGCGCGACAAACAGAGAAAGCGCATCGCGTAGCGTCATCTCTTCTGCCAGTGCCTCACCTTCTGCCCGTTCTTCGCGACGCACGTAATCCGCCACACTACGTAACGAAAGCAGGCGCACACCCAGTTCACTACGTCCAAAAAACTGGCGGACAAAATCATTCACCGGACGAGTCAGCATCGTCAGCGGATTACCCTGCTGCACCACTTCACCGTGATCCATCAATACAAGATGTTCTGCCAGCCGTAGCGCCTCATCAATATCATGAGTGACCAGCACAATAGTACGCCCCAGCAAACGGTGAATGCGCGTCATCTCTTGTTGCAACGCACCGCGCGTTACCGGGTCCAGTGCGCCAAAAGGTTCATCCATCAGTAAGACTTGCGGATCGGCAGCCAGTGCGCGCGCCACTCCCACACGTTGCTGCTGACCACCGGAAAGCTGATGCGGATAACGCTCACGTAAATTTGACTCCAGCCCCAGTAGCGCCATTAATTCGTCGATACGATCGTCAATCCTCGCCCGCGACCATTTTTGTAATTGCGGCACGGTAGCGATGTTTTGCGCCACGCTCCAGTGGGGGAACAGGCCAATAGATTGAATGGCATAGCCCATCCGGCGGCGCAACTCCAGTACTGGCAGCGAGCGAATTTCTTCTCCGGCAAAGCGGATCACGCCGCTGTCATGCTCCACCAGGCGGTTAATCATTTTCAGGGTGGTGGATTTGCCGGAGCCAGATGTGCCAATCAGCACCGAAAAACTCCCTTCCTGAAAATTGAGATTGAGATCGTTAACGGCTTTTTGTGCGCCGAACAGTTTGCTGACATGGCTAAATTCAATCATTACGTTTCACCTTCAGCAGTGCGATAAGCAAATCGAACAGCGCGTCGGTAAGCACCGCCAGAACAATTACCGGGATCACCCCCAGCAACACTAAATCAATGGCACTGCTTAGCAGCCCCTGGAAAACCAGCGCACCAAAACCGCCTGCACCGATTAACGCCGCAATCACCGCCATACCTACAGTTTGCACCATCACCACCCGCAGGCTGCGCAGAAATACCGGTAACGCCAGCGGTAACTGAACATGCAGGAATCGCTGCGCCCCGCTCATCCCCATCGCTCTGGCGCTCTCCAGCACATCGCGCGGGATCTGGTTCAAGCCGACTACCACGCCGCGCACCAGCGGCAGCAAGGCATAGAGCACCAGCGCAATCAGTGCGGGTGTCATTCCGGTTCCTGCTATGCCCAGCTTACCCAGCCACGGAAAGGCCGTAACCAGCGCGGCAAGCGGCGCAATCAACAGGCCAAAGAGCGCCACCGAAGGCACGGTCTGAATGACATTGAGTAGCGAAAAAATCGCCCCCTGCCGCGCAGTGGAAAAGTAGCACCAGACGCCCAGCGGCACACCAATCACTAACGCAGGCAGCACCGCACCAAACAGCAACGTCAGATGTTGTGCCAGCGCGTCATCAAACACATCCTGACGGTTGGCGTATTCTTTCATTAGCGAGAGATCGTTAAGCGCGCCGGAATACAGCAACCACAGCGGAATGATGGCAATCTGCATATGCAACAACCAGCGCCACAGCGGATGCGTGGAGATTCGTCGGATGGCATCGCTACAGGCAAGCAATGCCAGCGCCGCAGCCAGCCAGAAACCACTGCCGAGGCTGGTACGCGCCAGCGCACTGCCATTTTGCGCCAGTTGGGTCGCCGCTTTTCCCGCTCCCCACACCAGCAATACGAAGACGAGTTGCGCCAGGATGAGTGCAAAAATGCTGCCTTTTTTAGCGGGAATAAAACAGGCTGTCAGCCAGGCGCAACATACGCCCACCAGCATCCAGATCGTTTGCGGCCACAGCTGCCAGAGATGACGCCCCTCACCCGAAACTAAACGATTAGGCGCGTAACTGATAAACGGCAGCGCCGCTGCGATTGCCGTCAGCAACAGCAGCAGCGCCAGAACAGGATTAATACGTAGATAAGTCACGGGAAATTACTTCGTCCACCCTTTTTGTTTCAGGTAGTCGGCAGCCACTTTTTTGGCATCCAGTCCTTCAACTGCAATGCTGGCATTCAGTTGCTGCAATGTTTTTTCATCGAGGCTGGCGAAGACTGGCTGTAGCCACTGTGCCATTTGCGGATACTCCTTCAACACCGATTCACGAACCACTGGTGCAGGCGCGTAGATAGGTTGCACGCCTTGCGGATCGCTTAAGGTTTGCAACCCCAGTGCCGCGACCGGACCGTCAGTGCCGTAAGCCATTGCGGCATTAACGCCAGAAGTTTGCTGGGCAGCGGCTTTAATCGTCACCGCCGTGTCGCCACCAGCCAGTGACAGTAACTGATCCTGATCGAGTTTAAAGTCGTAGGCTTTTTCAAACGCGGGTAACGCATCGGCGCGTTCGATAAACTCTGCCGAGGCTGCCAGTTTGAAGGTGCCGCCCTCTTTCAGATAACGACTCAGGTCAGCAAGCGAAGTGAGTTTGTTTTTCTCTGCCACATCCTGACGCACGGCGATGGTCCAGGTGTTATTTGCAGGCGCGGGCGTCAGCCAGATTAACTTGTTTTGCTCTGCATCGAGTTTTTTGACTTTCTCATAGCCTTGCTGCGCGTTTTTCCATGCCGTATCGTTTTCATCTTTAAAGAAAAACGCGCCATTGCCAGTATATTCCGGATAGATATCCAGCTCACCAGAAGTGATCGCCCCGCGCACTACGGGAGTCGTTCCCAATTGCACTTTATTTACCGTAGGAACGCCGTGACTTTCCAGCACCTGCAAAATGATATTGCCGAGCAGCGCGCCTTCGGTATCGATTTTTGAACCGACTTTAACGGGGGAAGCCGCCTGTAGCGGCAGGCTCACGGCTGCCAACAAAACCAGTGAACCTGCCCAGACCTTTGAGAGTGGCATGATGCTTTCCTCATTCTTTTACTGTTGTTTTCAGCGAATTAAGAGAAAAGCATAGTTGATAATGGCGGGGTTAGCCTGAGCGGAAGGATTCAGTTGCAGAATCAGATAAATACTTAAAGGGCATATTTTGCCCGGCGTTTCTTGCCGGATGCGGCGTAAACGCCTTATCCGGCCTACAAACAGCGAAAATTCAAGAGGTTAAAAACCCCTGTAGGCCTGATAAGCGCAACGCATCAGGCAAAGGGCGCAAACATCGCGCCCTGACTAAAGTATTACAGCAATTCAAACTCGCCTTTCTTAACGCGTGCGGAATCAGTGCCGATAAAGACATTGAACTTGCCAGGCTCGGCGTCATATTTCATCTGTTGATTCCAGAACTTCAGCGCCTCGATATCAATCGGGAAGCTGACGGTCTGGGTTTCGCCCGGTTTCAGGGTGATTTTCTCAAAGCCTTTCAGCTGTTTTACCGGGCGACTCATGGAAGCCGTCACATCCTGCAGGTACATCTGAACTACCGTCGCCCCTTCGCGCTTACCGGTGTTCGTCACCTGCACGCTGGCGGTCACTTTGCCGTCACGCTTCATGGTCGGCGCAGAAAGTTTCACATCAGAGACGGTGAAAGTGGTATAGCTCAGACCATAGCCGAACGGATAAAGCGCCCCGTTAGCTTCATCAAAATAACGCGAAGTGTATTTGTTCGGCTTGTCGGCATTATACGGGCGACCGGTATTCAGATGACTGTAGTACACCGGGATCTGCCCGACAGAACGCGGGAAGGACATCGGCAGCTTGCCGGACGGGTTGTAATCGCCAAACAATACATCGGCAATTGCATTACCGCCTTCAGTCCCCGCAAACCAGGTTTCCAGAATCGCATCCGCCTGCTGATCTTCTTTCACCAGCGCCAGCGGACGCCCGTTCATCAGCACCAGCACCAGCGGTTTACCGGTGGCTTTCAGCGCCGCAATCAAGTCACGTTGGCTTTGCGGAATAGTGATATCGGTACGGCTGGAGGCCTCGTGCGCCATCCCCTGAGCTTCACCGACCACAGCCACCACCACATCAGATTGCTTCGCGGTTTGCACCGCTTCATCAATCATCTCTTGCGGCGAGCGCGGGTCGACTTTGACCGCCTCTTCATACTGATTCAGGAAATCGATAATGCCTTTGTCACTGGTGACGTTCGCCCCTTTGGCGTACAACACTTTACCGTTTTCACCGACGGCATTTTTAATCCCGGTCAGTACGGTCACGGATTGATCGGCAACACCGGCTGCGGACCAGCTGCCCATCACGTCACGTTTGCTGTCCGCCAATGGCCCAACCACCGCAATGGTGGCTGATTTTTTCAGCGGTAACGTTTCGAGACGGTTTTTCAGCAACACCAGGCTTTCGCGTGCCACTTCACGCGCTTCTTTGCGGTGCAGGCGGCTTTCGGCATTGGTATCCACCGGGGCAGACTCTTTCGGACCGAGATGGCTGTACGGGTCGTTAAACAACCCCATATCATATTTAACGTTCAGTACATGACGGGCAGCGTCATCCAGCTCTTCCATCGTCACTTTGCCGGATTTGATCAACCCAGGCAGATACTTCGAGTAATACTCGTCGCTCATACTCATGTTGATGCCGGATTTCAGCGCCACGCGCACCGCATCTTCCGGGTCTGCCGCTGTGCCATGTTTAATCAGCTCTTTGATTGCGCCGTGATCGGAAACGGTGATGCCTTTAAAGCCCCACTGGTCGCGCAGGACATCTTTCAGCAGCCAGGAATCGGAGGTGGCTGGCGTGCCGTTCAGCGAGTTCAGCGCCACCATCACCGCGCCGCTGCCTGCGTCCAGCCCCGCTTTGTACGGCGGCATATAATCATTAAACAGGCGCTGCGGACTCATATCGACGGTGTTGTACTCTTTACCGCCTTCTACCGCGCCGTAAGCGGCAAAGTGTTTGACGCTGGTCATCACCGAGTAGCGATCTGCCGGACTTTTACCCTGCATCGCTTGCACCATGGTTTTACCCATTATTGAGGTGAGATACGTATCTTCGCCAAAACCTTCGGAAGCACGTCCCCAGCGCGGATCGCGCGAGACATCGACCATCGGTGCCCAGGTCATATTCAGGCCATCATCTGCCGCTTCATAAGCAGAGACACGCCCGACTGTTTTCACTGCATCGAGGTTAAAAGACGAGGCCAGACCGAGACTAATCGGGAACACCGTGCGCTGACCGTGCAGCACGTCGTAAGCAAAGAAAAGAGGAATTTTCAGGCGGCTTAATTCCATCACCTGATCCTGCATGGCGCGGATATCCTGACGGGTTACGGTGTTGAAAATCGCCCCAACCTGACCGTCTTTGATCATCTCGCGGATCGCCTCTTTCGGGTTATCCGGGCCGACGCTGATTAAGCGCAGCTGACCAATTTTCTCATCAACTGTCATTTTCTTAAGCAGTTCGGTGACGAACGCATCCCGCGCTTCGGGCGTTAATGGATGGTTGCCGAATAAATCATCCGCCAGTGCTGGCTGCAGGGCCAGACTCACCGCGATTCCTACTGAACATAGCCATTTCATATGGATTTTTCTTCCTTTGTTGCCCGACGTGGCAGCGAAAATGGTGCAAAAACCGTAGTTTGCCATAAGCATGATGGAGAGAGAAAAAGAATGCTCAGTTTATTGTCTGAATTTTCAAAATATTCACTCGCTGAATTGTCATACAAGGCGCTATTCTAGTTTGTGATATTTTTTCGCCACCACAAGGAGTGGAAAATGTCTTCCATGACAACAACTGATAATAAAGCCTTTTTGAATGAACTTGCCCGTCTGGTCGGTCATTCACACCTGCTCACCGATCCCGCAAAAACGGCCCGCTATCGCAAGGGCTTCCGTTCTGGTCAGGGCGACGCGCTGGCTGTCGTTTTCCCTGGCTCACTACTGGAATTGTGGCGGGTGCTGAAAGCCTGCGTCACCGCCGACAAAATTATTCTGATGCAGGCCGCCAATACAGGTCTGACCGAAGGCTCGACGCCAAACGGTAACGACTATGATCGCGATATCGTGATCATCAGCACCCTGCGTCTCGATAAGTTGCACGTTCTCGGCAAGGGCGAACAAGTGCTGGCCTATCCGGGCACCACGCTTTATTCGCTGGAAAAAGCACTCAAACCGCTGGGACGCGAACCGCACTCGGTGATTGGATCATCGTGTATAGGCGCATCGGTCATCGGCGGTATTTGTAACAACTCCGGCGGCTCGCTGGTGCAGCGTGGCCCGGCGTATACCGAAATGTCGTTATTCGCGCGTATAAATGAAGACGGCAAACTGACGCTGGTGAACCATCTCGGGATTGATCTGGGCGAAACGCCGGAGCAGATCCTTAGCAAGCTGGATGACGATCGCATCAAAGATGACGATGTGCGTCACGATGGCCGTCACGCCCACGATTATGACTATGTCCACCGCGTTCGTGATATTGAAGCCGACACGCCCGCACGTTATAACGCCGATCCGGATCGGTTATTTGAATCTTCTGGTTGCGCCGGGAAGCTGGCCGTCTTTGCGGTACGTCTTGATACCTTCGAAGCGGAAAAAAATCAGCAGGTGTTTTATATCGGCACCAACCAGCCGGAAGTACTGACCGAAATCCGCCGTCATATTCTGGCTAATTTCGAAAATCTGCCGGTTGCCGGGGAATATATGCACCGGGATATCTACGATATTGCGGAAAAATACGGCAAAGACACCTTCCTGATGATTGATAAGTTAGGCACCGACAAGATGCCATTCTTCTTTAATCTCAAGGGGCGCACCGATGCGATGCTGGAGAAAGTGAAATTCTTCCGTCCCCATTTTACCGACCGTGCGATGCAAAAATTCGGTCACCTGTTCCCCAGCCATTTACCGCCGCGCATGAAAAACTGGCGCGATAAATACGAACATCATCTGCTGTTAAAAATGGCGGGCGATGGCGTCGGTGAAGCCAAATCGTGGCTGGTGGATTATTTCAAACAGGCCGAAGGCGATTTCTTTGTCTGTACGCCGGAGGAAGGTAGCAAAGCGTTTTTACACCGTTTCGCCGCTGCGGGCGCAGCAATTCGTTATCAGGCGGTGCATTCCGATGAAGTCGAAGACATTCTGGCACTGGATATCGCTCTGCGGCGTAACGACACCGAGTGGTATGAGCATTTACCGCCGGAGATCGACAACCAACTGGTGCACAAGCTCTATTACGGCCATTTTATGTGCTATGTCTTCCATCAGGATTACATCGTTAAAAAAGGCGTGGATGTGCATGCGTTGAAAGAACAGATGCTGGAACTGCTGCAGCAGCGTGGCGCGCAATACCCTGCCGAGCATAACGTCGGTCATTTGTATAAAGCACCGGAGACGTTGCAGAAGTTCTATCGCGAGAACGATCCGACCAACAGTATGAATCCGGGGATCGGTAAAACCAGTAAGCGGAAAAACTGGCAGGAAGTGGAGTAAAAATTACGGATGGCAGAGTATCGCCATCCGTACTTCACTTAATCGTTCTGCGCCGTCTGCCCCGCCGCCGCCATCTGGGCGGCTTTTTGTTTTTTATAGCTCAACGCTGCTGCCGGAACAGGCATCACTTTACCGGTCTCAATCCAGGTACGCAGGCGGCTGGCATCGGCAAAATGGGTATATTTGCCAAACGCGTCCATTACTACCAGCGCCACCGGTTTATTATTGATAACCGTACGCATCACCAGACAATGGCCCGCCGCATTGGTAAAGCCGGTTTTGGTTAACTGAATATTCCAGTTATCGCGATACACCAGATGGTTAGTATTGCGGAACGGCAGCGTATACGTCGGGTTAGAGAAGGTTGCCATATCTTCCCGGGTGGTACTTAACTGCCCGATCAACGGATATTGTTTGCTGGCAATGAGCAGTTTGGTTAAGTCACGGGCAGTTGAAACGTTATGCACCGACAATCCGGTAGGTTCAACAAAGCGCGTGTTGTTCATTCCGAGCGATTTCGCTTTCGCATTCATTGCCTTAATAAAGGCTTTGTAACCACCGGGATAATGGTGCGCAAGGCTTGCCGCCGCGCGGTTTTCTGAAGACATCAGCGCCAGCAACAGCATATCTTTACGGCTGATTTCGCTGTTCAGTCGTACGCGCGAATAGACCCCTTTCATCTCCGGCGTCTGGCTGATATCCACTTTTAGTTTTTCATCCAGCGGCAGTCGTGCATCCAGCACAACCATCGCGGTCATTAATTTGCTGATAGACGCAATCGGACGCACCAGATCCGGGTGGTTCGAATAGATCACTTTGTTGGTATTCAGATCAACAATCATCGCGCTACCGGAGGCAATTTCCGGCTGTGAAGCGGTGGTAGCGGCTGGGGGTTTTTCCACGGGCCCCGGGGCGTTTGTTCT
>OBWT01000195.1_pt1 | contig 30096 bp, 26 predicted proteins | sample 1476541 | NCBI WGS metagenome assembly OBWT01 (sample SAMEA2580134, study PRJEB22360) | human gut metagenome | biome: human gut; feature: human-associated habitat; material: faeces | place: Denmark | collected 2008/2010 | reverse complement strand
AATGTGCTCACACCGTTTCAAACGAAATATTCACACCGGTCGGGCGAAATTTGCATCATCTGTCGATGAAATGCTTCGTGCATGGATGGCACAGGCTGACAAGCTGAAAAACGGTGAAATCAGCAAGGAAGAATATGATGAATGGAGATATAAGTACCCGGAACTGGATACTTACCAGAAGCGTGCCAAGGTACCCTCTCAGGAATTGAGTGATTACCTCGTAAAAGAATTGACTAAAAAAGAAAAATAAAAGAAGAGAATAGAAAAACCTTACCGATATTCAGTTTTTTACTTCTGAAAATCAGTAAGGTTTCTTTATATACGTTATGAAATAAAATTTCTATCTCTTGAATAATCGCAAAATGTTGCCATTTTGTTGCCAATCACTAAACATATTTATTTGCAACCCGCATAAATACTGGGTTCTTATAATTGTGTGGATTATTCAAACTCTTCCCCAAGGAAGTATCATCAAATCAAAAATGCTGATTTTATGCGGCATTTCACCTCATCTGTTTCATCTAATGTTACTCTTTTCATATCGTTTTCAAAAACTTTAGTAGCAAATTAGTTGCAATTATTCAATATTGCATCTACGAAATCCATGGCAGATATAATCTACTTTTACTACTAAAAACGAATAATCAAATGTGGCTTGCTGGTGATTAACTGTGCCTGCTGCCACACCCACTATGAAAGGAGCTTTTCTATGAGCAATCAACATAAACATCCAACTATAAGTTTTAGAATCAGCGATGCTGAACGCAAACAAATCGAAACCCGCATCCTTGCCAGTGGCATGATGAAAAAAGATTACTTTGTCCGTTCCTGCATCTATAACCGCATCTGCGTTGTCGGCAAGAAAGAAACTATATATCCTCTTGTGCAGACTGTTAATGCTCTGTATCTGCAACTGCTTGAAATGCAGAAAACATTTACTGAATGCCGTGAGCACCAAACTTTAAACAATCTCCCTACAAGCAATGAAATCAAGGAACTACAGACCGATTATAACAATATGCTTACAGCCATCATTGATCTGCTTGATGGTGCTAAGTATCTGTGGGAAGGAGAACACCATGAAACAAAATAAGCCTTGTTACCTGTTTGGTATGTATGAACCTGATACAAATTCCGTTATTGTTAATGCCCTCAATAATACATATACGGGCACGCCTCTTACTATCAGTTGCAAAAAATGTAATTCATCTGTCTTGCTTGATACACCGGATGATATTGCATATCTATATCGGCTGGCACAGAAAAGCCCTCCGCTTTATGCTGAATTGGCTTGCAAACCTAATGGATTACAGGAATATGTGAATGCTATGAATGAATTTAATTGATTTTTCCAAAATTAAAAGAGCATTTTATTGGGGTTAGTCTCATCTACGTCTCACCAGTCTCAAGAATATTTTGAGACTGGTGAGACTATGTTAAAATTCCAGTATTTTATTTGAATTACAATTTCTTCTCCACCTTCTCCAATTCATCCAACAATGCTGTTTTTCTTGGATATCTCTGCTTCAATTCCTCAATTAACAACTTGGCAGTATCATTACCCTTCCATTTTATAAGCTGTGCAATATTCTTCGTTATCTTCTTATATTCACGTCTATCCTTTGCCTGAGCACAACTCTCACTTATTTTCTTATAACACAACTCATATACCTGTTCCGGATATTCCTTCACCAAATATTTCCCATAATAAAACAAATCATACGGATTCTCCATTACATCATCAAGCAATCTCTTCTTTTCATTTTCAGAAATAAGAACACTACGATAGCAAACAGTTCGCTTGCTATCCTTTAATTCATCCAATAGGCTCTCGTAATTTTCATTCCACGCACCACACTTTTTATAAATCTGTTTCAAAACATCCCAGAACTTCTCATTTCCCATTAATAGCAGTTTTTTTGCCTGTGTGATTTGCTTTTCCGTACTGTTTGCTGTCTTATATATGTCATATAGCATATTATTCCAATCTTCCAGATTACTGCTACGATAATGCCATGTCTCTTCTTCGTTTGCTTTCTCTAAACAAAGTTTCTCTGCTTCATCATAGTTCTTGTCTTCCATAGCATCCTTGATAGCAATAATACGGAGTTCATTTATTGCAATATTCTGATATAGTTCCTTCTGTGTATTCTTTTTGCCATATAAATGTCTATGTAAAAGGTATCTTACAATCAAATCTTCTTTTTTCGTATATTCCGGGTAATAATCCTCCCGTGAAATTTCCAAAAGGGTATCCAAAACCTTTTCAAGCTTCTTTGCACTCTTTTCATCGCATAGGCAAATCCCACATTTCAGCAAATCATAACGCCAGTCAGTCCAACCATCAAACACACTCCTTTTTGCCACTTTTATCATCAATGCAAGTGCTTGATCCCTCATTTGTTTGTCCTGTTTTTTGATTTCTTTTGTGCATTGATCTATCAGTTCGTATGTACACATGATAACATCCGTAAGCATTCCCGAACTACTATCTGCATGAGATGCTAACTTAACACCGGCTATCAAAATGTATGTAGTCGCCTCAAGTGCAACCAAATAAGCACGCATTTCTAAAGTCTCAGCACACATATCAAGACAGTCATGCATATCCATACAAATATTATCGCAGCTACTCCAACCAATGTATCCGCGATGGGTGTTACATTTAATTGATGCAGCGATTGTATTTTTCACTATTGGCATAATATCTTCTGTGGGTATCATAGCAGCACCTCTTTCTTTCATTCAACAATATCAATCTTATGTCTTTCAGACCATTGCCTTGCTATTTTTTCATAGGCTTCTTCACGATATTGGTACCACTGTTTTTCCAGATTCAAGTCATACAATTTATCCTTAAATCTTCTAAAAGCACCTCTTCCCTGAATTGTCCTTGCCAATACATCCTGATTCTTTCCCGCCGGAAGCTCGTATATAAACTCTTCCATTATTCGATACTCATTGATATCGTATTGTCCCGGTAACGGTATATAATCCTCGACAAATCCCTCTTTAATATCTTCGAAGAGTTCCGGATTGTCTTCACCATCCACCATTCCATCAAACAACATCAGAACTTTTTCATTGTGGGTATCATAATAATATTCTGTTTCCATATTGGCAAATTCCATTGCCTCGATTATGTCTTCTAATTTTACTTTCATCTTTTATCCTTTTCCGACTTCTTTATTTCCACTTTCAATAATTTTGCAGCAATAGAGCTATTTATTTCTTTATTTGTATCGAAATAATCTGTTTTCTTGTTCTTTCCAATTCGGACCTTATCTCATTTTCTTCAAAATCTTGAGGAACATCATAGTTCAGGTTCGGCATTACTACAATAAACTCCCAAATGACGTTTATCTCCTTTTATTTGCTTTTCAAACTCCCTGAATTTTCTGATGCAAACTTTAATCCTACTTCCAAAATTACACATGCTCTACTGAGACATTCTATATAATTTCCCTGCCAATCTGATAATCTCTCAAAAGGATTTCTAATTCTCATTACTTATTATTTTCTTTGTCTATGATTTTGCGTTCAATTATATATCAATTAGATTAAGCTTATTATTTATAACACTTTCTACATCTTCCTGATTCATCAACCACCTAGAAACATCCTCTATCTTCTTAGTTTCAAACCCCGTAAGATACTTTATCTCACCTAGAGTCAGCCCTTTCTGAATAAGTTTTGAAACGCCCTTTAATGCAAGTGTTGTTGTATTTATGTTATTAACTTCTTCTAATTTTTCTTGTATCGTAGCCAGTGCCGAACTGGAGGTAATCTTCTTTCCCTTTGTATTCAAAAAGAAATATTCTCTATTAGGATATCTATGTACCATATTATATTGTCTAATATCAGATACCATTGACTTATCCACACTTAGATTGATTACACTATCTTTATTTCTAATTGTAATAATTCCATCAATGTCATTTACATCATCCTTTTTTAAGTTTACTAATAAGTTTAGTTTAAATCCATATTTTAAGAGAAGGTTGCATAATATCTTCTGACCGAATTTATAAAAATCACTCTTTTTTAGATTATTACAAATTTTTATTATCTCAATTTCAATCTTATCATCTATCGGACAATATATTTCTTGCTTTAATTTTGTATTGAGACATTTTTCAATATCTTCAATCATTTCATTGTTCCTACATCCACCTTCAAGTGCACTACATTCTATCCCACCCATCTTTTTTATATAGTTTTTATAGAACCAATCGATTGCAGACAAAAATCTATTAACTGCCTCTTTTCTATGCGCCTTTGCGCTAGAATTATAATATGACGCACATGCGCACACTATATCCTGCCTTAATAATTTGTTATTGAATAAATCCTTAAGATCACAATCTCCATATATATCACAGTACTTTAAAAAAGCTTGATAACATTGCCAATAATTTTCTCCCTTTCCGCCAACCTTCAGACTTTCAAAATGTGTTTTTAATGCTATTGATAGAAATTGATTCATTTTATCTTCTCCAATCGATAAATCATATAAATTCATTAATCATTTTTAGTCTCAACTGAGTCTCATAATCTCATCTTAAAAATGAGACTCAGTTGAGACTGACTTGAGACTAAGTTTTTCCGACACGCTAAAAGTCCCTATTTTATCACGTTTTTAGATTTTTCTTCAGTCTCATAAAGTATCAAAATTTATGAGACTTTGTTGAGACTAACTTGAGACTGTCTCATTACAATGTCCATGTTGAAGTCTTTTTATCGTAAACGGCACCTGTTACTTTCTTAATTTTCGCATAATCTCTAAACACCGTTGATCTTGATATATCCAATTCTGCCATTACCTGTTCAACTGATAAATGCAGATTCTCGCAAATCATATTATAAATTTTCTGTTCTCTTTCAGATAATGTTTTCTGTTCTGTTGCTTCATCTGCAGCTATTCTGTCTAATGGTATATTAATTCTAAATACATCATCTTCAATTAGCTCTGGCTTACCACCATCTGAATACATTGGTGTATACTTGTAAAGATTTCTTACTCCCGAACCAATAGTATCTGTTCTACCAATATTAGCAAAAAATTGCTGAATTAAAGGATTCTTTGGATAAGGAGTAAACTCATCACTCATAATATTTCCATGCCGTCTAGGAATGCACCAATTTTCTGTTCTCAGCCAATCCTTTTCGATAATCACCTTTGCTGGATATGCACTTGAATAATCCCTATGCACAAGTATATTACCAATAACCTCTCTTGAAATAATACCTCTAATACTCGTGCTAATATTGTTGATTAAGCAAAATTTATCTGATGTATGCTTTGCAACAAATTCCATTAAAAGATAATATGCCTCTATTAAATTAGTTGTTACCTGCAATCTATCATCATATCTATCTAGATTCTCAACCCTATATAATGCATCGGTAATATATCCAGGACAACAAGACCTTATCACATCATCTTTGCCAAACAATAACACACCTGCAAGATTATATCCTTGAATACCTGATGAAAAATCTTTTTCCCATAATCCGGCACTCTTCATAATTTCATCATCTGACATTTTAAGCCATTGATGGTCTGGATTTTTACTTTTAGCCAAGTTTCTTACTTTATCCATTAAATCAATACGAAGATCATCCTTAGTAACATATGGAAAAATCTTATGCTCTACATATGTGTTGCTTTTTCTGTTATACATATTTTGTAATTGAATAGGTGAATCTGTAATATCCATGTCCCCATCTTCATTTCTGTCATATATTCTATTAATACATTTTTCGACAGTTGATGTTGGTGGTACATACACCCATAATAATAATTTACCTTCATATTCAAATTCTTCTATGGAAAGATATAGTGTAGGTGACATTCTATCAGGATTGTTAAGCTGATTAACAAAGTTTTTTCTCATATCTTTACTCATATTTCTATTAATCCCGATTGGTGTTCCATCATCTTCTACGCCCATGATAATATAGCCACCATATCTATTAGAAAATGAGCACACTGTTTCATAAACATCTGCCTGTATCCCATGCTGACATGTCTTGTACTCAATTGTTATTTTCTCATCATTTGTGAGCAAATTTCTCATCAATTCGGTTGTCATTTAATCGCCTCCTGTATTTATTAATCAGCATAATATTCTGCCATAAATCGCATACCATTTTCTTCATTATCCTGAATATACTGTAATAGTTTCTTATCAAACCTATCATTCATATATTCAACAATTATTGGACATACCCAATATTGACTTCCCTCCTGAGGTTCCATATCCATTTCTAAAGCATCAAGATAATCCGAAGAATGAAATTTTATACTATCTATAACTGACAACAAACTCAAAAATATATCTGTAATATTTTGAAGTGTCTCTATAAGCTCTTTATCTTTATCTTCCTTTTTGTTCTGATATATATAATTATCCGTTACAAATCTAATGCCATTCGCATGGACATAATTATTTAACTTTCTGTCCTCTCTCAACCACTTATCTACAAGAAAATTATCAAAAATATATTTGACCTTTTCATTATTACTTACCAAATATGATTTGTATTTTGATGTATCAAAAAATTGTTTTCTATCCTTATTGTTTTCTGAGCTTTCCAATACATTATAAATCCATTTTTCCATAGCTAGTTCTGCGTCTGTTTTTCTTTCACCTGAAACCAATATAGACACATCTAACTCTATCATTTTCATCATAGATTCCGAGTTTATGTTGAATTTTTCTGCTTCTTCATCCGTTAAACCATGTTTGTTCTGTATAACATTCAATACAAATAAATACTGCATTAAATCATCTCTACACTTCCGTAATAAAGTATACGCATCCGAATAGGCATCTCTATTACAACAAAAATCAATAGTCTCTAGGGTTTTACATATTGACATCATTGTCTCTCCGGATAACATATATGGTCCTTTTTTTCCATAAGATACATCTACAGACGAAAATGCTGAATCTGCTAAACAAAAGAATATATACCATATATTTTCAATATCTTGGGAATAAAACTTATAATTAGTGTCTTCTATATCATCCATACGTTCTCCTTCGCATCCATTCAAACAGTTTATTTATATTTGCCACACACCTTCATTCTTACCATTTCCTTCATAACCTCTTCTATCTGCTTTGCCTTATCATGGGATTCAATCAAGAATCCCATTTCAATATTTCCTTGCATTCCGTGATATGAAAGATTAGCTGACGACACCAGTGATTTCTTTACATCTGATACAATAAGTTTCGCATGCAATGCTGCCATCTTGTCATCTTCTTGCTTTTGATATTCATATATCTGTAAGAATCGCGAACGATATGACATCAGTCTGTCAAGCACTTCCTTCTGCTTTTCTGTATCATTCACATATAAACGAACATATACTCCTTGCTGGCTTTTTTTAATAATAACATCGAGCATTTCGGTAAAATAATCTGAGATTGAATAACCAGTTATAGTAAGACTCTTTTCTGTATTCTCTATCAGATTACGCATTGTATCTTTGGTTCTTAATGTTTTCACACGGAATGAATCTGGTGCAGTAAGAACAAGCTCTGCGTGTTCAATTTTCTTTGACGAATACATTTTCATGCAAAGACTGATTATATCTGTTATCTCTTCTTCGGAACAATTAGTAAAATGTTTTCTAAGCTCTTCAATCACACAATAAAACTGTGCATTCTCTCCATTAACAGAATAATTTTCAAGTGCATCTACAATCAGACCTGCGATATATTCGATTTTTACACTTGTATTCCACATAAATCTCTCACCAATTCTCTGAAATATCCCATTTCCTCATGCTCCGGTACCGGTACAACTAATGCTCTATCAAGTAGGCGGTTACCATTTTCACATGCAGTTTCTGATATCATAGTACAAGAATGGCAGGCAGCCCCATTTAATCTCTCACTTGTCGGATTCTTCATAAAGCATTCTGGATCTGTTGTACATGTCAAACCATTCTCTAATGCCCCTTTTAAAAGCGGTAAAAACTTATTCATTCCACCTAGTTCAACAAGTCCACCTAGTGAGCCTTCCTTATCTGCCGCACCTGTATAAATTAAAATTCCACACATATTTTCACTACTATAAATGCGCTCATGTAATGCAGATGACGAATATCCTGACTGCATAGACATTTCCTTAATCAGCATATGTGAAAGTGTATGTAACAACACATACTCTGCATTTCTTGGTTTAAAATTCTCCCATCCTTTTTTCTGACAATATACTGCATAGCATTCCTCATATTTATCGGAACGAGATTTCACAGTCTCTATCTGCATCCACTGATTTATTTTTCCCTTATTTAATTCAATGAATACACCTTCACCATTAATTTCGACTGCCGGAAGCCATTTTTCTCCCGAAGAGCACTTCAATTTTACGATATGTGACTGCTCATCCACTTCTGGTTCTGGTGCTTCCAGTCTTGTAAAACCTGTCAAAACTCGTACTTCACGTAATCTATGTATTTTAATAATCCTAGAAATATACGCTTTTAAGCTTTCGCTCAAAGCAACTTCTTCCGCTTTAAAGTACTTAACATCATGTTGATACTCAACATCCTCATGATGCGTAATAGCTGCATACTCCATTTCTTTAAGTTCAATAAACTCTTTGATATTTTGGCTTAATCTATCATAGGCAGCTTTAAAGTCTTCATAAGAATATTTATCTCCAAAATACTTCTGATAAGCAAATGAAAGACCTGCCTCTTCTCCCATAGCCTCTACCAATGCTTCAATAGTTGCTCTTTGTGCACCCATGATATCATTAATAGGATTTGTCCAAGGCGGAATTGATATTGCATTTCTTGTGACTGTAAAATGCACATTAGATGCACCACGCTGGCTAGGTATTACACTCTTCTTACAAATTTTCGTCTTTGCTCCTGGTCTATGTGGATGGTTTCCTGAACAGCATAGACCTGCAAATTTTTCTTTTTGCATTGCCCCAGACATATCTCTCCTTGCACCGCAATTACACTCAACACGGAGTTCTGCAAGTGATGAAGTATTGCCCGTTGATTTTAGGTACATATCTTCTTTACAACTTGTTTCTCCATGATGTACCCACCATCTCCAAGGGAAATCGTCCATATGCCCATCTTCGCATACTGTTATAAATCTCGAAGGATATGCTGGAAATCCACACTTAGGGCATTTCACTTCACCTTGATTCTTTTTGTACTGATCCAAATCAAAGTAATCTCTCATATCAAATAAAAATTTACAAGTTCCCTTTGAGCACACATGGTAGTATGGGAATGACACAACAGGAATATCCTCTTTTCCACCTGTCTTTGGCATAAAGAATCGTCGAACATTCATATAACTAGCCAATCTTGCATCTCTAATTTCTTTACCAATATTGTTAGTATCCCAGTACTCTATATCTAAAACTGTCAATGAATCATTTACAGCATCCATTATCGAGCCTGGTCCATATGTAGTTATTAACTGATTCGGACGAATCTCGCCCAATTTTTTATAAAAATTCATCAGACACCCTCCCAATAAAATACTGTTGACGACTGCTCAACATCACGCATAGAACTTAGTGTTGGTTTTTCTTTGTCTCCATAATATTCGCCATAATATGTAAGCAGCCTCTTCTTATCATCAGCTATTGTTGGAACAAAATAATATAGCTTTTCGTCTTTTGCAATGTTCTTCCAAGTATTGATAAACTCATCCATTTCTTTCTCCGTATCTACATAAGACGATGGTGCCGTTATCTTAACTCGCTCAAGAATTTTGTCTTTTATATCTTTGATTTGTTCATCAGAAATATCATTAATGTTTGATGCTCCACCATTATCAGCCATCGTCTCTACCTGTAATCTTAGTAAAGAGACTACCAATGCATGTAATACTCTGTCTCTAGCTCTAGCCGCAAATGGCGTTGCTGTAGTTCCTTCTACATATCTATACATCTGTGAGTGGAAACCAACAAAATTCTCATAATTAGACAAATCCCTTGGTCTGTAAGGATTATAAACAGTAAAAATAATTCCAGGATGCTGTCGACCCACACGGCTTGTTGCCTGAATATATTCAGAGTTCTGCTTTGGCTGACCTACAACTGACATAAGTCCTAAACGGTCAACATCCATACCTACCGCTATCATATTAGTTGCAATAACAACATCATAACAGCCTTGCTTCTTCTTGTTTTTATCATAAGAAATTGCTAACTTTTCAAGAACCTGCGCAATCTCCCATGAAGGTATACGAGATGTAATTTCCTTCTTTCCCTCAAAACTGAGATACCTCTGTTCTGAGCTATTATATTTATTCTTTACAACACGAATACGGCTTGCTATATCATCGTCAAGAAGGCGCACTGCACCACCCAATTCTCGAATACTATTAAAGTACCCAATCAATGTGTAATATGGATCAATATAATCCTCATATTCCGGATCCTTTGCTATATCTAGTGCTGTTTGCAAAATAATTGAATACAAACGAATAAGAGTTGTTTTTACAGATTGTCCGCTCGCACATATACCAGCATATTGACGAAATGGCTTTTTTCCATCACTAATCATTCTACTGATTTTTTCTTCTGAAGCATCAACTAAATTTTCAGTTGGAAGCGGTACTTCCTTAATAAAAAATGAATCTCTTGTATCAAAGCCACTTGGCGGAAATTGTGCAAATTCATTTCTCCCATAAAGAAACTTAATCTGTTCCCCAGCATTTCTAATAGTTGCTGTTGAAACAATATACTTAGGGCGAATCTTCTTTCCATTCTTCTCAATACAACACATCTCTTCTACAACAGTTTCATATCCACCATAAATAGTTCCAAGAGGACCAGTAATTAAATGAAGCTCATCCTGTATAATTAGCTCAGGAGGATAGAATTGTTTACATGCAACTGTTTCAGCCTTTTCCAATCCCGCTGCGACATCTGCATTATGTCTTCCTGCATGCTTTTCTCCAATAGCAATATGTCCACATCTACTACAATATCTATCTGTTCTGCCAAATAGCAAACCAACTCGTTCAGACCATGGAAGTCTAGCAAATTTATCTACCGTAGAAATAATCACAGTAGGACACTTTGCATAAATTTCCTCATCAACAAGATAAACCGGTATGGTTCTTCCTGTTTTTAACGAAAACATACAATTCTTATCTGCACAATGAATTTTAACATACTTTCCCTTTTCATTGATGTCATATTCATCCCGTGTGATTTCCTTACCGCAATAAGGGCATTTAATAATCTGCTTTGTAAGCTTCCTTATAAATTCTTTCTTCTTAAACTGATCCGAATCACTGTATTCGCTAAATTTATTTGGGGTAACATTACCTCCAACCCAAAATCCAATTGAAATTCTTTCCTTACCATATAGTTCTTGGTTTTCTTCTCGCAGTCGTTCCATCGCAACAATAAGACGCATCAGTCTGTCTCTCTGCTGAGTTGTAAGTAAACGAAGCGTGTACCTTAAAAATACTGTTACTCCACCATCTTTCTCATAATCAGTTTCATCTGAAGCTGTCAGTCTCCTATATGCTATAGTAAAAGCAATCAGCCCTAAATATGCCTCTGTCTTACCACCACCAGTAGGGAAGTATAATAAATCAACAATATTTCGTTCCGGAGACTCACCATCCATAATCCCATACAAATTCAAAAGAACAAATGCAATCTGGAATGGTCTCCACTCACTGTGATCTTTCTTTCTTCCTTTTTCTGGCATATCAGTCATATAATCTCTTAAGCTGCAAGGAATGCCATTACCATAATCTTTTGAAAAAGCTGTAATACTTCTCTGTAAATACATTGCTTGATTCATAAATACAAACGCTTGATATACCTTATCATTGTTTTCAATCAAATCAATTCCAGCATTCATCCTACGATTTGCATCATTGCATTTATCAATAATAGTCTGACCTGTTGCCTTAAATTTATCATCATGCATAGCTTCGTCGTTTGTCAATGCATCTGTAATCCAACTTCCATACATTTCTGTCAATGTACGAAGATTCTGAATAACTTCTGACTTTTTCTTTGGTGAGCCCATCTGAAGCATCGAAAAGGCATGCTCCGTCATATCATCTATCTGTGCACTTACACTTGGAATTTCATAATCTGGAATAAATGATGATTTTATAGCAGTTGCATTTATCTCTTCTGCTTTCTTTTCCCAAGTAGCAGCACAACCTCTTCCTCTTGCATAAACTGGTCTGCCTTTATAATAATATTCATCCTCTAATTCAACTTTTCTACAGAGATATTCTGGTACAAAAATAGGACTCATCAAATCATCTGCTATAAGCATCTCCACTTGGAACATTACCTTTTCATATTCTTTTTCATCGCCATCTGACTTATCATTATTATGCAAATAAACCGATACCATCTTGTATCCATTGTCTAACTGCATCTTCATAACATAGATATAGATGTTTCCATTAGACTCAAGTGGAATCTGCTTCGAACGCCCCACCTGATTAAAATCGATTTCCACAACATCATTCATTTGCTCACGAATATATATGGTATGTTTCTTCTTTTTCTTATTCTCTGCATCTTCTTCTAAGGTTTCATCTATTACTTCACCTTGCACCTGTTCTGCATAATACTTTCCCCAATTAATATAAGCATTAACCTTTTGAACATCATCAGAGACATAGAAAGACACACCTATAGAAGACGGCTTCTGAAAACCACCTTTTACTCTATCCTCTGGTTCCTCTTCTTCAAAAATTCCTGCCTCCAAAGTTTCTCCATCAGCATCGAAATTCTTTTCTGTAAACTCTACATCATTGTAATTTTCATCTTCCGTTACATCTGTATCAGCAGGATATAATAATCCCGTAATATAACTACTCGTTGGTACTTCATTCAATTGTTCACAATCTGATGTTGGTCCTATTAAGTCTTTTCGTACTGCATCTAAAATCTTCTGTCGAACAATAGCATGTTTAAAATCCTTTATATCAGCCATCTACAACCTCCGTTTATTCTCCGTCTACTACAACAGGAATTGCCATACCAATTACATATTTGAATGTATTACCTACTATAATCTTATCCCCTGGCACTAGGCGGTACTCCCAAGTCTTTCCGTCCGCATCCACCTGTGATGCACATTCGCACCACTTAATTGCAGCCTTTGCTTTTTCCTGTACATCTTCATTATCTGTTTGATTTGCAGCCTTCACTTCAATCATATATTTCTTATCAGCCGTCTCTACTAAGAAATCAGGATTATACTGTTTTGCCGCCTTATAAAATAGTCCTAACTGATTCAAAGGCGGCTTTATAAATCTAATAACTTCTGAATCCTCTTCTAATACCACGGACAACCTTCTCTCATCATCACTATCAAATGCATTCTCTGCATAATATGATTTTTTATAGCCTTCAAACAAATATTGCTTAATATTTTTCTTATCTGGCACTTCCTTCTTAAAATTCAGTCGTCCATTTTCCTTCATATTCTTCGCAAATGATTTGAATATAATAAGGTCTTTCTGAACGTTAAATACAAACTCAGTGCTTTCTTCCTTTGACGCATATATCTGTTTTCTTAAGTCCTCTACTATAACAGTTGCATATCTACGGACAATCTTCTTTTTTACTTCATCCGTACCTTCGATTAATGCGAGATACTGATCAACCACATCAAGAATAAATTCTGCATCATCAGAACTAAACTCTGGAATACTCTCCAATAAAGAAACTGCAAGCATATTCTCAGGATTTTCTACAATAAGTGCGTCTGCATCCAGCACTTGCAACAACCTACCATTTACAGCGTCATACCTCTCGATTCTCGATGCCGCAACATCAAAATCCATAATGTTTCGCTTAACAGTAAAAGGTTTAAATATAATTGTTGAACTATAACTAATTCCAATTTTGGGAACAGATATAGCAACTTTCTTTAACTCTTCAACTTTCTTGATAAACTCTTGTTTTGCATATGGCAATACATTCTTACTACCAGATGACTTCTGTAAATCAATCTGCAATGAACCATCCCCCTGATGTACAGTAAATGATGTATCAACTGCATCAGTGCCAATGCTCGTCTGTGTCATTTTGTAATCTGATGCTGTGCCATCACTTGTTTCTTTTCCATCATCGTTAGCAAAATAATCAAAAATAGACATCTGTCCACTATCACTTTCGGACTTCTTGGGTGCTACTTTCTTTGCAAATGCTTTCTGATACTCAGCAAACAGATTCTCCACCACATTTTCATTATTCAAATCTTGGTATGATTTCACTTTACTTTCGCATAACGCTTCATCAAATAATGAAATCTGCTGGTTCTCAACTGCTGGCTCTACCATAACTGTTTTTGTGTTCGGTATATCTTCCTCATCAAGATTTCTCTTCTTAAATACAGGGTTATTCTTGATATCATCCACAATTTCTCGATAATGATCGTGAGCAACAATATCCAATGTATCTAATTCCTCAATACCCGTTATCTCACCAAAAGGAAGTCTCAATCCTCTACCAATAGTTTGAAGTGCCAATATATCACTCTTTGCAGCATTAAGTGGAATAATCGTAAACAGATTATTTACATCCCAACCTTCTTTCAGCTTATATACATGCAGCACAATCTCAATTGGATTGGTATTTTTCTCAATGGTTAGTAATTTCTGAATGTTTTCTTCTGTCTCTGCACCACTTGTGCTGGAGTCAATTTCAATAACCTTACCAACATAACGACCTCCAAAAAAAGCATCGGAATCTATTTTTTCTTTTATTTTTCTAGCATGTGTTGTATCTTTACAAGCTATCAAAACAATTGGCTTTACCTGTTCTAATTGATTATCTATACAATATTTATATACGATGGACTTTCTTCTCTCATGAAGCTTGATTCCATCTTTCAACTTCATTTCCTCTATATCATCATCTGAATATCCTGCTGTATTTGTTCTTCCCATAACAACCGGAATCTTCAAAAACTTCCCAGCTCCATCCTCTAATCCGTAGTGATAAATAATATTCTTATTTGTACTCTTAGGTGTAGCAGTATATTCCAACCCCAACACTGGATTCAGATAATTAATCGCTTTCTTTGATGCTGGGGCATAGTAACGATGTGCTTCATCCATACAAATAACCAAGTCATCAAACGAACGTAACACATCCGCAAAAGAGCCACCCAAATTTTCATTAAACTTGTGAAATTTAAATTCAATATCTCCCCTAGTAAAAATCTTTGAAATATTAAAGATAAATATCTGAATATCAGATGTTTTTTCTACCACCATTTCCTCTTGGATATATCTTACCGGGTATGATAAATAATTTTCCCCATCATAAACTTTGGGTCTTCCCATCTCTGCTTCAAGTCCCTTAAACATGTATTTTGGATATCCCGGGACCGCCTCTCGACGCATCTTGTCATAAATCGTATTTCCTGGTGCCAGAATAAAGAAATGTTTGTACCCTTTTGTCTTGTACAAATAATAAATGCATGCACCCATTAAACGCGACTTACCAATACCGGTTGTCATATCAAAGCAGAATGATGGAAAATCAAATTCTTTATCTACAGATATTGTATGTGGAGCTTGGCAATTCTCTGATGCTATTTTCTCTGCTTCAGCTTTTGAACTAGTTCTATACTCAATCTTGGAACTGATTGCATCAAAGTATTGTAGTGCTTCATACTGAGGATCACGTAGGCTCATAGCCCATTTGATTTTATCTACTGAACTCATTATTCCTGCACCTCACTTTCAAAATTACATTTATCCAATAAATCATTTGGTATCTTTTTAACTTCCACATTCTCTGGAAGAATCATGTCAGCTTGATTTTTCTTACAATAGATAAGTAAACTCTGCTTATCCCCTAAGTTCTTCATTATCGACATCGCATACTTTGTATTAACAAATTCTTCTGTGATATGTATGAATCGATTCTCTGATGAATGTCCTTGAAACTCCCCAGATGGTTCATAGGTAAATCCTTCTATCTTACAAATAGCTTCACATACCATATCCCATGTATAAGACGGATTTATTTGATAAACAGGAAGAACTTTGTTTTTTACAAGTAATGGTTCTGCAAGTTCGTAGAATTTATATCCCCCACCACCTTGCCAACATACCTCTTTAGAAATTCCTCCCTGTTCACCATCAATTACGTTATCAAGTCTAACTTTACAATGCGAGTAAGCTTGATTTCCCATCTCAATTCCTATCCATCTTCTATTGAGTTTATGTGCTGTAGCTGCCGTAGTTCCTGACCCCAAAAAACTATCTAATACCATATCTCCTTCTGATGTTGTCATTTCAATAATTTGCTTCAGTAGCTTTTCTGGTTTTTTACCATTAGGGAATGTCACATCGCCCTCTTTAGTTAAATTCTTCATCCATGCATTCATGTCCCAATATGTTCCCTGTAAATCCTTTTTATACAGTTTTCCATCTATTATCTCTGAAGTATCTCTTAACCAAACAAATAAATTGCATACATCCCCTTTATAAAACTGTTCATAAACTATGCCTCGATTTTTTCCAGTTTTAGGAATATATTCTATTGATAGATATTCATCTTCAACACCAGCTTCTTTTCTGTAATCCATAACTCTTGTCCTTATTGAAGTCTGAGCGTTGGTAGTTCTAAATACATTTATTCCGTATTTTTTATAAGCCTCTTGTGTAGTTAATCCCTCTCTTTTAGCAACTTGATTAATAGATAATGTTTCAACTCCACTTCTTTTATATATTTTAATTTCATTTCCATCACCATCAACAGTTGATCCGATATATTCTTTTTCTCCAGGATTAACCAAAACACTTGTATATTTCCAGCTCTTACCTTCGTCTATGTACTGCTGTATCAATTCAGACATTTCAGTATATTTATATGGTCCATTAAATAGAGGTAGCAAATCATAATTTTTAGCATACACTAGTATATATTCACAATTTTTCTTTAATCGCTTATCTTCGCCTCCACCAGATGCCCCTGCAACATTTTTCATATTTACGGAAATCATATTAACAAAATTACTTCTTCCAAAAATTTCATCACACAATACCTTTAAATATGCCTGTTCTTCATCATCTATCTGAATCCAAATAGTTCCATCTTCGGCAAGTAAATTACGAAGGATTTCTAATCTTTTTTTCATTATTCCTAACCAAATAGAATGCTCTAAATTATCATCATAATGTTCAAACGCCGCTCCAGTATTATATGGTGGATCAATATAAATACACTTTATCATCCCCGTATACTTATTTTCCAAAGCTTTGAGTGCCAACAGATTATCCCCATGAATCAGCATGTTTTCTGTATTCGATTCACCATATGATTTTGATTTATCTTCAATTAATATTCTCGGTTCTAGTTTCTCTTCCTCATATTTACCAACCCATGTCAATTCTAACTTTCCTTTTTTATCCATGGTAGCCTCCTAAAACTTAATCACTATCTTTGTTACCAGTTGTGTTTTTACCAATATATCTTCTGCAAACTGCTTCTGCATATTTACAGCCTCTTCTTCCAATGTCGACATTTCATCATGAAATGCCCGTACCATTTTTTGTTTCTGTTCTTCTAAAATTTCTATTTGTTTTTTTAATGCAATCTTCTGTCTAAAATCGCCTTCAATTGCATATTTTTCTTTAAGCTCGTCTAATTCTGATGTATCCTTGACTCTAAGCAAATATTCCTCTTTTCTTGATTGCAGCCAATTATCCAATTTTTTCTGATTAGCAATCAAAACTGTTCTTTTAGATTCTGTATATTTCTGTTGCATAAATTCATCCACTTTATCAATATATAAAAGGATTTCTTGATTATTAGGAGTCTCTTCTTCTAAGCACTGCTCCTGCAATTTTTCGCAAAGATCTCTAGCCAACTCATCTGAAACACCATATATCTTCCCTGTTATATCAATTATTTCAAATACTGCATCTTCAAGAATCTCACCAACATAAGAACCACCAATAAGTAAATATCCGTGTTGAATTCCCAGAATTTCCAAGTCTATATTAGTTTCATAGTACTTTGGACATGTCCCATTTTCCTCTTTACTTCTACCATTCCAATACTCAAACTGTGAATCATATTCCGCTATTTCTTTCATAATAATATTAAAATGAGACTTATGTTGTTCCTCTGTCTTATATGTAAATATGGATTTCAGTTCATCCATTTTCTTGTTTCGTTTCTTTTCTAATTCCTTTTCCAAATCCTTAAATTGCTTTGTAAAATCTGATGTCGTTTTACATTCCTGATAAATAAGTGTAACTCTTTTTTCAAAATCTGCTCCACTTTCTAATAATCCAATAGCTTTATCTGATGCACCAAATACGCCTTGGAATAACTCGAATTTTTCTGAAAGAATTTCATATACTCTCTTATCTGCTACATTCTGAGTATTAAGCAAATTAATAACCACAACGTCGTTCTTTTGTCCATAACGATGACAGCGACCAATTCGCTGCTCTATCTTCTGCGGATTCCAAGGAAGGTCATAGTTTATAATCGTATTACAAAACTGAAGATTCAATCCTTCCGAACCGGAATCTGTTACAAGCAAAATCTTGTATTCATCCCTAAATGCTTCTACGATGGCATTCTTCAATTCAACATTTCTACTACCCACATACTTTCCATAGTTTCTAGCTTTCCACGCCTTATAAATCTGTTTAGTAACAGGATCATTTGTACTACCATTAAACTTAAGTATCTGACCTTCATATCCGGCATGAGATAATTCTTCAAACATGTATTGTTGCGTTCTAATAGATTCCGTAAACACAACAATTCTTTGTTTTATGCCAGCTTCATTTTGAAATACAAAAGCTTTCTCCACTGCCTGTTTCAAGGCTGTCATCTTCGCATTTCTTTTTATACTTTCAGCTTTATTAATAATGGCTGTTACCTCATCTATTTCATGCTGAATAAATTCATTTACCTTTTCTCTTGTGTATAATTCATCCTGCTTACTATCATCATCCGTCTCTATTTCATCATCATCAAAAAAACTAAGGAAAAAATCAATACTTTCATCCGCTGATTCAGTTCTAGTTGTTTCTTTCAAAGTTTCAAGTCTGCCTTTTAATACCTTGAAGGTTTCTGCAACTGCCATACTTGATGATGCAAGCAATTTTCTAATAACAGATGTAATAAGTGTTCTGTGTGAATTGGGCAAAGCATACAAGATTTCCTTTTTCAGATAATTATTTATCATCACATAAAGTTCTATCTCCATTGGCGATAGTTCAAAATCAATTGTCATTTCTTTACGCTCTGAAAATTGGATATAATCTGCTACTTCTTTTCGTAAAGTTCTTTGCACAACAGGTTCTAAACAAGCCTTCAAATCATTGTAATCTTCTCCCCGCAAATATCTTTCGGAAAATATCTGCTTACTATAAAAAACTCTATCATCGATAAACTGAACAAGTCCATATATATCAAGTAAAGTATTCTGCATAGGAGTCGCAGTTAATAGAATCTTTGGAATTCCCTTTGTTAATTCATATAATGAGTTAGCCATCTTTGAACCATTCTTATATACATTCCTAAGCCGATGTGCTTCATCAAATACACAAAAATCCCAAGCTATCTTTCCGAACTCTGCTTTTCTTTTTGAGGCAAAGTGGTAGGAAACAATAATTACTGCTTGTTTACTCCTTACCTTTGCGAGATAATCCTCCCAGTTAGAACTATCCACAATTAATGAATCAATATCAAATTTCTCTTCTAATTCAACTTGCCATTGCTTTCGCAGATTTGATGGCATAATAAGTAGTATTTTATTTTTTCCACTGCATAGCAAATACTTGATGACCAAGCCAGCCTCAATAGTTTTTCCAAGACCTACCTCATCTGCAAGAATTGCTCCACCAAGCTCTAATGAAGATAGTGCAAATGTGAATGCTTCAACCTGATGAGGATTGATGTCAATATCAGCCATATGCAAACAACTATATGAATTATTTTTCAATTCTTGTTGCTTTAACTCAGCATATGTACTTTCAACAATACCCATTTGCAAAACCTCCAATTTTATTTTCTTAATTGTTCTTTTATTTTATCTGCTATTACCTTTGCCATCATTGGCGGAACCGCATTCCCCACCTGAACAAATTGTGCTGTCCTTGGTCCTTCAAAATAATAATTATCTGGAAACGACTGTATTCTTGCTGCTTCCCGCACTGTAATTGATCTATGTTGCTCTATATCTGGATGAATGAAATAATGTCCATCTTTCGATAAATGAGCAAGTATTGTGTGACAATGATCCATATCACCCTCAACAACTTTAAATCGATCTACAAATGAAGTTCTATTTTTATGTGTTTTCAAATCTTCTGGTAAATCATCATATTTCAAACGTTCATGCTGTTCGTTTTCAAACCACATATCAATTGTTCTCTTATAGATTTCAATGTCTTGTGCAGTATGTGGTCTTGCAATATGTCCTGTTAACACATCCGATTTCACACGAATGTCATTATCTTTTACATATTTTTTTAATCTGCGCATATCTGTCATTGTATGCTCTATAGCCTCTTCGCCAGGCTTTAACACTGGCAAATCGTTAAGTAAATCCCATACTTCTGCTTTACTATGAATTACATCAAATGATGGGTATTCATATCCTGTGCCTTTAAGCCAACCCACTATAATTACTCTTTTTCTACTTTGTAATACTCCAAAATCCTGAGCATTCAACTCATGATAATCGATTTCATAACCTACACGTTTCATATATGTCTGAAGATTTTTAAATGCTGCCCCACCTCTCGCAGTCTTTATTCCGGCTACATTCTCAAACACAAACATTCTTGGCTTATACTTTCTAAGAAATTGAACATACATCTTATATAATTCATTTCTTGGATCATCTTCCATCGGAACAATCATATGACTGCTCTGCGCTCTTCCCACTAAAGAATATGCTTGGCATGGAGGACCACCTATAATTACATCAATCTTATCAATTTCTTTTTCCCTTTTGATATCATCAATTGTGTTGAAAATCCCTTTAATCGTGGATTCTGACATTTCTTTATTAATTACAGTCTTAAGTTCCTCTTTTGGTATTTTCTCCAAAAGTTGTTCTCTGGTTATTTTTCCTTTTTCATAATCATAATAACTTTTAATTTTGCCATTATCTTTTAAGTAATAATATGCTATTCTTGTTTCTATTGTCTTTGCTGCATGCTCATTCATTTCCACATGTGCTACTGGTCTATAGCCACTTTGAATAAATCCTTCTGAAAGTCCACCGGCACCAGCAAAGAGATCAATATAATTTAATCCATTTTCATTCATGGTTGTTCTACCTCATTATCTCACATTTACTGTCCCATTATCTGGACTTGTATTCTCATTATGGATTTTTTTCTTTACTTCAGCTAAATCAGTAAACTCCATAATATCAGATATATCACATTCCAATTCGGCACATATTTTTTCTAATACGGTCATAGCAACCATCTCTTCATTTGTCATTTTAGCCATAGTACTACTGCTAATTTTTATCTTTTTACACAACTTGCTCTTATTTATTTTTTTATCGATCATTAATTTCCATAATTTATTGTATGATACAGCCATATTATCCTCCGTGCTTTTAGGAATATAATTTCACTATTTTATTATATATTATCTCAATTTCGTTGTAAAATACTTTATTTGATTTCTCGAACATTTTTTTCAAGTTGTGAAATAAGTCAGCAGAGGAATCATCTCCCTCTGCCCTTATTCCACATCTTATCTTCTACTTTATCTTTACCAGCATCTCTATCGACATTTTCATCATATATTCTCTGAAACTCCTCATAAAGCTCATCCCCATCCTGCTTTATTCCCAGCCTTTTCATTACTTCCGAGAGCAACCTTATGCTGCCACTTACATCAGCAATATCGAATCCGAATATATCAGCCTTAACAGAATCACTGACATTCTCATAACCACCTAGCTCTGATATTCTCCTGACAATCCAACCAACTTTGTCCACAGGCTCAGTTTCTTTAGTTTCCACAAATTCACTTTTACCTGTTACATCAGTTGTACTTTCGTCCATTCTTGCCACATTCACATCAGACGAATTATGAACCTCTGGTATTCCTATACCCTCTAAACCAGTCTGTTGTTTTCTCGCACTATCTGTTTGCTCTTTCTGTCTGCCTATTTCATTCTGATTATTGTCAGGATTTCTTACTGCAATATTTGCATCATGCTCAACAACTACTGCCGCCACTTCCTCAACCGCCGTCTTTTCTTCCATCTCCGGTATCTCAACATCCCTGTCAGCAACAATCTTCTCTTTCTCCGAGACTGCATAATAAGCCGTATACAAATCTTCTTTTATAATGTCATCAGCAAGCTGCGCCTGTCTCTTGATATTCCTTTTCTCCTGCTTCAGCTCGTCCAGTTCTTCCTGCACTTCCACATGCCATATCTGATACTCACGATACTGCTCCTCGTTCTTAATATTCCGTTTCCGACTTGAGCTTTCTCTATATATCTCATGCTGCCTGTCCTCAATCTGCTGAATCTTTTCTTCCTGCTCACTTATGAAATCCACAAGTTCCACAACACTTTTGATGTCATTATTCACAAGCAGCAGATATTCATCCTGTAACTGATGAAACCTCTTCAAATCCTCTGCATACTTTGCTCCACCAACTACAAAACGCTTCTGTTCTACAACCCTTAACCTGTACAGCTTTGCATAAAACTTCTTCTGGAATGGTGACAGCTTCGCCCTGTGCAATCCTCTGATATCCGACGAATAAAAGTAAGGCTTTGCCATCCAGGCCATATCCACATGATGCCTTAACGTCTCCTCTGAAAACATTTCGTCTAGCTTTGCCAGTTTATGATAATATCGAAATCCCGGTGCCTACACTTCCATCCACGCGTCTTTCTTGAATACATATCCAAGCCGTTTCATCAGATATTTAAAATGCTCCACATTCCCGGCTGCATATGCACACATCTTGGCATCCCTGAGAATTATCTCTTTCATGGACATTTCCTTTTCCCACTTGTCCCTGCTGATATTCTTTGGATTCTTGCTGTACTCTGCCGGCATTATGGAAAGTCCAAGTTCATCACAATATTTATTTGTGATAGGCTGGAGATGATTCTTCCAGTTGCTTTTCGGTGAATTGTATTTCTTGCCGGTTGTCATGCTGACACTGTTCCAGATAAGATGTCCATGCATATGCTCTCTGTCTGTGTGGACTGCATACACAGCCTCATAATCACTAATCACCTCCTTCGCAAAGTGCTCCAGCACATACATTGCCTGCTCTGCCGTCACTTTTTCTTCCGGTGAAAATGATATGATCACATGATACCCCTGCCTTTTACCTGTCTTATGAAATATATTTTTCGTCTCTTCCATCTGCTCAAATGCCGTATCCGGCAGGCAGTTAATACCGCCCACCAGTACACATTCTTCTGTCTTATCCGGATTCTGGATATATTCCAAAGCATTCTTTAGGTGCGATGCCGGATTTCTGCCTTCTGATTCCATGATATTCAGGATCTTTGTAATCGCCATACTTCCAACACCTCCCCGAATGTTTTCTTTACATCATCCAGACTGCTCTGCAGCTTGTCAATGTCGCTGTAATACAACCTTCCCTGTGAATTGCCAAGCTTTACTGCCTGATTAATATTATTTGCAATACCGGCAATAACACGGATTACTCTTGCCCTGTCCTCGGGATAACTTGTATCAATGTTGCCGCCTGTCCGGATCAATTCTCTTATATATGCACTTGCTGTCATTCCTGTTCGTTTAAGTGTTGCTTTTAGAATATCCATATCTTTCTCTGACAGCTTCACAGATATCTTATAATCTTTCCTGTCAGACTTGTATCTTCTCTTTCCATCTGCCATATATTTCTCCCCTTTCGTAGTTTTCTAATGCTGTATCAAACCAATCTCTTTTTATCTGTACCATTGCTTTTCCAACCTTTCTTAAAAATGTGTTCATAGGTTTTGCAAGATGCGGAAAAGGTCGGACCTTTTCCCGAAAAAATATAAACGCCATCAGCGTTTACATAATTTTTCGTCTTGGCAGGAGCACCTGCACCCTGTATATGATATGTGGTGGTTAATATTCCACCACAATTACTGATATGGTGGCGCTTTTTGCCATCACTTTGCTGTTTTAGTGGCGTTTTCCGCCACCACTTTTCCATTTTGATGGCACTTTCCGCCACCATGGCGTTTTCTCGCTTATCTGAGTGGTGGCGTTTTTTGCCGTCACTTTGCTGTTTTGACGGCGCTTTTCGCCCCCACTTTTGCATTTTGACGGCACTTTTTGCCTCCACACTTTTTCGGCTCTGATTTGTGCGGGGGCGCTTTCTGCCCCCACTTTGTGGTTTTGGGGGCGCTTTCTGCCTCCATTTGCACGTTTTGGGGGCGCTTTTTGCCCCCACTCGCTGGATTCACCTATTCAGTTGTCTCTTTCACCATTACATCTGCATCCAACATCACATTTTCTGCTATCTCAGCACCATCTTCCGACAATTCATTTGTTTCAGGCGGTTTATCCACTTCATCCTGTTCACTTATCACAGAATCCCCAACTGCCGCTTCATAATCCATTTCTTCTGCAACCTTGCTTCGGTTACGCTGTGGCTCATAATCCGGATTGTAATAATCTTCGTAACCATAGATTTTCTGTTCAAAGTACTTCCTTGGACATTTGCCCCGCATGGTGAAATAACCTTTTGCCTCAAGCTCTGCATTATATTCCTTTATAATTGCATATGCCTTTGTCATCCCGATACCAAGCATCTGGCTTATCTCTCCTGCATCTATGAATGCTTCCTTTACACCCTTCATGCAGCTCCTCCTTTCATAAATTGTTATTTTAAATACGTGTTTTCACAAAGCAGCTATCCTGTTCTTTATTCATTCCGTATTTTTAGTTCGTGTTTATCTTAATATCCTTTTCAGAATTTGTCAATAGAACTTTTTATAATTACGCACTTGCAATTCGTTTTTATTTATGATAAAGTAATCATACAATCATAAATAAGTCACTTACTGATACGTATTTCATTTATTATCAATCTTATACGCATCTTTACAACGGACTATTTCATGTAAAGGAAGGTGGACAGAATGACTAATTCTCATTCCATTAAAATCACTATGTCTTCTCCAGAAGAAATCGGGAAGGCAATACAGAAACAGCGCAGAGCACAGAAGATCACGCAAAAGGAGTTTGCACAGCATCTTGGTAAATCAGAACGTACTATTCAGAAATATGAGTCTGGTGAAATACTAATGAAGATAGATGTTTTAAAACAGATTGCTAATGAATTAAATGTTCCATGGCAGGAACTTTTATCTCCAGAAGATAATATTCCCAAAGATAATACGACCACTGAATATCCGTCATATGAATTCCACACTATGTCAGATGTAATCAATGCTCTCTTTGCCATAACTGAACTTACTGATTTTTCATTTGAGCTGACCAACACCAAACCTCCTGAAAGTCCTGAATGGACTGCCGGGATTAAGGTTAATGGCAAAGGCAATGGAAAATATGATGCAGACTTCTGTCTCTTTATGGAAAACTGGATAGCAAAGAAGAATATGCTTCAGACAGGAAAAATTTCAAAAGAAAAGTTTGATTCATGGAAATCAGATATGTTGGCATATTATAAAGATTCCAGACTGGATAATGAAGCCGATTAAAAAACTGAATAATTGCAGGCTTACACCTTTAGTAAAGAAAAAGCTCCGGCACACTCCTTCTCGCAAAAGGAATAACCGAAGCTATGTAAGTGATTAACCCGAAGGCTTTATAATCACCCTGAACAAGTAGATTATATCATAGCCTTTTGATGATTGCACAACAATTTTACAAAAAGGAGATGATATTTATGCCAGCTTACAAAGATGAAAAAACTGGTAAATGGTTCGCCAAGTTCTATTATACGAACTGGCAGGGAATCAAAAAACAGAAGTGGAAAAGAGGCTTTGCCACCAAAAAGGAAGCCTTAGGATTTGAAAGGGATTTTCTGGAAAAGCAGTCTGCCAATCCTGACATGACATTTCAAAACCTTTATGAAATTTATATGGAGGATATGGCTGCAAGACTTAAGCAGTCAACTCTTCTGACAAAAAAGGCGGTACTACAGACGCATATTCTTCCATTCTTCGGTAGCAAGCCGATAAATGAAATCAAAGCCTCTGATGTACGAAGATGGCAGGCGAAGCTTATGAGTTCGCCGAATAATTACTCCCAGACCTATCTGAAAAAGATTAACACGGAGCTTAACAGCATCATCAATTACGCCAAGCGTTTCTATGACCTTAACACCAATCCCTGCGGCAAGGCAGGCACCATTGGAAAAGCAAAGGCTGAGGAAATGGATTACTGGACTTACGATGAATATATTGCTTTCCGTGAGGGTGTAAAAGACAAGTCGCTATCGTATATATGCTTTGAAGTCCTGTACTGGACTGGTATGCGAGAAGGTAAACTGCTTGCTCTATCACCTGCTGATATTGACCTTGATAACAAGACAATATCCATCAACAGAACATATCAGCGGATAGAAGGAAAAGATGTATTTACATCACCTAAGACAAGAAAAAGTAAGCGAAAGATTCCGATTCCGGATTTTCTCTGCCAGGAGCTATCAGACTATATCCAGTCAAGGTATATGCTTGACGCAGATGAAAGGCTGTTCCCGATAACAAAATCATATCTCTCACACGAGATGATAAGAGGTTGCAAAAACACAGGTGTAAAGAAGATACGAATCCACGATATCAGGCATTCGCACGCCAGCTTACTTATTAATCAAGGCTGTGATGCGCTAATGTTAGCAGACAGGCTCGGACACGAGAAAGTATCCACAACACTTAATACATACTCTCATCTGTTTCCACATAAACAGCAGGAGCTTGTGCATAGTCTGGAATCATTGCAGGCGACAGATTCGCCAACACCTGAACCACCATCTGATAACCCTCTGCTTGAAGCAGCAGGTATCACATGTGAAGTGCCTCAGACTCAAGACAACGGCTCAGATGTAACAATCCGACCTCAGTTTGGACCTGCGTTAGTACCATCAAATACCGCATCAGGGAAAATCATCCAGATGCCACAAAGAAAGATCATATAAAAGAAATCCAGCAGTCATCAGGGTTTCTTGCTATTAAAGTTAATGACAACCAACTGAAAACGATAGAAAAAGAGTAGTTGCTATTAGTAGCAAATTAGTAGCAGAGCAAAAGAAAAAGTCTCGGAATCCGCTTGTTTAGCGGATTCCAAGACTTGTGGCTCTTATTCAAACTCGGCAAGTCCAAAGATATTATTAAATATATTTGTTTAAGTTTTATATCTTTTTAGCCGTTATTTTATTTCTGTTGCATATATTATTTTGGCTCACTGATTTTCTGTTGCCAATTTGTTGCCAACTTTATTATACTTAGAATATAACCATTTTACAATCATTATTTCTTCTATGCAAATCACCTCATACCTTTGAAATTATCCTATTCCCAAAGATTCAGTTCCTCATTAGTATAATTTTCTTCACCGTTTTTTATTCCCTCTTGTGCCCGCTCGTAGTCTCTTCTACTAGTAGGAAATTGAGATCCTAACTCATTTGCATGACTTATTTCAGCTTGAATCTCTTCCGCTTTTTCCAGTATTTCATTTTCTGTTAATGCATTATCTTTAATAAAATTTAAAATTAAATTAATTCGTTTACTAATTCTCAAGTACATATCTGCTGCTTTTGCATTTCCCTGGGCTTGATTTTCGTAATCACAAATTTTTTGTATACTTGCCAATATAGTTGCGCCTATAGTAAAAATAAGTGCAAAGATTTCAGCTGTATTACTACCTTCTCCAAACACGATTGTAAACAATGTTGTTCCTGCAACTGCATTTAAAATAATTTGAATAATTGATATCCATTTATAACATTTACGTTTTCTTTCTGCTGCATTGTAATGCTTTTTTTTCTCATATATCGCATCAGTTTTAAATTGTTTTAACTGTTTAACTACATTATCCATGGTTTACCTTTCTGTCACATTTTCTTTAATCTCTAATAAAATTTTTTTACAATCATTTTGAAGTCCAGCATTTATCACTCTTTTCAAAATATCTCCATGACAATTTCTTATTCGCTTTCCACTTCCACATGGACATAATAGATGTCCTCTATATGGCGATTGCACTACAAATAGTATAATATTAAAAACTTGTCTCCAATCATCCGCTCTAAACAAATCTTTCAAATACTCTAAATCTCCTATTATTCCATGCGAACGTTCTCCATATGGATACACACCATATTCCTCGTAAAACCGATATGTGTATAAATATGGAATTATATATTGATCTATGAAAGAACATATATCTGCATTTTGTGAAAAAAATATTTTTAATTCCAAATCAGATGCTAGGCAAAATTGTCCATCTTGATATATATGCGGATAATTTCGATCAATACAATGGGACACCTCTTTTACTTTCGGAAGTGCCAGAGGAAACTCCTCTGGCACACCAATTTCTAATTCAAATTTTCCAGTCATGCGAACATCCTTAAAACAATGATTTAAAATAAATTCTCCAGAAAAAATATACGAATCCCTATCTTTAGTCATCTTTAACTGTGGATATTTTTCTTTTATCATTTCAACATTTAACTCATCAATTCCCATAGTTATTTTCTCCATGGTTTTGGTGTGTTTTTGATAATAGTCGGCACAACATTTGCATATTCGTTTAAGTTAATACTTTTCTTCACATAATCTCTTCCAAAATTGTTTTCAAGCAATGCCACAAAATCATTATCTTCTATCTGTAACGAATCTACATAATCTTTTTTCATTGCTTTTACCCATTTAAAAAATAGTTCTGCTTTTTCTGGATTAATATTCCAAGAATCAGCTAAATTATCATTTGGGTTTACCGGATTTATAATTTGCCATTTTCCATTACTTTTTCGAATAACATTTTTAGTTTCATATTGTCTAGAAAACGCTTCTTCTGTCATGGTTTGGTTAGCAGAATAGATCTCAAAGTCGTCTGCTATCGCCTGAAGTAATTCAAATACATTTAACGATGGATTCATACCACTTGCGATTTCTGCACAAATAGTTGTTATTATTGCCGATGTCGGTTTGAGATTTTCTTTTTTTATTCTACAATAATAAACATCCCTATGATGTTTCAAAATCTGTATAACCCTCTGTAATGCTGAACGTTCTAGGCCTTCTGGAATTTCCTCAATACTATTGTAAACTGTTCTACTTTTTTCAAAAAGGACTTTTCGCTTATTTATACGATCAAACTCTAAAAAAGGTTTATTTATCGATTCAAACCAGTTTTTATAGGCTCTTGGATTACTCGTTAGCCAAAAATAATTTTGTTCCCTTTTATCAGTAATTGCAACCGCCAACTCTGCATTATCCTGCGATAAGTTATTACCTACCATCAATTGTATAATATCATCTGATTCCGAAACACCCGGCACAATATCAATGTTAAAGCCTATACCATTCACTTCTGCATACTCTAAGGTCCAACATTTATCCCATTCAATATTTTGAAGTTTTTCTTTATACACTTCAGAATTACATAAAGTTTCTTTCACAACATTTTTTACATGTTTTGCAGTTGTTGTTTCTTTCTTATCTCCCAGACAGCAAATAAAATCTAAATCATAATCTGCTTCCTTAGATTCCCGATAAGGACGAACTACAGTACCTAAGCTGAACGAACCTTGCGGAAAAATATCACAAGTAAGTCCTTGATTTTGTAGATATGTACCAACTGCCTTATATTTTTCTGTCGCATTTTTATACATAGTCGGATAGATATCTAATCCCTCTATCAATTTCAGTATATCTTGTTGCCTTAATTCTTTTTTTCTCATCTACTTGCTCCTTTATAATAATTTTCTCTATATTGAAACAAAAATGACCTATTTGTGAATCAATCGAACTTCCACGACAAACGCATGAATGAATAAATTATGAACACCCTGTCCGGATTTTTTGATATAATCAAAGAAAAAAGGATGGGGTGTTCCTATGAAAGAGATTTTAGACTATGCAGG
>OBWT01000165.1_pt1 | contig 33413 bp, 22 predicted proteins | sample 1476541 | NCBI WGS metagenome assembly OBWT01 (sample SAMEA2580134, study PRJEB22360) | human gut metagenome | biome: human gut; feature: human-associated habitat; material: faeces | place: Denmark | collected 2008/2010 | reverse complement strand
CCGGCCGGCCCCACCGAGGGCGAGGCCGTGTTCCAGGCGTCCGGCACCGTCATCGAATTCCCCGGCTTTATGAAGGCCACGGGGGAGGGGCGCAAGCCCAAGGCCGCCGCTCCCGGCGCTGGGGCTGGCTCGGACCAGGCTGCTGCCGCCGGCAAGACGGACGCCAAGGCCGTCAGGGGTGACGCCTCCGAATCCAACACCTCCCTGCCGCCGATGAGCGTCGGCCAGCAGGTCGAGGCAAGCGACATCGAACCGGACGGCCATGAAACCCAGCCGCCGGCCCGCTACACCGAGGCCACGCTGGTCAAGACGCTGGAAGCCAAGGAGATCGGTCGCCCGTCCACTTACGCGAGCATTATCTCCACAATCATGGATCGCGGTTACGTATACGAGCGTGGCCGTGCGCTGATCCCCAGCTGGCTCGCCTTCTCCGTGACCAAGTTGCTCGAGACGAACTTCCCCAAGCTGGTCGACTACCAGTTCACCGCCGAGATGGAAAACGGCCTTGACCGCATCGCCCACGGCGAGGAATCCGGCCGCGACTGGCTCACCCACTTCTACTTCGGTTCCGGCGAGGGCGCCGCCCGCAACGCCGACGAGGCGCACGAAGGCCTGCAACAGCAGGTCGCGCAGCTCGGCGAGATCGACGCGCGCGCCATCAACACCATCGACATCGGCGACGGCCTGCACGTGCGCGTCGGCCGTTACGGCCCGTATCTGGAAGACATGGAGCATCTGGACGCCGAAGGCAACCCGAAGCGCGCGTCTCTGCCGGACACCATCGCGCCGGATGAGCTGACGGTGGCCGTGGCCCGCGATTTGATCGACAACCACTCCGGTGGACCGCGCGAGCTGGGCGTTGATCCGGTATCCGGCGGTACCGTCGAGGTGCGCAATGGGCGTTTCGGCCCGTATGTGGCGTTGGTGCCGCCGGCTGAGGCTTCGGCTGGCGCTGCTGGCGATACTGCTGGTGCTTCTGCGGCCAAGAAGGGTTCGAAGAAGGCCGCGGCCGCCGCCGCGTCGCGCCCGAAGATGGCCTCGTTGTTCAAGACGATGAGCCCTGAATCGCTGTCGCTGGAAGACGCGCTAAAGCTGCTGAGCCTGCCGCGCGAAGTGGGCACATACGAGGAAACCAACGCCGAAACCGGCGAGGTATCCGAATGCACGGTGGCCGCCAACAACGGTCGCTACGGCCCCTACCTGACCAAGACGGGTGCCGACGGCAAGTCGGAGACCCGCTCGCTGGCCTCGGAAGACGAGATCTTCACGGTCGATATCGACAAGGCCAAAGAACTGTTCTCGCAGCCCAAGTACGGCCGCGGGCGTGGCCGTGGTGCCGCCAAGCCGCCGCTGCGTGATTTGGGCAAGGACCCGAACACCGGCAAGAACGTGACCATCAAGGACGGCCGTTTCGGCGCGTACATCACCGATGGCGAGACCAACCGCACGGTGCCGCGTCAGTACACGCCTGAATCCATCACCCCTGATGACGCCTTCCGACTGCTCGCCGAAAAGCGTGCGGCTGGTCCCTCCACCCGTGGCCGTCGCGGTGCTGGGCGTGCTGGTGGCGCCAAGGCCGTTGCCGGCAAGGGCAAGAAGGGTGGTACCTCGGCTGCGGTTTCGGTGCAGGAGGCCAAGCGCGCCGAACGCCGTGCCGAAGTCAAGAAGTTGGCGAACAAGGGCTGGTCCAACCAGCGCATCGCCGAAAAACTCGGTTCCACCCCCGCCACCGTCAAGAAGGATGTCGACTGGCTGACCGCCAACGAGGGCTACGAGCGCCCCGCCGTAATTCCCAAGCGTGGCTGAGCGGAATTATTGCTCTACTTGCGTTTCAAGGGGCTGATTTCTCGTTTTGAGAATATCTACTTCCGCTTCAAGGGGCTGGTCATCTGCTGAACCACGAGTATGAACGGCTCCGCGACAACGTCATTCCGCCGTTTTGGAACGTTGTCTACTTGGGCAACGGCCCCCTCGAAACGGAAGTAGACCTTCAGAAAAGACCAAATCAGCCCCTTGAAACGGAGGTAGAGCTGGTTTAACTGCCTGTTGGGCGCAACTCTGCGCCTAACGCTAAGGTCAATAGCATGAGCGGTCTGTTTGTTTCGTTTGAAGGTGTCGATGGCGTGGGCAAGACCACGCAAGTCGAGCGGCTGCGTGCGTATCTTGAGGCTCAGGGGCGTACCGTGGTCGTTACCCGTGAGCCGGGAGGCACTGCGTTAGGCAAGGCCATTCGCCAACTGCTGTTGCACGGTGTGGATGGGGGCGCCGTCGACATCGCACCGCGCGCCGAGGCGCTGCTATTCGCTGCAGACCGAGCCCAGCACGTTGCCGAAACCATCCGCCCGGCATTGGAGCGCGGCGAAGTGGTCATTACCGACCGATACCTCGACTCTTCGTTGGCCTACCAAGCAGGCGGCCGTGAACTCACGCCAGAAGAGATTCGATCCTTAAGCATGTGGGCCACCAACAACCTGCTGCCCGACCGCACGTATTTGCTGGATATGGACCCAGCCCTGTCCCACCATCGCCTCGAACACGCGGAAGACCGTATGGAATCGGCCGGTGATGACTTCCAGTCCCGCACCCGCCAGGCCTTCTTGGACTTGGCCGCCGCCGAGCCGAATCGTTTCCGCGTTATCGATGCGAGCCAGAGCATTGAAGCGGTATGGGCTGCCATCGAATCCGACATCAAGGAGCTCGCATGAGCGTATGGGATTCACTAGTCGGCCAAAAGCCGGTAATCGACATGCTCAGTCGTATCGCGCAGGGCGACCCGAGCCAGATCACCCAGTCGTGGCTGATCTGTGGACCTCCCGGATCGGGCCGTTCCAACATGGCCCGAGCATTCGCGGCGGCGCTGGAAAGCCCGGATCACGGCATGAGCGCTGAGCCCACGCGCGTCACCCAGCAGGTGCTTGCCGGCACGCATCCGGATGTCACGGTGCTGACCACGAACAAGGTGACTATTGGTATCGATCAGGTGCGTGAGATCATCACTACCTCCGAGCAGATGCCCGCCACCGCGCCGTGGCGCATCATCATCATCGAAGACGTGGATCGCATGCTTGAGCGCACCACCAACGTGCTCTTGAAAGAGATTGAGGAGCCGGCCGAGCATTGCATCTGGCTACTGTGCGCGCCCAGCGCCCAGGACGTGCTGCCCACCATCCGCTCGCGCACACGCATCGTGAACCTCGCCGTGCCCTCCACCCAGGCGGTGGCCGGATTCCTGACCTCCACCACCAATGTCGAGCCAAAAGTGGCGCAGCGTGCGGCCCGACTCGCCGAAGGCCATATCGGCATCGCCAAGTTGTACGCCACCGACGAACGGGTTATGTCCGACCGCGATGAACTTGTGGTCGGTGTGCTGAATCTGGCCCGTGCCTCGGATGCAGTGTTGTTGGCCGGCAATCTTATCGACAATGCCAAGGCCCAGGCCGAGGCGGACGCGAACCGCATCACCGCCGGCCAGGAAGCGGAATTCCGCCGCATCAACGGACTGGCACCGAGCGACCGCATCCCGCCGAAACTGCGTGGCGCATTCAACCAGATTGCCAAGAAAGACGATGTGAAGCGTTTGGTCACCCGCCGTACGCGCGACGTATTGGATCGTGCGCTGAACTCCATCGCTTCCATCTACCGAGATGTGGCGGTGCTGCAGAACAATGCGGAGGATTCGGTGGGCCTCATCAACCTGGAGAACCGCTCGTCGATCACCGAATTGTCGGTGCGATTGAACCGGGCCGGTGCCGTGACCCGTCTGGACGAAGTGGCCCACGCCCGCAAGCGCCTAGCCGGCAACGGCAACCCGCTACTGGTATTCGAGTCCCTCTTCTGCGCCCTGATCTCATAACCCGACGCAACTAGCCCCCCTCTGATGAGTGGGGGCTGTCGAGCGTAGCGAGACTGGGGGAGAGACCCCGTAACGCACAGCCCCCAGTACGTCACACATATGAGCGATACTGGGACGTATGAAGATTTCCGCCGATTTCACCGTCATCCCGGACGATTTCGCCAAGGCCGCGGCCCCTGAATATTTCAATGGTGGCGTGCCTGTGGTCTCCTTCCCGTTCTACATCGATGATGTGGATCCCGAGGCCCGCTACCTGCACTGGGAGTTCGTGGACCCGGATTCGATTCCGGTCTGCGGCTTCGAGTGGATTCACTGGTCCGTGGCCAATCTGCCGATTGATGCGCTGATGTACGACTTCAATGATTCGCATGCGTTGGCCATCCCGCCGGACTTCTCCCGTCAGCTGCCGGCCATGATTCCCGAGACCGTGCAGGGGCGCAACTCCTCGGCCTCCAAGTTCTTGGGCCGCAGCACTGACCCGGCGGTGATCATGCGGTACAACGGTCCGCAGCCGCCGGACAAGGATCATGAGTACTACCTGCAGGTGTGGGCCACCAAGAAGCCGTTGCCCGGCTTGAATCAGGGCTTCTGGCTCAACGAGCTGTTGCACGCGCTGCGCAACAGCGGTGAAGTGCCCGACACCGACGGCATCTTCCTGACCGGCAAGGCGTGAGCCACATGAGCCCCCGCAGGCGGGGGCTGTCAGCATCACTGACTGGGGGTGGGTCAGTACAAAACCACCTTCAGTCCGACTTCGTCGTCCAGCTCCCGCCAGTGGGAGCGTGACTACAACAAAGAAAGGACACCATCACACTATGGCCTGCACCACGATTCTGGTAGGCAAAGACGCGAGCTATGACGGCTCGACCATCATCGCCCGCAACGAGGATTCCGCGAACGGCGAGTTCAACCCGAAGCGCTTCATCGTCGTGAAGCCGGAGGAACAGCCGCGCGAATACAAGTCGGTGATCTCCCACCTAACCATCACCCTGCCGGACGACCCGCTGCAGTACACCGCCGTGCCGAACGCGGACCTCAAGGAAGGTATTTGGGGCGAGGCCGGCGTCAACGAGGCGAACGTGGCGATGAGCGCCACCGAAACCCTGACCACCAACGAGCGCGTGCTCGGCGCCGACCCGTTCGTGGAATACACGCCGGCCAAGGGCGATGAGCCCGAGGTGCCCGGCGGCATCGGCGAAGAGGACTTCCTGACCATCGTGCTGCCGTATGTCAAGACCGCACGCGAGGGCGTCCAGCGCCTCGGCGCGCTGCTTGAGGAATTCGGCACCTACGAGATGAACGGCGTCGCCTTCTCCGACTCCAACGAAATCTGGTGGCTGGAAACTGTGGGCGGCCATCACTGGATTGCCAAGCGCGTGCCGGACGAGGCCTACGTGACCATGCCGAACCAGCTCGGTATCGACGAATTCGACCTTGAGGACGCTCTGGGTGACCAGGAAGCGCACATGTGTTCCGAAGACCTTGCCGAATTCATCGAAACCAACCATTTGGACCTCGCGGTGGAGAACACTACCCCGTTCAACCCGCGCGATGCCTTCGGCTCCCACTCCGACTCCGACCACGTGTACAACACCCCGCGCGCCTGGTACATGCAGCGCTTCCTCAACCCGTACGACGAGGTGTGGGACGGCCCGGACGCCGACCACAAGCCCACCTCCGACGACATCCCGTGGGCCCGTCAGCCTGAGCGCAAGGTGACCATCGAGGATATCAAGTACGTGCTGAGCTCCCACTACCAGGGCACCCCGTTCGATCCGTACGGCCAGCTGGGCGATGAGCGCACCCGCCACATGTACCGCACGATCGGCATCAACCGCCAGAGCCAGCTCGCGGTGATGCAGATCCGCCCGTACCGCCCGCAGGCCTCCCGCGCCATCCAGTGGATGGCATACGGCTCCAACCCGTTCAACACGCTGGTACCGTTCTTCCCGAACGTGGACACCACGCCCGCCTACCTTGAGGACACCACCACCCGCGTGACGTCCGAGAACTTCTACTGGGCCAACCGCATCATCGCCGCCCTGTGCGATGGCGCCTTCCGCTCCACGTCCAACGCCGTTGAGCGCTACCAGGAGAAGACCGGTGCGATGGGCCACCGCTTGGTCGCCGCCACCGACGAGCAGATCGCCCGTCTGGGCTTGACGGCCGCCGAGGAAGCCGCGCAGTCCGCCGCTGAAGAGGAATTTGAGGCCGACAACGTGGATGGCGATGTGCAGCCGATGACCCCGGACGAGACCATCGCCGCGCTGCGTAACCCCGAGGTGCGCGAGATTCTCGCCGCCGCCAACCAGACCATGGCCGACCAGCTCAAGGAGGAAACCGAAAAGCTGCTTGACTCCGTGCTGTACACTCGCAGCATGGAAATGAAGAACGGCTTCCACATGTCCGACTTTTAGTCCGTATTGAGCTCCCCTCCCTGAGGGGAGCTGACCGCGAAGCGGACTGAGGGGGCTAAGCCGTTAAGAAAACAGCCCAGTGGGCTGTTTTTAGGCGAAGAGGCGGCGGCAGCCGCCCCACCACCCCGCCCCACCATCATCAACACAGAAAGGCTTTATATGACCACCATCGAAGACTTCACCAGCCAGTACGGTCTGGTCCAGAAGATCGACGCATTCGGCTACATGAAGTACCTGGCCGAGAACCCTGACGCCCCGCGCAAGCACGGCAAGGTGGTGCTCGTCACCGCCGATACGCCGCTCAAGGCATCGCGCGGAGAAGGCAAGACCACCACGACCATCGCCCTGATCGACGCCCTGAACAAACGCGGCATTGATGCGACCGCCGTGCTGCGTCAGCCGAGCATGGGCATCACCGCAGCCGGTTCCAAGGGCGGTGCCTCCGGCGGCGGCAAGGCTTCCCTGACCCACCCCGAGCTCATCGACTGGGGTCTGTGCGGCGAAATGGGCGCCATCGAGGCGGCCCAGAACCTGCTCGTCTCCTTCGCCGAGAAGGCCATCGATGACGGCAAGCTCGACACGATTCTCGTGCCGCGTGTCTCCGAGGTGCCGAGCCGCTCCCTGCGCTCCACCGCCGTGGACTACGGCAAGGGCAACGTGCCGGAGAAGGTCGTGCTCACGCCGACCTGCGAGCTCATGCAGATTGTGGTGCTCTCCCGCTCGATGGACGAGATTTCCGAGCGCGTGTCCAAGATGATCGCCGGCACCAAGGACGGCAAGGCCGTGACCTTCGGCGAATTCGTGGACCTGTGGCGTATCACTGGCATTCTGGCCGACGCGGTCAAGCCGGCCAAGACCGAGACCGTAAACGGCTCCCCGGTCTACGTGCACGGTGGCCCGTTCGCCAACGTGTCCATCGGCATTCCGACGCTGGTCTCCGTGGAAATGGCCTGCGCCCTGCATGACGTGGTCATCGTCGAGGCCGGTTACGGCACCGACGCCGGCGCCCAGAAGTGGCTGGACATCGCCTGCCGCGAATACGGCGCGCAGTGGCCGTCCGCCGCCATCGTGGTGACCCGTGCCTCCACCTGGCGCGACGATCCCGAGCTGGCCTGGCGCTACCCGTTCCACGTGCAGCGCCTGGAGAACCTGGACATTCCGACCTTCCCGCTCATCAACCTGTGGGAAGGCGAGGACGATCAGGTTCCGTCCCTGAAGGCCACCGCCGACGAGCTGGGCTTCCGCACGCCGATCATCGGCAACCTGTTCCGCGACGGCGGCGAGGCGCTGGCCCCGCAGCTTGACGGTTTCGTCGACGCGTTGCAGAACGGCTCCATGCCGGCCGAACCGCACTCGCACAAGGGCATGGCCCTGACCGAGAACGCCAAGTGGGTGGCCGAGAACGCCTACGGCGTACCGGCCGAGCGCGTGATTTACAAGCCGGGCTTCACCGAGTCCGTGTCCGAGGCCATGGAACTGTGCCAGAGCGCAGGCATCTCGCTGGACGATCTGGCGTTCGTGGCGGTCAAGTCCCCGGCGACCATGACCGACAACGACCGTGCCCCCGAAGAAGAGCGCACCGTGACCCTGAAGAAGGTTGAGGTGCATGCCGGTGCCGGTCTGGTCCACGTCAACCTGACCACCAGCCTCACCACCCCCATGCCCAAGATCGTGTGATGACAGGCATGAGGTGAGGTAACTCGCTTTTGAGGGGCGGATTTTCGGTTTTCCGGAGGTCTATCTGCGTTTCGAGGGGCTCTTCGATTGCGAAATCCGGAGTATGACCATTGAAATTGCAATGTTTATACTCCGGTTTTCTTGTTTTAAAAGCCCCTTGAAACGCTAGTAGAGCTTCTGAATGTTGGAAATCAGCCCCTTGAAACGTAGAAAGCCCGCCACCGGCGGGCTTTCTACATCTGAGCTTCCCTCTTTGAGGGGAGCTGTCAGCGAAGCTGACTGAGGGGAGCCAGCATACGCAAACTAGAAGTTGCTACCCTGAGCCGTTAAACGGAAAGCCCACCGGGCTTTCCGTAGGCGATGCGAGCAGCTATGCTGCGAGGGGAATGGTGGCAACTAGAAGTTGCCACCATTCCAGCCCCAGTCGGTGGTGGCGGTGTAACGGATGTAGGTGCGGTCCTCGGGAATGCCGAGCGTGGAGTTCAGCGCGGCCATAATGCTCTCGGTCAGCTTTTCCCAAGCAGAGCCCGGCACAGAGCGGCCGAACACGTTGACTTCCACATAGGCGGCGGGCTGGTCATCGCTACCACCGAAGTAAATCGGCATATTGTCCTCGAACGGGCACATTAGCCAGCCCTCGGACTTGCCCGGCACGGCGGTAATCGCCTTGCCATAGGCAGCCTTCAACGCCTCGCGCTGCTCAGGGGTGGTGGGCACGGACACATGAGTGTGAATAACGGGCATAATTCCTCCTTGATTCGGTTCGCTTCCAGTCTAGCCTCAGCGGTTGCTGTTGAACATGGCATGCGGATGTAGGAAGCTGCTTGCAGAACGGACCGGGGCAAGGCCAATTTGGGGAGATTATTGGCCTTTCCAGCCAATATATGTTCCGCAGTCAGCCCAATAGTGTTGAATACCCTTGTGAGAAAACTGATTGAACAACTGATGAAGTTCGGCATTGTGGGCGTCATCGCCTTTGTTATCGACTGGGGTATTCTCAACCTATTGGTTGGCATATTCCACATGCACAACGTGCTGGCTGCCACCGTCTCTTTCATCATCTCGCTGATTTTCAACTATCTGGCGAGCATGAAATTCGTATTCAAGCATCGTGATGACATGGCGCGCTGGATGGAGATTCTTATCTTCGTGGCGGGCGCTGTAGTCGGTCTGTTCATGAATGACGCGATTATCTGGATTTCCACTTATGGCATGAACCATGATGCCTATGTATCGCAGCATGCCGAATATCTGTTGCGCACCAATATCGGCAAGTTGGTGGCCACTGCCGTGGTAATGATCTGGAACTTCTTGATTCGCAAGTGGCTGCTCGACGATACGCACACCAATGCGATGAACCGTCTGAAGTCCGCTGAAAATCGACTGAATGCCGAGGAGCTTGAAGCCAAGTGGCAGAACAGCTTCTCCCACAAGCTCGGCATCTGGTCCCTGGAACACACGCCCAAAGGCTGGCCGAAGTAGCGTTTTGACGTATAAGCCCCCTCGTCAGAGGGGGCTTAGCTTTTGTCTCACACACTCACTTCAGTCAAGGTCGGCTGCTCGGTGGAGCCCTTGATCTGCTTGAAGCCAATCAGCGCAATCACCAGCGAGACCAGTGCCAAAGTGGTCACCACCATGAAGCCGCCATGCGAGCCCATGCGGTCGATGAACTGGCCGGCAATCGCCGAACCGGCGGAGGAGCCGATAGAATTCATCGCACCCATCCACGCCATGCCTTCGGTCAGGCGGGAAGGCGGCACCAAGTGCAGCATGAGCTGGTTGCCGTTAATCCACGTCGGAGCCTGGCACACGCCGATGATCAGGTAGATGATCATAATCACCCACAGATGCTTGGCGAACAGGAACGTGCTGATGCCGATGTTCACCACGGCCAGGCAGAAGTAGAAGCGCTTCCACAGGGCAATCGACCAGTTCTTCGCGCCGTACACCAAGGCGCCCATCAACGAGCTGATGGAGAAGCAGGCGAATACAAAGCCCGTGTACTGCTTCATATTCGACTCGGTGGCGAATGCGATGATCGAGATGCCTGTAGCCGACTGGAACGCGCCCAAGCCGAACCAGGTGACGCATACCGCAATCAGACCCGGTCCCCAGATGGACGCCTTCTTGCCGGAACGCGCATCGGCGACCGCCTGCTCAATGGCGGCGTTAATCGTGGCCTCATCGGTCACGCCTTCGCGCTCAAGACGGCGGCGAGTCTCCTCGGCTGCGGTCTCCACCTTCAACGCTTCGGCTCGAGCCGCCTCGCGCTCACGGTATTCCTTGCGGGAAATGCCCTCAGCGCGGGCCAGCTGAGTCTGTGACGGTGGCTCAGTGGTCAGCTCGGTCAAGAACATCAGCGCGCCCACCACCACGCACATGCCGGTGAACGAGAATGCCAGCAGACCGGAGATCACGGCCAGTGTGGAAGCCAGTGGATTGCCGATTACCCACATGCATTCGTCCAGCACGCCGCACAGGGAGAGCGCACGGTTGGTACGCTCCTGATCGCCCTTCAGGATTTTGGTCCAGCGCGCGCGGCTCATCGCGCCCCACGGCGGAATAGCTGCCAGGAACGGCGTCAAACAGTACAGCACCCATTCCGGCGCACGATTGGTGATGGATGTGGTCAGCGCGACGGCGGCGACAATCCACACCAGAATCGTTGGAATCGAAACCTGCCGCTGGCCGAACTTGTCGGTCAGCTTGCCGAGCAGCGGCGTGGCCACGGCCAGTGCAATCGCCTGAATGGCGGTGAGCATACCTGCCAGCGAGTAGTTGCCGTAGTAATGCTGCACGGAAATGGTGATGGTCATGCCCACCATCGGGAACGGCATGCAGGCAATCACCGAACCGATGGAATAACGAGCGGTATGAGGTATGCGCAGCAACTCCGCATACCCACCAAAAACTTTGTGACCCACTTCCTTGATGCCAGCCATAATGGTGTTCGAGTTGGACAGGTTGTTGGACATAACAGCACTACGCTCCTTTCCGCTCCCGATTGGATGTTCCCCGCTGACGTGGCGTTGCCGGCGAAGCCCTCATCGAATGATGTGTTGTCCATGGTCGCGCAAAGTTTGCGTTGGATTTCCCTATTCGCATATTTGCGTCACGGATACTCTAATCGTTGGTTAGGGCGCGACACGCGGTAGATTGGAGATATTAAGACAACGTTCTCATGTTCTTCGGCGAACATCGCAAGATGCCCGTAGGAATAAAAAGAAAGGCGGCTCATGAGCGCAACCACCATCCACTTCGTTCGCCACGGCAAGGTCTACAACCCTGACCATCTGCTCTACGAGCGGCTGCCCGACTTCCATCTCTCCGATCTTGGCCGGCGTATGGCACAGGCCACCGCCGCCTATCTGGCCAATAGCCCTCAGACCAATACGATTTCCGCGGTGTATTCGTCTCCCCTGGACCGCACGCGCGAGACCGCCGACGCGATTCTTGACGCGTTGAATCCCGTGCGCGAGGCCCGAGGCGAAGCCCCGCTCATGCTCACCGCCGATGAGCGAGTGATTGAGGCCGGCAACGAGTTCCGCGGCAAGCGTATCGGCCATGGCGAAGGCGCGCTGTGGAAGAACGGCAATTGGAAACTGGTCACCAACCTGTACAAGCCGAGTTGGGGCGAATCCTATCAGCACATCGCGGCGCGTATGGACGACTTCGCCCGCGAGAAGGTGGCCCAGCACCCCGGCGAGCAGATTGTGGTGGTCAGCCACGAATCGCCGATTTTCAGTTATCGCCATTATCTGGAGACCGGCCACCCCGAGCACTGGATGTTCCTGCGGCACACGGCGCTCGCCTCCGTGACCTCGGTGACGTACGACAACGAAACCGGCCGTGTGATGTCAATCACGTATGTCGACCCAGCGGCCAACGTCAAGTAACGGCACACTGGTGTTAGGACATTGGTTCCCCTCTCTGAGGCTGAGCCGTGAAGCAAACAGTCCAGTGGACTGTTTGTAGGCGAAGACGAGCCGATAGGCGAGCTATTGAGGCGCGGGCGTGGCCCGTCCGCAATTGCTGCTGAGCTGTCACCGTAGGTGACTGAGGGGAGCCAAGAGACGCACTACAATCGAGTGGTGGACGCAAAGGAGCATAGATGACCATTGAACTCAATCGTGAGGCAATCGCACAGGTCACGGCATTGCCGGCGGTAACTGAGGCCGCCGAAGCCGGCTCGGCGCTAATTAGCCTGTGGCCGCTGACCGAAGCCATGCAGATGGACAATGACGCCAAGTATGCGGAGAACCTGCAGGTGCGTGTCACGCACGCGTTCGCACGCATTCTCACCGGTCAGGATGTTACGATGCCTGACGCCGAATTCGTCTACGAGGGGGCCGATGAGATTCCTGGCCGTCCGCAAAGCATCGTAGACACGCTGCTTGCTGCCAATGACGCCTACGATACGATGGCCGGTTACTCGGAATCCGGCGATGTGCAGCTGATTTTCGATGCCGCCGAAGCTTTAGGTGTTGACTGGGATTCGCATGTCGAGGCCGCAGTCCGTGAGACGGTTGTCTCCGTGGAGGCTCAGGTTGAGGCCGATGCCGAGGCTGGCGGACGTTTGGCGGCGTCCGGCGGGCCGGCTGATGTGGCCGTCCGTTTCGCCCCCGCGCTCGCCGTATGCGATGCGCTGCTGAACGTGGTGAGCGGGCATGCCGAGACGGTTGGCTTGGTTGGTCCGGCTGTTGCTGATGCCGCTGATGTTGCTGACGAGGCCCGGGCCACCGCCATCGTAACGTTGCCGATTCTGCTGTACGTCAACGAATTACGTGAGCAGTGCTCGATTCCGCGCATCTGCCTGACCGACCAGCAGATTCTTGATCTGATTGATACGCGCGCTAAGGCCGCTGGCGCGGACACGCTGACCGCCACCGCCGAATACATTGCCCCGCTGGCCGGTGCCGAATGGACCAAGCACCGCGACGATGTGCTCTGGAACCCGGACGAAGCCAAGAAGAAGGCCAAGGAAGAAGACGAAAAGCGCAACAAGGAGGCCTTGGCCGCCAAGTTTGCGCACATTAAAGATGACCCTGGCAAAGAAACCGTGGAGTTGTGAGAATCAAGGCAGCTTAGCCCGCCTGATCGGTTCTCTTACCCCTGCTCGCGATTCCTCCGTGCCAAGGAAATCGTCTATGTGGTGAAGAACATCGCTTACGCAACGGAAGAAGAAACACTTATGGGCAATGGCGTCAATCTGCGCACGCTCACCAATGACGGCGGTAGCGCGGTAATCAGCGATTACGGGGCGCATCTGCTGCGCTGGGCCCCGGCGGGGCAGCCGGATGTAATCTGGACGCCCCGCACATGGCATTTCGAAGCTGGTCAGCCGGTTGGCGGGGGAGTGCCGGTGTGCTTCCCCTGGTTCGGGCCGGGGTTTGTGCATGGCGGGCAGACTGCGAAGCGACCGATTCATGGGTTCGCACGATTGCGCCAGTGGGCGCTGGACGAAGGGGCGTTTACCGGTGCCCGTGTGCGGTATGTGCTGGATTCCGAACGACTGACGACTGGCGAAGTGCCATGGATCGAGGATGAACCCAACGTGCGTTTCCATGCCGCATACGAGGTGTGTGCCAGCGATACGCTGACGATGACGCTGACCGTTACCAACACGGGAGGTGAGCCGATGTCGTATGAGGCGGCGCTGCACTCGTATCTGCATGTCGGCGATGTGCTCGGCGCGCGGCTGGTCGGTTTGCGGGGTGCAACATATCTGGATGCCACGGAAGCCGGATTCCCGCCAAAACTACAAGAACAGCCATCGGTGATGTTCGGCGATCAGCCGGTGGACCGTGTGTATTATTCCGATGCTGCACTGGAATTGCAGGACCATGTGCTGGGTCGTGTGATTCGCATCGGCAAGACCGGCTCGCCGCAGACGGTGGTGTGGAATCCCGGAGAGCAGGGCGGCAACGCCATTGCCCATGCCAAGACGGGTGAATGGCGTGGCTTTGTGGCCGTGGAGGCAGCGGCGTGCCGAGACCGTATCGTTGCCCTTAGTCCGGGTGAATCGTATATGCTTTCGCAGTCCATTGCCGTGATGCCGTTGGGGTAGTTGGCTGAATACAGTGCCGATAATACAGTGCCGAGAATGATGAAGCCCTACTCGCGTTGAGTAGGGCTTCATCATTGGTTGCGGGGAACTTCTTCAACGGAAGTTCACCGATATCGGTTACTGGCCTTGCCAGGGTTTCTGGGCATTGTCGCCGGCGGGAGCCGTGTGCTCAGAAGGTGTTGCGGATTCGTCGCCGGCGTTTTGAGGCATCGGCGGAACCTGGCCGTACTGTGGGGCCGGGGCCTCCGGTTGGCCGTACTGCGGGGCCGGCACCTGACCGTAATCAGGTGCGGGTGCAGCCGGCTGGCCATAGTCGGGGGTTGGCATGGGCGGCTGGCCGTAAGCCGGGGCCGGCTGGTTGAAGCCGGGTGCGGGCGCGTTCGGAGCGGCGAAATTCGGGGGTACAGGCGTGCTGTATGGTGCGCCGTAAGCACCCTGAGGCATGGGGGTTGCCGCCGCGCCATCGTCAAAACGTGCGCCCTCCGGCTTGCTGGGAAGAGCCATGAACACGATATAGACAACGCAGCCGGCCAGCGTAATCAACGCACCAATGACCGCCGCGCCAAGACCGCCGGCGGCCATGCTGCCATAACCATAGTCATAACTGCCAAGGCTCCTGAACCCGCCGTACAGTGCCGCACCACCGCCGATAATCATGATGATAAGGCCGATAACCATCGCGATATAGAAAATGGCAACCCACCAGCCAGGCTTGTTCGTGTCATGCAGACGGCGGACGGAAAGTGCCAGGGTGGGGATTAGGGTCGCCAGACCCCAAATGGTGGCGAGGAAGCCAAGCTTTTCATCTGTGGCGGTGTTGAGGATGTCCAGCACGATATTGATGCCGAAAGCGGCCAGCACCCACCACCAGAATTCACTGCGGGACGCGCGGCCCCTGAACACCACGTACTTCTTCCAGAAGCGCAGGAAGGCTTCTTGGAAGGAGCATCCGTAGTAAGGCTTATCCAGCGGCACAGTGGCAGTGGGCGCGGCGTATTGGCCGTAAGACGGCGGAACCGGGCCGTAAGGATTGCCATCGGGGGTCGGTGTGCCGTACGCCGGTGCGGATTGGCCGTAGGTGTTGGCGTCGGGCGCGGGCTGACCGTAGGTTGGTGCGGCCTGGCCATAAGAGTTCGCGGTCGGAGCAGGCTGGCCGTATGCCGGCTGGCCGTAAGCGGGCTGCGCCGGCTGTGAGGGCTGCGCCGGGGCCGGTGCGCCATACTGCGGTACGGGATTAGGTGCGGGCGTACCGTTGGCCTCAGGCTGCTGAGGCAAAGGCACATTGTTGGGATCAGACATTGATTCCCCTTTCATAAGACCTATGTGTCACATCATATTCTTCCATTGCATGAGTGGAAAACTCAACAATTGCGCCAAATAATGTCCAAAGTTGTGGTGAATGCACTGGAAAGAATCGATGGTTATCAAATCGATATCAGTTGAGGGTGAACGTTGTCGATCGGTTGTGTAACCTGTTACATGAATATTGCGCACAGTTGCGGGGGTGGAACTGGAAAGCAGACGAAGCTTTTGGCGCTACGCATAAAGCAACATACAGAGATGTAGGGAATGCCATGAACCACGAATACACGGATGCCGCCGTTGAGCAGCGCGAATCGCATGAAGACGAATCTCAAGACTAGGATCTGCTGTTCGTGGGCCTGGCCTGCTGATTCTCGTTTGCTGTTTTCTTTTCTTTTGATTTTAAAAGCAAAAGAAAAGAAAATGGCAGGCAAAAGAGATTTCGTTGGAAAATGGCCGTTTTGGGATGGTGTTGGCCCGAAACATCAATAACGAAGCAAAAGAGCGAGGAGCGCTGCTCTCCGCGTCCGGCGCGCGCGGCACAATAGGGGACTATGACTGATGCTGAAAACACCAAACCCGAACTGCCCAAGAACGTTCGTGTTCGCTTCTGCCCGTCGCCGACCGGAACCCCGCATGTCGGCATGATTCGTACCGCCCTGTTCAACTGGGCGGAAGCTCGCGCCACCGGCGGCACGCTGATCTTCCGTATCGAAGACACCGACGCCGTGCGCGACTCCGAAGAAAGCTACAACCAGATCCTCGAATCCCTGCGTTGGCTGGGTATCGACTGGGACGAGGGCATCGATGTGGGTGGCCCTCACGGCCCGTACCGCCAGTCCGAGCGTACCGCCATCTACAAGGATGTTGCCGCCAAGCTGCTCGAAGCCGGCTACGCCTACGAGTCCTTCTCCACTCCTGAGGAAATCAAGGAGCGCAACCTTGCCGCCGGCCGTCCGGCCGAGTTCGGCTACGATGGCTACGACCGCAACCTGACCGATGAACAGAAGGCCGCCTTCCGCGCCGAGGGCCGCAAGCCTGCGCTACGTATCAAGATGCCTGATGAAGACATCGCCTTTGACGATCTGATTCGTGGCACCATCGAGTTCAAGGCCGGCTCCGTGCCGGACTACGTGATCGTGCGCCCGAACGGCGACCCACTGTACACGCTGACCAACCCGGTCGACGACGCGATGATGGAAGTCAACGTCGTGCTGCGCGGCGAGGACCTCCTGAGCTCCACCCCGCGCCAGATCGTGCTTTACCGTTACCTTATGGAACTCGGCATCGCCAAGGAGATGCCGCTGTTCGGCCACATGCCGTACGTGATGGGCCAGGGCAACAAGAAGCTCTCCAAGCGCGACCCAGAGTCCAACCTGTTCAACCACCGCGACAATGGCTTCATCCGCGAGGGCCTGCTCAACTACCTGGCCCTGCTCGGCTGGTCCATTGCACCGGACCGCGACGTGTTCTCCATGGACGAGATGACCGAGAAGTTCGACGTGCGCGACGTCAAGGCCAACCCGGCCCGCTTCGACATCGACAAGGCCATCTCCATCAACGCCGAGCACATCCGTATGCTTGAGCCCGAGGACTTCCTGCGCCGCTCGGTGCCGTACCTGCACCGCGACGGTGTGGTTTCCGCCGACAACTGGGATGCCCTGACCGACCGTGAGCGTGAGGTGCTGACCGCCGCCGCTCCGCTGGTTCAGCCGCGCGTGCGCCTGCTGGGTGAGGTTGCCGGCATGGTCGGCTCCCTGCTCTCCACCGAGGGCTACTTGGAGCCGGCTGACGACGCCAAGAAGCAGCTGAAGGATTCTGCCGGCGAGGTGCTGGACAAGGCCATCGCCGCACTCGAGGCTGTGGATGAGGCTGACTGGAAGACCGACAACCTGCATGAGACCCTGAACAAGGCTCTGGTTGAGGAGGGCGGCTACAAGCCGCGCCTCGCTTTCGGTCCGGTGCGTGTGGCCATGTCTGGTCGTCGCGTGAGCCCGCCGCTGTTCGAGTCCATGGAGATCGTCGGCAAGCCGGTTTCCCTCGCTCGCCTGAAGGGCCTGCGCGAGCACCTGTGAGCTAAGGTTCCTTCCGTGCTCGGCTGAGCTGTAAGGACACTCAAGGTGGGCGTCTGCATGTGCAGATGCCCACCTTTTCTTGTATTCAGTGATGAGCTGGAACAGCTGGAAAGTCTTACCGCTGCGCCGCATGCCAGTGAGAATATGTACGAGGTTGAACATGGCTGGTTTGTGCAGTGAGGTCACGAAACGTGCCTTGTAGGTGGTTTCGCCTTCATGCGTCCATGAAACGGTTGATAGGTAACCGGGCGGCGGTCTTTGACGTGACATTGCATTACAAGCATCGCGACGCGCTCGCTGTCGCAAGGGAACATAAGCGCCTCATTTGGTTCTTGAAGGCTGATTTGCCGGCTATGAATGTGCAAGGCAAAGATCATTGCCTCATCTGCAATTTCATCAGTGCATTAGATGGTAATTCATCAGTAGTGCTTACTGATAATCCGTCAGTAGAGTTCATGCAAATTCATCAGTAGTGGCAGCGTAGCACTTGAAATCGTTGAAATTCCGCGCGACACGCCGTAAGTTGCGTAAGGGTGAATACTTGCGTATATTTATCACTCGTTGCGCGGTTCACCGAGCAGCCGGTTGAAAAACTGAATATGCCCCCATCGTCTAGCGGTCTAGGACTACGCCCTCTCACGGCGCCAACACCGGTTCAAATCCGGTTGGGGGTACGACGAACAACTCCTTGGAGTTGCTACGCCAAGCCAAATTGGGATGTGGTGTAATTGGCAACACAGCTGATTCTGGTTCAGCCATTCTTGGTTCGAGTCCAGGCATCCCAGCCAATGACCCTCGCGGAATGCGAGGGTTTTTTGTTTTCAGGGAAGTAGCCGCTTGAAAAGCGACTTCCCTGCATATGAGTGCGCATAAGAGCGCTAAGAGCGCATACGTGTGTATGAAAGTACGAGAACGAAGGAGATCGAAGTATGTCCGCTGGGCAGCAGGCTGTACCGGCAAACAACGCCAACAATGCAAGCAATGAAGGCGCTCAGAAGAAGCACATGTCTAAGGCGGCCGTCGCCATTATCGCCGTGGTGGTCGTGGCCATTATCGTCGTGGCCGGTGTGTTCGGCTTCCGCGCCTACTCCGATGCTCAGTACAACAATGCAGTCGCCGCTTGCGCCGCCGCTTCCGAAAATGTGCGCAACGCCACTAATGACTACAACAACTTGGTCAGTGGCGATGCTTCCGAAGCTGCTGCGCTCACCAAGAAGGATGTAGAGGATGCCTCCACGCTGGACGCCCTCAACAAGGAACTGAGCGTGGAACTGCCGGTATACGAAGGCTGCGTAGCTGACGACACTGCCGGCTTCAAGTCCGCTACTGCGAAGCTCAACGAGCAGGCTGATTGGTACAAGGCTTATACTCAATCGCTGCAGAAGGCTGTGGATGCCGTGAACGCTTCCAAGAAGTAAGCGAGCACAGCCTCACCATTGTCGTCAAAGCCGTCTTGCGGTTGCGCAAGGCGGCTTTTGCTATTTTGCTCAATCGGCTTGCTGCTGTAATGCTGCTGCATTGATTGCGTCGAATGCAGGTAAATTCGTCTTACTTTTTTTGCGCAGTTTTTCCCTGCGCGTGTCGCGATGATGCGAATATAGATGTGAAGGTTAACAACGTAGTCGTTTATTGGGTTTTGTGATTTCACTCACGTTGTAATTCAATGTCAAATATGTGGCGATTCTCCGTATTTGCTGAGATTGCTATTAAGAATAGCTTCTTGTAAAGTGTCTTATCGTAATTGCGAATGCGTATTCTTCAATGAAGAAGGCATCTGCTTCACCTCGAAGAAGAGATTAAGGAAAATATAGTTAATGAAAAAGAAGAAGACTATATCGGCTGCGCTGGCAACAGCGTTAGCCTTAACCTGCATGGGCAGCGGGGGAGGTACTGCGTTCGCAGTGCCCCTGTCTGATGCTGACTTGCAGACTTTGGCAAGTCAGATTCAGCAAATCAACGATACTTCTGATTCTGCAACTGCTTCCGAGACTCCTTCCGCACAAGCCGATGCGGTTGAAGGCTGGACTATTGATTCCAACATCGCTCAGGGCGGCGAAATCCTGGAGATGGCAAACGGTTGGCTGCACCTCAAGTCCACTGCCTCTAACGGTAATGCGGCAGCGAACCCCAGCTCCAGCAACAACTGGCCGGCAGTAGCCGTATGGGGCACAGATTACGACTTCTCCAAGGCCGGCTCCTTCCACGCCACCATCAAATCCCCGCAGGAAGGCTCCGCCAACCGCTTCGGCTTCTACCTGGGCTACAACGACCCGGGCAGCGGCCTGTTCATCGGCTACGATTCGGACGGCTGGTTCTGGCAGACCTACACCGGTGGCGGTAGCGGCAGCTGGTACAGCGGTGCTCGTATCGCTGCTCCGAGCGCCAACGAAGAGCACGACATTCAGGTCTCCTGGACCGACGCCAAGGTCGCCACACTGACCGTGGATGGCCAGAAGGCATTCGATGTCGATTACTCCGCAATGACGAACCTCTCCAACAAGCTTGCCATCAAGGCCGGCTCCTGGAAGGGGCTGAACCAGGTCACCGACGTGTACATCAAGGACTTCCCGGAGGTTGTCGAAGCCGCCAAGCACGCGGTTTCCGGCAAGGTTGTGGACGCTGGAGGCGCTGCCATTGAAGGCGCAACAGTGCGTTTGGATAAGACCAAGGTGAAGACCGGTGCAGATGGCACCTTCTCCTTCGCCGACATTGAAGAAGGCGAACACACGCTTTCGATTGCCAAGGAAGGCTATGAGGACGTCTCCCAGCAGGTGACGGTCTCCGGCGCGGATCTTGCCATCGATCCCATCACCCTGAACAAAACCGTTCAGGTCGCCTCCGAAACGCTGAAGACCAAGAAGATGGAAGTTCAGATTAAGAAGAACTTCCCCTCTGTGCTGCAGTACACGATGACCGACGGCAAGGTGATGTACGGCCAGTCCAAGGATGTGCGCACCGTTGAAATCAACGGCACCAACATCGAACTGGGCGATGACGACGTGACCTTCAAGAAGGTTTCCGACACCGAGGCCACCTACACGCTGAAGGTCAAGGATGAGGCCAAGAAGATTGACGCGGTGATCACCGTTCAGATCACGGTCAAGGCCAACCAGCTGCACCTCAACGTCACCAAGATCAAGAACAACCTGTCCGAAGGCATTCCTGAGGGCAACGGTGTGGAGGAGAACGCCATCCAGACGCTGTCCTTCCCGAACCAGAGTCTCGTTTCCGTGCGTTCCAGCCAGGAAAATGCCCAATTCACTGGTGCTCGTATGTCTTCCAACACGCAGAAGCCTGGCGATACCAACTTCGCAGTGACCGAAGATACTAACGTCACCGATAGCGACTACACCTACGGCTTCATCTCCGGTGCTGGCCTGAGTGCCGGCCTGTGGAGCAACTCCGAGCACGATGGCACCTATGTGGCGGCTCCTGTGCGCGGCGGCAGCCAGAACACGCGTGTCTACGCCACCACCCAGCAGACTGGTGACGCCACCTCCCTGGGCCTGGCCAGCGCTCCGTGGTACTACCACCGCACGGTCACCGATTCCAAGGGCAAGAAGTACACCGTGGCCGAAACCGCTCTGCCGCAGATGGCCGTGGCCATCGCCGGCGACGAGAACGAAGACGGTGCCGTCAACTGGCAGGATGGCGCAATCGCCTACCGCGACATCATGAACAACCCGTACAAGTCCGAGGAAGTTCCCGAACTGGTGGCATGGCGTATCGCCATGAACTTCGGCTCCCAGGCGCAGAACCCGTTCCTCACCACGCTTGACAACGTCAAGAAGGTGGCCTTGAACACCGACGGCCTCGGCCAGTCCGTGCTGCTCAAGGGCTACGGCAATGAAGGCCACGACTCCGGCCACCCGGACTACGGCGATATCGGCCAGCGTCTCGGCGGCGCCGACGACATGAACACCATGATGGAAGAGGGCTCCAAGTATGGCGCTCGCTTCGGTGTGCACGTCAACGCCTCCGAAATGTATCCGGAAGCCAAGGCCTTCAGCGAGGACATGGTGCGCCGCAACTCTGCAGGCGGCCTGAGCTACGGCTGGAACTGGCTTGATCAGGGTGTCGGCATCGACGGCATCTACGATCTGGCATCCGGTTCTCGTGTAAGCCGTTTCGCTGACCTCAGCAAGGAAGTCGGCGACAACATGGACTTCATCTACCTCGATGTGTGGGGCAACCTGACTTCTTCCGGTTCGGAAGATTCTTGGGAAACCCGCAAGATGAGCAAGATGATCAACGACAACGGCTGGCGTATGACCACCGAATGGGGTTCCGGCAACGAGTACGACTCCACCTTCCAGCACTGGGCAGCTGATCTGACCTACGGCGGCTACACCTCCAAGGGCGAGAACTCCGAAGTGATGCGCTTCCTGCGCAACCACCAGAAGGACAGCTGGGTTGGCGACTACCCGCAATACGGCGGCGCTGCCAACGCCCCGCTGCTCGGCGGCTACAACATGAAGGACTTCGAAGGCTGGCAGGGCCGCAACGACTATGCCGCCTACATCAAGAACCTGTACACCCATGATGTGTCCACTAAGTTCATCCAGCACTTCAAGGTGACCCGCTGGGTCAACAACCCGCTGCTGACCGCCGACAATGGCAATGCCGCTGCCGTGTCCGACCCGAACACGAACAACGGCAACGAGCAGATTACCCTGAAGGATTCCAACGGCAACGTTGTAGTAGTCTCCCGTGGTTCCAACGACACCTCTAGCGCAGCCTACCGCCAGCGCACCATCACCTTCAACGGCGTGAAGGTCGCATCCGGTGTGGTCTCCGCAGGCGATGGCAGCGCCACTGGCGACGAGTCCTACCTGCTGCCGTGGATGTGGGATTCCTTCACCGGCAAGCTGGTCAAGGATTCCGAGCAGAAGCTCTACCACTGGAACACCAAGGGCGGCACCACCACCTGGACGCTGCCGGACAGCTGGAAGAACCTCTCCAGCGTAAAGGTGTACCAGCTCACCGATCAGGGCAAGACCAACGAGCAGACCGTTGCCGTCTCCGGCGGCAAGGTGACGCTTACCGCTGATGCCGAAACCCCGTACGTGGTGTACAAGGGCGAAGCCAAGCAGATCCAGGTCAACTGGAGCGAAGGCATGCATGTGGTAGACGCCGGCTTCAACGGCGGCTCCAACACCCTCACCGACAACTGGACCGTCGCCGGAACCGGCAAGGCCGAAGTTGAAGGCGACAACAACGCCATGCTGCGCCTGACCGGCAAGGTCGATGTCTCCCAGCGTCTGACCGATCTCAAGGCTGGCCAGAAGTACGCGCTGTATGTTGGCGTCGACAACCGCTCCACCGGCGATGCATCCGTCACCGTAACCAGCGGCGGCAAGGTGCTGGCCACCAACTCCACCGGCAAGTCCATCGCCAAGAACTACATCAAGGCATACGGCCACAACACGAACAGCAATACGGAAAATGGCTCCAGCTACTTCCAGAACATGTACGTGTTCTTCACCGCGCCTGAGAACGGCGATGCCACGGTAACCCTGTCTCACAAGAGCACCGACGGAGCACACACCTACTTCGACGATGTGCGCATCGTGGAGAACCAGTACTCCGGCATCACCTATGAGAAGGACGGCACGCTGAAGTCCCTCACCAACGGATTCGAAAACAACGCCCAGGGCATCTGGCCGTTCGTGGTCTCCGGTTCCGAAGGCGTTGAGGACAACCGCATCCACCTCTCCGAGCTGCATGCTCCGTTCACGCAGGCCGGTTGGGATGTCAAGAAGATGGACGATGTGCTCGATGGCACTTGGTCTGTGAAGGTTAACGGCCTGACCCAGAAGGGCACGCTGGTCTACCAGACGATCCCGCAGAACGTGAAGTTCGAGGCGGGTGCCAAGTACAAGGTGAGCTTCGACTACCAGTCCGGTTCCGATGACATCTACGCCATCGCTGTGGGCCAGGGTGAATACTCTGCCGGCAGCGTGAAGCTGACCAACCTGAAGAAGGCTCTGGGTGAGACCGGCAAGGCCGAGTTCGAGCTGACCGGTGGCGTCAACGGCGATTCCTGGTTCGGTATTTACTCGACCGCAACCGCACCTGATCTGCAGGGTTCCACCGGCAATGCACAGGACTTCGGCGGATACAAGGACTTCGTGCTCGACAACCTGAAGATCGAGCGCATCGAGTCCCAGACCCGCACCAAGGCCGAAGCGCAGGACAAGGTCAAGGAAATCCGCGGCAAGTACGATTCCAAGCGTGCTGAGCTCTCCGATGCCGCATGGCAGCAGTATCAGGACACCTTGGTCAAGGCTCGCGTGCTCATCAACAAGAATGGCGCAACCGCTGAGGACTTCACCAAGGCATACGACATTCTCGTGGCCCTCGACGAGTACATGAAGACCGCTCCCGGCAACGAGAGCAGCGACAAGTACGACGTGGCAGCTGACGGCTCCGATGAGCTGGGTGGCTACACCGTGGCCACGGGCAGCGAAGAGCCTACCGCAGGCCTGCCGAGCGAAGGCCCGGCCGATCTGGCACAGGATGGCAACGACAGCACCCACTGGCACACCAGCTGGAGCAAGAACGCAGTCGGCAACGGCACCGCATGGTATCAGTTCAACCTCAACGAACCGACCACCATCAACGGCCTGCGCTACCTGCCGCGCTCCGGAGGTATGAACGCCAACGGCAAGATCAAGGGCTACAAGATCACGCTCACTCTGGCGGATGGCACCACCAAGGATGTCGTCACCGATGCTGAGTTCTCCACCACCACCATGTGGCAGAAGGCCAGCTTCGACGCCGTCGAGAATGTGACCGCCGTACGCTTGACCGTCCTGTCTTCCGCAGGCCAGAGCGACTCCCAGGCCAACAAGTTCGCATCCGCTGCCGAACTGCGTTTGACCACGGACCGCGAGGTTGAGGAAGAGACTGTCGCTCCGGACAAGACCGACCTCAACGACACCATCGCCAAGGCTAACGGTCTTAAGGAATCCGACTACACGGCTGAAAGCTGGACTGCTCTGGTCAAGGCCCGCGAAGCTGCACAGGCCGTGGCGGATAACGATAAGGCCACCGCTTACGATGTGGCTCTGGCGCTGACGAACCTCGAATCCGCTATCGCTGGTCTCGAGAAGACCGGTGAGGAGCCTGGCCCAGGCCCGGTTGAGGTGAACAAGACCGACCTGCAGACTGCAGTGAACAAGGCAAGCAAGCTCGAGAAGGCCGATTACACGACCAACTCGTGGGAAGCTTTCGCCGAGGCACTGAAGGCTGCACAGCAGGTGCTCGACAACAAGAACGCCACCCAGCAGGATGTGGATACCGCACTGAGCGCTCTTCAGGACGCCATCTCCAAGCTGGAAGCTGCCACCGAGCCGAAGCCGAATCCGGAACCGGGCGTGGTGGACAAGGCTGCTCTGAACGCGACCATCAACAAGGCCGCCGCCATCAACCTGGGTCTCTACACCGACGACTCCGCCAACGCTCTGCGCGCCGCGCTGAAGAAGGCCCGTGAGGTCTCCGACAACAGCAACGCCACGCAGAAGCAGGTCGACGCAGCTCGTGAGGCTCTCGAGAAGGCAATTGCCGGCTTGGTGAAGCGTACCGCTGCCAAGGGTGATGGCAATGTCGTCTCCAACACGGGTGCCAATGTCGTCACGATTGCTGTGGCCGGATTGCTGCTGGCCGGTGCCGGCGCCGCAATCGCCTACCGCCGCAATCGCGAGCAGATGTGATCATGAAACCGTAAGGTTCGCGACCACATAAGGAGCACTCCTTATTATCTCGGCCGGTGCCGGTCAGCAATGCCCAGCGCCGGCCGTTTTTGTATGAATCAGTGTTTTCCGGTCACCCAGCGGGCATCGGAATGCACATGGGGGATCATCATCACAATGACCGCAATCAGACAGACGATCATCACCATCAAAATAACGTCCTCATGACCGCGCGTCTGCAGCGTGGCTCCAGTCAAAGCACCGAGCGCCAAAGCCAGCATTACAATCGCGCGCCGGCCAAGTTTGGACTGCTCATGACCATGCGCCGAAGTGTCAGCGATAATCCCAGTTAACGTCATCGTCAACACAGTCGTGGGCAAATCTGGCACCGAAAGCTTACGAGCAGTGGAATTCTGAATGCCCATAGCCGGTGCGAGCAGCACAATCAGCAGAATAATATGCAAATCAATATGCCGAGCAGTTGGGAAGTTCAGACTGGGCTGTGCCGTGCGGGCGATGGCTGAAGCATCAGTGCCACCCATCGACGGTTCAGGCGCAAACTGATTGAGCAGATAAATGCCGACGAGCGCAGCTGCCACAAAAGCCAGCTGGATTGACGTGGACACCAGCAGATGGCGCGCGCGGTTGGCGCCAAAGTAATGAATAATGCGTCCGCCGATGAACGCACCAATCATGAACGTGGCCAGCGTGAGCGCCGAAGTCCACCAGACGAAGCCCTGCGCGTGGGCGAATGCAAAACCAAGGAACACAATGTTGCCAGTCACATTGGCCACAAATACATGACCGAGTGCCAAGTAACTTAACGCATCCACCAGTCCGGCGACAAACGTGAGAATAACCAGAGCTGGGGAAAGCAGACCGTACCGATCATCCTTGCGGGGAATCAGTGTGCGTCCTGCTTCGGCAAGGTGTGAGGTCATGGTGGGAGAGGCTTTCCTTTGCTGTTTGGCGGTATTCAATAGCTGGCGCGCGGCCTTGCACATTATGAAGTGTGTGCCGGACGGTATATGTCAATGAGTCTGCGCTCGCATGCGGAGTGCGTGCAACAGTTCGCTATGAGTTCACCTGCGATTCGCTGAACGCGCATAGTTCGGTAACGCGATTTCGCTATATCTGGTCGTAATACCGATGAGGCTAGGAAAAGGAATGATTATGCAGTCAGATAACAGCCATCATGAAGCACATCAGAACGACCTGAACTACAGCAGTGAGTACCAGTACGATATGTATATGTATGCCGAGTACGGCATCGAGTGGTGATTGAGAGCCCCGAGTGAGAATTGGACTCACGACCTCTTCCTTACCAAGGAAGTGCTCTACCACTGAGCTATCGGGGCGATAATGTGCGCACGGCTTAGGGCCGTTGAACGGCTTGCACAACAATACACGCAATCGCGTATTACGCAAATCGACGGGTGTACGAGGAAGTATTCGGGTGCTCTAAGTTGTACACATGAGCGCAATATTGGCTATTTTGCGCTCATGTGGCATTCGGATGTGCCACGTAATCGCATTTTCGTGTTTTTATGCGCTGTTGTGGCACGAAAATTGTGGGAATTCGGTCGTCTCGGAATATGTGCCATGCCACGCCACTGCAAAAACAGTGAATGTGCACGATTGCGCACATATTTGGACCGCTGCGTATATGCATGTGGGCGCGGATAACAAAGAGGGTTTTGACAAAAGCCAAAACCCTGATGGCGGAGGATACGAGATTCGAACTCGTGAGGCTGTTACACCAACACGCTTTCCAAGCGTGCGCCATAGACCACTAGGCGAATCCTCCATGCACTGCAGTGCTTGCTAGAAGCAAGCTCCGTAGGCAACTCGAATAAGCTACCACAGCTTTCGGATAAATGCACATTCAGTGCCGGCTGCGGCGTGTCGCTTTGTGGACAAGGATCACCAATGAGTGCCTGCGCTGATGTGCAGGTCGTTCGTACGGCGTGTGCAACAGGTGATCTCACCGGGGGTGAACCAGTGCAAATCAAGGCGACTCAAGGCAAGTCAGCAAACCCGAGGCAAACCAGAATGAACATGCGCATGCCATCGCGTGAATTATTGCCAGCCTCTTGCCGTGATGCAACATAGTGGTTTTAGGCTATGAACCTTGGTGAAACAGTTGGTCATGCAATATGAGGGATGGGGAGTGGCCAGTCGCGGGGAGTTCATAATTCGGGAAGTCTCCCATCTGTGAGCGGGACAATATCGAATATTGAGACAATCTGCGGTAATAATTGATCGAAAAACAGTGCCTAATACCTCTTAAATCCTAAAAAATCAAGACTGTTCCTCAAAAAAGTTTTTCTTTATATTGGGTAGTTGGTTTTTGATTACTTAGCCGCGCAGAGAGAGGGATAGGCATGGTTCGTCGCGCCCAGGCTGCTCTTCGGTCCGTTGAACACACCAGCGTGAGGCAGCTGCGAGTTCTGGCTGCGATTGTATTTCTGTTCGCCATGGTCATCGCCACTGTGGCTCCTGCAGTCACGGCTCCGATGGCCTTCGCCGACAGCAGCACCAGCTCGTCCAGTTCATCAAGCTCGTCCAGCGTTGACTACGCCACCTGGGCCGAAGTCTCCAAGGCGATGGACAAGCAGCTGAACAGCGGTCTTGAGACGTACAAGGATGGCAACACCGCTGGCGCCACCTCCGATTTCATGGGCGCGTACAACAAGATTTACGTGGCCTCCAACTTCACCGCGGTCGTGCACGACACCATTGGCGCGGACAAGCAGCTCGCCCAACAGCAGGCATTCCAAAGCGTTCAGAATCTTTCCTACACGCCTGGCAACGACGATCAACTGACTCAGCAGATTGATGCGTTGACCGCCGATCTTGACGCCACGGCCCAGCAGCTCGACGCCAACGCCGATCTCGCCAAGCCGAAGGCGTACGCCGAAGCGCTGCAGGCGCAGCTGGCCAAAGAGCGCAAGGAGCTCGACGCCAAGAAAAAGAAGAACCCGGGCAAGGGCAATCGTTCATGGACCGACGTGGCCAACGAAATGACCCCGATTCTCGACAATGCATACAAAGCTTACGAAAAGGGTGATGGTGCCAAGGGCGCCACGCTCGTGAACAACGCGTACTACCAGTATTACGAGAAGCTCGGCTTCGAAAAGAACGTGATGAACGCCATCAGCGGCAACCGCGTCTCGCAGGTGGAATACCAGTTCAAGATGTGCCGCAAGTCCATGAACGCCGGCGCATCCCTGAAAGACACCAAGAAGCTGATCGACGACCTCAAGGCCATGCTGATCAAGGACGCCGGCATTCTTGACGGTGGTGCCGCCGATAAGGAAGACGGTTTCACCAAGCTGGTCACCAGCTCCTCCGGCCAGGCGTTCCTCGTGCTTATCCGTGAGGGTCTTGAAGCTCTGCTGGTGGTTGCAGCCATCGTCGCCTACTTGGTCAAGTCCGATAACAAGCGCTTCGTCAAGTGGATTTACTTGGGTGTGCTCGTCGGTCTGCTCGGCGCCGGCTTGGTGGCTGTGATCTTCGTGTTCGCCTTCGGCGGCTCCGGCCCGATTCAGGAGATCATGGAAGGCACCTGCGCACTGATCGCCATGGGCATGCTGCTGTGGACGAGTAACTGGATGCTGAACAAGTCCAGCGTGGAAGCGTGGAACCGTTACATTCGCAAGAAGACCGAGGCTGCTGTGGCTGATGCCGAAGCCGCCGCAAGTGCCGACAACGTGACGTTGAAAACCGTGGTCTCGCTGGCTATGCTGAGCTTCCTCGCCGTGTTCCGTGAAGGCGCTGAAACCGTGATCTTCTACGAGTCCATCTACACGATGAGCCGCGATACTCGCGGTATGTGGATCGGTGGTCTGACCGCCGCGGTGGTGCTTGTCGGCATCTTCCTGCTCTTCCGCTTCACCTCCGTGAAGATTCCGATTGGTCCGTTCTTCCTGGTCACTTCGATTCTGATGTCTGTGCTGGTGGTGGTGTTCGCCGGCGGCGGCGTCCACTCGCTGATCGAGGGCGACTTGCTGCCCGCCTTCTACCTGAACGGTGTGCCGACGAACGATTGGCTTGGCCTCTACCCGTACGTCGAATGCCTAGTGGCGCAGGCCATCGCAGCCGTTGCGGTTATCGCGCTGTTCGTGGTCGGCTTCATCAAGCAGCGCAAGCTGAAGGCGCAGGCTGCTGCCAAGGCCCCGGCCGTGAAGGCGTAGCCCGTCTAGCTCGCCCGTTTCCTCCCATAACTGCAGACAACTGACAGACTTGCGGCACGGCCTCGGATCGATGCCAATTCCTCCAGCCCACGCCGCACTTATCTCATAACTGAATAATTGCAATTATCTAAGCGTGAATCCTAATTCACCAGAGATAGAGAAAAGGAATAACAATGATGAAGAACAAGAAACTGGCCGCTCTGCTCGGCCTGCTGCTCGCCGGTTCCATGACCGTGTCCATGGCTGCCTGCGGTTCCACCAACTCCGCATCCGACACTAAGGCTGACTCCTCCTCCCAGTCTTCCGACTCCTCTTCCTCCGATTCCGGCGCCGGTTTCGAAGAGGTTCCGGTTGGCCCGTCCGGTACTGCTGAAGAGCAGGATCAGGACGCCGGCCCGCTGACCGTGGGCGCTGTGTACTTCCAGCCGATCGATATGGAGCCGTCTTCCATGGGCCTGAAGGCTGCTGACGCTTCCTTCCACCTCGAGGCCGACATCCATGCCAACCAGAAGGGCACCGAGCTCGGCTACGGCAAGGGCGACTTCGTGCCGGATCTGACCGTGAACTACACCATCATCGATAAGTCCACCGGCAAGGAAGTCGAGGGCGGCACCGCCACCTCCGGTACCTTCATGCAGATGAACGCTTCCGATGGCCCGCACTACGGCGCCAACGTCAAGCTCGACAAGGCCGGCACCTACCAGCTGAAGCTCTCCATCGAATCTCCGGCCTCCAAGGGTTGGATGCTGCACGTTGACCCGGAGACCGGCGTCAAGGGCCACTTCTGGACCGAGCCGATCGAGGTCACCTTCGACAACTGGGATTACACTCCTCGCCAGTGGTGATTGACTAAGCAGAAAGCCCCCTCGTCAGAGGGGGCTTTACGCCGCTTTAGGGAGATAATTCTTAGGACGGTCTAAAACTCCCCTCAGTCCGCTTCGCGGACAGCTCCCCTCAGAGAGGGGAGCCTAAGGTGAACAGAGAAAGGACGCGAATGCTTGAACAATTCGTGGCAGTGATGCCGGGCACTTTGGCCCCCGCATTGCTGGTGATGAGCCTGAGCGTGATGCTCACGGTCGGCGAGGGGCGAGATAAGCCGATAAGCTCGCATTGGCGTCTCATCGGCCTGATCGTCGGCCTGATCGCCGCCATCGTATTCGCCGGCCTGCGCGCCTCGGCCGTGATCAATCAGCGCACGTTCGTCAACTACCCGGTGTTGTGGTGCGCGATCATTGCCGACATCCTGACCATCGTCGTGGTGGTGTTCGCACGCCGCATCACCACCAATTGGCAGCAGCACAAGGTGTTCATGCACATCGCTAACGCCGTGGCCGCCATCGACATCGCGCTCACCCTGTTCTACGCGCTGCCGGACGTGATTCTGCAGCTCACCATCTGGGTGGAACCAGGGGAGACCGCATTCACTTCGGCCATGCTGCTGCGCGCTCTTGGTTTCCTGCTTGGCGTGGCCATGTCCATTATTGTGGCCGCCATCTTCCGCACGATGCGCACCACTGCCGTGCGCTGGGCGTTCACCGTGGCCGTCGCGGCCATGATGGTGATTCTGCTGATTCAACACTTCACTGGTCTTGCCCAGATTCTGCAGGCGCGAGGCTTCCCGATGAACCATACGATGTTCGTGGCGCTGGCTTGGTCCATCAACCAGAACTCCACGATGATTATGGCGCAGGCGCTGGTGTTCCTGATTCCCGCCGTGGCCTCCATCGTGGCCGGTTTCCGTATGAAAACCCATGATGTGCCGGGAGCCAACGAGGCCACGTTGCGCCGGCATAAGGTATTCCGCCGCCACGCCATCGCCGCTGCCGTGTGGAGCCTTATCGCAGCCATCGGCGTCACAGCAACCCTGACCGTGGGCGTTGCCGCGACCCATCAGACCATCACCCTTTCGCCGCCGGAAGCCTACTCGCTCAAGGACGGCGTGGCCACCATCCCCTTCAGCCAGGTCGAGGACGGCCACCTGCACCGCTTCGAATACAAGGCCAAGGACGGCACCGTCATGCGCTTCATCATCATCCGAAAGAACGGTGGCGCGTACGGCATCGGCCTGGACGCCTGCGAGAACTGCGGCGACGCTGGCTACTACGAGAAGGACGGCAAGATCATCTGCAAGAAGTGCGAGGTGGCCATCAACCTGGCGACCATCGGCTTCAAGGGTGGCTGCAACCCGATACCATTCCCGTACAAGACCGGCCACGGCAAGATCACCATTCAAACTACGGATCTGGACGCGCTGAGCGCCCACTTCCGGTGAGTCAGGCAGGAGACAAGAATCATGTTCTTTCTGCGCATGATTACTCGCTCGTTCACCCGACAGCTGCGCCGGCGCCTGCTTATCGCGCTGACCGTATGCCTGTCGGCGACCGTGTCCGTATCGATGCTGGGCGTCGTGTTCGACGTGGGCGACAAGCTCAACGCCGAGCTGTCCACCTACGGTTCGAACATCACCGTGCAGCCCAAGGCGGACGCGGTCGTTTCCGACCTGTACAACACCGAGTCGGGCGGCGCGACGTCCACCAGCGACCCGACCGCCTTTCTGAAGGAGTCGGACGCGGCCAAGATCAAGACGATCTTCTGGTCGTTCAACATCACCAGCTTCGCGCCGCAGCTCAACATCCACGCCACGGTGGACGGTACCAACGTGCCGGTCGTCGGCACGTGGTTCAACAAGAACCTCAAGATCTCCACCGGCGAGACTACCGTCGTGGGCGTGGAAGGCATGCGCTCGTGGTGGCAGCTGGACGGCAAGTGGCCCAAAGACGATTCCGACCAGGGCGTGATCGGCAAGACGCTGGCCTCCGAACTCGGCGCGACCACCGGCGACACCATCACCCTCAACAAAACCACCGCCTCAGGCAAGAAGAACGAGCAGAAAATCAAGCTCACTGGCGTCTACGATTCCGGCGACGAGGACAACGGCTCGCTCTACATCGCCTCCTCCACGGCCCAGGTGCTCGCCGACCTGCCCGATTCGGTCGACAAAATCGAGGTCAAGGCCCTGACCACGCCGGAGAACGACCTGGCCCGTAAGGCCGCCGCGAACCCGGCCGCGCTGAGCCAGGAGGAATGGGAGACCTGGTATTGCACCGCCTACCCGAGCTCGATCGCCTATCAGATCGAAGAGGTGATTCCGGGCGCGGTGGCCAAGCAGGTGCGTCAGGTGGCCGCGTTGCAGGGCAATGTGCTGCAAAAGACGCAGGCCGTGATGATTCTGATGACAGTGCTGAGCCTGATCGCCGCAGCCGTGGCCGTGGCCAACCTGATGGTCGCCTCGATCGGCGAACGGTCGGGCGAGCTGGCGTTGCTCAAGGCGCTCGGTGCCACCGATGCCGCGGTATCCCGCCTGATGCTGGCCGAAACGGCGGCAATCTCGCTGCTGGGCGCGATTGTGGGCGCGCTGCTCGGTTCCGGCGTGGCCCAGCTGATAGGCCGGGTGGTGTTCGGTTCCGGCATTACGATGCGGCCGATGGTGTTCGTGCTGGTGTTCGTGCTGCTGGCTGTCACCGTGCTGCTGGCGTCCGCCTCATCGATTCGTTCGATTCTGAATCTCAAGCCCGCGGAGGTGCTCCATGGTCGCTGAGTTTATCTACGTAGGTGTGGAAGGAGGGAACCGATGACCAACACCGGTATGTTCTTCAGAATGCTGTTCAGCGCCGTGTTCCGTCGGCGTTCGCGCGCGGTGATGGCTGTGGTGGCGTCGCTGGTCGGCGCAGCCACACTGTTCTGCCTGGCGATGATCTGCCTCGCTGTGCCGCAGCAGATGAACGAGGAGATGCGTGCGTACGGCGCGAACCTGATTGTCACGCCCACCGAATCGACCAATGCTGATGGCAAGGCCGGCATCGACAAGGCGATGGTGCAGCACACCACTGAAATGGTCAAGGCCAAGGGTTCCGCGAAATACGCCACCTACCGCTACGAGAACGTGCGCGTCAACGCCTCGCCGTACGTGATGGCCGGCGTGAATGCGGCGCAGGTCAAGAACCTCAACCATCACTGGGTGGTCGACGGCTCGTGGCCGACCGACGGCAAGGTGCTGGTCGGACGCGACATCGCCGACGCCATCGGCCTGAGAAGCGGCTCCCCCCTCACCCACGGCCACCCCGAGGTCGCT